>Ga0123333_10002025_pt1 | contig 21107 bp, 18 predicted proteins | sample BioC12SIPDNA_3_FD_89957 | JGI IMG/M metagenome (GOLD analysis project Ga0123333, IMG submission 89957) | Anaerobic biogas reactor microbial communites from Washington, USA - Biogas_R2_B C12 SIP DNA | ecosystem: Engineered > Bioreactor > Anaerobic > Unclassified | place: Washington, USA... | reverse complement strand
GGTCGCCCGGACTCGCCACTCGGTGCGCTCGGTGGCCCGGATTTTCACCACGCGGCGCGCTCGGTGGGCCGGAATTTCACCACCCGACGCGCTCGGTCAGGGGCTGGCCGGTCAGGGGGTGACCGGTCAGGGGGTGGTGGCCAGGTCCACCCAGACCGGCAGGTGGTCGGTCGCGGCGGCGAGCAGCGCGGGCTCCAGGGCGACGTCCTGGTGCGGCAGCACAGTGAGGTCCGCGCTGGCGAAGATGGCGTCGATCCAGTGCTTGGGCCCGGCCGCGGGAAAGGTCGGCCCCTCCGGCGTCACCTGGGGCATCCGCTCCACCAGCGCCAGCCACGCCCGACCCTGGGCGCTCTCGTTCAGGTCACCGCCGACGACCAACGGACCGTCACCCCGGGCAGGCCCGGCCGCCAGCTCGTCTAGGATCCGCCGGGCGTGCGCGTGCCGCTCGTCGGCCAGCAGCGACAGGTGCACCGAGACCATCGTGACGTCCCGACCACCGGGCACCGTCACCCGCGCGGCGGTGTAGCTGCGCGGGTTGGCCCGCAACGGCACCGGCAGCTTGCGGTCGACGGACCTGCTGGCGACGACCCGCCTGCTCGTCATCATCCCCGTGCCGGAGAGCCGACGGGTCCGACCGGACCACCGCAGGCCGCACCGCCGGGCGAAGGCGGCGATCCGCAGACCCGAGAACGGGTGCCGCGGCACCTCCTGGAGCAGCAGCACGTCGGGGTCGATGCGGCGCACGACCTCCGCGGCGGCTGCGGCGTCGTCCTTCAGACCGCGCAGGTTGTAGCTGGCCACCCGGATCCGAGCACTCATGTCCCACCAGTCCAAGTCACGTTGTCCGCACCACCTGCGGGATCGTCCCCCAGGCGGGCCACCCGGACCAGGTCGGCGGCCCCGACCATGCCGGCGGCCGGTCCTAGCTGGGCGGCCACGATCGGCGTGAGGGGCCGGTGCCCGCGCCCGGTCAGCCGCCGGGCGAACATCTCACGGGCCGGCTCCAGCAGCAGGTCCCCCGCCTCGCTGACCCCACCGCCCACGACGATGCGACCCGGGTCCAGCGCCGCCGCCAGGTTGGCCAGCCCCACCCCGAGCCAGCGCCCCACGTCGCCGAGCAGCTCCAGCGCGGCGACGTCGCCGTGCCGCGCCGCCTGCGTCACGTGGTGACCCTCGACCTTCGCGGGGTCGCCGCCGCAGTACGCAGCCAGCCCCGCGGCATACGGACTGTCCTGCTCGAGCATCTCCCGGGCCTCGCGCTGCATCGCCCGGCCCGAGGAGTACTGCTCCCAGCAGCCCCGGTTGCCGCACTCGCACCGCTCGCCGTCGGGGACCACCTGCATGTGCCCGAACTCGCCGGCCAGCCCGTGCCGGCCTCGCTCCACCTGACCGTCCAGCACCAGGGCGCCGCCGATCCCCGTGCCGAGGGTGACCAGCAGCAGCCGCGACTCGTCCCGGCCCGAGCCGAAGCGGTGCTCCGCCCACGCCGCCGCGTTGGCGTCGTTGTCCAGGACGACGGGCAGCCCGAGCCGGTGCGCGAGGCGGTCGCGGATCGGCTCGTCACGCCAGGCCAGGTGCGGCGCGAAGACCACCGTCCGCCGGTCGGCGGAGACGAAGCCAGCCGCCCCAAGCCCCACGCCGAGCACCTGCCGCCCGGGGTGGTCCCGGGCGGCCGTGGCCAGGGTCTCGGTGACGGCGTCGACGATCACGTCCTCCACGACGGAGGGCTGCGTGGTCCGCCCCGGGGTGTCACGGCGGACCTGGCTCAGGACGGCGCCGGAGGCATCGACGAGGCCGGCCACCACCTTGGTGCCACCGACGTCCACGCCGATCGCGAGCGCGTCGCCCGTCACCTCGGGGTCACCGACCCGGCCGTATGCCGTCACTCACCGGCCGCTGCACCCGCCCGGCGGGCCGCCAGGTCCGCGGCGCCGATCATGCCGGCGTCGTTGCCGAGGAGGGCCAGGACGATGTCGGCCTGGCGCCGGTGCCCCCGACCGGTCAGCTGCCGCGCGAAGGCCGCCTCCGTCGGGGCCAGCAGGAGGTCGCCCGCCTCGCTGACCCCGCCGCCGATGACGACCAGCTCCGGGTCGAGGAGCGCGACCATGCTGGCGATCCCCTCCCCGAGCCACCGCCCCAGGTCGGCGAAGAGCTCGGTGGCGGCCGGGTCGCCGGCACTGGCCGCCTGGGTCACCATCTGGCCGGTCAGCGCCGCCGGGTCGCCACCGCACAGGTCGCTCAGGGCCCCGGCGTGGGGGCTGCCGCCGCTGACCAGCTCGCGGGCCTCGCGGACCAGAGCGGTGCCGGAGGCATAGGACTCCAGGCAGCCACGGTTGCCGCAACCGCACCGGATGCCCTCGGGCACCACGCGCATGTGACCGATCTCCGCGGCGATGCCCTCCGATCCGCGCAGCAGCTCGCCGTCGCTGACGATGCCCCCGCCCACCCCGGTGCCGATCGTCACCAGCAGCATGTCGTCGGCGTCCCGGGCCCCGCCGAACCGGAACTCCCCCCACGCCGCGGCGTTGGCGTCGTTCTCCAGGAAGATCGGCCGCCCGACGGACGCCTCCAGCCGGGCCTTCAGCGGGGCGTCCCGCCAGGCCAGGTTCGGGGCGAAGAGCACGGTCGAGCCGCTGGCGTCGATGAACCCGGCGCAGGCCACCCCCACGGCGCCGACCGTCTGGCCGTCCCGCTCGCACCGGTCGGCCAGCTCCCGGACGAGGTCGGAGATGGCCCCGCCGATCGCGTCCATGTCCTGGGCCGGGGTCGCCCGCTCGCTGCGGTGGGCCAGGGCACCGTCGGCGGAGACCGCCGCCCCCTTGATGCCGGTGCCGCCGACGTCGATGCCGAGATTGACGGTCACCGGCTACGCCTCCGTTCCTCGGCCGCCTCCTCGTCGTCCTCCTCGTCGACCCAGATCACTGCCTCGAGCATGCCCTCGTCCTCCTCGTGTCCGTCGTCGGTCGTCCCGTTCCCGCCGCCTGCTGGACCATTCTCCGCGCACCCCTCCGGGCTCCGCTCGGGACCCCTCCCTGAGCCCTTCTCTGGGCCCTCTTCTGGGCCCTCCTCCGGGTCCCTGTCCGAGGCGGCCGCAGCCTCGCGGCGGGCCTGCGCGAAGAGGGCGAGGCTCTCCGCAGCGGCCCCCAGCAGGTGCGCGAGCGAGTCGAGGGCGTCGGCGCCGGCGTGCCCGCCGAACGCCGCCTTGGCGCGGCACCACGGGCAGCCCCGGCACAGGTGCTCCTCCCCGGAGCCGGGTCCTGCGGCCTGAGCCGCACCGTCGGCATACTCACCCTGTCCTGCCCCGCCCGGCTGCGCATCCGGGGCCTCCGCCACGGTGCCCGGCCCGACCGGGTCCGACTCCGCCCGGTCCGTGGTGTCCGGAGTCGGGTCCGGAACCGCGGACAGCCACCGGGCGGCGGCCTCGACCAGCTGCCGCGCTTCGCGCTCGACCGGCCCCAGATCGGCCGGTTCAGTCACGACTCAGCACCCGCTCCGACAGCGACGACAGCGCCGTGTCCACGATCACCTTCTCGGCCTTGCGCTTCATCGCGCCGAGCATCGGGATCTTGACGTCCACCTGGAGCTGGTACACCACCTCGGTGCCGACCCCGTCCGGTGCGTCCTCCATGTCCACGGCGGTCAGGGTGTAGGAGCCGGTCATCGCCTTGAGCACCCCGGCCCGCACCAGGTCCCAGGAGACCTGCCCCTCGCCGGTTTCGGTGATCTGCCAGTCGTAGCCCAGGACGTAGGTGTCCTTGACGACCCCGGCCTCCAGGTGGAACTCGACCTCGTCCGCCCAGCCGCCCTCGTTCTCGGACAGGATCTGCACCGACTTGAAGTCGGCCCACTCGGGGTAGTTGTCGAAGTCGGAGATCACTTCGATGACCTCGCTGGGCGGCGCGGGGATCAGGATGCTGGACTCTGTGCGGTCGGCCATGCAGGGCAGGCTATACCTCCGGCGATACAGTGGTTTCCCACCCGCCGAATCCCGCCGCGCGCAAGGAGACACAGTGCAGGAGTATGAGGTCCCACCGTTGGTCCCTCCCAGCGAGGAGGGAAACCTCTCCGACATCCCCCACGGCTGGGCCGAGCGTGAGCCGCACCGGCCGCTCCTGTCCCGTCAGATCGACGGTGTGTGGCGTGACGTCACGGCCGCCGACTGGCACCGCGAGGTGCGCGAGCTGGCCAAGGGCTTCATCGCCGCCGGCATCAACGTCGGTGACCGGGTCGCGGTAATGAGCCGCACCCGCTACGAGTGGACGCTGACCGACTTCGCGCTGTGGACGGCGGGGGCCGTGCCGGTGCCGGTCTACGAGACGTCCTCGGCGCAGCAGGCGGTCTGGATCCTGCAGGACTCCGGTGCCGTCGCGATCGTCGTCGAGGCCGCTCATCACCACCAGCTGATCGCGGGCGTCCGCGACCAGGTCCCGGACCTGCGCGACGTGTGGCAGATCGACGGTGGCGGCCTGGACGAGCTGGTCACCGCCGGGAAGGACGTCCCCGACGAGGAGATCGAGGCCCGCCGCTCCCAGCTGGACCGCGCCTCGATCGCGACCATCATCTACACCTCCGGCACCACCGGGCTCCCCAAGGGCGCCGAGCTGACGCACGGCAACTTCCTGGCCCTCGGTGAGAACGCCATCGAGCGACTCGAGCAGGTCGTCCGTGCCGACGGCGCCAAGACCCTGCTGTTCCTGCCGCTGGCACACGTCTTCGCCCGGCTCATCCAGGTCCTCGTGCTGCAGGCCGGGGCCAAGCTGGGCCACACCCCCGACGTCACGAACCTGCTGCCCGACCTGGCGGCCTTCCGGCCGACCTTCATCCTGGCCGTCCCGCGCGTCTTCGAGAAGGTCTACAACAGCGCCGCCCAGAAGGCCATCGACGGCGGCAAGGGCGCCATCTTCCTGCGCGCCGCGGACGTGGCCGGCAAGTACAGCCGCGCCCTGGACACCCCGAACGGTGCCGGCCTCCTGCTGCGGCTGCAGCACAAGGTGTTCGACGCACTGGTCTACAAGAAGCTGCGCGAGGCGATGGGCGGTGAGGTGCTCTACGCCGTCAGCGGCGGGGCGGCCCTCGGTGAGCGGCTGGGCCACTTCTACCGCGGCATCGGCATCACCATCCTGGAGGGCTACGGCCTGACCGAGACCACCGCACCGGTGTCGGTCAACACCCCCGAGCTCATCAAGATCGGCACCGTCGGCCGGCCGCTGCCGGGCGTGGGCGTCAAGATCCAGGACGGCGAGGTCCTGGTGCGCGGCGTCAACCTGTTCCGGGCCTATCTGAACAACCCCGACGCCACGGCCGCGGCGATCGACGAGGACGGCTGGTTCCACACCGGCGACCTCGGCGAGCTCGACACCGAGGGCTTCATCAAGATCACCGGCCGGGCCAAGGAGATCCTGGTGACCGCCGGCGGCAAGAACGTCTCCCCCGGCCCGCTGGAGGACCAGCTGCGCGCCACGCCGCTGATCTCCCAGGCCTTGGTGGTCGGCGAGGCCAAGCCCTTCGTCGCCGCGCTGATCACCCTGGACCCCGAGGTGATGCCCGGGTGGTTGGAGCGCCACGGTCTGGCGGACGCCTCCTTCGAGGAGCTGCGCACCAACGAGGAGCTGCTGGCCTCCATCCAGAAGGCGGTCGACAACGCGAACGCCTCGGTCAGCAAGGCCGAGTCGATCCGCAAGTTCCACCTGCTGGAGCAGGACTTCACCGAGGAGAACGGCTACCTGACTCCCTCCATGAAGCTCAAGCGCAACCTGGTGACCAAGGACTTCGCCGAGCAGATCGAGGCGCTCTACTCCTGACCCGCTCCCCCGACCGGGCGCGCCGCGTTGCGCTCCCAGCCCCCACCGAGCGCGTGGCGCGGTGGCCGTCGGTCACCCAGTCACGCGAGTGCCCCGACTCTCGACAGCCCTGCCAGCCAGGGCGTCAAGAGTCGGGGCACTCGGCGGTTCGGCCGGGCCCGCTCAGGTGCCCTTGACGTTCACGATCTGCCGGAGCGTGTGCCGCACGCGCACCAGTTCGGCCGCGTCCGCCATCACCTGGTCGATGTCCTTGTAGGCACCGGGGATCTCGTCCAGGAAGGCGGCGGAGTGCTCGTACTCGATGCCCTCCATCGCCTCGGCCAGCTGCTCCAGCGTGAACGTCTTGCGCGCCTTGGTCCTCGAGTACACCCGGCCCGCGCCGTGGGGAGCGGAGTGCAGGGCGACGGGGTTGCCCAGGCCCTCCACGACATACGACGCGGTGCCCATCGATCCCGGGATCAGACCGGCCTCGCCCTCCCGCGCGGAGATGGCACCCTTGCGGGAGAGCCACACGTCCCGCCCGAAGTGCCGCTCGGGCTCGGTGTAGTTGTGGTGGCAGTTGATCTCCTCGAACCGCTCCACCTCGACGCCCGCCCAGTCCTGCAGGCAGGCGACCATCCGGTCCATCATCTCCTCGCGGTTGAGCAGCGCGTAGGTCTGCGCCCACCGCATCTCCCGGACGTAGGCGTCGAACTCGGCCGTGCCCTCGACCAGGTAGGCCAGGTCGCGGTCCCCGTCCGGCAGGCTGATGAAGTGCCGCCGGCAGTAGTCCTGCGCCACCTGCGTGTGGTGGGTCGCGATCCGGTTGCCGACGCCCCGGCTGCCCGAGTGCAGAAACAGCCACACCGCCCCGGTCTCGTCCAGCGTCACCTCGAGGAAGTGGTTGCCCGAGCCGAGCGAGCCGAGCTGGTTGCGCCAGGCCTTGGAGTATGCCGTGGGGTCCAGCTCGATCTCCTGCGCCAGGTCGGTCAGGTGGTCCAGTCGGGCGACGGTGTGCTCGCGGTCGATCCTCTGGTTCGCGCCGCCCGCGGAGAGCGGCACCGCCCGGGCGATGGCCCTGCGCACGGGGGCGCGGTCCTCCGGCAGGTCGGTGGCCTGGAGCTGGGTGCGCACGGCGACCATGCCGCAGCCGATGTCGACGCCGACGGCCGCGGGCATGATCGCGCCGTCGGTCGGGATGACCGAGCCGACGGTGGCTCCCTTGCCCAGGTGGGCGTCCGGCATGAGGGCGAGGTGTGGGTGGATGAACGGCATGCGCGCCGTCCGCTCCGCCTGCTCGCGGGTGATCGGGTCGATGATCGAGGCCCAGCTCAGCAGCCTCGAGGAGATCTTCTCCATGGTCCTTTCGTCTTTCTCGGGGAGTGCCCCCGGTTGGAGGCGTCCGTCGAGGCTAGGGGTGAGCACACGTGTGCGCCAGAGGTTTTCAGCTGGCGAGCTCACCCAGCCAGATCCCCCAGCCGGCAAGCACGTCGTCCTCCGAGACGTCGAGCACCTCCGGGAAGGCCTCACCCAGGGGTGTGCCGGCGGAGACCTTCTCGTAGAGCTCCATCAGCGCGACCTCGGACCAGGTCTCGGCGATGTACAGGCAGGCGAGCCAGGACAGCGCATAGCCACCCCAGGCGGTGTCGGCGCCCATCGGGTCGGGCCAGGTGGTGGGACGTGGTCCGGCGCGCACGCCGTCCAACGCGGACCCGGCAATCGTCGCGGGCGGCAGGTCGGAGTGGCGGTGGGCGGTGAACTCGGCGATCCCCTCGCCCAGCCAGGGCGGCACCGGCCCGTGGCCCTGCTGGGCCAGGTGGGTGACCTCGTGGGTGAGCACCGCCTGCCGGCCCTCCGGGGTCAGCCGGTCCCATGAGTCGGGATGGACCACGACGTGCGCCTCGGCCAGGCTCCCGACCGTCACGGCCGGGGCCTCCTGGCTCGCGGCCGCCCCACCGGTGAGCTCCGCGAACTCCGCGGGCGTCGCCGGCAGGACCACCCGGACCGGCCAGCGCACCGCCCCCTCCCCCCACAGGTCCTCGACCCGGTCCAGCGCCAGCCCGGCCATCACGGTGTAGGCCTCGACCCGCTCCGGTGACGCGCTCCCGGTGACGGCCACGCGCTCCTGCGCGACGGGACCGGACGTGACGACACCGGAGGTCGTGGTGACGACGTCGTCAGCCGGCGACCCGACGCTCGAGCAGCCGCCCAACGGGACCGACAGCAGAACGAGCAGCGCCGCGCTCACCCAGCCGCCCGACATACGCACCCGGCCAGTCTGCCCGACCCACGGCTACGAACGGTCCTGTCTGGCGACACCGGTGAAGCCCAGACCGGATCAACCCCGGAAACCGTCCTTCGCCCCGGGAAATCTTCCGGGGGTCAAGGAGGGTTTCCCGGGGGAAAACCACTGAGCCACACGTCTGCCGTCAGCCGCCGGTGGGCTTCAGCCCGCCGCGATCGAGGGTGCGGTGCTCTGGGCGCGGACTCCCGCGGCCTCGCTCCGGCTGATCAGCCCCGCCCGCACGAAGGCCTCCACGGCCTCGGTCTCCTCGAAGTCCAGGGGCAGGCTCGCTGTCCGGGTGTCACCCTCGGGCGCCGGCGCGGCGGGTCGCCCCGCGGCCGGTCGCACGGCCGGGTCCGCCATCCAGACCTTGGCCAGCACCGGCACCATGCAGTCCCCGCAGTGCCTCCCGCGCACCGGGCAGGTCTCGCAGTCAATCGTGAAACTCATCGATCTCACCTCCGTCTGACGCTCTTCCATCTGATGTTCGAAACGCTAGGGGCGAGGTGTGACAGACCTCCGACACGCCGTCCGAGACGGTCCGCGCGGCCGGGGCTGTCAGGCGTGGGACGCGGCGGTGACAACCCGCGACACGCCCGGGATCCCGGACCGTGATTCGACCGGAACCCTGCCCTGTCCGGCCTGTCTGCGGGACTCTGTCAGTGCCGGGTCGTACGTTCGTTTCATGCAGATGGTGCAGGAGACATTCGACGACCTGGGGGTCGCCCTGTCTGATGTCACGTTCGTGGTCGTGGACCTCGAGACGACGGGCGGCTCCCCCGCCGACTGCGGCATCACCGAGATCGGCGCCGTCAAGGTGCGCGGTGGGGAGGTCCTCGGCGAGTTCCAGACCCTGGTCCGGCCGAGCACGCCCATCCCCGCGTTCATCACGGTGCTGACCGGCATCTCCGACGCCATGGTGGTCAACAGCCCGAGGATCGACGCCGCCCTGCCGGCCTTCCTGGAGTTCGCCCGCGGCTCGGTCCTGGTCGCGCACAACGCCGGCTTCGACGTGTCCTTCCTCAAGGCGGCCGCCCAGCAGACCGGGCACCCGTGGCCGGGGCTCGCGGTGCTCGACACCGTGCGGCTGGCCCGCCAGCTCGTGCACCGCGACGAGGCCCCCAACCACAAGCTGTCCAGCCTCGCCACGCTCTTCGGCGCCGACACGACACCCGACCACCGGGCCCTGCACGACGCCCGCGCGACCGTCGACGTGCTGCACGGCCTGATCGAGCGGGTCGGCAACCTGGGCGTGCACACGCTGGAGGAGCTGCAGAGCTACCACAGCCGCGTCACCCCGGCCCAGCGACGCAAGCGGTTCCTGGCCGACGCGATGCCGTCGGCACCGGGGGTCTACGTCTTCAAGGACCACCGCGGCGAGCCCCTTTACGTCGGGACGGCGGTCGACATCCGCCGTCGCACCCGCACCTACTTCACCGCCTCGGAGACCCGCCGCCGGATGGCCGAGATGGTCGGCATCGCCGAGTCGATCACCCCGATCGTCTGCGCGACCCGGCTGGAGGCGCAGGTCCGCGAGCTGCGCCTCATCGCCGAGCACAAGCCGCGCTACAACCGCCGCTCCCGCCACCCCGAGAAGGCGCTGTGGGTCAAGCTGACCGTCGAGCCCTTCCCCCGCCTCTCGATCGTCCGCCAGGTGCGCGGCGACGGGGCGCACTACGCCGGGCCGTTCGGCTCGCGCAAGAGCGCCGAGGCGGCCGTGATCGCGGTCCACGAGGTGATCCCGCTGCGGCAGTGCACGCAGACCCTGACCCAGCGGTCCCGCAAGAGCGCCTGCGTCCTGTTCGAGATGGGCCGCTGCGGCGCCCCCTGCATCGGTGAACAGACGACTGAGGAGTATGCCGAGGTCGCCGGTCAGGCGGCCAGCGCCCTGATCGGGGACGGCCGGGACCTCGTCGCGGCGCTGCGCGCCAAGCTCGACTCGCTCGCCGAGCAGGAGCGCTTCGAGGACGCCACCAGCCTCCGGGACCGGATGCTGGCGCTCGTCCGGGCCACCGCGCGGGCGCAACGCCTCGCGCCGCTGTCCTCGGCCCCGGAGATCGTCGCCGCCCAGCGCCGGGAGACGGGCGGCTGGGAGGTCGTCTGCGTCCGCTACGGACGACTGGCCGGCACGACGGTCACGCCGCGCGGCGCCGACCCGATGCCCTACATCGACGCGCTGCGGTCCACGGCCGAGGTCGTCGCCGAGCCGACCGCCCCCGCGCCGGCGGCCCACCCGGAGGAGACCGAGCTGGTCCTGAAGTGGCTGGAGACCCCCGGCACCCGGCTGGTCAGCATGGACGGGGAGTGGACCTGCCCCGTCGGCGGCGCGGGCATGGCCCGGGCCGAACTCGAGCCCCTGTCCCGACGCTGGCAGGACTTCCCCGACTCCTGGGGCGAGACGGGTGCCGCACCGTTGGAGCGCCCTCCCGGCGCGGTGCGCACCGGCGCCTGACCGCGCCGCCCGCCGCACGACTAGAGTGAGACCGTGATTTCCGCCATCGTGTTGATCAAGGCCGACGTAGCCCGCATCCCCGAGGCCGCCCAGGCCATCGCCGCGATCGAGGGCATCAGCGAGGTGTACTCCGTGACCGGCAACATCGACCTCATCGCGGTCGCCCGGGTCGCCAAGCACGAGGACTTCGCCGACGTGATCGCCGACCGCCTCAACAAGGTGCCCGGCGTCCAGGAGACGGACACCCACATCGCCTTCCGGACCTACTCCAGCGAGGACCTCGAGGCGGCCTTCGCCATCGGTCTGGACGAGTAGCCGCGCGAGGCTCACCCCCTGCGCCCCGGCGGCAGGCCGCCGAGCGCCACCCTCATCACGGCCCCGGAAGCGACCCGCGCGCCCTGCGTGAACGGCAGCCGTCGGGCCTGCCACCGCGCGAGGCCGCCCCGTGAGCCGAGCGCCCTCGCCAGGGTGACGGCATCGAGGATGGCGTCGTTGGCCCCCCGACCCAGGTTCGGTGTCATCGCGTGCGCCGCGTCGCCGATCACGACATACCGACCCCGGACATAGCGGGTCATCGGCGGCGCCACCCAGATCCGCGTGGCCACGACCCGGTCGGCATGCGCCTGCGCGAGCAGTGCCCCCGCCGGTGCCGCCACATCGGCAAAGACCTCACGCACCTCGCCGAGCGCCTCACCCGGGTCGATCGGTTCGGGACCGAGTGCACTGCGGTGCGTGGTGAACCAGTAGATCCCACCGCCGACCGGCACCACCCCGAGGAGTCGCCCACCACCCCAGTACTCCCCCACCGTGCCTGCCCCCGGCGGCCGGTCGGAGAACCCGCGCAGGGCCAGGTAGGGGGTGGGGCTCCGGTCGCCGCCGCGTCCGCGGACCAGCTCGCGCACCCTGCTGCGCACACCGTCGGCCCCCACCACAAGGTCCGCATCGAGCACTCCGGGATCGTCCACGGCCACCTGCTCGCGCACCACCGAGTCCGGGACGCGTGCCTCCAGTGCGGCCAGCAGGTCCGGTCGCGGCACGATGGTCAGCCGCGCACTCGCCGAGGGGAGCAGTGCCCGTCCGGTCCGCAGGTCTCGCACCGTCCCGCCCTCGACCGGGTGAGTATGCCGTGCCACCAGTTCCCCCGCGCCGAGCCTGCGCAGTGCCCTGGCCGCCGCCGGCCAGATGGTCAGCGCCCCGCCGGAGGCAGCCCGCTCCGGCTCGGCCTCGAGGACCCGCACCGCGAACCGGCCGGGGTCCAGCGCGGCAGCCAGCGCGAGTCCTGCGACCCCACCGCCGACGATGGAGACCCGGGTGCGTTCTGCCACCCCCGCAGGATGTCACGAAGGCTGAAGGCATACGTTCGCCCCCGTCCGGACCCGGACGGGGGCGAACGCCATCGCTCGGCTCAGTGCAGGTAGGCGTAGAGCTCGTCCAGCACCGAGTCGGACACCGCGTTGAGACCACCGACCACGACGATGCGGTCGGGCTCCAGCCGGTCGGCGGCCGCGGCCGCTACGGCCGGCAGGTGGTCGCCCTGGACCAGCAGGACCGGAGCGCCCTCCTGACCGGCGAGCGCCGCCACCGTCAGCGCGTCGGGGTAGTTCTCGCCCGTCGCGACGTAGAGCACCCCGACACCGGCGTCGAAGGTGTCGGTAACCGCCGCTGCCGTGGCGTAGCGGTCGTCACCGGAGACCCGCTCGACGGTCGGTGCGTAGGCCGCCAGCTCAGCCAGCACCTCGTCCGAGACCGCGCTGTCGCCGCCGACGACCACAATCCGCTCCGGTGCCTGGGCGACCAGCTGCTCGACCGTGGCCCTCGGCAGCTTGCCGTGACGGGTCAACAGCACCGACCCCTGGTCCGGGGCAGCCAGCGTGGCCGCCGTCAGCGCGTCGGGGTAGTCCAGGCCGCTGACGACGTAGGCCGTGGCACCCGGCTCGACCGTGGCCGCGGCGATGGCGGCCGCCGTGGCGTAGCGGTCGTCACCGGCCAGCACCGCACCGTCGGTCCCGGCGAGAGCCGACAGCGTGTCGACGATGTCCGGCTGCACCACCGACGGCCCACCGGCCACCGTCAGCCCCTGCGGACCGGTCTCGGTGACCCGTCGCTGGATCTCGGCCCGGGTCGCGCCCGGCACCGAGTCGGCCTTGGTGAGCAGCAGCGGACCCGGTGCGGCCCCGGCGACCGCGGAGACTGCGAGGGCATCCGGGAAGTTCTGACCACTGGCGACCAGCACCTCGTCGCTGCCCGACGGTGCCGCCTGGGCGATGAGCGCCGCGGTCTCGTAGCGATCCTCGCCGGCGATCCGCTCGACCTCCCCGCGGTAGCCCTCGAACTGGCTGGCCGTGAACATCGGCGTCTCGTAGGCCTCACCCGCGACGAGGCTGTGGCCGCCGCCGAAGGCCAGGACGTCGGTGACCCGGTAGGGCCCGTCCTTCCCGCTGTCGCCGATCGCCCAGCCGTCGAAGGTGAACGTCAGGTCGTTGTCACCGACCCCGAAGCTGGCGGCGCCGGACTCGAACTCCAGCTCGGTGCCGTCCGGGGAGCGCAGCTGACCGGACCACTCGTAGTAACCAGCGGTGTCCGCGTGCACCTCCACGGTCACCAGCAGCTGGTCGTAGAGGCCGTTGCCGTCCAGGTCGATGCCCTCGGCGGTGCCCTCGCCGGTGAGGCGCAGCCCCGAGTGCTCGAACTCCGCGTAGCCGTAGGCGGCGGTCACGTGAGCGTCGGTCAGCTCGGTGACCGGCATCAGCGCCAGGTCCGACTCCTCGACGATGCGCAGCATCGACAGGGTGTAGGGCCCGTCGACACCGGTGTCGTAGATCGTGGCGCCGTCGAAGGCCATCGCCACCGGCGACGTCCCCGCGGGCAGGGTCACGACGGTGCTGGTGGTCTGCGCGTTGCCCTCGCTGTCGGTGAGCTCTCCGAAGACGCGGTAGGTGCCCGCCGCCTCGACGTTCAGGTCGAGGGAGACCTGGAGCACGTCATACATCCCGTTGCCGTTCAGGTCCTGACCGGAGTCGGCGATGCCGCTCACCGTCGCCGCGCCGCTGCTGGCCGTCGCCAGGCCGTAGGCCTCCCGGCTGAACACCGCGCCGTCACCGGTGGTGCCCTCGGCCTGCACGCTCACGGCATACATCCCGACCTGGCTGGTCACGAGATCGCCGGAGTAGACGCCGTCACCGGCACTCGCGTCCGCGCCGGTTCCGTCGTCGACCAGGCCGACCTGGACGGTGGTGCCGTCAGGCTGCTGGACGGTCGCCGTGACCTCGGCACCGGTCAGCGCGGCGGCACCGTCGGTGAGGGTCGCGCGGACCGGCACCGACTCACCCGAGGAGACACTCGGGTCCGGCAGCTCCATGGTCAGCGCGACGCCGCTCTCGGCGGGCCAGGCGTGGATCGCGTAGGTCGTGCTGGTGTCGCCGGAGACCTCGACCGTCCAGACGCCGACCTCGGGCGTCGCCAGCCGGTAGACGGCCAGCCGACCGCCCTCGACCTCGTCGTCCTCGAACTCCGCACCCGGTGTCGTCGGGGTGATCCGCTCGCCCGAGGGCGCGACCAGCTCCACCGTCAGCTCCGGGCCGGCGGAGTAGAGCACGGACACGAACGTCTCGGAGGCCTCGTCGATGGGCACCTGGTGCTCGGCGGTGCCGGTGTCGAGCGGGCCACCGACGGTGGCCGTGTGGGCGGGCAGCGTGCTGACCGGCTCCTGGGCCGCGGCGACCCCTGCACCCTGCGGCTGCGGGGAGCCGGTCGTGCGGCCGGGCTGCTGCACGGTCGGCTGCATCTGCGCCAGGATCGCCTGGGACTGGTGCAGGCCGCTGTGCGTCGCGTCCTTGTCGTCACCCGAGGAGACGTAGGTCGCGGGCAGCATCTGGGTGAAGTGGTGCGCGGACCACAGCGGCACGATCGTGTCGCCCTGTCCGGTGACGCTCAGCAGGAACCGGTTGATCAGGCACCAGCAGCCGTCGGTGCGGTAGTCACCGGCCATCACCGTGAAGTCCACCTGCGGGCTCAGGGCGTGGTTGGCGTTGTAGAGGGCCATGTAGGGCGTGGTCAGCTGCACCCCGGCCGGAGCGGCCAGGGCGCCGACCAGGCCGCCGCCGAGGCCGCCGATCGAGATCACGACCGACTGCGCGAGATCGGCCAGGGGGCTGCCGGCGTTGGGCGTGCCGAGCTGCACGATGCGGTCGACGCCCTCGTGTGCCTCGACGTAGTGCCGCGAGTCCAGCCCGCCCTTGCTGTGCACGACCATGTTGACGCTGTCCACGCCATAGCGCGTGCGGGCCTCTGCGACGACCACGCCGATCTTGCCGGCGTTGTTGGCGATGGAGTCCAGAGCGCCCATGTCCAGCGTGGTGTCGGTGTAGATGCCGACGTCGTTCAGCGCCGCGGCCCACGGAGTGTCCCAGATGTCGCCGCTGGAGAGGATCCCGTGCGCGAAGACGGTCGGGCGCGGCATCGTGAACGACAGCTCAGCCCAGTCGATCGAGGTGCACCACGCCTCCTCGCTGTTCGCCGTGTCGATCTCGATGGTGATCGTGTTGGCCGCCGGCTCCGGTGTCCCTCCCTCGCCCGGGTCCTCGGCGAAGTTGACCCACTCGACCGGCACGAGGAACTGGTTCATCTTCCAGACGTCGTTCTCCCCGGTCAGCCACTCCTCCGGCACGACGTGGCCGTTGAACAGGACACGGTCGCGCTCCGGCGCGTAGCCGGGCACGACCGCGTAGAAGTCGACGTCGTAGGCCGGCATGCGCAGGCTGGCGTACTGCGAGAGGAGCCCGTTGGCGACCAGCGTGTCCCGCTCGTCGTCGCCCAGGACCCGGTCGACCTCGATGTCGAAGACGAGCGGGCCCCCACTGCGGAAGGTACAGCCGGTGTCCAGGCCCGGCCCCTCGTCGACCACGAAGAGGCTGTCGTTGGCCTCACGGGGCGGGAAGGGTGAGCTGCCGAAGTGGTTGGGAGCGTGCCGCTGCGGCGCCGGCAGCATCGCGCCGTCCGAGTCCGGGCTGCTGTCCACGGTGGCGGTCGGTGTGGCTCCGGTGCCCGGCAGGACGCCCGGAGAGTATGACGCAGGGCCGGGTTCGGCGTGCGCGGCGGTGAGTCCGCTGCCCAGCAGCAGCGCTGCCGCGGCGGCGGCGCCCGCCCGGAAGTGCCAGGCAGGTCGATGGTGTCGTGACACGGGTGTATATCCCCCTTGGGAAGTAGGCCCCCGCTTGACCGTCACGGCCGAGCGAGAGGTTCTGTCGTGGCGTAAGCCCATCGCAAAGGTGCGGTCATGGGCTCACCAAGAACGTAGCCACGTCCGAGGGGGAAGGCCATACATCTGGAGGATGATCTCCGACGTCCGGAAGGTGTGCTCCGGGGCAGTCAGGCCGTGGTCGCGGCCGCCCACCGGTCGATGAGAGCGGCGGCCTGGCCCGAGTCGATCGCCTCGCCGGCACGGGCGACGCCGCCGGCCACCGCCGCCACGAACTCCTCCTGCGAGGTGGGCTGCTGCGTCTCGTCGGCCACCGCCAGGGCGATGCCGGCGTTGAGCAGGACGGCGACGCGCGGCGCGCCCTCCTCGCCATCGAAGAGCCGGCGCGCCACGCCGGCGTTGTGCTGGGCGTCCGCGCCGCGCAGTTCGGAGACCGGGTGCGTGCTCAGACCGAGCATCTCCGGGGACAGCGTGAACTCCTGCACCTGCCCGCCCTGCACCCACCAGACGCTCGAGGTGCCCGAGGTGGTGAGCTCGTCCAGGCCGTCGTCCCCGCGGAAGACCGCGGCGTCCTTGCCCCGGCCCGCGAAGACCCCGGCCACGAGCGGAGCCATGCGGGCGTCGGCGACCCCCACCGCGGCATACAACGGCTGGGCCGGGTTGGTCAGTGGACCCAGGAAGTTGAAGGCGGTGGCGATGCCCAGGTCCTTGCGGACCACCGCCGAGTGGCGGAACGAGGGGTGGAAGGTTAGCGCGAAGCAGAAGGTGATGCCCACGTCGTGGAAGATCCGGACGACCTCCTCGGGTGTCGCGTCCAGGCGGATCCCGAGCGCCTCCAGCACGTCGGCCGACCCGGACGACGACGACGCCGCCCGGTTGCCGTGCTTGACGACCGGCACGCCGGCGCTGGCGGCCACGACGGAAGACATCGTCGAGATGTTCACGGTGTGCGCCCGGTCCCCGCCGGTGCCCACGATGTCCAGGCTCGGACCCTCCACCTCGAACCGGAGGGCGTGGGCGAGCATCATGTCGGCCAGACCCTGCATCTCGGCGGCCGTTTCCCCCTTGGCGCGCAACGCGGCGAGGAACGCCGCCAGGCGTGCGGGCGTGGCCTCCCCCCGCATCACCTGGTCCATCACCCAGGCCGTCTCCGCGGAGCTCAGGTCACCGCCGGAGCACAGCGTGGTGAGCAGGTCGGGCCAGGTGGTCAGGTCCTCACTCACGGGCGCACGAGGCTGGCCACACCACGAGCCAGCGAGGCCGGGTCCAGCGGGTGCGACACGACCGCGTCCGCTTGCGACCAGGACGCGAGCCACCCGTCGCCGGGACGGCCGATGAGCACCATGATCGGCGGGCAGTCGAAGACCTCGTTCTTGATCTGCCGGCACACACCCAGGCCGCCGTAGGGCTGCGCCTCGCCGTCGAGGATGATCACGTCGATCTCCTCCTCGTCGAGCGTCAGCATCACGCCGTCCGCCGTCGCGCACTCGTGCCAGGAGGTGACGGCGACGTGCTCGGCCGGTCGGGTCCCCACGCCCATGCGGACGGCGTCGCGCGTGGCGCGGTCATCGCTGTAGAGCAGGACGGAGATGCCGGTGACGGCGGACTTGGCCTCGGTCGGGACGGTCATGTCACGCATGGTACTCACCCCGCGGCGTCACCGGCCGAACCGGGCGCCGGACGGGCCCCGCCCGTGGCGGCGCGAGGGTCATGAGCGGGGCGACTCGAGGGTCGTGAGCATGGTGGCGCGAACGTCCTGACCGCCGCTTCCGAGGCGTGTGACCGGTGGGGCCGACGAGGAATCACGTACTGGGGCACGCCGGGACGGAGGGGCACTGTCCCTTCCCCGACCGGGTAGGCAATAATGGCCCGCGTGGCGATGACATCAGCAGCAACAGCAGGCGCACCTGGGCGCCCCCTGGACGCGACACAAGGCCCTCCGACGAGGCCGAGCATGACGATGGTCGGCACCATGGTGTGGCTCTCCAGCGAGATCATGTTCTTCGCAGGCCTGTTCGCGATCTACTTCACGATCCGCGCGGTCTCCACCGAGTTGTGGGACGAGAAGACCGCCCTGCTCAACGTGCCCTTCGCGGCGGTCAACACCACGATCCTGGTGATCTCCTCGGTGTGGTGCCAGATCGGCGTGTTCAAGGCCGAGGAGGGCAAGGTCTCCCGCAGCGGCAGCCTGTTCAACCCGGCCACCTGGGGCATGCGCGAGTGGTTCGTGCTCACCTACATCTTCGGCGCCGTCTTCGTCGCCGGCCAGGTCTGGGAGTATGCCGTGCTCATCAGTGAGGGCGTGATGCTCAACTCCGACCCCTACGGCTCGGCGTTCTACATCACCACCGGCTTCCACGGCATCCACGTCGCCGGCGGCCTCATCGCCTTCCTGCTGATCATCGGTCGAAGTTTCACCGCCAAGCGCTACACCTACGCCCAGAAGGTCGGCGCCCACGTCGTCTCCTACTACTGGCACTTCGTCGACGTCGTGTGGGTCGCCCTGTTCTTCACGATCTACGTCCTCCAGTGATCCGCATGACCGCCACCGTCCCGACCGACCTACGACCGAGGAGCGCCGCGTGAGCAAACTCGCGACCTACCGACGCAGCCCGATCGCCCTGATCGTCCTGTTGTTCCTGGGCCTGACGTTCACCGGCACCGCCTACGCGGCCTTCCAGCCCACCGCTCCCACGGACGCCTACTCGGCCGCGAACGCCGCCGAGGACGTCGACGACGTGGAGGCGGGTCAGAAGCTCTTCCTGGCCAACTGCGCCAGCTGCCACGGCAAGAACGCCGAGGGCAACGGCACCGCCGGTCCCTCCCTGGCGGGCGTCGGCTCGGCCGCCGTCGACTTCCAGGTCGGCACGGGCCGGATGCCGCTGGCCGCACCGGGCGTGCAGGCCCCCAGCGACCCCAACGCGGTCAACTTCAGCGACCAGGAGATCGCGCAGCTCGGCGCGTTCGTCGACTCCATCGGCCCCGGCCCGGGGCTGCCCGACGAGGAGTACATCGACCTGGCCAACGCCGACATCGCCAACGGCGGCAAGATCTTCCGCACCAACTGCGCCATGTGCCACAACTCCTCCGCCCAGGGCGGCGCCCTGACCCGCGGCAAGTTCGCGCCCGACCTGATGAACGTCGAGCCCAAGCACATGTACGAGGCGATGCTGACCGGTCCGCAGTCCATGCCGGTCTTCAACGACTACACGATCACCCCCCAGGAGAAAGAGGACGTCATCGCCTTCGTCGTCAACATCCAAGAGGGCGGCAACTCCTTCGGCGGGCACGACCTCGGCTCGCTCGGCCCGGCCGGTGACGCCGTGTTCGTGTGGACCTTCGGCGTGGCCCTGCTGGTCGGCGCGGCCGTGTGGCTCGGACGAAAGGCGGCCTGAGCATGAGTGACGACCAGATCGCGGTGCACGAACCGCACGCCAAGCCCACCACCTACGTGGAGCCTGGCCCGGCGGACCGTTTCGAGAACCCCGGCCTGCCCCCACACCGCCCGCGTCGCGCCGACGTCGACGACGCCGCCGCCAAGCGCGCCGAGCGGCAGGTGACGACGCTCTTCGGGCTCTCGATCCTGGGCACCCTCGGCTTCATCGTCGCCTACTTCCTGGTGGACCCGAACCTGCGCGCCAGCATCCTGGTGATCGGGCACGTGAACCTCTACCACGTGATCCTCGGCCTGACCATGGCGATCTCCCTGCTCGGCATCGGCCTCGGCGCGGTCCACTGGGCCAAGACCCTCATGCCGGACACCGAGATCGTGGAGGAGCGCCACCTGCAGGCCTCCGACCAGGAGGCCCGCGACGAGGCGGCCGGCATCTTGTCCCAGGGCTACCGCAGCGCCCAGCTGCACCGCCGCCCGATGCTGCTGCTGACGGCCGGCGGCGCCCTCGGCCTGTTCGCGCTCCCGATGGCCCTGCAGGTCGCCGGCGGTCTGGGCCCGCTCCCCGGCGACACGCTCAACCACACCGTGTGGCGCAAGGGCATGAAGCTGCTGATCGACCCCTCCGGCACCCCGCTGACGCCGGAGATGGTGACGCAGGGCTCGGTCATCCACGTGCTGCCCGAGGGCTTCGCGGGTGAGAGCTCGCACGGCGAGGACGGACCCAGCGCCCTGGAGATCATGGAGGTGAAGGCCACCGCCTCGGTCCTGCTGGTGCGCCTGAACCCCGAGCTGATCCAGAGCCAGAAGCAGCGCGACTGGAGCGTGGACGGCATCGTCGCCTACTCCAAGATCTGCACGCACGTCGGCTGTCCCGTGGCGCTCTACGAGCGGCAGACGCACCACCTGCTCTGCCCGTGCCACCAGTCGACCTTCGACATGACGAACGACTGTGAGGTCATCTTCGGCCCGGCCAAGCGGCCGCTGCCGCAGCTGCCCATCACGGTCGAGGACGGTTACCTTGTGGCCGCCGACGGCTTCGCCGAGCCGGTTGGCCCGAGCTTCTGGGAGCGTGGCGAATGACGACCATCCCGCAGGGCGCACACGCGGTCCGCGACCAGTCCGCGGCAGCGACGGAGACGACCGCCGACGACGCTGACCCCAAGCTGCCACCCCCCGTGGTCTACCTGGACGAGCGCTTCGGCGTCGCCAAGGGCTTCGGGCTGTTCAAGAAGGTCTTCCCCGACCACTGGTCGTTCCTGCTGGGCGAGATCGCGATGTACTCGCTGATCATCTGCCTGATCACCGGGACCTTCCTGACCTTCTGGTTCGTCCCGAGCATGGGCCACGTCATCTATGACGGCTCGTTCGTGCCGCTCAAGGGTGTCGGCATGAGCGAGGCCTACGCCTCCACGCTGGACATCTCCTTCGACATCAAGGGCGGCCTGCTGATCAGGCAGCTGCACCACTGGGCGGCGCTGCTGTTCATCGTGGGCATCGCGCTGCACGTGGCCCGGGTGTTCTTCACCGGCGCCTTCCGCAAGCCGCGCGAGCTGAACTGGGTCATCGGCACCGTCCTGTCGCTGCTGGCCTGCGTCGAGGGCTTCGCCGGCTACTCCCTGCCGGACGACCTGCTCTCCGGCACCGGCATCCGCGCGATGAACGGCTTCATGTCCTCCGCACCGGTCATCGGCACCTACATGACGTTCTTCGTCTTCGGTGGCGAGTTCCCGGGTGAGTCGATCATCCCCCGCCTCTACATCGCGCACGTGCTGCTGATCCCGGCGATCCTCGTCGGCCTGTTCGCGGTGCACATCTTCCTGGTCTTCTGGCACAAGCACACGCAGTACCCGGGGCCGGGACGCACCAACACCAACGTGGTCGGCTTCCCGCTGCTGCCCGTCTACACCGCCAAGGCCGGTGGCTTCTTCTTCATCGTGTTCGGCATCACCGCGCTCATCTCGGCGCTGGTGACGATCAACCCGGTGTGGGCCTACGGTCCC
>Ga0123333_10002021_pt1 | contig 21131 bp, 28 predicted proteins | sample BioC12SIPDNA_3_FD_89957 | JGI IMG/M metagenome (GOLD analysis project Ga0123333, IMG submission 89957) | Anaerobic biogas reactor microbial communites from Washington, USA - Biogas_R2_B C12 SIP DNA | ecosystem: Engineered > Bioreactor > Anaerobic > Unclassified | place: Washington, USA... | reverse complement strand
TCACGGTCCCGGCGCAGCTCGGCGAGCAGCCGTTCGGCGACCCGCTTGCCGGCCGCGATCTCTTCGTCGATGTTGGCGCCCGGGATGGCCACCGAATCGAAGCCGTCCCCGCGGGCATCCCGGGCGTAGGCATAGGGACCGCCGGCTTCCAGGTAGCAGGATCCGAGGGTGTAGCCGTCGTCCGTGACGGCCTCGTAGACGACGTCCTCGGGGTAATCGAGGCCTTCGGTGATGCGCTGCCATCTGAGCCGGCTCATAGCTCCACCTTGCGCCGGCCGGCCGGCTCCTGGGCCTGGATCTGCTGGGCGAGGTTCGCCCGGTCGTCGAGCAGGGCGGCGTAGCGCGGGGGCAGCAGCTCGGTGTCGTTGCAGGCCTGGACGGCCAGCATGGTGAAGTAGTCGGCCTTCTGGGTCGTGGCCGGCCGGAGGGTGTCGAGCGCATGCATGGCGTCGGCGGCGATGATCCCCGATCGCCCCTCGGCCCGGGCCGACTTGCGCGCCTTGGTGACGATGGCCGCGATGTCGGCCGCGCTGTAGCGGTCGGTGCGGCCCGCGATGTAGGCGGCGGTCTTCGGCGGCAGTTCGCAGCCCTGGCTGGCGGCTGCGGCCAGGGCGATCGCCGCGCGTTCGGGCTCGTCGGGCAGCAGGACCGGGATGATCGCATCGATCCTGCCGGAGCGCTTGAGCGCATCGTCCAGCAGGTCCGGCCGGTTCGAGGCGCCGAAGAAGACCACCTTCCCGCGGTTGCCGGGATCGCCCAGGAACTGCAGGAGCATGTTGAACAGGTTCTTGGCCACCGGGTTGCCCGAGCTGTTGCCGCGCGCGCTGACGTCCGACTGGTCCAGCTCGTCCATGAACACGAGGCAGGGGCTCAGGCTCTTGATCACCGCCAGCGCGCGGGCCAGGTTGCGCTCGGACTGGCCGACGATGCCGCCGAGGATGTTCTGCATGTTCAGGGCGACCGCGTTGAACCCGATCTCCTTCGCCAGCCCCTTGGCAAACATCGTTTTGCCCGTTCCCGGCGGACCGACGAGGATGACGCCCTGGGCCATGTCGGCCGGCCGGCCCTCCCGCACCGGCTGGATGATCTCCCGCCGGGCCCAGTCCTTGAGCTGCTCCATCCCCCCGATCGCCTCGAAGCCGTACGCGGGATCCAGCATCTCCAGCAGGCCGGCGTACTCCTGCTGGATCAGCTGGGCCTTGTGGCGGCGCACCAGGTCGCGGGTCAGCCGGCCTTCGAGCTCGGCCTGCAGGAGCACGTTTTCCAGATGGATCAGGCTCAGGCCGGCCGTGATGTTGGCCAGCTCATCCGCTCCGATGGCGGACTCGATCGGCCGCGCGGCCAGGCACCAGGTGATGAAGCGCAGCCGGGCCTCCCGGTCCGGCAGGGGCGCCTCGACCGCGTAGTAGCCGGACGAGCCCGCGCGCAGCGCGGGATGCAGGTCCGGCAGGTTCTGGACGAGGAAGAGCGCGAACGATGCGGAGGCCTGGATCTCCGGGTCCGATCCCCAGCGCAGCAGGGTCACGAGGAGCGTGCGGTCCTCGGGTCCCATGGCGCTCAGGTCCGCGGCGGGCAGCAGCGTCTCGGCGTATTCGACGATGACGGTCACGGCCGCGCCGGAGAGCATCAGGCGTTCCAGGAGCGGCAGCGCCTGGGCCGGCTGGCGGGGCCATTCCTGGGCCTGTTGGGGTCCGCCTCCTAACCCCAACGCGGCGAGCGCCGCGTTCTGGCTGGGCTGCGCGGGGCCGTTCATGTTGAGCAGGTCGCGCGCCCGCCCTTCCATCGAGGCGAGGGGGAAGCGGATGCCGGTCGCCCGGTTGTAGATCGCGATGACGTCGCGGTTGGCCAGCAGCTTGCACAGGTAGGTGGTCATGTGCTTGCCGGGCACCGCGTAGTCGCGGGTGTTCAGATGCAGGATGATGGCCTTGGTCGCGCCGGACACCAGGGCCTGGCGGCAGGTGTCCCACCAGGCCGGCGTCGGAAAGCCGTTCGCCGGGTTAGTGATCATGGCCGGCCTCCGTGTGCGCGTGCGTGTGCACGCGCTGGTCGTCGTGGCGGTGCTGCTCCGGGGGATTGATGCTGGCGAACTCGATGCCCTGCCGGCTGAGCGCCTCCAGCAGTTGCGTGATGCGGGCCGCGCCCTCGCTGAACGTGCCCTCGTCGGTGATCAGGGTGAGCCCGCCGTCGGGCAGGATGACGATTCTTGCGCGCATGGGGAACCTCCTAGAGATCCACGGTGAGCACGAGCGCGCCGTTCTCCGCGCGCTGCGTGGCCTCGATGGGGGCGAGCTGGCCGATGAGGCTGGCCAGCCGGGCCTGGAGCGCCAGGCCGGCGAGCGCGGTGACGATCTGCTCCGCGGCCTGCCGGATCGCCGCGACCGAGTCGGTCGTGTTGTACGGCCGGAAGTCCGTGCAGCTGAGCGTGCCGTTTGCATAGACCGTGACCCCGATCCCGCTGCCGACCCACAGGATCACGTAGCCGTTGCCCGGCGTGATCCGCGCCGGCTCCTCGTGCAGCCCGAGCAGGCTGCCCAGCCCCTGCGCGGCCGCCCGCGCCAGGGCCTCGTTTTCGACCAGCGGCGCCAGGTCCAGCTTGAGCTGGGCCGTGACGTTCGTGACTCCGTTGCATGCCATGGTGTGGCCTCCTGGTGTGTGGTGATGCGTGGGACTGCGCAGGCCGCAGGAGCGCGGGGTGCGCGGGGACAGGTCTCAGGCCCCTGCGGCCTCTATGTGTTCCGACAGCGAACCGCATCAGCGCCGGCGTCCCCGCCGCTTGCCGCGCGGTGCTGTGGGCGTGATGACCAGCCGGCCCGGCTCGACGACGACCTGGACATCGTCCCCGATCGCGAAGCCGGCCCGTTCGAGCCAGCGCCCGCGCAGGCGCAGGAACGGGACGAACTGCGTCCAGCCGAAGCGCGGCTGGGATTCGGAGATCAGCCGGGTGTAGTGCGTGACTGGCATGGGGGCCTCCTTGCCCTACAGAGGGCCGATCTGGTCGCCCGCTCGAATGTGCTGGGCAACTTCGGGCAGGTTCTTGATCGCCATGAGGGTGACCCGGTTCCACGTGCCCGAGAGCGTGCAGGTGACGCTGGTCCGGCCGTCGTTGGCGTAGTTGCGGACCTCCAGGCTGGGCTTGCCGCCGCGGCCGCTGCCGGGATAGATCGTGGTGCGGAGCTGGGAGCCCGCGTCCAGGTCTTCGCTGGAGGTGTGGATGGCGATGCTTTCGATCTGTGGAACGCAGCGCATGGCCGCCTGGTAGACGTCGCCGGCCATGAACAGGCTGCCGTTGGGCTCGACCAGGCCCACGGTGGCGTAGGCCTGCAGGTCGCAGGGTCCCTTGCGTCCGTAGACGTAAAGGCTGACGTAATGCTTCACAGCTTCCTCCTCTTCTTCGTCGTCGGCTCACTCCTCGCTGAGGATGGCCTCCGCCCAGATGCGCGCGCGTGCGGTCGGGCGCATGACCCGGTCGTAGGCGCGGGTCCGCACCCCCGCGACCGAAGGCTCCGCGGGCACCCGCTGCGGGTGCTGCAGCTCCTGTGCGGCCTTGACCGACACCGGCGCGACCACGGCCCACAGCCCGTTCGGCAGCCGCGCGGCTCTGACGCCCCGGCCCCGGCCCACGGCCTGGCTCGCCAGCGTCCCGGCCGCGACGGCCTCGTCCCGGTTCAGGCAGGTCACCCGGCCCATGAAGCCGGTGAAGCTGGCCGCGTCGGCCTCGGCCCGCGGCATCGTGCCCAGGCAGGCCAGCGCGCCCGCGGACAGCCCGCGCCGCGCGGCGCCCAGCGTGTGCCGGCGCCACGCGCCGGCGGTGGGAAAGCGGCGGTACATGGCGCCTCCTAATAGTCCAGGGCGAAGTCGGCCCGCCACGGCAGGCCGTCCCCGTCCCCATTCAGGAGGGCCTGGTTGGCCCGCTCGCGCATGCGCAGGATCGCCCCCCGGCCGCGCACCGGCAGGATCTCGCCCTTCCAGGCGCGCGCGCCGTTGGGCCAGCGGCGGATCCGCCAGCCCCCCTGCTCCAGCAGGGTGAGCGCCAGCTCGATGTCGAAGGGCTGTTCGCCCTCAGCCGTGCGGATCGCGGGCTCGATCTCCGCCTCGACCGGCGGCGTGGTCGCGGTCCAGCCCTCAGCGTACTTGAGCACGCGCCAGACCGTCCGGTCCCGGCCGGTGAAGAACGATTCGTTGAACCGAAAGAAATCAATACGGGTGATGGTGGGCTTCGGCAACGGTCGCGGCCGGACCGTGCGTGCGGGAGGCGTAGGCGGCTGTGGGTTCATGGTGTTCCTCCGTCAGGGCCTGGAGCTGGTTGACGATGAGCTGCAGGAAGATGGTGGCTTCGATGGGCTGCTTGAAGATGGTGCGCCGGCCGCCCTGGAACACGACCAGCCGGCCGTCCGCGAGCAGGTGCAGGACGATGATCTCGTTCATGGCTTCGCTGTGCCTCCTGGTGTTGGTGTGTGCGTCCCCTGGTGGCATGAAGGGCAGGGGTCCCCATGCTGCTTTTAGGCCGGCATGGTCCGCGATTGCGCACCCCACGCGCGTTACGGTCCGGGCATTGGCCTTCGAGGCGCCTCGCGTGCCCCGTATCCGGCCCCGTCGGGCCTGCGTCTGCCTCCCCGTGCGGCAGGAGGCTGGTCGTGCTGTTCCGCCGCAGCGGCGCCGTTCGCTTCAACCGTTTTAGGATGAACCGTTCAAGTAACGGACGCGAAGGAAACTCCTAACCTGGCGCTGGTCGCGTCACGCTCGGCGCAGGAAGCTGTTGACCCGGTCGCTCATCCGTCGCACGTTCGAGGGTCACGCATTCAGTTTCGCCCGGTGTACTGGTGCAGGCGTGCGCCTGGCGCTCAGGGAGTCTGGTGCTCTCGGGCTCACACGGCGTTCCGGCTCAGCGGTGGGCGGCGTGGCGGGTGGGGTCCCGTCGGTTCCTCTGGCTCTGCGTACCTGGCTGTCGCAGCCCCACGGCGGCGCGCGAGGTGCCTCGTGCGCTCCCGTGGCCGGCTGCAGACAGGCTATGAGGGGAGCGGGCGCTCCGCTCCCCTGTTTGTCCCTACGTTGATCTCGTCAGAACGGCAGATCGTCCTCCTCTTCCGCGGCCGCGCCCGCGGGGATCTCGTCGTCGCCGTCGCCCGCGTCCCGGCCGGCGCTGCCGAGGAACTGGATGTTCGTGGCCGTGAGGACCAGCTTGGCCGCCGGCTTGCCCTCCCGGTCCAGGTAGGCCTCGGCGCTCAGGTCGCCCTCCACAAGCACGCTGCGGCCCTTGGCCAGGTACTGGCCGCACGTCTCGGCCAGCTTGCGCCAGGCGACCACCTTGTACCAGGTGGTTTTTTCAAACCGCTCGCCGTCCTTGGTGTAGCGCTTGTTGACGGCCACGCTGAAGTTGGTGACCGGCACCCCCGACGGGGTGTAGCGCATCTCCGGGTCGCGGCCCAGGTTGCCGATAATCAAGTGCTTCTCGAACATGGGAGTGCTCCTTTTCTGGTGTTGGATGGATGGGTTCAGTTGTTGGAATACTTGCTGCGCTCCCAGATCGTCACGGTTTCCGGCAGGTCCATGAGGAGTGGGAGTACGTCGGCGCGGTCGAGCCGGCCGTTGCCGATGCCGGGGAAGTTCATGTGCACGTGCAGGGGGCGCTCCCCGACCAGGTTGTGGAGCGCGATCGCGCTGGCCCGGATCAGCCTGGGCGTGGCCATGTCGGCCCAGTGATACTTGACCTGGAAGGCGGCGATTCGGGTTTTGCGATCGATGACCAGGTTGTACTCGCGCAGGTGACCGCAGCGTCGCGCCACTGCTTCTGCCAGGCGTGTTTCCAGCCCGGGGAAGCGGGCGCAGGCCTCCCGGGCGATGCCCCGCCCCATGACCAGGCGGTGGTCCCTGGTGATGAAGCTGTTCGTCGTGATGACGAACAGGTCTGCGGTGGGATAGACGTCCCACATGTTGCCGGTGCGGAAGGTGGGCATGGGAGTTCCTTTCTTCGTGAGTCGCGCTGTACGCAGGTTAGCCTCACTTGTTGGCCGGTCCTGTCTCACTCCGGCCTGGCGTGTGTTCGCCCTTCGCTGTTCGGCTGCTCTACAGGGACCCGTTGACCCGGGCGCTCTCGGCGAGCAGCTGCTTCGTGGCCTCGGTGAGCTGCGGTCCCTTGCCGGTCGGCTTGGTGGGGCACGCACCGTTGGCCTTCACGCCGGTCATGAGCGGCTTGCCGTTCGTCTCCGTCCGGGGCGCGGCAGCGAAGCTCGTGTAGCAGCGGTCGTTCTTGACGTAGGGCGCGACGAGCACCCGGCGACCGATCATGTTGTCGGTCTCGGCTCCAAACAGGCGCACGAGCTGGCCGACCGTGATGGCGTTGAGGCGCACGGAGTACGTGGTGCCGTTCTCGGCCTTGCCGGTCAGGAAGTCGGCGGTTTCGAGGTTGCCGTCGCTGTTGCGCACCTTGCGCTCGTCGATGCTGACGATCGTCAGCACCGCGGTTTCGGAGGACTTGAGGGCGACGGCGATGTTGTACTTGTTGGCGAGGTTCATGAGCGTGTCCTTTCGGTGAGTGATGGGGTTCGTTGACGAACGACAGACGCCGGAGGAGGGACTTGCACCCTCGACGCATGGCCCCGGACGGGGAAGCGTGACTGTTGATCCGGCTGCGGGATCATTCCATCTGAGACCTTGCAGGGCTCTTGCGAGCTTTCCACCTTGCATTAGGGTGCAGCATTCTCAGTGTCGCGTTGGTTACGCGGTTCCCGTCACCTCTCAAGCCCCTTTCAAGGCCCCCCCGCTGACGGGAACGAACATTGCGGATGGCTATAGCGTTGCCTTTTTTGGGCTCTGTCGAACTGGTCGACTCCTTGAGTGGCTTGCGCCCCCCGCCGGCACATGACTAGCCGGCTTTGCGTCGGCCCGTTTGGCTCCGCTATGCGTTTGTCAAAGTGCTGCCCGCAGGGTGCGGCGGGTGAGAGAAGGCTGCATGTCGTCGCAGACCTGCACGAGTTTCGCGGAGGCGAAACTCGTACGCAGCAGCCGGGCCGGCGAGGGCCGCCGGCCTGGCTGGACATGCGGCCGCACCCGCCGCATGCTCTGCACAGCACATGACAAACAGGGCATAGCGGAAGCAGCCAAACGGACCAGCCGGCGCAAAAGCCAGGCACGTCATGGCGGGGGCGCAGCAAGCCACCGGAGTCGGCCCGACAGAGCCCAAGGCAACGCAGCCATCCGCTTCCTCGGTTCGTTCCCGTCGGGGGGGCCGGCCGGCATTCCCGATCTCTCCCATCGAACGCGCGGGCGTGAAGGAGGGAGCGCGGACGGGCAACGTGGCGCGCTTCTGGGCGCGGTCGGCTGCGCCGACCGCCAGGGGGTGTGGGTTCCGTGTCTGCGGGCGAGGTGGGGGCGGTCCGATGGTGTGGCGTGATTCGGGGTCGGTCGCGTGCGGTGCGGAGAGCGGCCGGAGGCCGCCGGAGGGGGCTTTCGGGGGAACCGCAGTGCGGTGCCGCCCGTCAGGTCAGTCTGTTGTCCGCGAACTGGCTGGTTAGAAAACGCCGATTTCGGGTAGTATTGAGTTGAGTGACGGCGCACGACTCTGGGAGGTCCAAAATGGCAGCACACAGAGAAGAGGTCTTGCTTGAAGAATACCGCGGCTCATACGATAAGATCGGGCGTGTCGACTCACTTGTGTGGCAGATGGCCGCGCTCATGTTTCCCCTAATTCTGGCGGCCATGGCCTACTTCGGCACGCAATCGGATCACACGGTTGAGCAACTCGTCATTGTGGTGCTTGTGGCCGGGGGATCGCTGGCGCTTACCCTCACTTGGTGTTTTCTGGCGCTGCAGTGGCATGGTTACCAGCGTATTGCCTATTACCGCATGCGAGAGATTGAGACAGAACTGGGGATGCGACATTATCTCTATGCCGGTTACATGAGCCTGTCGAGAAGCAGGAGATCAAGGCGAATTGCGGAGCTGGTGACGGACAGCGATCAGGAAGCGTGGAGCAAGATGGAAAAAGAGGTTGGTGACTTTCCCCATATTGGATTGCGTGGTGCTGTTCGCGTCATCACGATGGTAGTCAGTCTCGGTTGGATCTTCGTCATGGTACGTGAACTCGTATTGACGCTCTGACGGAAGTGGTCACGCTAGGGGTGGCCAGGTGCTCACCTTCCCGCCCTCGAAGGCCATCGGCCAAAGGCACCGTGGGACTAGCCCAGCCGGTGCCCTCGTCCTGTTGCGCCGCCTCTGGTGGTTTCCTTCCTTGCACTCCATGCCGCAGTAAAAAGTGGGGCTGTCCCGTATTAGCGCATCCTGGCCGCCAGGCCAGGTTCAGCTGGCGGTTGGTCTTCGGTGGCGTTTCCCTGGCGTCCCATTGGAAGGTCAAGAGCCCGCGAAATCGGCACGGCCAAGTGGGCAACGGGGCGCGCCTGCGAGGGGGGGACGTGGGCCATGGGCCTGTGGGCGAGGCGAGGGGGGCTGTGCGTGGCGGCCGGCGCACCGGCGGCCACGCGGCAGCGAGTTCTGGCTGGTGCAGCTCCGTGTTGGTGCGGTCCGGCCGCAGCCGGTCCGCACCCGTTGCTGTTGATCGTTGGATCGTATCGCCGCCGTAAAAAAGAGGGGACCGGCCCACCCGGACCGGCCCCCACGCAGGCCCTCACGCCCCCACCCAGCGCCACGCGCCCGCGAGCGGGCCGGACGACACCGCGACCCACGACCCGCCGGCCACCAGGAGCGGCAGCGACGAGGCCGGGAACCCAACACAGAACACGAACACGGGCACACCCAGCGAAGCGGCCAGGCGCGCGGACGACACGGACCCGACCGAGGACGGAGAAGCGAGGAACCACACGCCCACCGCAGAAGCGCGACCACCCCCGGCGACCGAGCGCACGCACGCACCGGACCGGCGAGCCAGGCGCGAACGCAGCGACACCGAGGCAGGGCCACCCGCCCACCACACCGGGCGGGCGCCAGCAGCCACGGCGGCAGACACGAAACGCACCGCGGACCCGGACCAGAACCCGGCGAACCCCGAACCCGCCGGCCCGCCCACGGCGAACACGGACACGGACGGGCACAACCCCGCGGCGCCCAACGCAGACAGGGCGAGCGCATCCCCGCCCGAGGAGCAACCGACCGACCAGCGGGAAGCGCCGGCAGCGGCCAGAGCACCGACCACGCGCAAGACCAACGGGAGCAAGGACGCCCCAAGCGAACGAGAACCACCAAGGACAACCGCGAAACCCACAGCGCACCCCCCAGGGAGACGAGCGAGCGACAACGGGAGCGCACCGCCCCCGGACCCAGCCGCCCGCCGGACGCCTCGTGCAAAGCGCCGGCGCGCAAGGCCGGAGCGCAGGGCCGCAGCCCCGTGCGGGCTGCGCCCGCCGGAGCGGAGTGCCCGGAGCGGAGCCAGGGAGGGCGGCCCTTTTCCGCTGGGGCCGCCCGGACGGCCTTGCGCCCGGCGCTATAATTAGGAAGGACGGCGGCTAAAAACAAGAGGCGATGGCTGCAGGCGGGGAGGGCGGGGGGCGAAGGGCCGCCCCGCCCGGCCCGTAGGGCCGGACAGCGCTGCGTGCAGATGTCTGTCCTGGCCCGGACTCGTAACCCCGTGTCCTTCGGGCTGCCGGCCAGACGCGTTGCCCGGCCCGAATAGGGTGGCGTCGCTGAGCGGAGGGCCGTGAGGGCCGTAGCGAAGCCAGCCGCGCGCGTGTCGTGGTCCCACTTGGTGAGGCCATCGGGAATACCAGCCAACTGACGAAATGTGGCGAATAGCCGGCGGGGAGGATAGCAGGGGCAACGCTGGGGAACGACCCCGAGCGCCCGCGCCGGGCCAGTGTAGGAAGGCAGGGTGCGCGAACATGGTTCGTCGCGCCGCCCTGGTGCGCGCGGGCGTGTCGCCCTGGCGGGCCGATGTTGCCGTCATCGAACTGAACGACTGAACACAGGAGGCACGATCAACTACTACCCGCTTTGCCGGGTGGTGTCCGCCGACGAACGCTAAGAGACCCTGATCTCCTGCAGCCACTTAGTCCAGTATCCGCCGGAATGACCCGGCAAAGCGGCGCGTACCGGGAAGCCGTGCGAAACCGGCAGCAACTCGCCTTCCCATTCGTAGGCCAGGAAGTTATCTGCGGCCTGCGCCTCGGCCAGCGCGAGGCCATACGACCATCCGTCGACGCCGGCGAAGTCCACCCAGTTCGCGCCTGCCAGCGGACCGGCCAGCGCCAGCACGCTCGCCAGCGACGCCCCCGCCAGGTTGGACCAGTCGATGAAGAAGCCGGGGCACACGATTTGCACATGCGCGCCGATTCTGGGCAGGCAGCGCAGCTCGTCGTAAGTCAGGCTCAGCTCGCGCGCCACCGTGCCTGTCACCTTCAACCGGTACGTCGCCAGTTCCACGACTTGTGGCTCTGCCGTAACGTGCAGTCCGGTGGACGGCTCCTGTTGGGTGTAGCCGGGATACGGGATGGGCGTGGGCGGAATGACCGCAGGCAGCGCAGCCACGCACGCGCGATCCGGCGTTGCGGCGGATGTAGGGGTGGCGGCAGGCGGTTCGTTTGGGGCCGTAGCGCGCGGCGGTTGAATGCAGCCCGAGGCCAGCAGTGCCAGGGCCTGCGCAGCTCCCACCAGGGCGGCGCGGCGGCTGAGAGCCGGAATAGGATGTGTTCGGCGGCTCATGGGTTGCTCCGGAGAAGAGATTGCGCGGGGCTGGCCCACACAGAATAACCCACCGGCACGTCTCTGTCAATGACGCGCGGCTGAAATCCACTCATAACTGCATAGGCGGAGATGCGAAACGCGCGACGCGACGCCCGAAGATGAGCGCGCGATGATCTGCAGTCTGGATGGACAACGGCGCCCAAGAGAATCAACGTCCGCGCACCTCACGACTTAGTGATCACGCATTGGCTGATCGGTGCGGTCATCCACCCGGTTGAGAGCCGAGTGGTCATCCCGGCGAGCGCGCGCTGCCGGGACGGCCAAACGGGCAACGGGGCGCGCAAGCGGGGGCGGGGCGTGGGCCATGGGCCTGCGGGCGAGGCGAGGGGGGCCGGATGGCCCCTCCCTTGCCCGTCCGCTCGACAGCGGCGCAGGTCCGGGCTGAAACCGGCCCCATATGTGGAGTGCACCGCCGGCCACGAGACTGGCCCCGGACGGGTGCAAAGCGCACTCCCGCCCTCCTAAGGGCGATCGCCATCAGGCGGTCAGCACTGACGATGCACTCCGTCTTCGGACCGCAACGAAAGACTTCCCTACTGGATCCGGCTCCCGCGCGGCGGCAGGATCGGCGCATGGCAGCCCGGACAGGCCCGCAGCGCCCACCGGCCGGCCACCGCATCGCCCACCGTGCGATAGTACGCGCGCGTGCGGGCGTTGTGATGCAGGATGGTCTCGCAGCAGCTGCACCTGGCCTTGGAGATGCGCGCCGGCGGCGTCGAGGTGAGCTCAACGATGTCGATCATGGACCAACCTCCTCTTCTTCTTCGTTGCCCTCTGGCTCATCGTCCTGCTCGCCGGCCGGCTGGCAGCGATTGGAGATCCACGTCGTCCCCCACGCGCCGATCACCAGCAGCGCCAGGAAGGCCAGTGGGCTCGTTCCCCCCCGTGCCGGCGCCGAGGCCGCAGCCCCCTCGCAGCCAGTCACGATCAGGCCCAGGCACACCGGCCCATACGAGGGCGAGCGCGCCCCCAGGGGCAGGGCGCTCCCGGCCAGCGCGCCCAGGATCAACGCGGCCAGACAGGCCAGGGGCACGGTGATCGTCATGCGGTTCATCCCGGCGCCTCCGCTGGTTCCGCCGGCGCGGATGCGGCCGGCTCATCGCGGCAGTCGACGCCGGCATAAGTGCGCCGCGCGATGTCCGCGGCGACCAGCATCCAGCGGCGGTCCTCGACCGCACAGCCGGCGCACAGCGGCAGGTTCTCGTTGTCGATCGTGACCGCGGTGGGCACCTGCATGAGGCGCATCTTCCGGTTGAACGGTGTGGTGGCAGAGATATGGGTGGCGATCTCGACGTGGCAGCGGCTGCACCGTCTCGGCCGGGCGGTCGAGGTGATGATGATGCGCGGGCGGGTGGTGTTGGTGGTCGTGGTGGCGTCCATTTGGTTGTGTTCCTCCCTGCATGATACAGTGAGGCGGGCAGGGGTCCCGTGCCTCCCGCCTGTGGCCGGCCGCCGCGTGTCAAGCGTGGCGGCCGGTTCGCGTGCCGGCTCAGCCGATGATCGTCGGCTTGCGCGTGTAGGTGGCCGGGCGTGCCGCCCGGCCATCGGGTGGTTCGCCGCCGCGCGGGGTGGCCGGCGGCGAAGCCTGCCACGGCGCGGCCGCGGCGCGAGGTCCAGCCTCTTGCCGATAGGCCGTGGGGGGGTCCGTGGGGGGCAGCCCCCCCGGTTCGTCCCGGAGCGGCGGGGGCTGGCTGGCCGCGCGGGCCGGCGGCGCCCCCGCGGCGCGAGGTCCAGCCTCTTGCCCGCAGGCCGTGGGGGCTCGGGGGGTTTCCCCCCGGTCTGCTGCGCCGGCCGCAGGCGCGGAGGATGTACGGTTCGGCTTACTGTGCGCGCCGGCAGTGCACGCGATCACTGCCGCCAGCGGGATGCGGTGCGCGCGGCCGATCTGCACGGAGGGCAGCCGGCCGGCCCGGCACCAGCGGCGGATCGTCTCCTCGCTCACGCGCAGCTGCGCGGCCGTCTCCCCGGTTGTCAAGTACTCTCCGGTGTGATTTGGTGCTGTCTTTGGTGAGGTGTTGCGTTCCATGTGTGAATACGGCTCCTTTCGGTGCGACTGAACGCGTCGCAGTGCGATCGATCGGCCAGGACGACGCTTTGCGCCACAGAGCCGATCGTACCGGCTGGTCATTGAGAATCCCGTGAGGCCGGCGCCCCGTCCCCGGCGGCCTCTTCCCGGTGCTCACCGAACAGGCCCGGCTGCCCGCGCCGCGCGGCGCGCTTGCGTCGCCAGGTCTCCCGCGCATGTTTGGCGTGGACGGGCGCGTCGTAGGCCAGGTGACAGCGCTGACAGAGTGCGGCCAGGTTCTCGGGCCGGTTGTTCATTGGATCGTCGTCCAGGTGCGCGACGGTGAGGACGACGCGGCTCCCCGTGACCGGGTGCGGCTGGTGGTTGGCGGCCCCGCACCACTGGCAGCGGTTTCCCGCGGCCAGCCGCACCGCGCGGCTGATCTCGTCCCAGTTCGGAGGGTAACGGCTGCGGTCAATCGGCATAGGCGCCTCCGCCCAGGAACTCCGCCCCGCCGTCGATGAGCGCGAGGTCCCTGGGCATGGCGATGACCGCGGGCGTGGTCTCGATGCCCTCGCCGTCCAGGTACGCGAGCACGGTGGTCCAGAGCTCGAGCGCGCGCTGCCGGCGCTCCGCGTGGTCGTCGTCCAGCGGCATGCTGCCCGCGTACTGGATAGCCGCGGTCTTGATGCGGCAGTAGTAGACCGCGCCGTCGGTGCGCGCCTGGCTGATGACGATGTAGCTGCGTTGCAGCCAGAAACGGTCCTGCGTGTGCTGCGCCTCGTCGACGCTGCAGGCGAAGACGGGCTGCCCCGCCTGCAGGGTTTCGAGCAGGTGCTCGAGCTGTGGGAAGCCTACGAAGATGGTCATGCGGCGGTGCTCCTTTCGGCGATTTCGGGCGTTTTAGCGCTCAAAGGTGTTGGGATAGCGGCCCCTGAATTTGCGTTCGTCCTGGGGCTTCCTGTTCGTGGCAGGCTGGCGTAAACGCTGGCATTGCGCCAGCATTGGGCCAGCATCAGGGCCAGCGTTGAGGCTGGCGCAACGCTGGCGTAAAGGCTGGCAGGTGAGAAGCAACTGCGCGTTTCCGCGACTCGTTGAAAATCGCTCATTTGGGCAATTCCAGCTTCCAGGCGTATTTGAGCGAGCGCGCCGGCCGCTTCATGGGTCCGACGTCCACCCCGCCGGCCGCGTGGTCCGCGGCCAGGCGGACGATGGCGAGCGCGACGACGTCCGAGCGGCTGATGTTCTCCTGGTCGGCCAGGCCGTCGACCAGGTCCTGGATGGGCTGCGGCAGGTCGTAGGTGGCCTTGGGCCGCCGGGCCTTGTTGGCCGCGCGGCGGCGATCCGCGCGGGTGTCGAGCTGGTGGCGTAGCTCGCTGTCGATGGCGCTGGGCGCCATGTCGAGCGGGTTGCTGCGGGGCTTGGTGGGTGCGGGCATATCTGCGGCTCCTGTCCGGCGTCAATGCGCAGGTGAACGGCCAACCGAAGGTTGGCGCGTTAGGCGGTCAAGCGATCGATCAGGGTGCGGTAGCCGGCCAGCCTGCTGTCCGGCAGGATCTCCCAGGGCGTCAGCCCGCGCGCCGGCCCTTCGCGCAGCCGGGTCATGCGCGGGATCGCGGGCGCGACGAGCGGCCCGAACGTCTCGATGAGGGTGCGCAGGTTGAGATCGCTCTCGGTGGTCACGGCGTCCCAGAACGTCGGCAGGATCGCGGTCACTTCGAGCTGGTGGCCGTTGCGCCGCATGCCGGCGATGGATTCGAACTGCTGCGTGACCCCCACCAGGCCGAGGAAGTCCAGGGTCGTGGGGATGACCAGGCGGTCCGCGGCGTGGTAGACGAGCGCGTGCAGCAGGTCGCGGGACGGTCCCGTGTCGATGACGATGTAATCCACAGCCAGCTCGGATAGCAGCCAACGCAGGAGCGTGGCCGGCTCCGCGGCCAGCCGCTGCTTGAGCTCCGCGGTGGCCGGGTCGCCGGGCAGCAGGTAGAAGTCCGGCCGGACCTCGATGCACAGGTTGGCGGCCGGCAGGTCGCGCGTGAGCAGCCGGTACGCGCCCGGGCTGGGCTTGTGGCCCAAGCTGGCCGCGGCGTTGCCCTGCGCGTCCATGTCGACGAGCACGGTGCTGCGGCCCGCGCGGGCCAGGCCGTGGGCCAGCGCGATGGCGGTGGTCGTCTTGCCGACCCCGCCCTTCTGGTTGGTGATGGCGACCGTGGTGGTCATGGTGTTACCTCCCCGCAGGGTGGCGGCTCCTCGTTCGGGTGGATCGTGGACGGCGGGTCCAACGGCTGACCTGTGAGCAGCTCGGTGATGTCCGGCGCGGCGCGTCCTACGGCCGCGGCCGGAAAGCGCAGGAGCAGGACCGCGCCCCGCGCGGCAGGTCCAGGTTGAAGCGGAGCCGGTTCGCGTTGATCAACAGGGCGTGGGTGGCGTCGCCGCACAGCGCGGCCACGTCCGCGAGTTCCTGGCAGAAGCGGGCCAGGTCGGGATCGAGAACCTTAGTTGGTGGTTTCATCGCGTTGTCTCCTCCAGGCATAGAGCAAATCGTCAGTCTTCTCCCGGTGACAGGTGCGCGCTTTGTCAAACGGACAGGCCTCGCCGTTCTCCAGTTTCTTGGCCACGAAATAGCCGGGATTCTTCAGGTTGGTGCCGCGGTCGTCGTGGAGATACGCGTGCCAGTAAAGGACCTGGAGGTGAAGCCACGGCGTGTAGTAGCCTTCGTCCAGCGCGGTGCGAACCGCTTTCTCAGCACGCCTGCGCGGGCAGCCGGTCAGGTCGATCAGGTCGTTGAGCAGGTCCTGCTCTGCGTCGTCGAAGGGCGGCGGGGCGTTTTCTTGCTCTGCGGGCTGAAAGTGGTTTTTTCCCGCTTTCAGCTCCTCTTGTGGTTGTAGTAGTGGTGGTGGTTCTTTAACCTCTGTAGTTAAGTTAATTAAACCACTACCACCACTACCACCACTACCACCGCGACTACCGTCGTCGCCGGGCTGAAAGTGGTTTTTTCCTGCTTTCAGCGATTCAGCAGCGTGATCGGGCGCCTGAAAGTGGTTTTTAACCGCTTTCAGGGCCCCGGCGTCGCCGGCGGGTTCGGGGTCAGCCTGCTGAAAGTGGTTTTTTCCTGCTTTCAGGATTTCGGGTGCATCGCCCGTTTCGGAGCCGTTCTGCTGAAAGTGGTTTTTAACCGCTTTCAGGATTTCGGGGTCGCCGGCGGCGTTTTGCTGAAAGTGGTTTTTAACCGCTTTCAGGATCCCGGGGTCTTCGGCGGGTTCGGGGTCATCCTGCTGAAAGTGGTTTTTTCCTGCTTTCAGGATTTCAGGTGCATCACCCGCTCCTGGGCCGTCTCCCTGAAAGTGGTTTTTTCCTGCTTTCGGGATTTCCGGGGCGTCAACCGCTCCGCAGCCGTTTTCCTGAAAGTGGTTTTTTCCTGCTTTCAGCTCGCGGATGCCGTCCACCGGCGGCGGGCGGTCCACCTCGACGCCCGCGCCGAGCGCCGGGCACGCGTCCGGCGCGATCGTCCCGATCTCGCAGGGGGTCCAGAGGGGCAGCTGCACGGCAGCACGGGTCAACTGCCAGCCCCGATAGTGGGCGCGCTCGACAAAGCCCATCATTTCGAGGCTGGTGACGGCCTGGCTGACGGCCGTGCGCTCGTAGCCGGTGGCCGCGGCCAGCTGCAGGAGCGAGGCCGGGCCGGGACACAGGCGAATCGCGATGAGGACGCTGAGGGGCGCCCCTTTCAGGCTGCGGAGTAGGGTGACTGCATTGTCGATTTTCATTGTTCCCGTAAACCTCCCATGCGGGGGCTTGACGGGGCGGGCAAAGTGCGGTAGATTTCACAGCGGAGGGGTATGCCCGTCCCGTTGCACCTGAGTCGTTTGGTTGGCAGCCGTGGGCTCTGGTGAGCGAGTGCGATTGAGGCTGATCGAGCGGCCTCGCAAGGGGCCAGGTTTTGACCTGGCCCTTTTGTTGTATCCGTAACTGGCAACGCGCGTTTGCAGGACTTGTTGTCCATTTTGATGATCATTCTTGTTTGGTAAGGGTTTTTCCTGCCGGATTGGCGACCCTGCGCGATACTCCCCGGACTGTCAGATCTGAAGCACGATCCGGGTGACGCCGGAGTTGGAGGCCCCGGCGTCACTGCGAAGAACCCGAAAGTCGATGCGATAGGTTGGCTGCCTGGGGGCATCGACTAAGCGGCTAGGTGTGACGCGCCTGGCCGTTTTTATTCCCGGCGGTCAGGCGTTTAGTCCTATCACTTGGCCGTGGGGCAGAAAGGACGTGCAATGACGACCTTCAAAGAAACCATGGAAGAGTTCCTCGTCGCCGGCCGGCAGAAGGGTTGGCGAAGGGGAACCGTCGAGAGCTACCGGTGGCATCTGAACCGGCTCAACACCTGGCTTGAGCAGCGCGGCAGCGAGGATGTCGGGATGCTCACCCCAAGACTGGTGCGCCAGTGGGGCGCTCAGATTCACGATGGCTGGCAGATTGGGACCACGCGGGGTGCGATTGCCGCCGCCCGCAGCCTCTTCCGCTGGATGCGCATAGAGGGAGTGATCCCTATCGACCTGGCCGACGCGCTCCAGATGCCCAGAGTGCCCAAGCAACCCCAGCGCACCCTCTCGGCGGACGAGGTCGCCGAGCTCTTCAGGGCCTGCGCCGCGCCACTGCACGAGACTGCGGCCGACGAGCACGACCTGGCGTTATGCGTCCGCAACGTCGCCATCGTTGCGGTGCTCTACGACTCGCTGGTGCGCGCCGCGGAGCTATGTGCGCTCAAGTTGGACGACATCGACTTCAAGAACGGCACGCTCAAGGTGCGCCTGGGCAAGGGGGGCAAGAGCCGCACCGCGCCGATCGGCCAGGATGCGGCCCTCGCCCTCAAGGTCTGGCTGCCCATGCGCCGGGCCGCACCCGGCGTGGACAACGTATTCGTTTCGGTCGGTGGGCTGACGCCTGGCCGGCCGTTGACGCCTCCCGGCCTGCGCCTGATCCTCCGGCGCCTGGGAGAGCGTTGCGAGATCAAGGGGGTGAGTCCGCACGCGTTTCGACGCGGCGGTGCGGTGGCCGCCACGCTGGCAGGCGCCCCGAGCCGGCTGGTGCAGGTCTGGGGCGGCTGGTCGAACATCGCGATGGTGGAGCTCTACACGCGGACGCTGCAGAACGATCCGGACGCACTGCGGGAGTTTCGGCGCTTTTCTCCGCTGTCGGCCGTCACGCGCGGCATGGAGTGGCTGGTGGCCGGGCTGGAAGACCAGGCTGGACAGCGGCGGCTAGGCGCGCGGCCGGCTCGCAGGCGGCTGCGCCGCGGTAGACGGGCCAGGGGCCGGCCGCTCGCGATCCGGTGGGCCCGCAGGATGGGAGGCCAGGCCGGGGCCGCGTAAACGATGGCCAAAGGTTAAATGAAAAGTCGGAGTGCTGATGGTATTTTCAGCACTCCGACTTTTGATCAGAGGGTTCAGGGTTCGAGTCCCTGGCGACTCATAGACTAGATTGCAGGCGCTAGTACTCTCTGGGTAATCAGAGGGTATCCAAAAGAAGATCCGTGTTCTTCTGAGGTTCAGGGTTCGAGTCCCTGGCGGCTCACCCATAACGATGGAGAAATTGCACCGCTGATGGTGCAAGGAAGATGGGTTATTCGATTGTCAAGGTGCGTAGGGGCCCGAAGGCAATCGTGACTTGAATCGGCAGCGCGGCAACGCTGCCGATTCGTTTTAACGAGCCAGGGGCGGAACGGTCTGGCTGCGCCGGCGGCTAACCGGCTCTTCGCAGTCACCCTGCTTGTTCACTCGAAGCAGCCCATCCCAGAACCCCTCCCCGTGGCTCGATTTCTCCAGCCGGAAAATAGCGTGCGTTGATCCGGACTTTCCCTAAAGCTGACGCGCTACGATCTAGCCCGGCGTCCTGCCAGACCGCCTGGAACGCGCCCTGATCATGAAACACAATGTTGCGGATGTCCTCAGATGTGATCGTGTCGCGCACCAGGATCTCAGCTTGCGGGTCGCCGGGCCAGTTGGATGTTGTCTCGTGGAAGAGAAGGTCAAAATGGTACTCAGTTGTCCAATTCCGCAATTCTGCGCTACGGACGTCCCGCCGCGCACTGTTGTGTGGAGAGAAGCAGGTGCCTTCATACCAGATCACACGGGGCTCGATGATCAGAACAGCAGGCAGTTCCGCTCGCTCCAGTATCACGCTGCGCATCATGGCCCATTGTTTTGTCAGACTCAGGCAGATGTAGTCAGCCCCAAGTGCGATCTCTTTTTCGGTCGATCCCCAGCTGTTGCGGATGGGCTGGATCCCCTGTGCGGCCAATTGGCGCCGGGCGAAAAGGCTGCCCGTGCGCACAATGCTGGCGATATTCGTTGGTGCCGTGAAGTGATAGAGGCTATTCAGATGACGCCGCTGGATGTTCTGGTACCAGGCGAGCCAGTTGCTCTTCATCCGGCGGTTCTCGGGGGCATGCCTGAAAAGAGTACTGCTGGTAATGCCATAGCCGAGGTTGGTCAGCACCAAATCCACGAGTTCCTGGTCCATCTCCTGGTCCGGGAGTACGTAGCAAGAACTGGCGACTAATGCCCTCAAGATTGTCACCAGGCTGATGTTGAGACGAGTTGCAAGCTCTGTCGGTGTGATCATCATAGCAGATATCTCGATGGGCATGGCCTGCCCGCAAGAATTGCCGCCCAGTCCTGATCTACCCGCGCATGTGGGGATCCCCTGCGTCACGCAGGCCGTCGCCGAAGATATTCACTGAGAGCACGGCGATCACGATCATCAGGCCGGGGTAGCGGGTGAGCCAGAGGGCCTCCATCAGGAGGCCTCGGCCTTCGTTCAGCATTGCGCCCCACTCCAGGGTGGACGGCTGTGCATCCAGGCCAAGGAAGCTGAGCGATGATGCAATGGGGGTCGCCAGAGACCGTGGTTTGCGTACCGCATTAGAGGCCTCGTTAGAAACGGATCGGACACACTCTCAAGGTCCGGGCATGATAGTACGTCCCGGTCGCGGGAGAGTCATGATGGCGCAAACCTGCGCCAGAGCGAAGTCATTGTGCGGCTTAGCCCGAGTGCCCGCAGTGATTGTGGCATGGGCGCGGTTGAAAAGAAATGCAGCGGCTAGAATCTCCGTGAGACCAATCACAAGGAAGTTACGCCGATGGACCCGTTGCAGTCTACCTTGTTGGACTATCTGAGCCAAGTTCCTGACTTTCGCTGCGCCCGCGGCCAGCGCTTTGCCTAAGCCAACTTGCCGGCGCTTCTCGCCGCTGCGGTGACTGCCGGTTAATACGTGCCGGACGAGGTAGCAGTCCACGATCGTGCCGGTGCGACCGATGCCGCCATAGCAATGGATGAAGAGGAAGAAGGTGAGGCCGGCGTCCAGCAACAGGCGCAGCTTGTTGCGCGCCGCGGCTGTCTCGGCGGCTCCGGGATACTCGCTTGCGCACGGCCGGTCGGGGACAACCCAGTAGGAGTCAAGGATCGGTGCGGGCACAATCTGGTGGGCTGGCATGTTGGTCTTCCCCTGTGTGTGTCGATCTCACTCCACCACCTTCAGGTCCCATAGGGGCACCACTGTCAGTGCCCCCGGCATAGACGCTTCGAAAATCGCGCATCAGGCTGATGCACTTGTTGGATCCTGGCATGCGCGCTTCACTTGCCCTGTCACCTCAGCAATGAAGGACGTCTTCGTTTCCGTGTAGCGGACGCGGTCACCTGTGAACTCTGCGGCAAGCAGGCGCTTGAGCGTGGCACAGTGAGCAGCCGTTTCGGAGTGGGCGATCAAGTAGTCGCGGAAAAGCACCCGATCCCAATGCTCAGCAAAGCCCATTTCCACCACGTCGATGGGGCGCGTTCCCACGCCCCCGGCGTCGCGCTTGATGAACCAGGGGCAGAAAGGCGGGCCATCGTCACCGCGTGTCGGACGCCAGAAATAGTCGTAGCCCTGCGCTTCCGACCGCGGAGCGATCTCCTCGCGCACAAGGGCCAGATCACTGACGCCGACGAGGATGTCGATGATGGGCTTCGCTGCTAGTACCGAGACCGCGGTGCTGCCGATATGTTCGATGCCGATAATGGAACCTTCGGGAAAACAAGCAAGCAGATATTGTGTTTCCTGCTCAAATTACGCGGGCCATGCGGGGTCGTAGTCGACGATGTCGACAACCTCAGCTGTGACGCGGCGCACCTTGTCTTCAAGACTCTCCATCGCTTCCCCATGGGTTCAGCCCGTTACCCGTTCGCGGGTCGTGCTGTCGCTTGGCCATGATGCTACCATATGCTGCCATGACCACAAAGGCGCACCGTGCAAGTGGAACCCAGCTTCTTGGATCCTCACACCCTCGTTCGCCACCCTCGCGGCCTCCACATACCGCAGCGGCATCGCGTGAACAGCGTTGAGCCTGGCAGAGCTCCATTCACCCGCTTCTTGAAGCCAATCCGCGCGGCCCCCGTC
>Ga0123333_10002020_pt1 | contig 21136 bp, 14 predicted proteins | sample BioC12SIPDNA_3_FD_89957 | JGI IMG/M metagenome (GOLD analysis project Ga0123333, IMG submission 89957) | Anaerobic biogas reactor microbial communites from Washington, USA - Biogas_R2_B C12 SIP DNA | ecosystem: Engineered > Bioreactor > Anaerobic > Unclassified | place: Washington, USA... | reverse complement strand
CCAGCGTTTCTACGATGACGCCGAAGTCGCCGCGCTCCAGGGTGTCGTCTGTCACCCGGCCGACTTCCTGCCCATTGACCGAGAAGATGAGGTTGGCCGCCTCCGCGCGCACCTCCAGGGTATTGGTAACGTCCAGCCCCTGGCGCACGGCCTCGGAGCGGAACCAGCCGTCACCGATAATCGCCTGCTGCTCGGCGCAGCGGTCGAGGCAGTAGCCGACCCACACAAAGCCGTCGGCGCTGACCTCGAAAATGTAAAAGGACTGGGCATCGTCCTCGGCACGGAAGACCATGCCGTAGCCATTGTCCAATGGCCCTTCCAGGGGCGTGGCTTCCACCGAGTAGATGCCGTCGCGCCGTGTGTCGCCGGCCGTTGACCAGAAGATGCCCAGGTCTTTCTTAACGAGAAACTCGTAGCGTCCGCCGTTCAGTCTTGTTTCCGCCTCAAAGGTCGAATCGACGATCCAGTTGCCCGCATCGTCAAACGTCTCTTCATAGCTACCGGCAATGCTGCCGCAGCCGGCAGCGAGAACGAGCAGGACAAGCAGCAGCAGGCGCAGACTGTTTTTCACAGGGCCTATCTCCTTACATCGTCGCGCTCATTGCAGCGCGCCGGCTACGATTTCAGCCACGTCGAGCACGCGCATCGATTCGCCGTGCTCCTTGCTGGCATCCTCCAGCATGCGCGCGCAGAAGGGGCAGCCGATAGCCAGCGTGCGGGCGCCGGTCTTCTCCGCTTCCCGGTAACGGTTCGCCGGCACCGCCTCCAGGCCCGGCTCCTCTTCTTTCCAGAACTGCGCGCCGCCGGCGCCGCAGCAGAAGCTATTCTCGCGGCTGCGTTCCATTTCCAGCAGCGTCGCCCCGGCCTGGGCCAGCGCGTCGCGCGGCGCGTCGAAGATGCGGTTGTGGCGGCCCAGGTAGCAGGGGTCGTGGAAGGTGACCTGCTCGAGGGTGTTGCCGTTTAGCCGCAGTTTGCCCTTGCCCACGAGGTCGGCAATCATCTGGGTGTGGTGCATGACGCGGAAATTGCCGCCGTAGCCCCCGTATTCCTTGCCGATGGTGTGGAAGCAGTGCGGGCAGCCGGTGACGATGAGCTTATCTTCCAGACCAATCTCCTTGAACAGCTCGATGTTGGCCGAAGCCATCTCGAAGAAGAGGTATTCGTTGCCCGCGCGCCGCGCCGAATCGCCCGTGCAGGACTCCATACTGCCCAGCACGGCATAGTTGACGCCCGCGTGCTGCAGGACCGTGGCGATAGAGCGGGCGATCTCCTGCCCCTTCGGGTCGAACGCGCCTGCGCAGCCGACCCAGTAGAGCACTTCAAAATCAGGATTGTCTTCGACGGTGGGCACCTCGAACGGCAGCGCTGCCGTCCACGCCAGCCGATCCTCCGTCACGCCCCAGGGGTTCTGCAGCCGCTCCATGCCCCGGAAGGCGCCCTGCAGCTCGCCGGGGAACTCGCTCTGCATCATGACGAGATCGCGGCGCATATTGAGGATGTCGAACATCGGCTCGTTGCCCACCGGACAGACCTCGACACAGGCGCCGCAGCTCGTGCAGGCCCAGACCGCGCTCTCGCTGATGGCATAGTCCAGCAGAGGCAGCTCGTCTGGCTCGCCCGCCGCCAGCTCCGACATTCTCTCGCGGATGTAGTAGCGCTTGTTGATCTCCAGCGCCGCCGGGCTCAGCTCCTTGCCGGTGACGTAGGCCGGGCAGGCGTCCTGGCAGCGGTTGCACATGATGCAGGCGAAAGCGTCCAGGACGTGTGTCTGGTGCAGATCGGTGAGCCGCGCTACGCCGAACTGCTCGACCGACTCGTCTTCAAAGTCGAGCGGCTCCAGCGCGCCGAGGGCCGGGCGCTCCGGCCGAGTCATAAAGTTCAGCGGCCCCATGAAGAGATGGGCGTGCTTGGTATAGGGGAAATAGGCCAGGAACAGGAAGATGAGGCCCAGGGCAATCCACCAGGTGGCGTGGAAGCCGAACGTCAGCGCCGGCTCGCTCAGCCCGCTCCACAGCGGCGCGAGCAGGTTGGCAAACGGTCGCCAGGGATCGGCTCCCTCCATCGCAATGTTAAAGGTCTGGCTGAGGAAACGGAAGCCGACGTGCATGAGGATGAACAGGCCGACGACCAGGGAATCTCTGCGCACGCCCGGCCGGGCCTCCGGCAGCATCTTGACGTTGGCCCGCTGCGTCAGTGTCCGCGCCCCGACCGGGGAGACAAAGCGCCGCAGCAGGAAGTAGACGACGCCGACGAGCACGGCAACCGAAAAGAGGTCGGCTAACAGCCGGTAGATCTGCCCCACCACGCCCGGAATGTGGAAGCCCGAGATGAAGCCTTCCAGGATGTCGAGCACGTTGACAAGACCGTAGAAGATGAAGCCCCAGGCGACGCCGTAGTGAATCAACGAGGTCAGCTTGCGATTGCGGATGATGCCCCCCTGGGTAACGAGGGCGACGAGGCCGCGAATCATGCGCTGGAACAGGTTGTCCAGGCGCAGGCTGCCCTGCCCCCGGGCGATGACCAACCGCATCTCGTTAAAGGTCACGGCTGTCGCCGAGAGTGATATGGCGACCAGGAGGATAAACAGGAATTTCTCGGTGGGCGTTAACATCGTTGATTTCCTTCCTCGATGAACCAGGGCAACACACAGAGGGTGCGCCGAAAGTCTATCATATGGGTAGGGGACCGGCAACGCAGGGGGGATGTACGGGTGGCGGCGCGGGCTGGCTGTGCAGGCGGAGGACCGTATAATCAGCAGCGTGTTACGTCGCATCGTGCTTTTCGCCGGTCTGATTCTGCTGGTCGCAGCGCTCGCCCCGCCGACACTCTCGCCATACGAGCTGACGGGCGAGGAGGAGATCGCGGGCCAGCTTCGCGGGTTGCTGCACTGGCTGCACACGGCGCTGCGCCCGCAGCCGGACCTCGCCCCGGAAGCCGGCATCACCCCGGCCGGCATCAGCCCCTACGGCGCCAACACTTTCCTGCAGAACGAGGCCCTGCCCGAGGTGCGCGAGCAGAGCGTGGCCCTTCTGGCAGGCGCCGGTTTTCGCTTCATTCGCCAGGAGTTTGCCTGGGAAGATATCGAGATCCACGGCAAAGGTGATTTCGTCGACCGGCGCAACGACCCGGCCGGCGTCGATGCCTGGGCAAAATACGACAACATTGTCTCCCTGGCGGAGGAAGGCGGGCTGGAGATTATCGCGCGGCTGGGCAACCCGCCGTCGTGGACGCGCGCCCTGACCGACACGATAGGCACCAACGCGCCGCCGGACGACTTCAACGATTTTGGCGACTTCGTCGCCGCCGTCGCGGGCCGTTATGCCGACGAGATAACCTATTATCAGGTCTGGAACGAGCCTAACGGCAACGACGAGTGGGGCCTTCAGGACGTGGACCCGGAGGCCTATACCCGGCTGCTCTGCCTCGCCTACGAGCGCATCAAGGAGGCGGACCCCAACGCGGTCGTCCTGGCGGGAGCGCTGACGCCAACTGTTGCTTTGGAGGGGCGCAACCTCAACGACCTGATCTACCTGGAGCGCATGTACGCGGCAGGCGCGGGCGACTGCTTCGACGTGATGAGCGCCCAGGGCTACGGGCTGTTTTCCGGCCCCACCGACCGGCGGCTTCGCCCGTCGGTGATCAACTACCCGCACCACCTCTACCTGCGCGACATCATGGTGCGCCACGGCGACGCCGAAAAGCCAATCTGGATCAGCGAGATGGGCTGGAACACGGCGCCGGAGCCGCTGCCGCCGATCTACGGCCGGGTGAACGAGGAGCAGCAGGCGCGATACGCCGTCGAGGCCTACGAACGCGCGCGCTCCGACTGGCCGTGGATCGGCGTCGTCAACACCTGGTACTTCAAGCGCCACAACGACGACGAGCGAGACCAGAGCTGGTATTACTTCCGTTTGATGGAGCCAGACTTCACGCCGCTCCCGGTCTGGGAGGCGCTGGCGGCCTACATCCCTGAGGCCGGCGAGCCGGCGCCCGCAGCGCCGTGGCTCATGAGCTGGCAGCAGGCGCGCCCCTGGCTTTTCATCGCCGGTCTGGCCCTGTTCTTCTATGCCGGCCTGTCGCTGCTGGCGCCGCCGGAACGATGAGGCGCCGCTGGCTTATGGTCGCGCTGCTCCTGCTGGCGGCGGCGCTGCGTTTTCACCGGCTGGGCGCTCAATCATTCTGGAACGACGAAGGCAACAGCGCGCGCCTGAGCGAGCGCTCGCTGCAGCTTATCGTCGAAGGGACGGCCAGCGACGTGCATCCACCGCTCTACTACCTGCTCCTGCGCGGCTGGCGCGAGCTGGCGGGCGAGAGCGAGTTTGGTCTGCGCTCGCTGTCGGCCTTTGCCGGCATCCTGACCGTGGCTGCGTCGGCGGCGCTGGCCCGCCGCTGGTGGCGCTCCTCGGCGGCCAGCGTAGCGGCAGCGTTGCTGGCAGCCGTCAGCCCGCCGCTCATCTACTACAGCCAGGAAGCGCGCATGTACGAGCTGCTGGCGCTGCTTGCCGCGCTGTCCACGCTGCTGCTGGCGGCGCTGCTGCCGGCGCTGGCACGTAGTGGGCAGTCAAACCGTCGCCGGGTGCTGGCGGCGCTTTACGTGCTCGCGGTGGTCGCCGGGCTCTACACCCACTATTTCTTCCCGGCGGTGCTCGCCGTGCACAACCTTATGGCGCTGGTGCTCCTCTGGCGGCATCGCTGGCGTCCGTTGTGGGCGTGGGCCGGAATTATGGTCGCCGCCTTCCTGTTCTACCTGCCCTGGCTGCCCATCTTCCTGCGGCAGACGGGGGGCCGGCCGGGCAACGAGATTGGCTTCGTCGCCTTCCTGGGCGAAGCGGCCCGCTGGCTGGCGCTGGGCTCCACGGCCGGGGCGCAGGCCGCGCGTTGGGCCGGGCCGGCGCTCCTCCTCCTATCGCTGTTGGCCCTCTGGCCCAGAGAGCTGTCGGGCCGGCGCATCGCCATGGCCGTCGCCGGTGTGGCGCTGCCGGTCCTGCTCATGTGGCTGGTCCAGGCCACCCGTCCCGCTTTCTACAAATTTATGGTCGCCGCGATCCCTTTCCTGGTGCTGCTCTGGGCGCGGGGTGCGGCGCTGCTGCTTGCGGGCGCTCGCTCTGGCCGGCCCCGGCCGGCCTTCGCCCTCGCGCTGGTCGCCGTGGCCGTCTCGGCTCTGTTGGGGACAGGAGAGGCGCTGGCTAACCTCTACACCGATCCCGCCTATGCCCGCGCTGACTATCGCGGGATGGCCGCACGCATTGCCGCCGAGGCCCACCCCAACGCCGGGATTATCCTCGACGCGCCCAACCAGTGGGAGGTCTTCACCTATTACCACCGCGAGGGCGCGCCCGTCTACCCGCTGCCGCGCGGCGGGCCCGATGCAGCGGCGATTGCCGCCGAGCTGGAGGAGATCGCCGCCCGCCACGACCGGCTCTACGTCCTCTTCTGGGGCGAGGCCGAGCGCGACCCGGAGCGGCTGGTCGAGCGCTGGCTCGACGCGCACGCCTTCAAGGCGACTGACGAGTGGGTCGGCGACGTGCGTTTTGTCGTCTATGCCGTGCCGCCGGAGCCGACCACGACCATGGAAACGGCGGCAGACGTTCGCTTTGGCAAGGCGATCAGGCTGCGCGGCTACACCCTGCGCGGCGAGGAGGTACGGCCCGGCGACATCGTGCAGGTGACGCTCTTCTGGGAGACGGACCAGCAGTTGGAGCAGCGCTACAAGGTCTTTCTGCACCTGCTCGACCAGCAGGGCCAGCTTGTTGCACAGCGTGATAGCGAGCCGGGCGGCGGGCTGGCGCTGACGACGACCTGGGAACCCGGCGAGCCGGTTGTGGACAACCACGGCGTGCTTGTACCCCCTGCGCTGGCGCCGGGTGAGTACCTGCTCATGCTCGGCCTCTACGACATTGCCGACCCCAACAGCCGCCTGCCCCTGGCTGACGGAACCGACGCTTACCTGCTGGCGACGATTACCGTGCGTTAGGCTGCTAGAGGAGCTTATCGGCAAAGGCCGGCAGCGCCGCCGTCCCGCCTGTATGCCAGAAAAGGACCTTCTGCCCCCGCGTAAAGGCGCCCCAGCGGATCAGGTCGATGAGGCCCGCCATCGCCCGCCCCGTGTAGACCGGGTCGAGCAGGATGCCTTCGAGCTGGGCGACCATCTGGATGGCCTCCCGCTCTGGCTCGCCGACCCGCGCGTATCCTTCGCCCAGATAATCGTCGTTCACATCCACCCGGTCGGCGACGGATAACGTGCCCAGGCCCAGGTGGGTGGCTGTCGCCGTCGCAAGGGCAGAGACGATGGTCTTGAGTGTATCGGCGTCATGATCGACGCTGATGCCCAGGACGTGGCCGCGAAAGTCATAGACGGCCGCGCCCAGCACGATACCGGCCTGCGTGCCGCCGCTGCTGCTGGCAAAGACAATGAAGTCGATGTTGAGATTCTCAGCCGCGAGCTGCTCCGTCAGCTCCTTCATCGCCAGCACGTAGCTGGTCGCGCCCATGACGTTGGAGCCACCCAGGGGGATCAGGTAGGGCTTGCGCCCCAGCTTGCGCTGCTCCGCGGCGATCCGGGCCATAACCTCGTTGCCCGGCTGCCCCTCTGTCCAGTAGATGTGGGCGCCGAGCAGGTGATCGAGGAGAATGTTGCCCGTCACGGGCGCGCCGCCTTCGCCGCGCAGGACGAGGCTGCAGCCCAGCCCGTGACGGGCGGCGGCGGCAGCCGTTTGTCGGCAATGGTTGCTCTGCGGCGCCCCGATCGTGATCAGATGGTCGCAACCCTGGGCGAGGGCGTCGGCCAGCAAAAACTCCAGCTTGCGCGTCTTGTTCCCCCCGGTTGCCAGCCCGGTCAGATCGTCCCGCTTGACATAAATTTCAGGCCCGCCCAATGCCCTGCTCAGCCGGCTCATTTTCTCCAGGGGGGTCGGCAGGTGGGCGATGGATAGTCGTTCGGGGTACGTCGGCTTCAACATAGATTGCTGACTCTACTGTAGTCGAGCCGGTTCAAAAAGGCCAGAGCGCGAGGATCAGAATAGCGACGGCGGTAATCGTCAGGTTGTCGAGCCCGCGAATCGAGAAGGCTTCGACGACGGTCGTGCCGGCCATGATGGCGATAGCCGGAGCAAGCGCAGCCGGCGCCGCGATCACGGGCGTTCCGGGGATCAGCCAGAGAGCCAGCCAGGTGAAGAGCAGGCCGGCGACAAAAAAGCCGGCCGAGCCCTGCAGCGTGCGCGTGTGCCCGAAGACGGTATAGGCGTTGCGCCCATAAGCGTGGCCCACCACCGGGGCGATCCCGTCCCCCCAGGTCAGCGGCATGAGTGCGGCGACCATGAGCGGCGCCCGGTCCCAGAAGAGCAGGCTGACGGTTGCCGCGGCGATGGGAAAATAGACGGTGCCCAGGTTGTTGGCGTCGCTGCTGGCCATCGACGAGAAGAAGCCATAGCGCCAATCCAGCAGGTTGAGTACGGCGAAACCGAGCGCGGCGATGACAAAGGGCCAGGGGCTGTCGAACAGAAAGGGGAGCGCCCAGCTCATCATGCCCACGCCGATGTGGATGACCTTCCGGGTGAAGTCGCTGCCATAACCACGGTAGCGGCGCAGCAGCTCTGCGCCGCCGATGATGGCAAATACGTAGGCGATACAGATAAAGAAGCCGAGGGTGTTGTTCATGGGTCAGGGTGTGATGGCAGCGATTTCCTCAGACGATCAGATGGTCGTATAACATGTCCAGGCTGAGGTTGGGGACGACGGTATGGTTGGTCTGCAGGGTAAGGCCCGCTGCGGCTGCTCCCAGGCGCATGCACTCGGTGATGGGCAGCTCGTTCAGCATGCCAAAGATGATGGCCGCCGTGATGGCGTCGCCCGTTCCCGTGCTGTCGGCCATCTCTGAATAGTGGGCCGGGATGTAGCCATTCTCGTCCGACGTGGCGTAGACCAGGCCAAAGTCGGACAGTGTGACGACGCCGATCGTAACGCCCCGGCGCACAAGCTGGCGCGCGATGTCGAGGCTGAGATCCGCATCGTAGCCGCCAAAATCGGCGCCGACGAGCATCGCCGCCTCGACTTCGTTCGGCACGACGAGATGGAGGGCCGGCAGGTAGGGAGCCAGCTTGTAGGCCAGCCGCACCGAGGAGGGGTCTGCCACAACGGGAACGTCATACTGGCCCGCGAGGCGCAGGATCGTATCAATCGTTTCCGGCGCAAGACTGCCGTCGAACATGACCATCGACGCGTCGCGGAAGAGGCGGCGGCGCTGGAAAACGTGCTGCGCCGTAATGGCGTTCATCGCCTGCGTGTCGTCCAGAGCCACGCTAAGGGTCCCGTCTTCTTCCAGCAGGGCTATGTAGCTACCCGTATACTGCCCGGGCAGAACGCAGACGTGGTCGATATTGACGCCGGCGTCAGCCGTCTGCCGGGCCAGCCGCTGCCCCACGTCGTCGTCGCCAATCGCCGAGATCAGCGTGACTTCGGCCCCGAGCCGGGCCAGATTCTCGGCGACGTTACGGGCTGTGCCCCCTCGCGTCGTGCGGATATGGGCGGGATTCGAGGTGCCCGGCTCCAATCCCGCAAACGGCTTGCCTTTGACGTCCAGCAGTATGGCGCCAATCACCAGGACGTGATCGCCCATCTCCACCTCCGTATGCAGTCCATCGAAACGATTCGGCTGCGCGCCGGCACAGCCCTAGTTTAGCAGCGATTTCCGGCACGTCATCCTCTTGCACAGGTCGCCGGCCCAACTTGAGGATGAGGTTAACCCTGTGTTGGAACAGGAGCAATCGATTGACTGTTAGGGGTCAGGTGATATAATACCGTCCTATTCAGCGGGCGGTTAGCTCAGTTGGTTAGAGCGCTACGTTGACATCGTAGAGGTCACAAGTTCGAGTCTTGTACCGCCCACAAAAAGGTCGCGAATGCGGCCTTTTGTGTTACAGGGGCGCCCTCAGGCGCCCCTGTTGCGTTCTGTCCTAGATGTGGATGGGGCTGCCCTCCACGCCATGGGCTGCCTCCATCAGCACCTCGCTCAGGGTGGGGTGCGCGTGGACGTTCCGGGCGATCTCTTCGGCCGTTAGCTCATTCATCCGCGCTAGCGTCAGCTCTGGCAATAGCTCCGTAACGCTGGGTCCGACCATGTGGGCGCCGAGGATTTCTCCGTAGCGGGCATCGGCGACGATCTTGACGAAGCCTTCCCGCTCGCCCATGCCCAGCGCCTTGCCGTTCGGCTGGAAGGGGAACTTCCCCACGTTGACTTCGTAGCCTGCTTCCCTGGCCTGATCTTCCGTGTAGCCGAAGCTGGCTACCTGGGGATTGCAGTAAGTGGCGCGCGGCATCATACGAAAGTCCAGGCTGATAGTCGGGTGTCCGGCAATCGTCTCCGCCGCGACGATGCCCATCGCCGAGCCGACGTGGGCCAGCATCAGCCCATCGGGCGCGACGAGATCGCCGATGGCGTAGATGTTGGGAATGCTCGTGCGCATGCCCTCGTCCACGGCGATGCCGCCCCACTGGTTCTGCTCCAGGGCCAGATCTCCTTCGAGACCCAGGCTGGCGACGTTGGGTTTCCAGCCAATAGCAACCATCATCTGGTCGGCCTCAATCGTCTCGCCGCTTTGCAGGGTCGCGCGCACGCCGTTGTCAGTTACCTCCGCCGCCTTCACGGCCATTTCGGTATGGAACTTGATGCCCAGCCTGCGGTAGGCCTTTTCGATGACGTCACTCACCTCCGGATCTTCGTTCGGGAGGAGGTGGGGCAGCATTTCCACAATCGTGACTTCGACGCCGTAGTTGGCCCAGACGTAGGCGAACTCCATGCCGATGGCGCCGGCGCCGACGATGATTGCACGCTCTGGGACTGATTCGGAGAGGATAGCTTCCAGGTAGGTTATGATCCGTTTGCCGTCAAAGTCGATCCCGGGGATGGCACGCGGCTGCGCGCCAACCGCCAGAATGATGTTCTCCCCTTGCAGCTCCTCCTCGCCGCCGGCGTTGAGGGCTACGTGAACGGTGTTGCGGTCCTTCAGCGAGCCGGTGCCTTCATAAACGTCGATGTTGTTCTTCTTCATCAGGAAGCCGACGCCTTTGACGAGGCGGCTGGCGACCTGCCGGCTGCGCTGGAAAGCGACACTATAGTCGATCTGCAGGTTCTCGAAGCTAAAGCCGAATTCCTTACCCCTTTCCTTCACCGTGTGCACGACTTCGGCGTTGTGCAGTAACGCTTTCGAGGGGATGCAGCCGACGTTAAGGCAGACCCCGCCGAGCGCTTCCTTCTCGACAATGGCCGCCTTCAATCCTAGCTGTGCTGCGCGAATGGCGGCCACATAGCCGGCCGGCCCCGCGCCCAAGACGATCACTTGATACGCTTTTGCCATGGGATTCTCCGTATCTGAACAGGTTCGGTAAGGTGAGGACGGGAGTCAAGCCAAAGGCTCTACCCTGCCGTCGCCGTAGCCCAGGCGCGACGAGTTCGATTATACCGCCATCGGCCGGCCTGTCACACCTGAAGCCCATATGAGGTTATGTACACCGAAATTCTGAACGCGGTTATAATGGCTACGATGGCTGGATTTCCACCGTGGACAGTGTGGGGCATGGGTATTGCCGCAGCGGCAGCCATCCTTGCCCTGCTCATTGCTTTTCTGGCCCAGTCGCCACGCACGATGCGCCGCCTGGGGCTGGACGTTTACCGGCTCGATCTGCGCGTGCGCGAGTTTACCGGCTATGCGCTGGCGGCGTTCCTGCTCGTGCTTGGCTTCTTTCTGGCTGGCGTCCCCCTTGGCGATCCGGTAGCTGCCGAACCTGCGCCGAGCCTTACCCCTACCCAGCAGGTGGCTGCAGCCACGCCAGACGTTCCCGCCACACTGACCCGCAGCGCCATGACTGACACGCTGCCTATCGGCACGCCAACGGTGACGCCGCGCGCCGTCGGCGAGACGCCGATATCGGGCGCTTTCGGCGCCGGGCAGGCCGATACGCCGACGCCCTCGCCCACATTGACGGGCGCTACGGAGTCGCTGACGACGACGGCGCCCTCTATCCCCACGCTCACGCCGGCGGGTGGCGCGACAGGCGAGCCTACGGCGACGGGCACGCCAACCCGCGTGACAACCCCCACGCCGACGATGACGCCCACCCCCACGCCGACGCTCACGCCGTCGGCCACGCCGACCAGCAGCCCGACGCCCACGCCGACGGCAACCCCAAGCCTGACGCCTACGCCGATCACGGAACCGACGGCGGTCGTCAATTCCACCGGCAGCAACGTCTGGGTCCATCGCTCGCCGGGCGGCCAGCAGCTTGTGCTTGTGCCCGGCGGCACGCCTGTCATTGTGCTGCCCCGCCGCGCCAGCCAGGGCGGCTTCGTCTGGCGGGAGGTCAGGACTGTGCAGGGGCAGCTCGGCTGGATCGACGAGCAATACCTGGACTACGGCGAGGAAGTCGCCTCGGAGTAAGGCGGAACCCTTCTAGGACGGCCGGCGAAGGAGATAATCTTCCAGCGCTGCCATCGTCGCCGGCAGGCGCCGGGGCGCTGCGGCCTGCTGCAACGCCATATCGGGGTCTTTCAACCCGTGCCCGGTCAGCACGCAGACGACAGTCTTCCCCCCCGGGTCAATCTCCCCCTGCCGGATCTGCTGGTGCAGCACGGCGACGCCGGTTGCCGACGCCGGTTCGACGAATAGACCCTCCAGGCTGGCGAGCCACTTCCAGCTCTGCAGGATCTCTTCATCGCCGACCGCGGCAACCATCCCTCCTGATTCGTCCAGCGCGCGCATGGCCTCGTGCCAGCGGGCCGGGTTGCCAATGCGGATGGCTGTGGCGATGGACTCCGGCTTCTTAACGACCTCCCCGCGCACCAGCGGCGCCGCTCCCGCAGCCTGCCCGCCCAGCAGCCTCGGCAGCCCCTGCCCATACTCCTGATAACCGATCCAGTAGGCCGTGATGTTCCCTGCGTTGCCCACCGGCAGACAATGCCAGTCGGGCGCGCGACCGCCAAGCTGGTCGCAGATCTCGAACGCCGCCGTCTTCTGCCCCTGCAGCCGCCAGGGATTGACAGAGTTCACCAGAGCGATGGAGTGGCGGGCGACAATCTCGCGCACCAGCTCCAGCGCGGCGTCGAAGGAGCCGTCTATGGCGATCACCTCGGCGCCGTAGGCCAGGCAGGCGGCGAGCTTGCCCAGCGCAATCTTGCCTTCGGGCACGAGCACAAGGCAGCGCAGACCGGCCCGCGCCGCATACGCAGCCGCGCTGGCGGCAGTGTTGCCCGTGCTGGCACAGATGATCGTCTTCGCCCCTTCGCCGCACGCCTGGCTCACGGCAACCGTCATTCCCCGATCCTTAAACGAGCCGGTTGGATTCAGCCCTTCATACTTGAGGAAGAGGCGCAGCCCGGCGCCCGGCGCGATCTGCTCAGCCAGACGATCAGCCTGAATGAGGGGCGTGTTGCCCTCATTCAGGCTGACGATAGGTGTGCCGGCCGGCAGCGGCAGGTAGTCGCGATAGGCTCGAATAACCCCCTGCCAGCTATGCTTATTCACCGTCTACTGGCTGTCTCCCGGGATGATCAATATCTGTCCGGGGTGAATAACGTAGGGAGCGGTCAGCTTGTTGGCGCTGGCGATGCTGGTCCAGGGGACGCCGTAGCGCAGCGCGATGAGAAACAGCGTCTCCCTGGGCTGGACCGTGTGCGTTAGCTGCGGCGCGGGCGCGCTGCCCGGTATCTTCAGCTCCTGCCCGACGTAAATGCGGTTGGGATTCACCAGGCCATTGGCCTCGGCGATCTCCTGCCAGGTCAGATTGAAGGAGCGAGCGATGCGGGCCAGCGTGTCGCCCGGCTGGACCACGTAGGTCGTTTCGCCAGGCGGCGGGACAGGCGGAGGCGTGGGGGTCGGCGTCGGCGTACCGGGCGCATTGGGATCGGCGGGAATGCGTAGCTGCTGGCCGACGGTGATCGCGTTCGCGTTGGGCAGGTTGTTGTATTCCGCCAGGACGGCCCAGGAGATGCCATACTGCAAACCGATGCGGTAGAGGTTTTCGCCCCGCTGGACGACGTGAATACGTTCCTCGCCCGTCGCCGTGGTCTGCTCCTCTTCACCGGCGGCTTCGGTCCCCTCGGCTGTTTCCTCGTTGCCGGCCGTTTCTTCAGTCTCCTCGGCGGTAACCTCAGGAGTTGCTTCTTCGGTCGCTTCTGGCGTGGCTTCTTCGGTGGCTTCCGCCGTCGCCTCTTCGGTAGCTTCTCCTGTCGCCTCTACCGGTTCTTTCTCTTCAGGGGTAGCTTCTTCTGTCGCTTCCGGCGGTGCGGGGGGTTGTTCTTCAGCCATTTCCTCAGCGGCGGCCTCGCCGGGAGTCGCCGTAGACAGGCCTGTCTCGCCAGGTTCGGCCGTGCCCTCCTCGGGCGGGCGGGGCGATTCTGCCGTGACGGCGGCTTCAGCGATGGCGGTCGCGCCGGCCGGATCGTCGGCGGGAATGCCCGTTACCGGCCGGTCGTCCTCTTCGGCCGGCTCTTCTTCGGCAGCCGGCGCATCAGCTTCCCCGGCCTCCTGCGCTTCCGGTTCGGCTGTAGCTACGTCGAGCCCGGGTGCCATTTCGGTTTCATCCTCGACGTCCGCTTCGGCATCTGCGCCAGGCTGCTCAGTCTCCTCGCCTGCTGGTGTGTTGCCGCTGTCGTCCAGCAGTCCCTGTAGCTGGCGCTCGCAGGCCGATAGAGCCAGGACGAGTAGCAGCAACAGAGCCAGGTAAGTAGCTCCCTTCGACCACACCTTTCGCTGAGCCTTCATGACTGCACCTCCGATACCGCGTGGACTCTCGCTCGGTGATTATCCGACCCGCGCTGTCAATATAACATAAGCACAGCTTGACGTAAAGTGCAGCCAGAGCGGGCAACCGGACGGGCGCGCCTCTACCTCCCGGCCATCGGTATCTTGATACCGTGCTCGCGGGCGAAGGTGATCGCCTCTTCGTAGCCGGCGTCGGCATGGCGCACGACGCCCATGCCCGGGTCGGTAGTCAGCACACGTTCCAGCCGGGCCGCCGCTTCGGGCGTGCCGTCGGCGACGATGACCTGCCCGGCATGCAGGCTGTAGCCGATGCCCACGCCGCCGCCGTGGTGGTAGCTGACCCAGGTGGCGCCGCCCACCGCGTTGATCAGCGCGTTGAGGATCGGCCAGTCGGCGATGGCGTCGGAGCCATCCTTCATCCCTTCCGTTTCGCGGTTGGGGCTGGCGACCGAGCCGGCGTCCAGGTGATCGCGGCCGATGACAATTGGCGCGCTCAGCTCGCCGCTGGCGACCATCTCGTTGAACTTCAATCCGGCGCGGGCGCGCTCCCCGTAGCCCAGCCAGCAGATGCGCGCCGGCAGACCCTGGAAATGCACCTGATCCTGGGCCATCTTCAGCCAGCGGTGCAGGTGTTCATTTTCGGGGAACAGGTCCATGACCGCCTGATCGGTGGCGTAGATGTCCTCGGGATCGCCGCTGAGCGCGACCCAGCGGAAAGGCCCTTTCCCCTCGCAAAACAGGGGGCGGATGTAGGCCGGGATAAAGCCCGGATAGCTGAAGGCGTTGCTCACGCCGGCATCAAAGGCGCGCTGGCGCAGGTTGTTGCCATAATCAAAGACGATGCTGCCGCGCTCCTGGAAGCCAACCATCGCCGCACAGTGGCGGGCCATGGACGCCATCGCCAGCTCGGCGAACTGCTGCGGGTCGCGCTCGCGCAGCTCCCTGCCTTCCGCAAACGAAAGCTGGGCGGGATAGTAGGCCAGGGGATCGTGGGCCGACGTCTGGTCGGTGACGATGTCGGGCTGCAGCCCGCGGGCCAGGATTTCGGGCAGCACCGTCGCCGCATTACCGATCAGGGCGATGGAGCGGGCTTCGCCGGCAGCTACGCAGGCCTGCACACGGGCCAGCGCGTCGTCAAGGTCTGTGCTGATCTCGTCCACGTAGCGATGGTCCAGGCGGCGCTGGGCGCGCGCCGGGTCGATCTCCACAATCAGGGCCACGCCGCCGTTCATCGTTACTGCCAGTGGCTGGGCGCCGCCCATCTCGCCCAGGCCCGCGGTCAGCACCCAGCGTCCCTGCAGCGAGGGCCAGCCGGCCTGCCGGGCGGCGGCGGCGAAGGTCTCGAAGGTCCCTTGCAGGATCCCCTGGGTGCCGATATAAATCCAGCTACCGGCCGTCATCTGGCCATACATGATCAGACCTTCGGCCTCCCAGCGGTCGAAGTTCTCCTGGGTGGCCCAGTGCGGGACGATGTTGGAGTTAGCGATTAAGACGCGGGGAGCATCGCGATGGGTGCGGAAGACGGCGACGGGCTTCCCGCTTTGCACGAGCAGCGTCTCGTCGTCCTCCAGCTCGCGCAGCGACGCCAGAATGGCGTCAAATGCTTCCCAGTTACGGGCAGCCCGACCTCTCCCGCCGTAGACGATCAGATTCTCGGGGTCACCGGCGACTTCGGGATCGAGGTTGTTCTGTAACATACGATAGGCGGCTTCCTGCAGCCACCCTTTACAGTGTAACTCTGTTCCTGTAGGGGCATGAATGATGCGTTTCATCTTGTGTGCTCCGGGGTATGGGTTATAGCCTCTGGCGAAAGAAGGGCGCTGCCGCTGGCATGGCTCGGCCCCGACCATTTGCCCACGCTAGCATGGTCCTCTGGTCGGATTATATTAGGAGGGTGAGGGCTGTCAAGATATGCTATAATGCGGCGCGATGGGAGAAGAAGGTGAGAAACCGCCAATGAGCGACGAGCTCATTCTCGTCGTCGACGACAGCCGGGAGATGGCGAGGCACCTGGCTGAGTTTCTGTTGCCTGCCCTCGGGCACAGAGCCATCGTCGCCTTTGACGGGCGCCGCGGGCTGGAGCTGATCAAAGAGCAAAATCCCGACCTGATCATGCTCGACCTGAACCTGCCGGAGATGACCGGGCTGGACGTGCTTGAGGCCATGGCGCGGCTGTCCATCGAGACGCCCGTGATTCTCATGACGGGGTACGGCTCGGAGAAAAGCGCTATCGACGCCTTCCGGCTGGGGATCAAGGATTATCTCGTCAAGCCGTTCACGGTAGACGAGGTTTCTGCGACTATCGAGCGCGCGCTGATCGAGTCGCGCCTGCGCCATGACAAAGAGCGGCTGCTGGAGAAGCTGAAGCGTGCAGAAGGGGAAATGCGCCGCCAGATCCGCGAGATGCGCTCCCTGTTTGCCCTGGGCAAATCGGTGACGGCGCTCCTGCAGCTCGACGATGTTATCGCTCGCTCCTTGCAGGGGGCGCTAAGCATCACCGGCGCCGAGATCAGTGTTATCTGGCTGCCGGATCAGGACGGTACACGTCTACAGCCGCACGCCTGCAGCGCCTTCGACGAAAATCTTGACGTCCCTGACGTGCCGGTCGCCGATTCCGTTGCCGGGGACGTCTTCCGTACCGGCGAGATCGTCCGCCAGACGGCCTTTGCCACACGCGACGCGGCGATCCGCACCGACTTTCCGGCGCGAGCGATTCTCTACGTGCCGCTCACCGCGCACGGGCGCATTATCGGCGTTTTGTCCGTCGGTAACGACAACGCTCCCCGCGCCTTCAGCGAGCGCGATGAGCTTCTCCTCTCGGCGCTGTCCGATTACGTGGCGGTCGCTATCGACAACGCGCAGACCTACCAGCGAACGGACCAGGCGCTGGCCCTGCGGGCCGAGGAGCTGAAGACGCTGCTGAGCATTACGCGCACGATCACTTCCTCGCTTAACCTGGACGAGGTGGCCCAGCTCACCATCCAGACGGTCCACCATAGCTGGAATATCGAAGCTTCCTCCATCTGGCTGCTGGAGGAGACGGAAAAGCGCCTGCGGGTGCTGGCCAATGTCGGCACGACGCGGGAGGTGCTGTCGAGCTTTCACATTGAGGTGGGGCAGGGCATCGTCGGCCACGTGGTCGCTACGGGCGAGCCGCTGATGACCAACGACGCCAACCAGCACCCGCTGCACTACCGCGAGGTTGACGAGAGGACCGGCTTTTCCACCTATTCGCTGCTTTGTGTGCCCCTCATCTTTCACGATCGGGTCATCGGCGCCCTGCAGTTGTTGAACAAGCAGGACGGACCCTTTACAGAAGATGACGTGGCGCGTGCTACGTCGATTGCCAACGCCGTGGCAATCGCCGTCTCCAATGCCCAGCTTTTTGCCGATGCGGCGTCGCGCGAGCAGCTTCTGGCGACGATGCTGGAGCACAACGGCAACCCGACGATCATAACCGATAGCCAGGAACGTCTGTTTTTGCTCAACCAGCGCTCCCGCCAGGTCTTCCAGCTCTCAGAAGCCGTCATCGGCCGGCCGGTGCGCGAGGCTATCCACGTTCCCGAGCTGGTCGCCATGCTGGGGAGCAGCGGCGATAACGACGGACTCAGAAGGCAGGAAATACACCTGGAAGACGGCACGGTCTGGCTTTGCACCGTGGCGCCGATCCCGGCCTATGGGCGCATCCTGGTCCTGCAGGACATTACCTATTTGAAGGAGCTGGACACCGCCAAGTCGAACTTCGTCGCCACCGTCTCCCATGACCTGCGTGCGCCCCTGAACTCAATCGCCGGTTTCGCCAACGCCCTTGGCGACGTAGGCCCGCTAAATCCGCAGCAGCAGGAGTTCGCCGCGCGCATTGCGGACATGGCCGAGCGTATGACCCTCCTGGTCACGGCGCTGCTCGACATCGCCCGGGTCGATTCGCGGCTGGAGCGGAATCGCGAAGCGTGCAATATCGAGGCGCTCATCCACAACGTGCTGACAGAGATGCAGGGCCAGGCGATTGCTCACGGTGTGGAGCTGACTGCAGACGTTGTGCGCAGCCCCGTCTCTCTGGAATGTGATCCGACCCAGATCCATCAGGCGATCAGCAACCTGGTGGACAACGCCATCAAATACTCACCGTCCGGCGGGGTTGTGCGGGTCATCGTTGACACGGCAGGAGACGACGTGCTCGTGACGGTGAGCGACTCCGGCAAAGGGATCCCGCAAAAGGACGTGCCCTACATCTTCGACAAGTTCTACCGGGTTAAGGAGAAAGGGCATCCGGCCGGCGTCGGCCTGGGTCTGGCGCTTGTACGCTCTGTTGCCGAAGCCCACGGCGGCGCCATCCGGGTGGAGAGCGTGGAGAACCAGGGCAGCACCTTTACCTTGCGGCTACCGGTGTCTGGAGGCAATGGCCGCCCTACCGGCAGCGCGGAGACGGCGACCGGCTGAGCCAGCCGCATCGAGCCGTCTCGCACGGACTACTGGTATTACACGTTACGGTTTGGTGAAGATCATCAGCGTGTAGGGTTCCGTCGTGTTCGGTGCGCCGTCGTTGCTGACGTAGAGGAAGAAGCGGTCGGCCGGCTGCTCCCCGAGAGCAAGCTCCTTTATGCTGGCGGTGTTGCCGTTGTTGCCCAGTAGCTGCGAGGACGCGCAGTTGGCGCCCCGGTAAGCCGCGATCTGTCCGGCGAGTGGGCCGAAGTTGTCCAGGATCACCGTCACTTCAGCCGGCTCTTTCACCACGAAGGTGAACCAGTCGTCGCGGTCGTCGGGCAGGAACTGGTGAGCGTTATCTGAGCTGATCCAGTACGCGCTGCCACAGTCGTCATTCGGCTCTTCCCCACCTTGCCGGAAGCTAAAGGCCACAGGGAAATAGCGCGGGCCCATCGTCGGCGGAACCGTTGTCTCTGTGGGCGCCGGTGTATCTCCCGGCCGGGTGGTTACTGTCGGCGAGGGCGTTAACGTGGGCGGTCCAGGCGTGTTGGTCGGCCTCACCGTAGCTGTAGCTGTTGCCGTGGGCCGTGAGGTGGGCGTGGGTGGCGGCGTCGCCGTCGGCTGCAGGGGAGCTGTGGCGCAGAACAGGATCGTGTTGAGCGAGTGGTAGCGTTTGCCCGAGCCGTTGTAGGGAGTGTGTAGCCCGTCGTCGGCGGTTTCCGGCGGCGCGTACCGGTAAAGATTCCCCGCCGGGCCGCCGGCAGCATAGACGGCGTCGATGGGCACGTTCGTCTGCCAGCCAAACTCCGCCTGCCCGTTCGTGCCCTGGAAATCCAGATCGACAGTCAGAAGGCCGTTGGAGTAAGCGCCCGCTACGGGGTCGTCAATGCGGAACTCGTGCCAGCTTGTGCCCCCCGGCGCGAGCTGCGAGCAGCTATCGGCGTCCACGTACACAGGCGGGGGTGGGTCACCGTGTACGGTCCTTACCTGCATGGCCAGAATCGCCAGCAGCAACAAAACTGCGAGAGGAAGGAGAACGGTTCGCGTCGCGTGAATCGTCATAGCCACCCTGAGATTCTGGCTGAACTGCCATTCAACGGACCCGCCGCATCTTAGCAATCGCGCGTGCGAGGCGCCCTGAGGGAACGATGAGGGGGGATTAGCGTACTAGCGGGCAGCGGCCCACACAATACTGGCTCGGTCGGCTCTCACCACTTATTATGGCGCGCCGGTCGCCCCGGCGCAACCCTCTGTGCCGATCTGCGCTGCGTGACCTCCGACCGTGCAGGGCCGGCAACTGCTGCTATAATCTCAGCACATTTCTCTCATCGTCAATGCCAGGCCCTGGGTGGGCAAGAAGGGGGCAACCATGCTGGCCAAAGTAAACAGCGCTGCCATCGTCGGACTGGACGCCGAGGCAGTGGACGTCGAAGTGGACGTGATCAATGGCTATCCCATGTTCGCTATGGTGGGGCTGCCCGATGCGGCGGTCAAGGAGAGCCGCGACCGCGTGCACAGCGCCATCAAGAACAGCGGGCTGAGCTTCCCCGGCAACCGGCGCATCACCGTCAACCTCGCCCCGGCCGATCTGCGCAAGGCCGGGCCGGCCTACGACCTGCCGATTGCCGTCGGCGTGCTCGCCGCCTCGCAGCAGATCTGGCCCGACCGGCTGGAAGGGGCGCTGTTCATCGGCGAGCTATCGCTGGACGGCACGACCCGGCACACGAAGGGCATCCTGCCGCTGGCGGCGCTGGCCCGCAAGATGGGCTACCGCTCGGTCTATGTGCCCAAAGCCGACGCCCGCGAAGCGGCGCTGCTGCCCGACATTGAGGTCTATCCCGTCGAGGACCTGGCGCAGCTTGTCGGCCATCTGACGGGCCTGCGGCCCATTACGCCGCAGGAGAGCAGCCTGGAGACAAGCCTGAACCAGGAGATCCACCTCTACGCCGATTTCGCCGACATTATGGGCCAGGAACACGTCAAGCGGGCGATGGAAGTGGCAGCGGCCGGCCAGCATAACGTTTTGATGTCCGGTCCCCCAGGCTCCGGCAAGACGTTGATCGCCAAGTCCCTGCCCGGCATCCTGCCCTCCATGTCGGTGGAAGAGGCGCTGGAGGTGACGAAGATCTACAGCATCGCCGGGCTGCTGCCGGCCGACACGCCGCTCATCCGCCGCCGCCCCTTCCGCAGCCCGCATCACACCGTCAGCTACGCCGGGCTGGTCGGCGGCGGCGCGTGGCCCCGGCCGGGCGAGATCTCCCTGGCGCACCGGGGCGTGCTTTTTCTCGACGAGCTGCCGGAGTTCGGCCAGAGCCTGATCGAAGTGCTGCGCCAGCCGCTGGAAGGGCTGCCGCGCGAGGTGAATATCAGCCGCGCCTCCGGCACGGTCACCTACCCGGCCAACTTCATGCTCGTCGGCGCGCAGAACCCGTGCCCCTGTGGCTACTACGGCGACCCCACCCATCCCTGCACCTGCAGCAACGCGATGATCACCCGCTACCGCAACCGCATCAGCGGCCCGCTGATGGACCGCATCGACATTCACGTGGAGGTGCCGCGCGTGCCGTTCGAGAAGCTGACGGCGCGGCGGCGTGGGGAGCCGTCGGAGGTCGTGCGCGAGCGGGTAGAGGCGGCCCGGCGCCGGCAGACCGAGCGCTTTCAGGGCACGCCGCTCCACGCCAACGGCGACATGGGCGCCAGCGAGGTGAAGCATTTCTGCGAGCTGGACGACGCAGGCACGCAGCTGATGAAGAGCGCGATGCGCCAGATGAACCTGAGCGCCCGCGCCTTCCACCGCATCCTCAAGCTCGCCCGCACCATCGCCGACCTGGCGGAGGAGGAGCAGATCCAGCCGGCGCATCTGGCGGAGGCGCTGCAGTACCGGCCGAGGACGTAGATAGCCCTTCATGTTATAATCTGCGAAGGTGTCTCTGCTTCGGCAGGAGGTAGGCATGGAT
>Ga0123333_10002019_pt1 | contig 21136 bp, 17 predicted proteins | sample BioC12SIPDNA_3_FD_89957 | JGI IMG/M metagenome (GOLD analysis project Ga0123333, IMG submission 89957) | Anaerobic biogas reactor microbial communites from Washington, USA - Biogas_R2_B C12 SIP DNA | ecosystem: Engineered > Bioreactor > Anaerobic > Unclassified | place: Washington, USA... | reverse complement strand
TTTACCATCAAGACTCCCTATGCTGACCCGGCGCGGATCGTGGGTGTGGGCATTATCCAGATCAGCGCGGATGAGACGGTTGATGAGCCGGTGGAAGCCGTCATGCTCGTCAACCCGCAACGTGTGGATAGCCCTGGCCAGACCGTGGTATCGGGGAAGCTGCGGAACGTCTGGCCAGATCGCGTGGTGAGACTGGGTGACTATTACAATGGCCTGCAAAGAACCGCCGCGAACGTTGCCTTCTACGACGACTCGAGAGAGCTTGTCTGGATAGATTCTTCTACCGACCAGAACCTGAACTTGTCCCCCGGCCAGGAGTGCGCCTTTGCCACGGGCATATCCTATAGCACCGATCTGCGGATCGGCCGCTGGGAGATCTGGGCGTTGCGCGGCAACCTGGATGAGTCGGGATACTATGTGCAAGATCCCTACGTCCGGTTCACATCTACCAGCCAGAGGTGGGAAGGCAGTCGTTATGTGGTAGACGGTGCGGTACGACACCTTGGCAAGGGTGCTATCGGCGTATATACCTCGCTCGTCTATCGCGACCAGCAAGGGCGGATACTGAATGTGGCTCGACAATACCACTTTGGTATGCAGGGCTGCGAGCAGCAAACGCTACAGCATGTGGATAGCTATGCGCCGCCTGGCTTTGCTTCGGTGGAGGTCAAGGCGGTAACCGAGACCACAGGATGGGCTCAAGCGCCCTCCCAGAACCCTCCCTTGATAGCTATAGATGTCCCCGCGGAAAACGCCGTGGTGTACCAGCCAAGCCTCGTGGTGTCGGGGTGGGCTATCAGCATCAACGAGGGTTGCACCCCTGGTGTGGATGCCATTGATATCTATGTGGACCCTGCCGACAATCCCTTGGGGCGACGCCTGGGTCCGGCCCAGTACGGGTTTCATCGTCCAGACATCTGGGACGCATTTGGGTCCTGGTACGACCAGTCCGGGTATCGGGGCACATTCGATATCTCGGGGCTGGCGCCAGGCACCTACAACCTCTACGTGCATGCCCACAGCCTCTTCACTGGGTGGTACTATCAGCGGCGCACTGTTCGCATTGCCCCGCCCCTGGCAAGCCCTACGCCCAGCGCGACGCCCACCATCACCAGGACGCCTACCCAAACCCCGACGCCCACCGCCACGCGGCCGCTCCTGCCCGTCGGGTATCTGCCTGTCCTGCTAAAGAACTATGTGCCGCCCACCCCGACGGGGACGCCCACCCCGACGGTTACGCCGACGCCTACCGCCACGGCCAGCCCCACCACTACGGCGACGGGAACCTGGACACCCACCGGGACGTCAACCCCAACGCCCAGCGAGACGGCGACGGGCACGCCCACCGTGTCTCCCTCGCCGCCGTCTACCGAGACGGCCACGCCTACGGAGACCTCGACCGAGGAGCCGGTGCCCAGCGAAACCGCGACGGCGACCGAGACGAGTCCCGCGACACCTACCGACGAGTCTGGGCCTATGGAAACCAGCACGCCCACCGCGACACGAACGCCCAAGAACGGCGCGCTCCCCACGACGACGCACACCCCCGAGGGCTAGAAAGGGGTATCCGGGGTGTCGCCTGGCCCTGCCCATGTTTCAGAGAAAGGGGACATATCCATGAAAAGGCTTTCGCTGCTGGCCTGTGCGCTCGTGTGCCTCTGCGCGTGCCGGAGCGCTGCGCCGGTTGCGCTCCCAACCGATACGCCAAATCCCGCCCTCAGCTTGACGGTGATCGTGGCCGCCGTCGAGTCGCCCACGGCCACATCTACCATCCCGCCGACCTGGACGCCGACGACCATCTGGACGAGCACGGCTACAAACACAGTGGTGCCCACCGCTACATCTACGCCATCTCGCGTGCCGAGCGATACGCCGACTTACACCGCCACGCCCGTCCCGTCGAATACCTCGACGATCACGTTGACGCCGACCGTCACCGAAAGCCCCACCGCGACCCACACCCCCACGCCTGAAGCGGATGCCGTCATCGCCAATGCCGCCCTCAACCTGCGCTCAGGCCCGGGGGATCTCTTTGACGTCTTGGGCAGCTACAAGCAAGGCACGCCTCTGACCATCCTCAGCAAGATCGCCTCCGGGGCCTGGATGGAGGTCGAAGCGCCTGACGGCAAGAAGGGCTGGATGTACGCTGTGCTCTTGCAGGTCAACATCCCGTCGAACAGCATACCTGTCAACGCCAACCCACCCACGCGAGCCTACAACACGCCCGGGATCTATGATTTCGAGGATATCTGCATCCGTTTCTACGTGAACGCCGCTTACGGTGACGAATGCCTCTGGAGCGTCGAGGTGCGGACCGACGGGCGCATGCAGTTCAACTTTCGGTGGAGCGCGGTCCACGTCAAGGGCACGGGGTATGACTTTCTGATCAAGTACTCGGACGAAGGCAATCGGAACATGTATATCACCGACAACCTGGGCAACCGCTACGACCACGTGGAGATCGGCGGCGCGGCGCGTGGCGACCACAGGATGTACGAAGGGCAGTTCGTGGAAGGCTGGTTTCTCTTTGAGCCAGCCAAGCCAGGCGTCACATCCTTTGTCTTCCACGACGACGACCAGCACAAGACCTTCGACGGGATCGTGTTGTTGCGCTGATCAGTGGGCGAGGCGTCAGCGCCGCTCGCTGCTTGAGCCCAGATCGCTTGCCTCCGGCAAGCCCTCTGGTCACTGGTGACCAGAGTCTCTGCTCCCTCCTGGCATCGAACCAGTCGGGATCAGCAGGGGGAAGGGGCGCCCGTCGTTTCTGCGAACCTTCCGGGCGCTCCCGCCGTCGGGCTCAGGCTCCGGCCTTGGAGGAACACCTCTCGCCCACGGGGCGAGAAGGCCTTCGCCGACCCCGACTACCGCTTTTTCGTCCCGACAAGGGTTCCCCTTGTCGGGCACCCTCCGTCGCTGCGCGACGTCGGCGACCGCTCGGGCCGCTGCGCGTCCCTCCCTAAAAGCGGTAGTCGGTCTCGGTCGCCTCTCGTGGTCAGCCAGGCATAGCCCTGCAGCAGGGTACAGCGCTGTCGCGCGCTTGCACGTCCGAGTATCCCGGCACCCTTCGCCCGACGGCGGGCCGGCGGAATTCCCCCTGACCCCCTTCCGCCGCCTCAGGAAAAAGCCAGACATGCTAGACTGGGGCGTGGCGAAAAAGCGGCGCATCTTGCCCCGACATCAGCGTGTGAAGCACCCCCCGCGCATGAGGCTCACCGAGAGGGATATCCGCGTCGTGCTGGCTGTGCACGAGCATCGGACCTTGCGGGCCGATCAGGTGCAACGCCTGTTCTTTCCCAGCCGCAACACCGCTAACGAGCGCCTCAAGCGTCTCTACCAGCACCGTTTCGTCCAGCGCCGCTGGCTACCCGTGGAGTACGGGCGTGGCATGGGCCAGGCGATCTATCTGCTGGGCCGCCGAGGGGCTGACCTGGTGGCGGAGCAGCAGGGGATCGAGGTCGAGGCAGTGGGCTGGCGCGGCGCGCGCAACCGCGTGGGGGCTTTGTTCCTCGAACACCACCTCATGCTCAACGACGTGCGCATTGCGCTCACACAGGCTGCAAAGACCGTGGGATACCTCGTCGAGACGTGGGTGGAAGATGAAGCGTTTCGGGCGAAGGCCGACCACGTCTACGTGCAGGCAGGCCGCAGCGGACGGCAGCGGGTGGCGATCATCCCCGATGCCTACTGTGTGGTGAACCAGGGCGACAAGCGCGCCCATTTTTTCGTGGAAGTCGACCGCGCCACCCTGTCCGGCAGGCGCTGGCGGCAGCGGGTGCGCGCCTACCTAGCCTATACTCTTGGTGGCGGATACACCCGGCGCTTCCGCACCCGCAGCCTGCGCATCCTGACGGTGACCACCAGCGACAAGCGGCTGACCAACCTGAGACGCGCGACGGAAGAGGCCGGTGGCGGGTCACTGTTTTGGTTCAGCACCTGCGATCGGCTCGAATCCGCGGATGCGCTCCAGAGTCCGATCTGGCAAGTGGCCGGGCAGTCAGCAATGACTGCCCTGGAGGAGAGGAGACGGTCGGAGCCGCCTGCGCGTCGTGTGACATTGTGATCGGGTTTGTGCCATTGCAGCGAGTCGCCCATCTCGGCGGTTTGGGGTATAATACGCCCCGATACCGTCGTTTCGCGAGAGGGCATCCGTGGCACAATGGCTCTCCGTCAAGGAGGCGGCAGCATATACGGGCTATTCCCGAGGCCACATCTGCTACCTCCTCGCCAACGGATTGGTCGAAGGCCATAAGTTTGGCCGAGACTGGTTCACCACGAAGGAAGCCCTGGACAAGTACCTGGCCACCAATCCCCGGCCAGGCCCCAAGACAGGGCAGTAGCCCTCGATTTGCAATTATCTGATTTAGATCATATAATTAAGATAACTCGGATCTTGGCGCCATTCTCCGGGTTGTGTGGATCATCGTCAGAACAGGAGGTATCGCCATGAGCGGTGGAGGTCAGGGCGGCTAAGCCCACACAGGATTTACCAGGCCCACTTGATGGTGTAGCAGTCGTGCAGCCTGGGACGGCGCGTCTCCCAGGTCAGCTTGCCTCTGCCATCGGGCAGGAGGGCGAAGTGCTTCTGGGGCAGGGGAGTCACCTGGCCTGTGCTCCGCCTGGAAAGCGTCGCCCTCCTGCAGGGCCGCCCCTTGGGAAAGACGATGGCAAGCCGCAGGTTGCGCATCAGGTGATCCACCTCCGTCTCCAGCCACTCCTCATCCCCGGTAAAGCCGTTCTTGATGGTGCGCTCCACCCACAGCTCCATCTCGTCCCCCTTGTTCTTGGTCTCGCGCAGCGAGATCAAGATGTTGTGCCTGGACCCATCCTCATAGATATCCACCGGCACGCCGGGCTGACACTTGTAGTTGCAGAGAAACTCCCCGTCGCCCCAGGCGTGATCGTGAATGGCCACCACGTTGTCCTGCAGAAAGCGGATGTGCTCCCGGCGAGTGAGTTTCGCCTTCTCTCCCTTGATGTCCGTGATCTCTAGCGTGGCGTCGTAGTCGAGGATCTCGTACATGCCGCGATAGCGCAGCCTGGCCCACAGGTGGCGCGCCGTATCCCACACCTTCAGCGTTCCAGTGAGGCGTCCGAGCAGGTCCTGCGAGCTGAGCGCGTCGCACAATGTGGACCACAACTGAAAGCCCCCGTCTGGTGCGATGTTGCCCATATGATGAAAGCTTATCACACGTCCGGGTGGCTTGACGAGGCATAGAGAACCACGGAGCGTCGCCATCAACGGTGGTTTCTGCGCCGGAGACGCTGGATTACGCCGATGGATTGGGCTGACCTGTCCTCCAGACGGAGGCTGTCATGACAGGTTTAGGCGTCTAATCACGCTTATAAGAAGGAAAAGGCACGCCTACCCTCCTTTTCTTCCTGATAAGCGGCGGCTAACGACTGGTTAGGCGAAGGTGTACGGACAGGGTGCCTGGCAGTATCTCCGGCAAGCCAAAGAGACCGCCGGGGACTCTATACTATGGGTAATTGGGGGAGTGGCCGGATCACCGCTCCAACTTGAGGAAGGCCAGAAACCCAGCCGGGGACAATATCTGGATGCCCTGATACGCGCCCAACTCCAGAAGATGCCTGTCGCCGCTGACGATGATCTGGGCCTCGCCAGTGACGGCGCACTCCAGGTAACGATTGTCCGTCGGGTCGCGCTCGATTACAGAGAGCTGGACAGTGGTCTCCACCAGGACACCCTGCGTGCGCAGGAGCTGCAGGAAGCGCGCTATCCGGCTCTCGGGCAGCCGGTATCGTTCCTGCAGCTTGGGGTAATGCAGGACACGGTCCAGCTCGCGGAGGATGGCCTCGGAGATGAGCAAGACGAACCGCCCCTCCTCCCACGCCCCAAGCAACTGAGCCGTAGCCCCGCGCGGGGAGATGAGCGCGCTCACCAGCACGTTGGCATCCAGGACGACGCGCGTGTCCGTATTCACTCGGCCGACCGCCGAACGGCCTGTTGCGCCTCCAGGACATCCCGCATCACCTGGTCCGGCTCGGCGTCGGCGTTCTCGGCTTGGACGCTGCGGATGAGATCGAAGAACTCCTCCCGCTCCCGGCGCCATTGAAGATAGACCTCCACCGGCACTACCGCCGCCGCTGGCTCGCCATGTCGCACAATGATATAGTTGTCACCCTTGTACTGGACCTCGTCGATCATCTGCGCGAACTGCTTGCGCGCCTCGGTGACTCCCATTTGTCGTTCCATAAGCTCTGCCTCGTTGGTCATGTTTGTGTATGTTCTGTACATTTATAACAGAATATACACCAATTGCCTCCACGTGTCAAGTTGGCCCCAGGACATCAATCGCCGAATGTGCTATCCTCGATCAGGATGTTAGATGAAAAAACCACCCCTGCTGCTGATAGGCGATCCCCTCCCCTGCTTCAGGTCAAGGATGCGCCAATCCCCAAGACCCTCCACGATGCCCTGGCCCACTATGAGCGCATCTATATGCCCTCACGCAACTTTGCCACCAAGACCCGCCTCAACTATCGCAACGATCTCCTGGACTTGGTCAGGTTCCTGATCCACCAGGGCAAGACCCACCTGGACCAGCTCTCGTCGCGCGACCTGGAGGCCTACCTGGCCGACCTGGACCGGCGACAATACGCCGGGGCCTCCCGCAAGCGCAAGACCTACGCCATAAAGTCGCTCTTCCGGTTCCTCTACGACTCGGGATATACACCACAAGACATCAGCCAGCGACTGATCCCCCCGCGATCCGAGTACAAGGAGCCGCGGGTGCTGACCAAAGACGAGTACACCGCTCTCCTGCGCGCGTGCAGCCACCACGCCCGCGACAGCGCCATCATCGAGGTGCTGCTCCAAACTGGCATCCGCCTCTCCGAGCTGGCCAAACTGCGGCTGGACGACGTGGACCTTCCCGGCCGCATCGGACGGGACCCCGACACGGTGGGCAGGCTGCACATCATGGGGAAAGGGCGGAAGGATAGGTGGATTCCTCTCAACTACAAAGCTTGCCTGGCGCTGAAGAGCTGGCTCAACACCAGACCGCAGGCGGAGCACGACGCCCTGTTCGTGTCCAAGTTTCGCACAGCCATGGGCGGACGATCCATCCAGCACGTGATCGAAAAGTATATGCGGGAGGCATGGATCAAAAACGCCAGCGTGCACACCCTGCGCCACACCTTCGCCACGCACCACGTGGCCATGGGCACGTCGCTGCGGACGGTGCAGGAGGTGCTGGGGCATGCGGACCTGAAGACCACGTCCATCTATGTGCAACTGGCCCAGGAGGCGGTCAAGAAGGAATTGCAGGAACATGCTCTATAAAGGGTTGATCAGCCTGACCGGATCAGCGAGCCATCGTCCATCACGGGAGGCGGTGCGTGCAACGCGCTTTCCTGTATTGTAAAATCAAACCATGGAGAGACTGCAAGTCGTTGACCTGGAATCAGGCGAGAAGGCCAAGGGAGCGGTCCGGCACAACGCCGAGAACGATCCCACCTGGAAGCACTTCGAGCTGGCCAGGCGGTTGTACGGCTGGACGGATACCTTTCGGGAGCGATTCCTGGACCCCATCGCCAGGATAGACCGAGGCAAGCTCCCCGGACCCGTCCTGGGCTTCGACAAGGAGGATTACCGGATACTGGCCTGGTATCGATTGGGCAAGAACGCCTTCGGGCTGGATGACGAGATCATCCTGAACGAGGTCAACCTGGAGAGGCCGCTGTATTCGATTTTAGAAACCGTGTTGCACGAGCAGGTTCACCTCTGGCAGCAACGCTTCGGCGAGCACCCGGTCAAGCGCAACTATCACAACCAAGAGTTCGTGGACAAGTGCGAGTCGCTGGGCCTGCACCCCCTGCCCGTGGTCGGGGCGCACTGGATGCCAGCCGACGGGCCGTTCGAGCAGCTCATGAGGGAACATGGGATTCTAAAACCGGACTTTGAGCCGGTGCCGGAGGGCGAGAAGCGGGAATACTGGATGCCGCCGGGCAAGAAGAAGGGCCGTTCAACCCTGACCCTGTGGGAGTGTCCCGACTGCGAGCTGAAGGTCAGGGTCGGGGTGAGCAAGGATATCGAGCTGGCGTGCATGCCCTGCACCAGGAAGCGAGGCGAGTCGGTGACGCTGGTCAGGAAGCAGTGATCAACCTGCCGCCGAGACGGGAAGCATGAAGCATGTGCCGTGGTCTGGCAGAGACGGCTTGCCTGTGCCTAGTTGACGAATGAGCAGTTGGTGGTAATATGCATAGCCATGTTCACAATGCCGATGTGAGGTCACAGAAGCCTCAGAATCCGGCCAATATGAATCAGGGGACCGCCATGCCTGCCAACAACGGCGATATCGAATCCCGCCTCTGGGCGCTGGCCGACCAGCTCTGGGCCAACTCGAACCTCCGCCCCGCCGAGTTCTCCACCCCCGTGCTGGGGCTGATCTTTCTCCGCTACGCCGACCACCGCTTCACCGAGGCGGAGAAACGCATCGGCCCCGTCGGCTCGCTGGCCCACGGCGGACGGCGCACTATCGGCGTGACCGACTACCAAGCCGCGGGGGTGCTCTACCTGCCGCCGGAGGCCCGCTTCTCTACCCTACAAAGGCTCCCCGAAGGCGCTGACCTGGCCCAGGCCCTCAGCAGCGCCATGAAGGCCATCGAGGCCGACAACCCCGACCTCAAGGACGTGCTGCCCAAGGACTATCGCCGCCTGGACAAGGCCGTGCTCATCCAACTGCTGCGCATTCTCGGCGGCATCCCTATGGACATCGAGGGCGACGCCTTTGGCAAGATTTACGAGTATTTCCTGACCAAGTTCGCGCAGCGGGAAGGGCAAAAGGGCGGCGAGTTCTTTACCCCCACCAGCATCGTCAAGCTCATCGTCGAGATCATCCAGCCGTACCATGGGCGAGTCTACGACCCCGCGTGCGGCTCTGGCGGCATGTTCGTGCAGTCGGCGGCCTTTGTGGAGCGCCACCGCCGGTCGCCCACCCGCGAGCTGTCCGTCTTTGGCCAGGAAAAGGCCACGGAGACGATCCGCCTGGCCAAGATGAACCTGGCGGTGCATGGGCTGGCTGGCGACATCCGCGACGGCAACACCTATTACGAGGACCGGCACGCCAGCGTGGGCAAGTTCGATTTTGTGATGGCAAACCCCCCCTTCAACGTCTCGGGCGTGGACCGCGAGAAAGTAAAGGGCGATCCGCGCTTCGCCCTGGGCACGCCCAGCACCGACAACGCCAATTACCTCTGGATTCAGGCTTTTTACCACGCCCTGAACGAGCAGGGGCGGGCCGGGTTCGTCATGGCCAACTCGGCCGCCGACGCCCGCGGCGCCGAGCTGGAGATCCGCAAAGAGCTGATCAAGTCCGGCGCGGTGGACGTGATGGTCAGCGTCGGCCCCAACATGTTCTACACCGTGACCCTCCCCTGCACCCTGTGGTTCTTTGACCGGGACAAGAAGCGGCGGGACACCATCCTCTTCCTCGATGTGCGGGGCATCTACCAGCAGGTAGACCGCGCCCACCGCGAGTTCACCCCGGCCCAGGTCGAGTTCTTGGGCAACCTCGTCCGGCTGCACCGCGGCGAGCCGCTGGAGCTGGAGGAGGGCAGCGCCGAGTTGTTCCAGGAGCGCTTCGGCGAGGTGCCCAAGGCCTACCGCGACGTGGCTGGGCTCTGCAAGGCGGCCACGATCCAGGAGGTGGAGGCGCAGGGCTGGAGCCTGAACCCCGGGCGCTACGTCGGCGTGGCCGAGCGGGAGGACGACGGCGAGGATTTCTACGAGCGCTTGGAGGAGCTGAACGAGGAGCTGGAGGCGCTCAACGCCCAGGCGAGGGAGCTGGAGGACCGCATCGCGGAGAACGTGGCCCGGCTGCTGGAGAACCCATAGGCGGATAGCGAGATCGCGCAAGGAGGCGGAACGATGATCTTGTTCCAGGAGGACATGGAGGCCATCAACGAGTTGCTGCAAGGCCGCGCCAAGCTCGACCAGCGCCTCTTGGACATGTGCCAGGAGCATATCGAGCACAGGCAATACACGGAGGTGGTGCGCAAGGCATTCATGGCACTCGAGGAGCGGCTGCAGCAGCGTGCTGACATGTCTGGCAAGACGGCATCCGAGGTCGTGTCCTCCGCTCTCAACCCGGGAGGCGCCCTAACCGTCAAGATGGGACTTGAGGACGATGAAGCCAGGAACCTCGGGAATGTGCTGCGGTGGAGCTTCACGCTGTTTCGTAACCCGGTATCGCATCCAGATTACGCGCTCATCGAGTACGGAGCCGCAGAGGCACAGGAGCTTCTGGGTTTCGTCAATCTGATGCTCAAGATCATGGATCGCGGCCCGCTTCCGCCCATCAAGGCTGCCTTGCGCCAGCTTCAAAGAACGCTGGGCACCCCCGCCGCCGACCGCGTGGACAGCTTCCTCAAGCGCGTCCAGAGCCACAAGTGGCAGATAGACCAGCTCCAGTCAGGCCTGTACTTTCGGACGGGCGCGCTCGTAACCTCTCGTGACAAGACCATGGTGGAACCCAAGGTTAGAACTGCGTTCATATTGGCCGCAGAGGGCGACAATCCTCGGATCTTTGTGCCTGGTGCAGATTATTGGAGAGGCATTCCTGGCTTAAATGTGAACGGCTTCAGGAAGAGGCTAATGAGCATCGGATTCGAGGAGGGTACCGGAACCGAGCTGGATCTCCCTCTTAAGAAACATAACTCGGCGCAGACATTCGATGACCTTTACATGGCCATAGTTGACATCGTCCGGGCTATGGAAGCATCGCTCTACCAAGAAGGTGATGGCCGATGACCAAGGGTCTCTTGGCTGCCCAACTCGCCCTACGAAAAGGGTTGCTCAGCGCCGAGGCGCGAGCGCTGGAGGAGCGGAGCGCGGAAAACGCGACCAGGTTGCTTGGGGCGGTCTCCGCATGAGGATGTCAAGCCTGGGGAGTGTAGCTACCATTGTCACTGGGCAATCGCCAGATGGATCGACGTACAACAGGATTGGCATTGGTTTGCCGCTCCTGAACGGTCCCACCGAGTTTGGCGACGCTCATCCCAATTGCACGCTGTTTACCACGGATTCTCAGCGCCAGTGTGAGCCGGGGGACTTGATTTTCTGCGTGCGCGGTTCAACTACCGGGCGTATGAACTGGGCGGACCGTGTGTATTCCCTTGGCCGTGGAGTATGCGCAATCCGAGGTGAGACTCAGCTTGACACCAGGTTCATCAGGTATTGCCTCGATTTCAGCCTGGAAGCTTTGCTCAAGCTCGCGACCGGCGGCACTTTTCCTAACTTGACGAAGGACACCATCTCCGAGTTTGAGATACCCTTTCCCGATGTCAGACGCAAGATCGCCGCGATCCTCTCCGCCTACGACGACCTGATCGAGGTCAACCAGCGGCGCATCCGCATCCTGCAAGAGATGGCCCAATCCCTCTACCGCGAGTGGTTCGTGCGCTTCCGCTTCCCCGGCCACGAGTCCGCCCGCTGGGTCGAGTCGGAGGTGGGGAGGGTGCCGGAGGGGTGGGAGGTCAGGAAGCTTGGTCAAGTTATCGAATTGGCTTACGGGAAAGCACTGACAGCTGAAAACCGCCGTGCGGGTCCTGCGCCTGTCTATGGCTCAAGTGGAGTTGTGGGCTACCACGATGAGGCAATGGTCCAAGGACCTGGCATCATCGTCGGACGTAAGGGCAATGTCGGCAGTGTCCATTGGTCTGATACCGGTTTCTGGCCCATAGATACCGTGTTTTATGTCCAGACGAATCTCCCGCTGCCCTACGTTTACTACAATTTCCAGACACAGAACTTTCTGAACAATGATGCTGCCGTCCCCGGGCTGAATCGCAACCAAGCGTATCTACTGCCTATTGTCGTGCCAGCTGATCCGCTTCTGAGCCGATTCGGTTCGATGACAATGGACGTTTTCGCTGCGATACGGAACCTGCGAAGCAGGAACGCCAACCTGCGCGCCACACGCGACCTGCTCTTGCCGCGGTTGATCAGCGGGGAGGTGGAGGTATGAGCAGCCCCTTCTCCGAGGACCACCTCATCGAGCAGCCGACCCTGGAGCTGTTCCGCGAGCTGGGCTGGCAGACGACCAACGGCTACCACGAGTTCGACTCGGCACCCGGTGCCGCGGGGCGCAGCCCGCTGGGCCGCGAGACCGCCGCCGACGTGGTGCTGCTGCCCCGGCTGCGACAATCCCTGGAAAAGCTCAACCCCGGCCTCCCGCCCGAGGCGGTGGACCTGGCCATCGAGGAGCTGACCCGCGGGCGGGGGACGCTCTCCCTGGCCGCAGCCAACCGCGAGCTCTACCGGCTGATCAAGGACGGTGTCACCGTGCGGCTGGGGGCGGACGGCGCGGCGGGGCCAGGGTCTCGCCCAGAGACCACCATCACGGTGCGCGTGGTGGCCTGGGACGAGCCGGAGAACAACGATTGGCTCATCGTCTCCCAGTTCTGGGTCCTCGGCGAGCTGTATACATGCCGACCCGACCTGGTGGGGTTCGTCAACGGCCTGCCGCTGCTGCTGATCGAGCTAAAGGCGCCGGGCAAGGGGGCGGCGGCGGCCTACAAGGACAATATCCGCCACTACAAGGAAGCCATCCCGCAGCTCCTCTGGTACAACGCGCTGATCCTGGCCACCGACGGCGACTCGTCGCGCTGCGGCACCCTCACTGCTGACTGGGAGCGCTACTACGACTGGAAGCGCATCAACGACGAGGGGGAAAAGGGCGTCATCTCTTGGGAGACCATGGTGCGCGGCCTCTGCGCCCCGGCGCGCTGGCTCGACCTGATGGAGAATTTCATCCTCTACGACGAGAACCAGGGCGGCCTGGCCAAGATCGCGGCGATGAACCATCAGTACCTCGGGACGAACAACGCCCTGCGTGCGCTGCGCAGCCTGGGCGAGAATCAGGGACGGCTGGGCGTCTACTGGCACACCCAGGGCGCGGGCAAGAGCTATTCCATGATCTTTTTCGCGCAAAAGGCGCTGCGCAAGCTCGGCGGCAACTATACGTTCGTGATCGTAACCGATCGCGTCGAGCTGGACGGGCAGATCTATGACAATTTCGCCAACTGCGGCGCGGTGACGGAGAAGGAGGCCCACGCCGATTCGGGCCGGGAGCTGCAGCAGCTCTTGCGCGAGAGCCACCGCTACGTCTTTACCTTGGTGCAAAAGTTCCATACCGCCAAGGGCGAGGTCTACCCCGTCCTCTCGACGCGCAGCGACATCGTGGTGATGACCGACGAGGCGCACCGCAGCCAGTACGACCTCTTTGCGCTGAACATGCGCACCGCGCTGCCCAACGCCGCCTTTATCGGCTTTACCGGCACGCCGCTGATGGTCGGCGAGGAGCGCACCCGCCAGGTCTTTGGCGAGTACGTCAGCGTGTACAACTTTTCCCGGTCCATCGAGGACAAGGCCACGCTGCCACTCTATTACGAGAACCGCATCCCCGAGTTGCAGCTGGCCAACGAGCAATTGGGCGACGAGCTGGAGGAAGTGCTGGAGGCCGCCGAGCTGGACGACGCGCAGGAGCAGCGGCTGGAGCGCGAGTTCGCCCGCGAGTACCACCTGATCACTCGCGAGGACCGCCTGGAGCGGATCGCCCGCGACATCGTGCAGCATTACATGCACCGCGATTTCGACAGCGCCGCGGGGCCAGGGAAGGCCATGGTCGTCGCCATCGACAAGGCCACCGCGGTCAAGATGTACGACAAAGTGCAGCGCCACTGGCGGGAGCACCTGGCCGACCTGCAGAAGCAGGCCCAGCGCGCCCACGGCCCAGCCCGCGCCCAGATCGAGGAGCGCATCGCCTTTATGCAGGGGACCGACATGGCCGTGGTCGTCTCGCCCACGCAGAACGAGATCGCCGACCTGCGCCAAAAGGGCGTGGACATTGTCCCGCATCGGCGGCGCATGTCCACCGCCAACCCCAAGCTCGACGACCAATTCAAGGACCCGACCAACCCCTTCCGCATCGTCTTTGTCTGCGCCATGTGGATGACCGGCTTTGACGTGCCCAGTTGCGCGACGATCTATTTGGACAAGCCAATGCGCAACCATACCTTGATGCAGACCATCGCCCGCGCCAACCGTGTTTTTAAAGACAAGGTCAACGGCCTGATCGTGGACTATATCGGGGTTTTTCGCGACCTGCAACGCGCGCTGGCGATCTACGCCCCGACGCCGGAGGACTCGGCCCGGCCGATCCAGTCCAAGGCCGCGCTGGTGGCCGAGCTGCGAGAGGCGTTGGGCGAGGCCACCGCCTTTTGCCTGGGGCGCGGCGTCGTCCTGGCCAGGCTGTTGGCGGCCAACGCCTTCAGCCAGGTGGCGCTGATCGAGCAGGCCACGCAGTCCATCGTGCTGCAAGAAGGGGTGGTGTTGCCCGACTCGCTGGAGGACGGGGTCGAAAAGCTGCTGATCAACGACGAGAACAAGCGCCGCTACCTGGCGCTGGCCGACCGTGTCTGGAGCCTCTTTGGCGCGATCAAGCCCGACCCGGCGGTGAACGAGTTCCTGCCCGCCTGCACCCTGCTGCGCATCATGGCCGACAAGATCCGCCTTCTGCAACGGACCACCGAGGTCCCCGATCTGCTGGGCCAGGTGGAGCAGGTGCTCGACCAGAGCATCCTGGTCGCCGACGAGGAGCCGACCTACCATGCAGGCAAGCCGATTGACCTGAGCAAGATCGACTTCGACGCGCTGCGGACGCGCTTCGAGCAGAGCCGCCAGCGCACCGAGGCCGAAAAGCTGCGCGGCTTTGTCAACGCCAAGCTGCAGCAGATGGTGCGCCTGAACCGCACCCGCGCCGATCTGCAGGAAGCCTTTCAGCGGCTGGTGGACCAGTACAACTCGGGCGCTTCGGACGTGGAGGAGTTCTTTGCGCGGTTGGTCACCTTTGCGCAGGGCTTGCAGGAGGAGGACCGCCGCGCCATCGGCGAGAACCTGAGCGAGGAAGAGCTGGTCCTCTTTGACCTCTTGACCAAGCCGGAAATCCAAATGACCAAGGCGGAGCGCGAGCAGGTCAAGAAGGCCGCCAAAGACCTGCTGGAGACGCTCAAGCGGGAAAAGCTGGTGCTGGATTGGCGCAAGAAACAGCAGACCATGGCGGCTGTGCGCCAAACTATCGAAGAGGCACTGGATCGCGGCCTGCCCAAGGCGTATGACCAGCCGCTGTACCAGGCCAAGTGCCAGCAGCTCTACCTGCACTTCTACGAGTCCTACGCTGGCGAGGGCAAGAGCATCTACGCCATGGCGGCATAAGAAGGGAGGGTGTGGTGATCAAGGGGAAACAGCTTGAAGCCAGTGTGTACAAAGCTGAACAGCTTGTCACGATCTCTTCTTGAGTGAGGGCCGCCAGATCACCGTATCCTCTATCCTCAACCTATCCGCCGGGCGAACTTGTGGTGTTGGATTTTAATGTGCGCGTCGGCCAGGTGCATATACATCACCTTCCACTCCTCTCGATCCCAATGAGGCAACACGTTACTAGGCTGCACATGCGTGTTGCCCATTTGCCATCTGATACAGAACCAGTAAAATCAGGCTGGAACCACTTGGTGAAGCTCGGACACCTTCCGTGCCGAGCGGAAAGGCATATCTCGGAGAACGGCAATGCAAGAACCCAAAAGTGTCGGCATCTGGATTCGCGTCTCGACTGAGGATCAGGCCAAAGGCGAAAGCCCAGAACATCACGAAAAGCGGGCGCGTCTCTACGCCGAAGCCAAGGGCTGGAAGGTCGAAGACGTCTATCACCTGGAGGCCGTCAGCGGCAAGTCGGTCATGGAGCACCCCGAGACCCAGCGGATGCTTCACGATGCCCGCGAGGGCCGCATCTCCGGCCTCATCTTTTCCAAGCTCGCCCGCCTGGCTCGTAACACCCGAGAGCTCCTGGAATTCTCCGAGCTCTTCGAGAAGTACCATGCCGACCTGATCTCGCTTCAGGAGGCCATTGACACGTCCACGCCCGCCGGTCGGCTGTTCTACACCGTCATCGCCGCCATGGCCCAGTGGGAGCGGGAGGAGATCGCCGAGCGCGTCAAAGCCTCGGTCCCCGTCCGCGCCAAGCTGGGCAAGCCCCTGGGCGGCCAGGCTCCGTTCGGGTATCAGTGGGTTGACAAGAAACTGGTGCCCCATCCGCAGGAGTCGCCGATCAGACGTCGCATATACGAGCTGTTCCTGGAGCACAAACGAAGGAAGACGGTGGCTCGGCTCCTGAACGAGGCAGGATATCGCACGCGCACCGGAGCCGGATTCTCCGATAGCACCGTGACCAGGCTGCTAGAGGACCCAGTCGCAAAGGGTCTGCATCGTGCCAACTATGCCAGGAGCCTCGGCACGGGAGCCAGGTGGGTGTTAAAGCCGGAGGAGGAATGGGTCTACAACGAGGTGGAGCCCATCGTATCCGAAGAGCTTTGGGAGCGTTGCCACTACATACTGGAGAGCCAGAGAGCCAGCCGCAAGCCCCCGTCTCGCAAGACGGTGCAGCTCTTCTCCGGCCTGGCCTTCTGCGTCTGCGGAAGCAAGATGTACGTGCCCTCCAACTCGCCCAAGTACACCTGCGCCAAGTGCCGCAACAAGATCGGCGTGGAGGACCTGGAGGAGGTGTTTCAGGAGCAACTCAAGTCCTTCCTCTTCTCTCCTGCTGATGTAAGGTCCTATCTCGACCAGGCCGACCAGCAGATCAAGCAGAGGACCGAGTTGCAGCAAGCGCTAACAGCCGAGGAGCGGAAGACCAAACAGGAAATGGACAGAGTCTACAATCTCTACATTGACGATCAGATCTCCAGAGAGGGCTTTGGCGAGCGCTATCGCCCGCTGGAGGAAAGGCTGCACCAGATCGGCGACGAGATCGTGGCGGTACAGAGCGAGATCGATTTCCTTCGCATTCAGTACCTCTCCAGCGACGAAATCCTCAGCGAGGCCCAGGACCTACACGCCCGCTGGCCTCAGCTCACCTATGCCGACAAGCGCAAAATCATCGAAAATGTCGTCGAGAACATCATCATTGGCCAAGACGACATCTCGATCAATCTCAGCTACCTGCCCACCGCCGCTGAAATGGCGGCAAAAGGGCAACACAACCCCAGGGGTTCATCGCGGCCAGAAGCATAAAGTTGGCCGGAAACGTGAGGGTGCCTTGCGCCCGCGAGATGGTCACGTGGCGATCTTCCAACGGCTGGCGGAGCACCTCCAGCGTATGCGTGCCGAATTCGGGCAACTCGTCCAAAAAGAGCACGCCTCGGTGGGCCAGCGAGATCTCGCCTGGGCGCGGCCAATGCCCGCCGCCCACCAGTCCGGCGTGCGAGATAGTGTGATGCGGCGCGCGGAAGGGCCGCTGCATCACCAGTGGCCTATCCGGCGGCAGCAGGCCGGAGACGCTATAGATCTTGGTCACCTCTAGCGCCTCCTCCACGCCCAGCTTGGGCAGGATGGAGGGAGCCGAGCGCGCCAGCAGGGTCTTGCCCGCGCCCGGAGGACCCACCATCATCATGCAGTGGTTCCCCGCCGCCGCCACCTCCATCGCCCGTTTGACGTGTTCTTGGCCCTTGATCTCGGCGAAATCGGAGGCGTAGGACGGCTCCTCAAGCAGGGTAAAGTCGAACTGGGTTTCGTACGGCTTGATCTGCACGTAGCCCTGTAGGTGGGCAATGAGCGCGCCCAAGCTGGCCACCGGCATGACCTCGATGCCAGGGATCAACGCCGCTTCCGGGGCGTCGACCGCTGGCACGTACACCCGCTTGATGCCTTTCTCCCGCGCCAGGCTGACCATGGGTAGGATGCCGTTGACGTGGCGGACCGTGCCATCCAGCGAGAGCTCGCCCACGCAAAGCGACCCGGCGAGATCGGCGCGGATTTGGCGGCTGGCCATGAGGATGCCGAGTGCCATGGGGAGATCATAGGCAGGGCCCTCTTTGCGCAGGTCGGCAGGCGCCAGGTTGACCGTGATCCGCGTGTCGGGGAACTCGCAATTCGAGTTGCGGATGGCGGATTGCACCCGCTGGCGCGATTCCTGCACGGCGATGTCCGGGAGCCCCACGATGACCATGAAAAAGAGGCCATTGGCGATATCTACCTCGACTTCGACGAGCGCGCCTTCCAGGCCGATCACCGCGCAACTGGTCACTTTGGCGAGCATGGATGGTCTCCTGCGATGGTTTTGCGCGCAGTATAGGCCGAGCGCGCGCGCAAAGCAAACGCATGGCGCGCTGTGGCCGGCAACGAGCGAGGGCCATTTCCCTATTTTGGGGTGAATCGTTAAACTAGGCGCAAGAAAGGCTGCTGGCGTGGGCGGAGATCGAGTCTGCGGGGGAAGAATAGGAGCGAGGCGACCATGGCGAAGCGCAATTTCTCAATGATCGAGTATTTTATCTGGCGGGCAGAGAACTGGAAGCCGCTGCTGGCTTTCGACGGCAAACCAGATGAGGCATGGGCGGGCTGGCATCAGGCCGCCTTGGCCAAGCTTCTGGAGCTGCTGGGCGAGTTTCCCGAGCCGGTGGAGCTGGCCCCGGAGGTCATCTATTCCATCGAGGAGGACGGCCTCATCCGGGAGCGCGTCATCTTGGATACCGAGGAGCACATGTCCGTGCCCTGCGTGGTGCTCAAGCCGGCGGGCATGGCCAATAACGGGAGGGGGGGCGCCATCCTCTGCAGCCACGGCCACGGACCGTATGGTAAAGAGGCCGTCGCTGGCAACGCGTCCTCGGCCGACCGTGCCGCCAATATCGCCGCCCTCAACTATAACTATGGCGAGCAGATGGCGCGACGGGGCTACCTGACCATCTCGCCGGACCTGCGCGTCTTTGGCGAGCGCTCCGATGGCGGCGATCCCTATCCCGGCCGGGACCGCTGCAACGTGCATTTCCTGCGGGGGATGCTCCTGGGCATCTATACCCTGACGCTCAACATCTGGGACATGAAGCGCTGTATCGACTACCTGGAGACGCGGCCCGAGGTGGATGCCGGACGCATCGGCATGATGGGCCTTTCGCAGGGCGGCACCATGACCACTTTTACCTCCGCGGTGGAGCCGCGCATCAAGGCCGTGGATATCATCGGGTACATGAGCCTCTGGGGGCAACTGGCGATTGGCCGGGGCGCCACTTGCGGCTCTCAGGTGGTGCCCGATATCCTCAAGTATCTGGACATACCGGATATCGCGGGGCTCATCGCGCCGCGCCCGCTGCTCATCGAGATGGGGGTGCAAGACCTGACCTTCCCGATCGAGGAGCAACTGACTGGCTTTGCGCAGGTGGAGCGGATCTATGCGGCGGCGGGCGCAGCGGACCGCCTCTGGGCCGATGTCCATCCCGGCGGGCATGCCTTTGCCAGCAACAAGGCCTTTGGCTTTTTCGACCGGTACCTGTAGCTGCTTGGCCGAGGGGGCGAGGCAGAGAGCGGGCGCTACGCTGCCTATTTGCCTGCGCGTTTATGTTATGCTATAATCTAGCCCTTGGATCATGCGTGCGGAGCGCGCGGCTTTCTGCGCTTGCAGAATCGGTTGTGGAGGCCAAATTGGTCACATATCTCAACATTATCCAGATCATCATCTCGATTGCCTTGATCGCGCTCTTGCTGCTGCAGGCCAAGGGCGGCGGGCTGAGCAAGATGTTTGGCGGGGAAGGGTCGATCTACCGCAGCCGGCGGGGCGTGGAAAAGACGATCTTTAACCTGACCATCGGCCTGACGATCGTGTTCGTCCTCGTTTCGGTCACCAGCGTCTTGGTGGCAGGTTAGCACAAGGCCCCCCTCGCCGCGCTCGCCGAGAGGCAGCGCAGAGGGCCCTTGAGCACGATGGAATAAGGATATCCTCTTGGCTACAAGCGCCCGCTGGCAGGTCTTTCTCGCCATCTGTGCCTTGATCCTGCTATCGGTCCTGCTTGGCTACTATGTGTGGGCGCAGTCCCTGGTCTACGTCCCCGCCCAGGGTGGGACCTACACCGAGGGTCTGGCCGGCAGCCCCATCTATCTGAACCCCCTCCTGTCTGGCTTTAACGAGATCGACAGCGATCTCTGCAGCCTGATCTTCGATGGCTTGACCACCATCGACGCCCAGGGCCAGGTGGTCCCCAACCTGGCGCGGGCCTGGCGCGTCGAGGATGAGGGCCTGAGCTACGTCTATGAGCTGCGCCAGGATGTCCTCTGGCATGACGGCGCACCATTCACCGTGCAGGACGTCTTGTTTACGGTGCAGCAGATGCAGGATCCCGCCTTTGCGGGCCCGCGCGCTTTGGCCGACTTCTGGCGCGATATCCAGGTCGAGGCGCTAGACATGTACACCGTGCGCTTCCGGTTGCCGCAGCCCTTCGCCCCCTTTCCCAGCTATGCGGCCATCGGCCTCTTGCCCTCGCACCTGCTCGCGGGGGTCGCCGCTCGGGACTTGCTCAACCACCCCTTTAATGTCGCGCCCATCGGCACGGGGCCCTTCCGCGTTGCCGACGTGGATATCGAGTCCATCGTCTTGGAACGCAACCCCGACGACTTTCGCCCGCGCTCGTATCTGGACCAGCTCGTCTTCAAGTTCTATCCCACGCATCAGGCCCTGTTGGAGGCCTATGGCGATGGCGAGATCGATGGCATCAGCCGGGTCCTGGCGGACGGGTTGGACGCCGTGCGGGCTGACGAGAGCCTGGCTCTGCATTCCGCGCCAACCTCGGGGTACACGATGGTCTTTTTGAACCTCAAGGTCCCCGTGCTGGCCCAGGCGGAGGTTCGCCAGGCGTTGCTTTATGGTTTGGACCGGCAGGGGCTCATCGACACGGTCTTGGCTGGGCAGGGCGTGGTGGCGCATAGCCCCATCCCCGACTTCTCCTGGGCCTATAACCCGGAGGCGCCTCGTTATGCCCATGATCCCCAGCGGGCTGCCTCGTTGCTGGATCAAGCCGGTTGGATAGTGGACTCGAGAGATGGCGTGCGGCGCAAGGGCGATCTGCGGCTCAAGTTCAACCTCACCTACCTCGATCGCGAGCCGTATGCCGCCCTGGCTTTGGAGATGGCGCAGCAATGGGCCGCGTTGGGCGTCCTGGCCGTGCCGCAGCCCGTGACCGCCGCGGAAATGGTCAACGACTATCTCAGGCCCCGCCACTATGACGCCGCGCTCTACGAGTGGACCGAGATGCCTCCCGATCCTGACCTCTATGCGCTGTGGCACTCGACCCAGGCCAC
>Ga0123333_10002017_pt1 | contig 21146 bp, 14 predicted proteins | sample BioC12SIPDNA_3_FD_89957 | JGI IMG/M metagenome (GOLD analysis project Ga0123333, IMG submission 89957) | Anaerobic biogas reactor microbial communites from Washington, USA - Biogas_R2_B C12 SIP DNA | ecosystem: Engineered > Bioreactor > Anaerobic > Unclassified | place: Washington, USA... | reverse complement strand
TCCCCGCTCAACTCCGTCGCCGCCGCGTTGCTTCCGGTCGTCCCGTTGTGGATCACCAACACCCCCAGCGCCTGCGCCTTGTCCTTCAGATACACCGTCCCCGCCCCGCCATGTTCAACATTCCCTCCCCAGCCATGCGCCCCCCCCTGCGCCCATACCTGGCCCGCCAGATCGAAATCCACGACCTCGTCGTAGTGGATCGCCACGCGCCCACCGCCGCCGCCCCCGGTCCAGTCCGTCGAAGCGCCGTTCGCCCGGATCTGCCCATCGCCCTCCAACCGCCCCACGTCCAGCCAGATCGAGCCCCCGGCAGAGCCCCCCGTAGAAGTGTCCGTCATCACTCCGTCCGACACAATCGCCCCGTCCACCCACAGCGTCCCCGCCACGATCTTCACGATCCCGCCCCCGCACGAGTACTTCGACCCGCCCCCGTAGTCCGCCGGCGCGCGGAAATCCCCGAAACACGGCTGCGATGGGCTCGTTCCGTAATTGCCCCCCCGCCCGCCGTGGCTGCCTCCCACATAATTGCCCAACCCGCTATCCACGCACCCCTTCCCGCTCACGTCCAAGCAACTGTTCACGCTGATCTGCAGATCCCCCAAAACCGTCAATCCCATCCGGACTTGCCCGTCCCCAACCGCCTGCGAGTGGGTTACAGTCGCCCCATTGGTCACGAGCAGGGCCGTAAACGTATGCAGCCCATCGATGGTCAGATGCGCACCGTCCACCAGTACGGCTTGATGATCATATGATAAATCATTGGTTGCGATATAAACAGTTCCCGTCATGCGCCGCCATGTTTTGCCCGCAAATGTCCATTGCTCCGCCTCCGGCACCCGTTGCGTGCCGGCGGCATTGCGCGCTACCACATGCCATGAGTAGTCGCCATCTTCCGGAACCGTGAAATCCCATTCGCACCCGGATGTCGTACCCACCCACTGCGAATCGCCCTGCATGCCCACATGGACCTCGTATTCCGTCGCACATGGCGAGGCCGTCCATCTCAGCCGCGCCATATTGACAACCGTGGCATTGTTCGTGGGCTCCACCAAGGTGAACAATCCGGGGTCTGACAACGCCTGCAACTGATAATCCTGATCGGGTTGGTTATCATCCAGATCCTGGTATTCCCGAAAAGCGGGGGAAAAGAGACCGCATGCCGACGGCGTTACGCGTCCGCTCCATCCCTCCGGCACGGCATGCCGATACCAACCGCCTTCGTCCGTGATCGCACCAATCCAATGATTCTCAAATATTAACGGCCACCCCGCCAATCCTTCCTCCGCCGACGCATCCAGGATGCGACCCGATATCTCGACGGACGGCCCCGCGATTTGCGGGTCGCCCAGCGATACTACAGGCTCGATGGACGCATACTTGCGCACTCGCACAACATCCCAGTACGCCTCGTACGATTGCCCGGTATATTCGTCGTCATATCGCCGACCCAAGGCGACAGACTCGTTCGATACGCAGTTACTCACCACACCTTCCCGGAGCGCTGCGGTCATATTACGGTTCGCCCATACCGCATAGGATACCTGGTTCGGGTTGATCGAGGAAATCCGCAACCAATAATCATCCGGCACAAGCGTAGGCTCAATCATGGTCCAACTCCTGCCGTTTCGATACCAGTCATGCTCCGAATGCCAAAGATACCCGAAGCAGTTGCCGGAAAGATCGGCGAAACCACCCACGATATGACCGTTTGTCGCCACGGTCACCAATCTGGTTTTGATTTCGAGCGTAGTGCCCTCGCCAAATACGGGAATGGACTTCAGGCGTCCCAGGGTGCTCGTTCCCTGGAGCCATCCGTCGGACACATGCCACCCCGCGCTATGCACAATATCCCATTTCTGGGTGTTGATGTCGTTCCCCGTAAAGTCATCGAAAAAGTCGAATGTGCCATCCCCGTCCGCCACCGAAGCCGCTGTACCGCAACCGTAGTACAGTTGCAGGACGATCTCTCCCCCGGCGGGAACAACCGGCACCTTTACCCATAGCCGCGTATTGGTTGTACCCAGGGTGTCCGGCTCAACCCAATGACTCAATCCCCCCCCCCCTGGCCCCGTCGTAAAACGAATATCACCCCCATCTGAACGCATTCGGCCATCAGCCATGAGAGATTGGGTGTCCATCTCCACGCACACCTGGAAGTTGAACAACGTCGCGGTCAACCGGTTTTCCACCACAACCGGACGCCGGAACAGCCAATTCTCGGTTCCCCGCAGCTCGTAATCCTGATCTTCCTGATCTTCCTGGACATGATCATAATGACGTTCAGCCGGGTCATACGACCATATGTCATGCGTTTCAGGCATGACCGCCCCGCTCCAATTGAACGGGACATATTTCACATACCGCCCGTCGCTGCCCGTCGTGGCCGGTCCGAGATCGGAGAACTGCACACGAACGCCTTGGACTCCATCACCCGTCGCCGCATCCAACACCCGTCCCCGTATCGCTACGGCGTTGCTCGGAAGAAACGCCACTGTCGGCTCAACCGCCAAATACGGCCGAATGCGTATCCAGTCCCATGATGCTTCATAGGCCTGCCCGGGATGTTGTTCGTCGTATCGCCGGCCCAAGACAACAGACTCGTTCGATATGCGGTTGTCCACCACCCCTCCCCGAATCGCCTCGCCCAGGTCATGATGCGCCCATACGGCATAGGTAACCTGACTCGGGTTGATCGAGGAGATCCGCAACCAATAATCATCTGGAACAAGCGAAGGCTCAATCATGACCCAATTCCCATCGTTTCGATAATGATCATTCGCCGGATGCCAGAGATATCCGAAACCGTCGGCGGATTGATCGTAGAACCCGCCTGCCATATGACCGTTTGGAGCCAAGATTCCCAGTCTGGTTTTGATTTCGAGCGTGGCACCCGCACCAAACACGGGGATGGACTCCAGGCGTCCCAACGTGCTGGTTCCATGGAGCCATCCACCGGACACGCTCCACCCGGCGGCATCCGCCACGGTCCACTTCTCGACATTAATTTCATTCCCCGAAAAATCGTCGAAGAAATCAAAGGTATCGTCGCCGCTGGACAGCGATGTTGCATCGGCATCGCCGTAATGCAAATAGACAATCGTTTCCCCTTGGGCGGGAATGACAGGAATCCTGACCCAAATCCGTGTTTGAACGCTGTCCAACGTGTCCGGGTCAACCCAGTAACTCAGCCGTACGCCACCCGTTTCATCGAAAACGCGGATGTCGCCACAATCTGGACGCATGGCATTGTTCGCTATCTGCACCGCCGTGTTCAACTCGATGCATACCGGATGGTTTTGCAAAGCCGTTGGCGAGTTGTTTTCGATGACGAGAGGGCATACCACCCGGTTGCTGGACGGCATCAGAACGACGTAATCCCTGATTACGATTGTGTCCACCTGCATGGCCTGCTCCGGCGTGCCGACGCGAAACCAGGTTATCCCGGTAAACTCTGCGTCCGAAAACTCCAATTGTGTCGGCGCCGTCGGCGATCCAATCGGAATCTGCCCCTCCGTTTTGGAGGTTTCGATCCATCCATCGGCTTGGCCGGTGCTTAACAACCAAAAGCTCGTCAGGTCAAACGGCCTTCCGTTGATCCGGCTGAATTCGATATATTGGTCGTTTCCATCAAGGTACAAGGGCGTGGTCGCAAATCCGTTCAAAGGGTCGTAGAACCCCCCGTTGTCGGAATGGCTGACCGCTCGAATGCCGTTTTCCTCATACACTGCGTTCCGCGAGAATGACGAGCCTTCAACAAGAGAGTCGAACGTCATGGTGAATATTTCGTGAGTGGGATAGGAAACAACCACCCGACCGTGGTGGCCATCCGAGCTGTCGGCACCACCCTGTCCACGGGGGTGCTCGTAGAGCAAATCGGTTGTTCCGGCCGGTTCCTGAAGAATACCCGCCTTCGTTTTCGCCGCTGTCACGCCCGGCCCGCCAATGTAACCGCTGCCGCCACCGCCGCCCTGGTGATCGTCCCCCGCGCCCCCGCCGTAGTAGCCGTCCCCGCCGCCCGTGCCGCTCGACTCCCGGCCGTGCCCGCCCCAATGGAAGTTCCCCGGCTCACCGCCCAGATCACCGCCCGAACCGCCGGCGGATTGGGTGCCGCCCTTGCCAGAGTCGCCGTACCACGGACTGGCCGGCGCATCCTCGCCGGTCTCCCCGCCGCCCGCGCCGCCCGGCTGTGCCGTCTCGGGGTGCGCCCCGGCCGCGCCGCCACCGCCGGCCACAATCAGATCAACTCCTTCACTCGTCGTCACAGCCGAACGGCCACCGCCGCCCGCGCCATAGTATCCGGCGTTCGTATTCCCGGAATCCCCCCCGTTGGGCCAGCCCCCCCGTGCCAAGGATTGGCACCCTTGTCCGCCGCCGCCGACAATGACGGTCAACTCCTGCCCCGGCGTGACGGCAATCAACCCCTTGGAATAACCGCCCGCCCCGCCGGTCCCCGCCCCCCCCCCGCCGCCCGCGCCCCACATCGTGAGCATGACCTGGTTCACATTCGCCGGGACCGTGAACGTTTGATTGCTGCCGGTATAACCGAAAACAACATGCGTGATGGATTCCTGGGCCGAGGCGGCCACTGTCCACAATCCACTGCAGGCCCCGATCAGCAACGAGGCGCGCTTCAGTTTGTTCCCCAGAGAACCGCAGCGCGATCCGCGTCCGCCAGCGTTCTTTGACTTCATCGTCACAACCTCCGCCCCTTCGCCCCCATCGACACCCGCTCCACATCGCGTTAACCCGTTTATCGATTGCGACGATCCATCCGTCTTCCCCGCATGATCCGGGTACTCTTCTCCCGCAATCACAATTCCTCCACTGCCCTAATCCCGCTGGGATTCGCCCAAATATCCACCACATGGGACACGGCGGCGGCGCCATTGCCCGGGAAGAGCCGACACAGGAAGTTCAGCGCAACCGGATTCGCCTCCATGTCCTCCGACAACGACCGCCAGTCCTCGTAATCCTGGCTGTAGAGTATCCGGGCATCCGATCGCGATTCCTCGGTCACCTCCACGGCCAGCCAATCGGTCTCGTTTTGCGGCCCGCCGCTGGTCAGCGCCGAGATGGAACTGCCCTCCCGACTCAGGGTCAAAGACTGTCCTTGCCCCTGCGGGGGAGACGGGGAGCTGTCGACTTCCAACTCGGAATTCAGCAGGCTCAAAGCCTGGAGGCCGTCAATCAACTGCACCGCCCGGATCGCCTTCTTCCGCGCGATGGTCGTTCCTCGCGAGGCCAGAGCCAGAGTCTCGCCAATGTCCCTGTCCAGTGCCATTGCCAATACTGTCGCGTCCTGCGAGAACCCCAGCATCGACAGCATGAACATCGCTGTTTCGTTGTCGCGGTTCTCGTCCGCCGCCTGAGCCCCCGTCACCAGACGCCAGACATTCCAGTTGGCCGATTTGAACTCAAAGGTCACGCCGCTCTGCCCCACCAACCTTTTATCCCCGCAGGTCCAGGCCATGCCCGCCGGAATCCCGGTGATGGGATTCTCGAATAGCGCGCCGCCTTCGCGGACGTTGACACTCGCATTCGCCAGGATCGTCCAGGTTTCTTTGTCCCTCGACAACTCCATCTGATACCGCTGGATCGGCCGGAACCAGTTCCAGTTCAGCAAACGCACCCGCAAGACCGTCAAGGCTTGCTGGCGATCCAGCGCCATAAACCCCGGCGCCGATAAGTTCGTCCACGCCGTCCAACCATCGTTGGTCCGAACGGCATGTACTCCGTCATTAACCTGTCCGGTCCGGGACCAAGAGCCCGTCTGTGCGGTTGCGACGCTTCCCGCCGAGGCGAAAGCAAGGTTTACGCCGACACCGCTGCCCACGGCCACGGTTTCATTGGTCACATCCTCGCCCCCTTCTATGGACGCCGATAAGGTGGCCTCTTTGCTCGGCGAATTTGCGTCCGACGCCTGCGAAAGACTCACCTCCTGCCCAGCATCCCGACGGATCGGCTCGAACGCCATTTTCGCGCCTTTTTGAACGACAATGCTCTCACTGCCGGATGTGCGCGACACCGTTACCACCACCGTCGATGCGGGCTCCAGGTTCAACCATACGTGGAAACGAACTTCGCCGTTTTCGCGGATCTTGATGGAGGTTTGGCTGATCTCCAGAACGACAAATCCATCGGCGGCGTTGGCATACCCATCCACACGGCAAATCTGTTCACCAGTTCCGCTGCGCATGGTATGAATTTCGGCGTACATCACGTTTACGAGAGCATGGGACCATTGCGTTTCTGTACCCTCGATCCACCCCACATACGATGCGAAGGTGTGCAAATTACACCACTCGCCAATTCCGCCATTATGCGGTTTGACAGGAACAATAAAGACGGAACCCGCGCCTCCAATACGAACCAGAACATCCGACGGCACGGATATGTTCGGCACGATCATGAAAATCGCCAGCCTTCATAACCATGGGGAAGGCCCCCATCATTCCCTGTGAATGCGCTGGCCGATGAACCTTCAGCCGCCCGAAATGCATATACTTCCGGCACAGAATGTTTCGGGAAGCCGAACCAACCCATGAGTAAGTCGGCTGGGGTTCCCGCGGAAGCGTCGTGCGCAACTGCCATTCCTCCTGTTTCATTGAACTGCCGCCGCTTTCCGTATTCCACCCATGTTTTCAGATGGCGCGACGCCTCGAAAGAATATGCGGGCGATAAAACCGCCCACATTGCATGCAGTTCACTAATACTTTTCACGACTTCTCCGATATTGCATACAGCGCAATGTGCCTGCCATTGTGACTACGTCGGCGTTTCACATTGACTTGGCAACCACAGCGTTGTTTTCTGCACATCAACACACGATGGCAATACCCAACGTATGATGGAGAGTCGGGATCCGGCGAGATGGCTCATGATGAAATGCCTGATCCACATCTCAAGCCCCTACATGGGCGTCTTTGATTTTCTCAACTGCGCCAAAGCGCCTCCGCTGCCGCTTGCTGTCCATCGGGCCTTTTTGTAAATGTCAGTCTTCCTGCAATTCGATCCGGTAAATTCCTCTGCTTCCGGCCGTTTTGTCGATGTATTCGTTCTCTGGAGGCGTGGCGGCGATGCCGATGGCGATCGGAACAAATCCATCGCACATGTCACTGGTCCGCAGAATATTATAATTCTCGCCCTGACGACTTAACCAACGAATGCACATTCCTTCCTGCGCTGGCATAACCGGACAAGGGAATGCCAGTGCACTTGCGATCCGGTGAAATGGGCCATATACCTGTTCGCCCTCGACCTCTTCCTCCACCAATCGATAGCGATAAGCGACACCGGCTTTTGCCTTATCATCCACCAGGGCATATGCGGTACCCATGCCGTCATCACCGCGAGCATAGATGATTTCGTCATTCACCCGAACCCAATGGGTCCGATCCCAACGTTCCACCCAATATCCAACCGTGTCATTTTCCGAGGCCGTACGCCAGTGGAGCACAACATGGCCGTTTTCCTCCCGTGCGATAAAGTAATATAATACAACCCCGCTTGAATCTTCCGATGTATTGCTGAAATTATCTATGTAGTAGATTTGTTCTTGCGTTGTGTTGCGGGTCAATTGCACCTCGACAAACTCCACGTTTGCAAGAGCATTGGACCATTGAATTTCGGTGCCGCCAAACCAACCCTCATATGTCGCCGGCGTTTGTACGGCATACCATGTCCCGGTGCCACCCACTTGGGGTTTCACATTGGTAAAAAACACATTTCCGGCGCCGCCGAAACGCACCACCAAATCCGAAGGTAACACCCGCGCGGCATAGAAATCGAAACGCCAGCCGAAGAATCCGTCTTGCATTTGCCAATAATTTCCAATATATGCCCCGGCAGAGGAAGTCGCGGTTGCATGGAATGCGTCCGCCTCGGGCATTGGAACTTCCTGCGGCGAAAACATCCCCATGAGGGCTCCTGGGGGAATGCCCGATTCAGAATCATGTTGGACAGCTAAGCCCGCGGCGTCCCGATCCCCCCATCCCTGAATATCCTCATTCCATGTTTCCACATATGGCGTTGCCCCTGATGCCATGATAACAGAACCGATTAGAAGCACCATCACCGCTATCCTGGATTTGCCCTGGCTCATCGTTCGATTGTCCTTTTGAATTCGCTAGTTGTGGTCCGCTCATTATGTCACCGGATGACATTCTGTCTGGTAAGGTTCTTTTTCCATAAATAGTTTGACTACTGAACACAGAGGCCGTCAAGCATCTTCACATGTGTGAGTCAATATTCTTATTGTATATACTTATACATAATGAGACTCCCACTTGTTTTGAAATTGGCACAATCGCAGGCGTTAAGTCTATCGGGGTTTTTTGTATACTTTTGGGAATCAGTAACGACGCGGCGTTTCCGAGTCTGGCTGAATTCATGATACTGTTTTCTTGATATTCGAATGTATTTGGCAGTAATCATGTAAACATGATGAGTGCTTCTGAACCTGGCCGGAGGCGGATTCTGCTGGTGGAACCTTATCCTGCCGTCTCCAGAGGATTGACTGCCTGTTGACTCGGCAAGCCCAACTGGAGGTTATCGGAGTAGCCGCGACTCGGGATGAATGCCTTCAGTGGCTGCATCGTCCCCACCCCGACCTGATCATCATGGAGCCGGCAATCAGAGACTGTGACGGTCTTAAACTCGTCTAGCTTTTTTCTAAATTTCACCATCAAACCCCCATTCTCGTTTTCAGTGTCCTCGATGAAAAAGAGTATGCCCCTCGGCTCTTCCGCTCGGGCGCGTGCGAATTCCTTCCCAAATCTGCCTCACCTGAGAAGCTGCTGAGTACCGTAAAGACCGTGCTCAGCGGTCAGGCGCGTTCGGACCCAGTGGCATCAGGCAACGCCCGGACTTTCTCCGAGGCACCCCGGGACCTGCTGTCGGATCGCGAATTGGAACTCTTTCGATTCCTCGGCAAGGGCTACACAACCCAGCATATTGCCGAAGTGATGCACTTGAGCGAATATACCGTGCATGCCTATCGACTCCGGATCAAAAGAAAGCTGCGCCTGGGCGACCTGTCCCACTTGATGCAGCAGGCCGTTCTGTGGGAAAATCATCTCAGTTGATCCCGTCCCCGCGCCGTGAGCCGAACCCGTCATATTCTCCTGGTGGATGACCACCCGATCGTGCACGAGGGATTGCGCATCCTGCTGGCTCGGCACCCGGATTTATCCATTGTAGGTGCTTGCCCGACCCCTGAATCGGCCAGCGCCTTTTTGCAAACGCATATGCCCGATCTGATCATCATGGACATCTCCATGAATGGTACCAATGGTTTGGTCGCCACCCGACATCTGACGGCGGCGTTCCCGGCCATTCCAATACTGATTTTCACCTGCCACGACGAAATGATCAGCGCTCCGGCCGCCTTTTCCGTCGGCGCCCGGGGTCTGGTCAGGAAGGATCAGCCGGAAGACGAAATCGTCCATGCCATCCGTACGGTTCTCAACGGACAGATCTATCAATCCCCCCAACTGGAGAAACGCTGGCGGATCCAATCTTGTCGCCTTCCCCACCGTCTCTCCCCGCCCATCCGCGCGTCATTGTCGAAGAAGGAACAGCAAATTCTCGATTTGCTTGCGGAGGGACTCACCACCGCCCGCATCGCGCTGGCATTGGATATCAGCGTGAAAACAGTGGAAACCCACCGTTTGAACATCCGCCGCAAGCTCGACATCGACAGTCAAACCGATCTCGTGCGGTGGGCCATTTACCGGCGCACCAAGGAAATCGACGATTGAATCGGACCGGCCCACCGTTTAGGGCGAAAATCCAATCCGCAACCGGCACCCTCCGGCGGTCGATTCCATGCGGAAACTCCCGCCCAGCTCTTTGGCCCGACCTTCCATGTTGGACAGCCCATAGGCATCGAAGGTCCGCGCGGGCTCCCGGCACCCCGCGCCATTGTCTTCAATCGTCAGTTCCGATCCCCCATGGCGAACCACCAGTTCGACATGGACTTCATCCGCCCCCGCATGCTTGATCACATTTCCAAGCGCCTCCCGTAAAATTCCGGTCAAATGGTACTGCACCGACGGACGGATGGTTTCGCAAGCCGCATCGATCGCCGCATGCAAGGTCAGCCGGATGTTGAAAGCGGCTAGATAGTCTGCGAAATGTTCGCGGCATTGGACCACGTAGTCTTCCCAACGGGACGACACCGGATCAATCGCCACCATAAAGTCCCGCATCTCCGTCAGACAGTGTTGGGCGACCCCGTGGATCTGGGGCAGCACCGCGGAGGCGGCCGAATCCGCGCCGTCAGGCAAATGCCCCCGGTCTGCCAGTCGCACGATGCCGGACAACACGTTGCCGAAGTTGTCGTGCACCTCGCGCACCATCTGCAGCCGGTCCCGCAGATCGGCCTGCTCCTTTGCGAGCGCCGCTTGATAGATGCGCTGGTTTTCCACCGCCAGCGCCATTGAAAAGACCGAGGCGATCGATAGAATCGCAAAATACGAATATTGAAACATGTTGGTGCGCATGACGCCGGGAATGATGATGTACATGCAGAAGAAAATGGCCAGCAAGACGGGAATCATCAGGAACAGCAGAATCTGGCGCTTCAGCAACAGGTCTTCCTCGGTCACATAGGCATGCAGGGTAGCCCCCACGATCAGCAGAGCCCAGAACACGACCCACAGGCAGGTGGAGCCAAACGCCGTGATGCCGGCCAGATACAGGCCAACCGACACCGCAAAATACAGATAGGGGAGTCCAAGCAGCCAGGGGTGCGTCACCACCCACTTCTTGCGCCTGGGAAAAATCAACGAAAAATGGGCCAAGGCAATGCAAGCCCCCGCGGAGATGAAAGCCACGTAAGCCATCCCCCGCTCCATCCAGGGGCACAGCGCAATCTCCCGCAAGGCCATGGGGGCCGTCACCATGTGGTAAAGTCCCAGCGACACGAAAAACACCTGGCAGGTGCGGTGCACCGGACTGCGACTCAAGGCATATATGACGAGCGACATGACGGCCAGGATCGCGCCGGACAGGAAGACGGGAAATCCGCGCGTCATCACCGACCGCAGCGGCCACTGAATGGTTTTGATCTGGATGGTTCTTTCTTCCTGAGCGGACGAAACGATGGCCAGATCAACCGGATTGTTATTTTTCAATTCGTCGTATATGGCTCTCTGCCGGTTCCACCAGGCGTTTTCATCCCTCCGCTCAACAAATTCGGGATAACGCAGGATGTCGTCACGCTCCAATTGTACGTTCCCGATGGCGCGCACATATTCCCCTGGCACAATCAGCCCCGCCAGGGGTCCATCGTCCTCAATCGCCGCAACCCGAATGCCATGATCCGCAAAGGCCAGCTTGATTCCCATCACGGGCATATCCATCAAGGCCCATACCCCCATGGCTCCCGCCGCTAACACAAAAGCGCACGGCAATACAACAATCATAATCCAGTAAAGGCGTTCTGCTGTAGCTTTCACACGCTGCGTGCAACCGGGCTAGTTCTATATTACTAAGGTAAATTTGGAGTCATGGCAAGTGTTTCAGCGGTTCGTCAACAGCCCCGCGCCCACCGTGCGCGGCTACAGGCTTCGCGTGGCAAAGTCGGGGTCGAAACAGGTTCTACAATATACAGCCAGCCACCGCCACCTCTCATCCGGACTTGCCGACGTATTTGCGGGTCTTAGTGTCGACCAGGAGGGATTCGCCGGGGGCGATGAACAGCGGCACCTGGATTTCCAGGCCGCCTTCCATGACCGCGGATTTCCAGGCGGAATCGCCGCCGCCGTGCTGCGCCGGGGCGGTCTCCCGCACCTTCAGGGTCACGATGTCGGGTAAAACGATATCCAGCAGCCGGCCTTCCAGGACTACCGTGCGGTATTCCTCGTTCTCCTTGAGGAAATAGCGGCGGGGGCCGAGCTGGTCGCCGGTCAGCGAGAGTTCTACGAAGGTTTCCGCGTCGAGGAACATGAAGACGTTATCCCTGGCATAGCTGTAACTGGCGCGCCGGTATTCCAGTTCCGCCGTCGGCACCCGCTCGTTGTCCGGGAACGTCCGTTCGAACACGTGGCCGTTGTGGAGATTCCGGACCTGGACATGCAGCTTGTGCTTGGTCTTCGCCGTTCCCGTGACGTGCAGTTCTTCGATGAGGTACGGCACGCCGTCGAGCTGCAACACCTGGCCCCGTTTGAATTCCGCCGGCAGTGCGGTTTGCATGGCTGAATGCTCCTGTTGCGTTTGCCAGTTGCATTGTGCCACGGGTCCGGTGGGCCGGAAAGAATAAACGCCCCCTTTTTTACTTTGGCCGCGAACGGACGGTGGCCGCATGAGCCTGGAAAACCCGGGATGGCAATGGCCGGGCATGGCCGCCGGCGCATGCCGGGTTGAAATTGATTTTTACGGTTCTTTCCGTCAGGGTTCGGGGGTGAGCATTTCCCGGCATTTCCACGACTGGAAAACCCCGGTCCTGCGAGCGGCGGTGGCGGTGTTGTCGCGGGACTGGCCGGGGCCGGGGCCGCTGGATCTGCGGAGTTGCCTGATCGTGGTGCCGACGCGCCACGCAGGGCGGCGGTTACGCGCGGAACTGGCCCGAACGGCTGCGGCGAGAGGGACGGCTGTCCTGGGTGGTTCCATTGTGACGCCGGAGCATATGGGTTCGCTGCCGGATGGAGTGGCGGACGAAACCCTGGTGCTGGCGCTGCTGGCGCGGCGGCTGCTCAACCAGCACAACCAACTTCCGGCGTTGCTGCCCACCCATGGCACGCCATGGGACTTTGCCTTTGCCCTCGGAATCGCCGCGCAGCTCCAGGAGGTCCGGCGGCAGTTGACCCAGGCGGATCGTGCGGCCGCCGACATGATCGCGCTGGTGCCGGACGAGGAACGGGAACGCTGGAGCGAGATCGCCGCACTGGAACAGGGCTTGTTGCAGGATATCGCGCGGCAGGGATTGCGGGATCCGTTCCAGGCCAGCCGCGAAGCGGCGGGGCAGGCATCGCCGCCGGCGCCTTTTCAGCGGGTGTTGGTTCTGTTCGTTCCGGATTTGCCGGCCCTGGCCGTGCACCGGATCCAAACGCTGGCCGCGCCATGTGAGATTGAGCTGCATATCCTGGCGCCGGCCGCGGAGGGGAACCGGTTCGACGATTGGGGGCGACCCCTCCCCGCGCACTGGGAAAACCAGCCCCTGCCCTTGCCGGAACACCAGATTCATGTCTTTGAACAGGCTCCCGACGAAACGGAAACGCTGGCAGCCATGGTGCTGGAAGCGCACCGGAAGAAGCAGGCGCTGACGGTCTGCACACCTGATCCCGGAAACGCCCAGGCCCTCGCCCGCCGCCTGCAGGCGGAGAATGTCGCGCTGTACCTGCCCAACGGGGTGCCGCTGGCCGCTACCGCGCCGGGCCGGCTGTTGGCCGACTGGCTGTCGCTGCTGCGACGGCGGGATTATGCCGCCACCGCCGCTTTTCTCCGGCATCCCGACGCCCAGGCCTGGCTCTGCGGCCGGCTGGGGCTGCAGGACGCGGTGGAGTTGCTGTCCCAACTGGATCAATGCCAGGCCCGACACCTGCCGATGACCTTCGATGACCTGCGCCGGTTTGCGCAGCAGGACCCGGATGGGCGGGTGCTGGCCAGTGCCCTGGACGAATTGAGCAAACATTTCGGGGATGCCCTGCCGCGTTTCCTGGCCGATGTCCATGATGCGCGCCGGCCGGCGGCGGATTTCCCTCCCGATCCGCTGTTTACCGAGGCGGCCGCCCGCCTGGCCGACTTGATCGGGACAACCGCAGAGACTGCCCGCCTCCTGAAACTGACCAGGGAAGATGCCATTGATCTGCTGCTGGCGGCGATGGGCAACGAAACGGTGTTTCCCAAGCCCAACCGGTCCGCCACACGGGAGACCATCGGCTGGCTGGAAGTGCAATGGGAAACGTCGCCGGCAGTCCTGCTGGCGGACATGCGTGAAGGCGTCATTCCGGAAACCCGGATGGGCGATGCCTTCCTGCCGGATTCCATCCGCGCCAAGGCGGGCATGGCCGGGAACCGCGAGTTGCATGCCCGGGACCTGTATCTGGCCCGCACGTTGCTGGAATCGCGCCCGGCCGGGGGGGTGCGTTTCCTGTACAGCCGGCGGGCCGCAAACCAGGACCCGCAATTGCCTTCCCGCCTCCTGCTGGCGTGCCCGGATTCCGCTCTGCCCGGGCGTGTGAACCTGATTTTCGGGCGGCCCGGATGGCGCGGGACGGCCGCCGCGGTTCCGGCGCGGCCGGTACTCCCACTGACGCCACCGGCCTGTCCGCCGGAGCGGATTCCACGCCGGTTGTCCGTGACGGCGTTCAAGACCTATCTCACCTGTCCGTTCCGCTTCTATCTGGCCGAGGTGTTCGGCATGCAGGCCGAAGACGACCGCGCCCGGGAAATCAGCATCATGGATTTCGGGACCCTGGCGCACGAGGTCCTGCGCATCCTCAAGCAGCACCCCGCGCTGGCCGATGAAGAAGAACTCAGCGCCCGGCTGCTGCATGAACTCGACGAATTGGCGGGGCGGCGATTCGGGCCGCAGCCGCCGGTTGCGGCGATCGTCCAGCTGGAATCCCTGCGGCGGCGGCTGATCGCGGCTGCGCGCATCCACGCGGCCGCGGTTCGGGAGGGGTGGCGAATCATCTCCGCCGAGGAGAACCATGAGGCTGAACTCGACGGCATGCTTCTGCGGGCGCGCATAGACCGGATTGACCGGCATCTGGAAACCGGGCGCATCCGCATCCTCGACTACAAGACGTCCGACAGCGGGGATGCGCCCCTCAAAACGCACTTCCGGCCGAATTCGGAAGAGCGCTGGGCCGATCTGCAGTTGCCGCTCTATCGCTTCATCTACGAACAGTTGCATGTTCCGGCCGCGGACATCACCGTGGGCTATTTCAATCTGCCCCAGGCCACCGGGCGGACCGGAATCCTCGAGTGGGACCTGCGCTCCAAGGGCGGGGAAGACCTCTACCCCGCAGCCCTGGCCAAGGCCCGCGAAGTCATTGCCCGCATCCAGGCCGGAACGTTCTGGCCGCCGACGGATCGAAGCATCCGGTTTGACGATTTCGGGCCGCTGTTTTCCGGGGGGCGGCCGCTGATCCGGGAGCCGGGCCAACGATGAACACCGCTTGTTCCATCCGCAGCGCGGCGATGGCGGCATCCGCCGGCACCGGGAAAACCTTTGCGCTGAGCAGCCGCTACCTGGCCCTGCTGGCCGGCGGGGCGGACCCGGCCTCCATCGTCGCGCTGACCTTCACGCGCAAGGCGGCGGGCGAAATCCTGGCGCGCATCCTGACGCGGCTGGCGCAGGCAGCCGCCAGCGCAAAGGAATTCGCGGATTTGAACCGCCACTTGGTCGACGGCGGTCTGCCGGAATTCGCCAGCCACGCCGCCGCACAGGCCGCCTTGCACGACCTGGTGCATGCGCTGCCGGGCCTGCGGATCGGCACGCTGGATTCGTTCTTTTTGCAGATTCTGCGCCAGTTCCGCCTGGAATACGGGATTGCGGCGGAGCCGGGCATTGCGCCGGACGTGCAAGCCGCCGAGGAGGATCTCGTCCTGCAACGGCTGCTGGGACAGGTGGCCGCGACGGAGCCGCACCGCCGCGAGCTGATGGAGGCCTTCCAGCGGGCCACCTTCGGGGAAGAGAAGAAAAGCGTCTATGGAGCCCTGCAAGACCTGATCGGGAACCAGTATGAACTCTATCGCCGCGCGCCCCGGTCGGAACTGTGGGGCGATGCCTCCCGGATTTGGCCGGGCGGCCTGCCCGCCCCCGCGCAGCCCGATTGGCCGACAGTCTTTTCCACCCTGGAAGACCAGGCGGAGTCCATCCCCCCCGGCCAGGCCCAGAATGATTGGCGGCGGTTCATCGGCGTTCTACGGGCCTGCCGGCAAACCGGCGACTTTGATTTTGGAAACACCCTGGCCAACCGCCTGTACCAAGCCTTCGCCGCGCCGGGGGAAACCGGCGCTTCCATCCAGATCCGCAAGTCCGAGGTCAAGTTGTCGGCGGAAACGCGACACACGTTGGCCGGGGTGTTCGCGCATATCCGCCACGCCATCCTCGGGCGGCAGATCGCCCGGACGCGCGGTCTGTTCCAGTTGCTGTCCGCCTATGGGCGGAGCCGCAGCGAACATATCCGCGGCAGCGGACAGGTGGCGTTCAGCGACATCGCCCACCTGCTCAGCCCCGCGGCGGGCGCGGCGGTGGCCGACCTCCGGGCGCGAATGGATTACCGCCTCGACGCCCGCTTCCGGCATTGGTTGCTCGACGAATTCCAGGACACCTCGCTGGTGCAGTGGTCCGTCATCGAGAACCTGGTGGACGAGGTCATCCAGGATGCGGAGGGCGGGCGCACGTTTTTCTATGTGGGGGACGTGAAACAGGCCATCTATGAATGGCGCGGGGGCGATCCGCGCCTGTTCCGGCGCATCCTGGCGAAATACAACCGGCCCGGTGCCGCACCGGCCATTGACGTATCCGAGCCGCTCGTCGCCTCATGGCGCTCCAGCCCGGTGGTGCTCGAGGCCGTGAACCGCGTTTTCAATGCGCTGGCCGGCATGCCGCTGCCCCGTAACGAACAGCTTCATGGCGATTGGATCGAGATCGCCGGCCGCTGGCAGCCGGAATGGACGGCGCACCGGGCGGCCGATCCAAACAAGGACCTGTCCGGCCACGTTGCCCTGCATGTGCTGCCCCGGCCCGGGCAGGAAGAACCCGAAGAAGCAGAAGCATCCTATCCGCCGGCCATCCAGCGCGCGGCCAGGCTGGTGGAACAACTCCGCGGGGAGATTCCGGATTTCGACCGGCATTCGGTGGCCATCCTGACCCGCAGCAACCCCGACGGGCGGAACATGCTCGGGGCGCTGGCCGCCAAGGGCATCCACGCCGTCTGGGCCGGCAATTCCGAACTGCTCGACAACACCCTGATCCCGGCGGTGCTTTCTTTGGCCAGGCTCAGCGAGCATCCCGGCGATGAGTTCGCCCGACAGCATGTATTGATGTCGGCGCTGGCGCCCGTCGTTTCGCTCGAACCCGTCGAACTGACTGCATGGGCGCGGCTGATCCGCGAACAAGGCTATGCCGGATTCGTCACCCGCCTGGCCGCCCGGCTGGACCTGAGCCAGGCTCCGCTGGAGCAAAACCGCCTGCGCCTGCTGATCTCCATTGCGGCCGATTTCGACCGGATGCCGGGCGGCAACGCCCTGCTCTTCTGCTCCCACGTGCAGGCGCAGGAAATTCCCGCCGAGCAAAGCGGGTCCAACATCCACATCCTGACCATGCACAAGGCCAAGGGGCTGGAATATGACATCGTCATCCTGCCGGCCCTGGGAAGCAACGGCATCACCGCGCACAGCAAGGAGCCGCTGCTGGTGCACGAGAGGGCCGGCGACGAACCCCTTCCGCCCGTGGACTGGATCCTGTCCTCCCCCGAGACCAAGGCGCTCGAGGCCGATCCGGTCCTGGCCGCACAATATGCCGAGGACCGCCGCCATAACGCGCTGGAGGAGCTGCGCCTGCTCTATGTCGCCATGACCCGCGCCAAGCGCGCACTTTACCTGATCACGACCGCCCCCGCCGAAAAAAGCAGCACCCTGCGCCTGGACAATGTGCTGCAGAACACCTTGGCTCCGGGGGCGGAGGCCGATCCGGAAATCCCCGCCTGGGAAGCCGGTGAGCGCGAATGGTGGCGGCGCAAGACGGGCGACGAAAAGCCCGCCGACGCGCCATGCGCCCCGCTCCGGTTCGAAACCCTGCCGCGGGCGCCCTTCGAACGGCCCATGGAATCGCATATTGCCTCGGAGGACCACGCCGGAGGCGAAGGCCTGGATGGCCGGTATTTCCGCCCCGAAGGTGCCGAAGCCCGCGATCTCGGCACCCGGGTTCATGCCCTGTTCGAACAGATCGAATGGCTGGCGGCCGGAGAACTGCCCAAGCTTGAGACCCGCGACCCTCTCGCGGCGGGGCTGGTGACCGAATTCCTGCAGCATCCCGACGCCCACGCCGTTTTGGAACATCCCGGCGGCGCAGTCGAACTGCTGCGCGAGCAAGCTTTCGAAGCCGTTCTGGACGGCCGGTGGCTTTCGGGCAAAATCGATCGCCTGCATCTGGAGCGCGACGCCGCGGGCCTGCCGGTCCGTGCGCGGGTTCTGGATTTCAAGACCGACCGCACGCCGGATCCCGGACGCCACCGCCTGCAGATGGATGATTACCGCCAGGCCGTCGCCCGGCTCTTTGGCCTGCCCCCAGGCCAGATCGTCTGCACGCTGCTTTTTGTCCGCACCGGCGACGCCATCGAGTTATGAGATCCGGCGCAAGCCGGCTTTGTGCCGTCAAATTGGCCATTTTCGGATTACGGCCGGAAACAACCGCGCATCTCTGTGTCATTGACCGACCGGACATGAAATATCTGACTCCCATCGGCCGGCCTTTTTGGAGTGCGGGGACAACGACCAACGGGAGGCGGCCCCGCTTTGGCTGTTCCGGCTGTTGGCTGTTCCGCCGCCGGTTCGGCTGCACCCAGAAAAAGCGGTGTGGCGCTCGCCAAGCCTCGCTTCCCGCCGCACTCCAAAGGGCGCATCTCCGTTTCATTGACTTGCATCCCCCCCCTTCCTGTGGCCAGAGCCGGCCAGAAACCTCTCCAGAAATCCAACTGTCCGGGCATTTGGCCAACGCACCCTGCCAAACGACCAACAGCCCGCCCGGTCACCGCCCGGGCCTACAGCAAAACCAAGCCGCCCGCCCGCTGTCCGCAGGACCTGCATGCCGGCGGTTGGTTTTCGCGCCGTCAAAATCCTGAAGAAACCGCCATCCCTTGCCCCACGGTCCCTGCCACTCATGTCCATGAACCGGAGAGACGCCCGGAAACAACCGCGCACCATGCAGACCCTTGACTTGCCCGCGACCTGTTTGGCATAGTCCGCCTCCGTTGGCGCCAAAGTAGCTCAGCTGGCAGAGCACCGCATTCGTAATGCGACGGTCGTCGGTTCGAATCCGACCTTTGGCTCCATCTTTTTTTGCCCCAAAAACCCGTATTTATTGCTTATTACGGCTATTTTTCATCGCCTGTCCGTCTCTTGCCGTTGATACCCATTAAGCTGGTTGATACCCAAAATACCCGCTTTTTTTATACCCACATTCTACCCACGGCGTCCCGCCCTATACCTCCGACTATTGCCGATTCTACCCAAAAGGCGCATTCCGTCGCCTTCGGAGCAGCCTCCACAAAGAAATTTTGCCCCCTACGCCTTCTTACGCTTTCGCGGCCGCCGCACCACTCCCCGCCGCAAGATCTCGTACCACGCCAACCCCACGCTGACCCCGCCACGCTTGCCCTTCTGGATCCGCGCAAAGGCGTCCCGCCACGCCTTCCGCTCGTCCTTGTCCAGCTGCCTCAGGTAGACGGCCCACATCCTGTCGAGCGCCCGAGACTGCACGAGGACGGCGATGCGCCGGTACAGGGGGTGGACGGTCGGATACGGATGTCCGAGCGGCTTTCGCATGGGATGGTCGTCCCATACCATCTTGAGCATGGCCTCGAAGACCAGTTCATCCTCATATTCGAACTTGTGCCCCGGGGCCGGCATGCGCTCCGGCACGAACTCTTCGATCTTCGGCCAGATCTCGCGGATGCGCCGGCGTACGTCGGTCCATTTCATGGCCGCACCCTACCATCTCGGTCCGGCCGGTGTCACGCCCACACGACCACCGGGCTAACCCACAGGGCCCTATTCGCCTTTTCCGGCCGCCGCCTCTCCTTTATGATGCCGCCATGAGATTGCTCGCCGATTGGAAATGGTATGCGGCCCTGGTCGTCTTCGCACTCTTCACGGTCTTGGTCGTCTGGCTGCCAAGACCCCAGGCAGCACCCGCAGTCGCAACAGCCTCTCCTTCACCCAACGGCGCTGCCGACATGCCCTCCGGCCGGCCAGACCCTACTCCCGACGAAACCGACGCCATGCTCTACTATACGGTCCAGGACGACGACACGGTGGCCAAGATCGCCCGCCTGTTCGTAGTCTCGGAGACGGACCTGCGGTGGGCCAACCACATCCCCGAGGGCGGCGAGTTCGCCCCTGGAGACAAAATTCGGATACCCGTCCAATGAGAGCACGACCCTATGGCAAGGAGACGCACTTGAGATGGATTTTCATGGCCCTGTTGGCCGCCCACCTCTGCGGGTGTTCGGCCGTCGTATCGACCCGTCCCATGGGCGACACCCCGCTCGACCTATCCGGCCAGACCGACAAGTGGACGGGCATCTGGCGGGCGCCCGTAGGCCCTTGCACACTTACCGTCGTGGATGCCACCAACGGCGTACTGGCCATGACCAGCACCAAGCCCCAAGGCTGGTGGCGGTGGAGCAACGAGACGATGACCGTCTACTTGCGCACGGCCGGCGACTGGACGTATGCCAGCATCGACTGCACCGAGGGCACCAACGCCTGTTTCCTGTGGGGCAAGGTCGAAAACGCAGGCGAGTTCATCATCTGGTGGACGCCCGACCCCGAGAAGTTCAGGCCTCTGGTCGAATCCGGGACGATCCCCGGCACCATCGAGAAGATGATTAAGAAGAAAAAGCAGGCGGCGCAGCCGGTCTTCCCCATCTTGGGCTATACATCGAACGGCGAAGCCATCTATGAAACGGGCGTGCCGGGCGGTCCGTCCGAGCCCTTCACGTGGGCGCTAGACGTCCCGGAGCCGGAGATGCCGCCCGAGACGGAGGACGAGCCGACTGCCGACGTGGCCCCTGATACGGCCGTGGATGCCCCGCCCGCTTCCGCGGGGTCAGCAATGTCGGGCTTCGGTGGCGACCAGATCACCCTGGGCGACCTGGAGTCCGCGCACTACGAATTGATCGCGTCACCGACCAACGGAGTGCTATTTGCGTGGGAGGCCCCGTTCGTCCTGGTCAAGGAGTCGGCGCGCACCGACCTACGCTACCTGCGGGCCGCCACGAAGCGCTGGGCGCGCGAGCAGGGCAAGTGATATCCCAACACCATATCCCCATATAACTTAGCAGCCTCCTATGAATGCCCGAAACAACAGCTCATTTGCGAGGCGGGGCATCAAGAACTTTGTACCGGGTGAATACGATGACTCTTGCAGCTGAGAACAGCATTGGGCGGGGAACAAGGAAGCGAATCAC
>Ga0123333_10002016_pt1 | contig 21148 bp, 17 predicted proteins | sample BioC12SIPDNA_3_FD_89957 | JGI IMG/M metagenome (GOLD analysis project Ga0123333, IMG submission 89957) | Anaerobic biogas reactor microbial communites from Washington, USA - Biogas_R2_B C12 SIP DNA | ecosystem: Engineered > Bioreactor > Anaerobic > Unclassified | place: Washington, USA... | reverse complement strand
CGGCGATGCCATGCCCAGGTAGACCTGTGCACAGGCATCGAGGAACGACGGATACGGCTGGCTGAAGCTGACCTTGACGGTGTACTCGTCCACCACTTCCGAGCCGTCATAATTGCTCAGCAAGGTGATCGCCTTGGCGGACATCGTGGCTGGATCGACGATCCTGTCGAAGTTGACCTTCACTGCCTCGGCGTTGAAGGGTGTTCCATCGTGGAACTTCACATCCTTGCGCAGCACGAAGGTGTATGACCTGGCATCATCCGAAACCGTCCAGGATTCCGCCAATCCCGGCACGAACTGATAGTCGGGCGACAGGAAGACCAGCGTGTCGTACACGCTGTTGAGTGGAATGCCGAGCTCAGACGACGAGTGAATGTGTGGGTCGATGCCTGACACCACGAGCGTCAGGCCGTAGCGCAGCTCGCCGCCGCTCGCTGCGACAGGCGCAGCCTCCGGCGCGGTGATCGGTTCAGGCGCTGCAGCCGGCGGGGCAGGGGCCAGCGGTGTGGCTGTACAACCGATGCATGCGGTGCTCACTATCATCAGTGCAATGAGTGAGCGGCCTACGAGTGAACCGAACTTCATGCTCTCTCCTTCTTCCCGGTCCCTTGCCGAAGCACAATAGATGTCACACTACGAAATACGGCAGCGGTTGCCTGCTGGCAGCCGGGCCAGTAGTACTATACTTGAAACAGTGCATCGCGCAAGCCCTGCATTAGCTGCAAACAAGGATGCGCCCTGCAACGTCCGCATCGTAGTCTACTTCGCCAGCTACCAACGGATGGCAGGTTACATTACAATCCTGGGGCGGAGGCACCTCAGCGCCCTCCACAGCGGAGCACGCAGACATGCCCTACCTTTTCGCCCCGGCATGCTTGACGAGTTGATAGCACTGGGCAGAGAAACCATCCCGCAACATGGTGCCAGGGTTTATTTGCCACCTCTGGCGTCATGATGCACAATCCTGACGAAGTGGGACGAGGTGACGTGGAGACCGGCGAACCAAGACCGGTTGGTAAGACCGTGAAGCGGCGCGAGATGGACGCCCCACTCAACCCCAGGCCGGTCGTACTGGTGACATGGGGTCACGCCGGGGGGGATGTCTGGTGTCCGGAGCGTCGCCGTGCACAAGCCACTGTCACACGATCCGCCCCTGGTGAGGAGAGGTGTGTCGTGACCTGCAAGAGTGCAGGCCGGTGGGGATGCTAAAGATCTGACGGCAACAACTGAATAAAGATGTCTCCAAGCCCGTGAGCCTAAGGCCAGGCGCTTCAAGCGCACGCGATGGCTAAGCGGGCCGGACCCCGAGCGTATCTCGGGGGACCCTGACTCAAGCGTGGGAAGGGTCGTGGGTAGGAGTGGAAACGCTCCTGCCTCCTCGTGTTTGGAAAGGAGACGGTGATACGCAGCCTGCTGTGGGCTGCACGCGCGCCGTTTCCTCTTGGAGGCGGCGTTTTGTTTTGGGAGAATTGGCGAACTGCTAACCATCGAAGAGGTCAGATTCAAGCTCTCCGATAAAGGGGAAGAACCATGCTTCAGATGACCGATTGGGTCGCCTTGTGGCGCATGCTGGTAGAAGTCCAATCGCGCAATCGCAGGAACCAGCACACGACGGAGCGCACGGGGGATCTGTGGTGCGAGAGGGCGCGCGAGTTCGACGGCTTCATCAAGCGCCGCTGGGCCAAGCCCGATTCCAGCCGGCAGTTCGTGCTTTCACACCTTCGGCCGGAGGATACGGTTCTGGACATCGGCGCTGGGACAGGGGCTTGGGCCGTCCTGATCGCGCCCGAGGTGCGGCGGGTGACCGCGGTGGAACCCTCGCCGGCCATGGTGGACGTCATGCAGGCGAATCTGGCTGCCGCGGGCATCCGGAACGTGGACATCGTGCAGGAGCACTGGCCCCAGGCGCAGGTGGAGCTGCACGACGTGGCGTTGTGTTCGCATGCGGTATACGGCTCGACCGACCTGCCGCACTTCATCCGCCACATGGTGGCTTGCACCCGGCGCACGTGCTATCTTGTCTTGCGCGCGCCGGAAGTGGACTGCATGATGGCGCAGGCTGCCCGGCATATCTGGGGGCAACCGCATGACAGTCCGAATTTCACGATCGCCTACAACGTCCTGATGCAGATGGGGATCTATGCCAACGTGCTGCTGGAGGAGGGGAGTTCCTGGCGGCCGTTCACCTTCCCGAGCCTGGAAGATGCGCTTGCAGACATGAAGCGCAGGTTCGATGTGACCGGCACAGCGCAGCACGACGACTACCTGCTGGCGCTCCTGCGCAGCCAGGCGATCAATGGCGACGGGCAAATCACGTGGCCCAACCAGACACGGTCTGCCCTGGTGTACTGGCACATCGGCCGCGACACAACCTTCGACAGGGGTGACGCATGATGGCCGGTGAGGAGGCAGAAGCGAATGCGGATCCTGGCGGCCCGGCCCCGAACTTCGGAGAGAAGCACGTCGTGATTGATGTCAGCGACCTGAACGTTCGCTATGGCGATGTCCCAGCCCTGCAGGATGTCTCGCTTCAGATCGACGCCGGCGAGTGCGTGCTGATCACGGGACCGTCGGGCTGTGGCAAGAGCACGTTGGGACGCGTCCTGTGCGGCCTGATCCCTCACGCAATCCCCGCCGAAGTCACCGGGCGGGTATCGGTGGCCGGTCTGGATACCCTGACGCAGCCCATCATTGCCATCAGCCAGCGTGTTGGTATGGTCTTTCAACGGCCTGCCTCGCAGTTGTTTCATCTGCGCGTCGAAGATGAGGTGGCCTTTGGCCCGCGCAACCTGGGCCTGAACGAACGGGAAGTGGAGGAACGCACAGAGTGGGCGCTGAGCGCGACGGGGCTGGCCGACCTGCGCGGCTACAGCCCGTCATCCCTTTCGGGCGGGCAGAAGCAGTGCGTGGCCATTGCCTCGGCGCTCGCGATGCGCACACAGGTGCTGGTGCTCGACGAGCCGACCGCGTCGCTCGACGTGCCGAATACGCGCCGCGTCTTCGAGACGCTGGCGCAGCTGCGTGCCGAATACGGGATCGCCATCGTGCTGATCGAGCACCGGCTCGCCGAAGCCGCCCAACTCGCGGACCGGGCGATCCTGATGGATGGCGGACGCATCTGCGCCAGCGGCAGCCCGCGCGAGCTCTTTGCCGACCGCGCGGTGCGGCAGCGGATGGGCTTGCGCCGCCCAACCGATGAGCCATCGATGCGGTGGGAAACTCTCATCGCACCCAACGGAACGCACCAAAACACCTCCCAGCCGCTGTTGGTGTTCGACCGTGTGTCGGCCGGCTTCAACGGGCACGCTGTGATCCACGACGTCGACCTGAGCCTCCACGGGGGAGAATTCGTCGCCCTCGTGGGCGACAATGGAGCCGGCAAGTCCACCCTCGCGATGGTGGCGGCCGGACTCATCAGGCCCTTGTCGGGGCGGGTCCGCTTCGATGGGGGGAGCCGGCCGCGGCCCGGGCTCGACGTGGCGCTGTTGTTCCAGGATCCGCAGGAACAGCTCTTCACCGATTCGGTGGATGAGGAGGTGGCGTTCGGACCCGAAAACTACGATCGCTTCGATCCCGAGATGCACGCCCGCATCCTGCAGGAAGCCGACCTCTCGACGCTGGCCACGCGGCGCCCACTGGCGCTCTCGGTTGGCCAGCAGCAGCGCACGACCCTGGCTGCATGTCTGGGCCTCCGCACCCGCTTGCTGATCCTGGATGAGCCCACGCTCGGACAAGATTGGGGCCACTTGCAGCGCCTGATGCGCTATTTACAAGAGCTGAACCGCCTGGGGTCGACCATCCTGCTCATTTCTCATGATTACAAACTGGTTCATCATTACGCCCAACGCGTGATCTTGCTGCATGAGGGCCGCATCGAGCGGGTGGGCAGGATTCAATCGCCCCGTGAGGCGCAAAGGGAGGTGTCGCATGAAGTTGTCGACTCGTGAACTCGCAACGCTGGCCGTTTTTGGCGCCTTGTGGGGACTGTCTGAGATCAGCCTGGGCTCGGTGCTCAAGACGCTCAATGTTCCCCTGAGCGGCCTTGTGCTGGCGGGCATCGGGATGATCGTCGCCCTCACGGGGCGGGTATTTGTCCCCAAGCGGGGCTCAACCTTGTTCATCGGGGTGATCGCCATGCTGCTCAAGCTCTTCAGCCTGGGCGGTGTGATCGTGGGCCCGATGGTCGGCATCATTTCCGAGGCGCTCGTGGCCGAGATCGTCCTGTCGTTGGGCGGCCGGCCGCGCCGCTCGATCCTGGCGCTGGCCGGCGCCTTCGGCACGGCCTGGGTGCTGCTGCAGCCGTTCGTCACCGGACCGTTGCTTTTTGGACGGACGGCGTTTGCGGCCTGGCTGGACCTGATCGACCGCGGCAGCCGGCTGCTGGGCCTCGATCCCAGATTCGCGATCGGCATCCTGCTGGCGTTGCTCGCCCTGCACCTGGTCGCCGGCGGCCTGTGTGGCTGGGTCAGCTGGGACATCGCCCGCCTGCTGCGGACGCGTCTGGGGCGCCCGGCGCCCAGCGCGACCCGATCATGAATTATCACAAGAAGTCACCAACTACTTCACGGGAGAGGAATCGTATGAAACGTCTGCTAGTCCTGTCGCTTGTTCTATTGCTGATCCTGCCAGCGGCCTGCACCCCGGCCGCCGGCCCCTCAGCCGGGGCTCCGGCCACGACCTCCGGTGAGGCAGCCGTCCCGGTGCTGAAGGTTTCGGGAGGCGACATAAGCAAGTCCTATACGCGCGCCGACCTCGAAGCTCTCGGCTCGAGCCAGTCGACCTTCAAAGACGTGGCCTATCGCGGGGTTGCCGTCGACGCGCTGCTGAAGGACGCCGGTTTCGACACCGCACAGGTCAGGGTGGTGAAGGCCGTTGCCAGTGATGGGTTCACGGTCAACTATGATCTTTCACAGGTGTTCGTCGACGGCGTCATCGTGGCTTACGCCCAGGCCACCGGCGACCTGACCGGGGAGGACGGCGCTTTTCGCATGGTGCTGCCTGGCGCCGAGGGCAAACTGAACCTCCGAATGCTCACCGAGCTGCAGGTCATTAAATGATTGTCGAGCGGGCGCCTGCCCAGAGCGCGGTCCGGGTCAACCCGGAATGGGGCCTGGGAACCGTCGGTTATCTGGCTGTCGCAATCTGTTCGGTGATCGCGGTGCTGATCACGCCGGCGCAGCGCCTGCCGCTGGTGGCCGCAGGGTGGCTGGTGGTGGCGTTCCTGCTCTACCGCGGAGCCTTACGCCGCTTGCTCAGCTTACGTTGGGTCGTGATGATTGTGTTGCTGACGCTGCCGACGCTCTTCCTGGTCGGCGACCTCGATCGCACCCTGTTTGGCATCCGCTACTCGACGGAAGGGGCCGCCGCGGCCATGCAGATCGCGCTGCGCATGCTGGTGGTGCTGGCCGCCATCCAGGGACTCAACAGCAAGGTCGATATCGCGTCGGTCGCCGGCCTGCTCGAGCGCGCCGGGATGCGCGGTCTCGGCTTCTCGATGGGCGTGGCGCTTAACCTGCTGCCTGCGCTGCTGCAGTCCGCGCAGAACAGCTGGCGCAGTCTGCGGATGCGCGGCGGCTTGCGCAAGCGCCGCAGGCGGGCCCTGCTCCTGCTGGCGGTAACCATCGCCACCGGCGCGCTGAGCCGTTCGGAGGAGATCGGCCTGGCCGCGGAGGCGCGGGCATTCTCGCCCGAGCGCGCCCGCAGCATACCCGTCAAGGTGGGCAAGGGAGATTGGGCGGCCCTGGTCCTGTGCATCGCCGGTACGCTGCTGCCGGTGCTCATCTGAGCCAGCCGGAGAGGCGCCACTCTGGGCGCAGACGAGGGGCGTTATAAGCTCATCGACATCTATGGGGCACTTGCCGGCGTCCGGTGATTGGCGAGCGAAGCCCTGCCGCTGCCACGCCGGGTTCATTGACCCGGCGGTGGGCTCGATGGTCCCATGTCCTCCACCTGACGGCCCAGGAAGGTCAGCACGTCGGCCAGGGTGCTGAACATCCAATGCCGGCCGCTCTGGATATGGTTGACTCCCAACCCTGTGTAGTCGTAATGCTTTACCGGCAGGCGCAAATGGGTCAGGAGGTGGGTCAGGTTGCGGCGCGCTATCGCTTCCGGGGTATCGGGCCAGAAGAGGATCCCTTATGGTAAACCACAAGCGCGATTGACTCGCGCTTTGCCGATGACCTCGAATCAGGATTACACAAGTCTGAAGATCCCTCCATACGGGATGCGACTCGCAGAAGGTGCCGGACACTGCGATCCTTGGGATCGTTGAATTGCCCGGCACCTGAATCGTCATCGCGGCGAGCGCGAGGCCGTGCGGGATGATCCCCCCGTTCGCAAAGAGGGTCCGATCACCAACTGAGCATGCCAGCAGTGGGAGGAGAAGAGGTTCGCATCGTTGGCAGTCGGATTGGGTCTCCATGGCCACTCTCGAGAACAGGTCCTCACTGCTGGCTTAACCTCCATTCATCCAATGCGCGTCATTGCCGGCGCAGGTCGACGGGCACACCGAGTTTCCGCTCCAGACCTTCGCGACCCCAGCGCATGATGGTCTCGAAGTTGGCGCGGACGACCTGCGACGCGAACGGGATAGGAAGGTTCATCCACCACCGGCCCGGTCGAACGTCGACATCGAAGCGGATCTCCGTTCTGCCATTGGCCGGCGCAAACACCCACTTGCAGATGCCCTCAAGGTCGCCGCTCGCGCGTCCCTCGAGCAATCTCCCGCTCTCGATCCGGAGCATCTCGAGGTCAAAGACGAGCGTGAATGGCAACCTGCTGCGCCACTTCTGGCGCAGGACGGTGCCCGCGCCGCTCTCATCGCCATCGCGCAACACCTCGACGTTCTGGATGCCTCGCCACCAGGTGGGCCAATCCGCGTAGTTGGCCAGGATCCCCCAGATTTGATCGACGGTTGCGGGCGTCCACCACACGGTCTGCAGGTGGTAGTTGGTCATAGATCGTTCCGCGGCGCCTGTCGATGCGGGCTTGGCAATGCTCTTGTACATGATTTTCTCCTTTAGTCTGATTGATTGATAGTGAAATGCTTTCTGACGGAATGTGCAGCTACGATCTGCCCTCTTCCAGGGTGATCCTGCCGACGCCGACATCCAGGTCGACACGCAAAGTGACCGGTGACACACCGTAGGCGGCATTCGTGTAGACATTGTCTTTCTTTGCAAAACCGCGGGCGTCGATCGTGTGCGGGCCGGATTCAACTACAACGCGGGCGCCAATCGCCTTGGGTAGACGCAGGAGAATGTCGGCCGCACCCGCTTCGATTGCGGTTTGCAGATCGGCTGTCCGGTCGCCGCTCAGGTCGACCATGTAGGCTCCTGCGCCAAGACTGACATCCAGATCGGTCAGCGCCAGGCCGCCCAGCATCAGGTCGCCAGACCCGCTGCCCATATCCACGTTCAGATCCAAGGGTGTCTCATCGTGGAGGTGCAGGACCCACTCGTTGCGGAACCCCGAGATCCCCCGCCAATCTGACATGCCTCGACTGGTGGGCTGCCGGACAGATAGTCTTCCGTTGCTGTACGTCACCTCTGGCTTCAGCGTGTCGACGTTATAGGTGAAGTCGGCCTCCAGCAGCTTCTCTGCGCCGCCAGCAAGCGCCAGGCTGCCGGCGCCCAGGTTGATCTCGACGAGTACCGGCGCGTCGTCTCTCAGCTCCACCGACTGCGACTCGGTCCGCAGCTCACCCACCCTGCCCCCGTAACCGCAGCCGGCAAGTGACAGAGCGATCAGGAGCAGGACGACGGTCCAGCGATAGTTCGTCTTCATGGTTCACATCTCCTTAGTGGTGGTTCAAGTTGTATCCAGATAAGAGATCAGGAACTTCCCCTGTTCCAGACCATAGAGCCGGCTGAACTCTGCAACTGTGGCGTCCGCGGCCAGGGGCCTGACCATGAACGTAATCCAGCTCTCGGGTGTGACCTGGAAACCGGCCCGTGCGAAGCTCGCCGCGTAGCCGGAACGATCCAGCCGGGCATGGATGGTGTGCGCACCTGTTGCCCAGGCCAGGGTCGCAGCCGCAGCCGCCGCGTCCACTCCCTCGTCCAGCAGCAGGCTGCGCACCCGCAGCAGGCCGCTGCCTGCGCTGGCTGCTGCATAGCCGGCCAGCTCGTCGCCTCGCCACAGCAGCCACAGGTCCTGGGCGTCCAGCGTGCTGCGGGCGTGGAGGAAGGGAAAGAAGGGAGTGTGGCGGCGGGCAAAGCCCAAATGGCCGCGAGCGATCTGCTCGAATAGCCGGTCGACAAGCTCCAGGCGCTGCTCGCCAGCCTGCTCGGCCCGCAGATCGGACCGGCGCGGCAAGGCAGCGCCTGGACCGAGCGCCGCGGCCGGGGCGCAGAGGTCGCGGTAGCCATGATTCTGGTAGAGCCCGTGCGCGACGCGGAAGCGGTCTGTGCCCAATGTAGAGAAGCGCAGTCCAGCCGCGGCCATGCGGGCGTGCGCTTCGTTCAGCAGCAGCGAGGCAACGCCTCGCCCGCGCCAGGCCGGATGCGTGGAGACCGCCCATACCCCGCCCACCTCGGTGGCGCCCGCGGCCGACACCACCGGCAGCCGGAAGACGCCCACCTGGCCCGCTACCGTGTTCCCCTCCAACGCATAAAGCGCGAAAAAGGGGAAAGGCCGTGGGTCCATGCGCCGGATCAGCCGCACCAATTCTGGGGTCAGGGCGAAATCCAGGCAGAGCAGGTTGATGTGTAACACTTGCAGCGGGTCCACGTTGTCATACTCGGCGATGCGCATTGTCGGATTGCCTCACAGCGAACATCAGTATTGCGGCTGTGCCACCCCTTGTGGAAGCGGGAGCACAGCCCCGGGTCGTCGAAACCGGCCTCGAATGAGTCGTCACCATCCGTGATCAGAAGCTCCAGTAGCGTGCCGTTGCCATCAGCACCAGGGATAGTACCAACATGAGCACGTCCCAGCGCTCATAGCCGTGCATCTCGGCGTCCAGCCGGCTCAGCTCTGCGCCCTGCTCGGCTGTGGGCGGTCCCCCGGCCGCGGAGATGGACGCGCTCAGCGCGCCCAAGCGTTCGGCTCGGGGGCGGATGCCGAAGAAGCCGATGGCAAAGGCAGCCAGCGCCGCCAGCGAGCCGAGAGTGAAACCCAGCCCCCGACCCGACGTGATCCAGGCTGCACTGAGGCCGCCGGAGGAGAACCAGTACAGCACCAGTCCGGCCAGGATGGTGAGCATGCTCGAGACGTTCATGAACAGAGGATAGCGATGTTCGCCCACCAGGTCCTGCATGAACTTGGGGCCCGCTGGACCCAGCCCCCTGGCCGTGGGTGCAAAGAAGAAGAAGTAGGCGACGGCTGCGCCGGCCCAGAATGCGCCTGCGACAATGTGGATCAGGCGAAGCAGAAGGATTACGAAGGACATGGCAAACCTCCAATGCATGTGATTGGGAACCGGTGCGGTTCTCCGTTGGAATAACGCCACCGAACTGGCGATTGCACGTATTCAATCAGAGGATGGATGTTTTTGGGGGTGATTTAATGACCCTCAAAATTACCCAAAGTGTGGTACAATAGTTGTACTTGATTGTTCGTGCTCGTATTTGCTGCCGGAGCTTGGATGGCAGATGCGCACAGAGGAACCGCCCGTCTTCTTTGGCGAATGGCTCAAGCGCCGCCGACAGAGTCTTGACCTGACTCAGGCGGAGCTGGCCGAGCGTGCCGGTTGCTCGGTCTTCGCCCTGCGCAAGATCGAGAGCGGCGAGCGCCGGCCCTCCAAGCAGTTAGCCGGGTTGCTGGCCGGCGCGCTGGAGGTCGACGAAGCCGAGCTAGATGCCTTCATGCGCGCAGCACGCGGCGAAATGGCAAGCCAACGGTTGTCCCCGCCTGCCCTGCCACAGCCACCGGTCCCACTTCCAGTCCCTGCTCCCGAACTGGGCTCCGCTCCGGTGAATAACTGGCCGGTGCAGTTGACGCCCCTGGTCGGCCGCGAGAACGAGCTGGCCAGCCTGGGCCGGCTGCTGGCTGATCCTCTCTGCCGCCTGCTCACCCTCACCGGCCCCGGCGGCATCGGCAAGACCCGCCTGGCTATCGAGGTCGCGACCCGGGAGCGAGCTCGCTTCGCCAGCGGCATCTGGTTCGTGCCGCTGGCGCCGGTCGGCTCACCTGCCGCCATCGTTCCTGCCATCGCTGAGGCCATGGGCCTGACATTGCGCGGCCAGACAGAGCTGCGGCTGCAACTGTTCGGCCATCTGGCCCGCATGGAGGTGCTGCTGGTGCTGGACAACCTGGAGCATCTGTTGGCCGGCGCCAGCCTGTTCAGCCAGATGCTGGCGCACGCACCAGGCGTCAAGCTCCTGGCCACCTCCCGGGAGCGGCTCCACCTGCAAAGCGAATACGTCTTCGTCACCCAGGGCCTGCCCGTCCCCCCACCCGACCAACTCCACCGCGCCTACGACTACGATGCCATCCGTCTCTTCGACCAGAGCGCCCGCCGCGCCGGCGCGGAGATCGTCCTGGAGGGAGACGAACTGGCCGCGACGGCTCAGGTCTGCCGAATGGTGGATGGGATGCCGCTGGGTATTGAGCTGGCCGCGGCCTGGACGCCCCTCCTGAGCTGCCAGGAGATAGCGGCTGAAATCCAGCGCAGCCTGGACTTCCTGGTGGCATCCCTGCGCGACCTGCCGGAGCGCCAGCGCAGCCTGCACGCGGTTTTCGACCATTCCTGGCGCCTCCTATCGCCGGAGGAGCGGGACGCGCTCAGCCGGCTGGCCATCTTTCAGGGTGGCTTCGAGCGGTCGGCGGCCGAAGAGGTGGCCGGGGCCAGTCTTCCCGAGCTGCTGGCGCTGACCTCCAAGTCCCTCATTCGTCGCAGCGCCGGCGGGCGCTACGATTTGCACGAGGTGGTGCGCCAATACGCCTACGCCAATCTCTCGCAGACGCCTGTCTGCAAGGAAACCTGCGACTGCCACAGCCGTTTCTACCTGGCCCTGCTGGACGGATGCGAGCCGGCCCTGCGCAGCAAAGCCCAGGTGCAGAACCTGCGCGCCCTGCTGGACGAGATCGATAACCTGCGTACAGCCTGGGACTGGGCCGTGAGCCGGGGGCTCTTCGATGTGCTTGCCCGCGCGGTGCGTTGCTATGGCTGTCTCTTCGAGCTGGCAGGCTGGCTGGATGAGGGCGTTGCGTTGCTGGAGACCGCGATCCAAGCCGCGCGCGACCGGGCAGAGGACCCCGTACGCTGCCGAGTGATGGGCGAGGCCAGGGCGCAGCAGGCCCTGCTTCTCATGCGCCAGGGCCGCTTTCCACAGTCGCTGGAACGGTCCGCTCAGAGCCTCGATTTGCTCCGTACTCTGGACGATCCGGACCTGTTGGTGCGCCCGCTGCTGATTCGCAACATCATCCTGCACATGACCGGCGACCTCGACGCATCCCAGGCCGCTGGAGAGGAGGCGCTGCTCTGCGCACAACAGGTCGATGATCGCTGGGGCGCGGCGTACCTTGATTTCCTGCTGGGTCATGTGGTCTATCTGAGGGGCAATCAACGCGCCGGTTACGAACAGATGCGCCGCGGTCTGAGCGCGTTGCGCCGGGAGAGCGACCCCCGCACCCTGGCCCTGGGCCTGAATTTCATCAGCCCGGCGGCCATTGCGCTGGGATACAACGAGGAGGCAGAAGCCTCATTGCAGGAGAGCCTGAAGATCTGCCGGGAGCTGGGGGACCGCTGGGGCATGGGCACGGCTTTGCGTTTTCTCGGGCTGGCGGCCCTGGCCCGGGGCGACGCAGCCGGGGCGCGGGACAGGCTACACCGCAGCCTGGAGGTGCACCAGGGCTTCGTCGTCGGCTGGGACATTGCCCGCACCCTGACCTACCTGGGCGACACGGCCCTGGCTCTGGGCGAGATCGAAGAGGCCCGGCGATGCTATGAGGAAGCGAAGCAGTGGGCCGAGGAGGCCAGGGCGCAGCCGGCCGTGCTGGACGCCCAGGTGGGGCTGGCGCAGGTCGAGGCGAAGACCGGCCGGCTAGCGCAGGCGCTGGCGCTGGCACGCAGCGTCCTGGACGACGGCGCCAGCAGCCAGGATGCCCGCAGGGTGGCCGCCAGGCTCTGTGCGGAGCTGGCGGGCTAGGGCATGACGACCTTCGCGGAAGGTACGGACGCAACCCATTGCCAGGTCGACGCGACGATTCATGGCATCGCCACGCCGTTCCCTTCATTCGGCCAGGTAGCTCAGGCCGACAGCCGGATCTGCAGGTCGTAGCGGTCGCCGCGCCAGAGCGCGTGGAGATACTCTACGGGATTTCCCGCCTGGTCGTAGCTGGTCCGGTCGATCACGAACACGGGTGCGCCTTCGGGAACTCCCAGCAGGGGCGCTTCTTCGCCTGTCGCCATGCGCGTGCGGATGACCTGCTCGGCAGTGCGCAATTCGATCGCGTATGCGCTAGAGAGTGTCTCGTAGAGCGAACCGGTCAGATCATGCCGGTCCAGATCGGGTACACGCTGGCACGGCAGGTAAGACCATTGCAGGCTGATGGGCTCGTCATCGGCCAGGCGCAGCCGGTTGATCTCCCACACCGGCGTAGTGGCTTCGCTCCGCAGTTGGTGCTGGATATGCGGGGATGGCATGAGCGTGCGCATGCTGAGCAGGCGTGTACCCGGAACCCAGCCGCGTGCCTGCATGTCTCTGGTGGTCGAGCATAGGCGCGCCAGATCGAGCTGGACGCGGCGGCGCAGGAAAGTGCCCTTCCCCTTCTTGCGATAGATCAGGCCCTCGCGTTCGAGCAACTCCAGGGCATGGCGCACAGTCGCGCGGGTCACATCGTAGAGCGCGCAGAGCTCGTTCTCGGAAGGGAGCGAGACCTCGGCGTCCGGCCCGACTTCGACATCCGCGATCATGCCGCGCAAGATCTCGGCGATTTGGAAGTAGTAGGGAATGGGCAGGTCCCGGTTGATACGCTGCGCTCCCATCTGAATCGTCTCGTTCATCGCATTCCTGGCGCGCACTTGTGCATACAAGTAATCAAGTTGGCTCAGTGTATCCGGCGCGGACCTGTTTGTCAAGTGGGAATTTTTCGCGCTCTCGGCACGCAGCGGGTAGGACGCCCGGCAAGTACCAGTTTGACAAGTCGTGCTCCTACTGTTACTATATACATGTCTGCTTGTATATACAGGCTACATTCCTGTCGAGGGAGGAGCTGTCATGAAGGAACTGTATGATCCCCATATGTTCGATTTCATGTGGGAAAGCGTGATCCCGGGCGACGACATGATCGTCGGCACATATTATATCGAGGACACGCTGGAGGATCAGGACTTCATCGATCACCTGGGCCAGGTGGAGCGCCTGGCGGCCGAAGGCTCGACGTCGAGCTGGATGGATGTCAAAGAACTTACGGCTGACGTGCGCGAGCGGCTGATGAGCAAAGTGCTGGGCTACTACGAGGTCCCCGCGCCAAAAGGCACGAAGAAGGCGATCATCCAGCTCGGTTTTCCGACCGCGGCGTGGGATGTCAACGTCAACGTGCCGATGCTGCTGCTGTCGATCGCGGGCAACTGCTTCGCCTTTCCCACCAAGATGCGGCTGCTGGACATCTACATCCCGCAGAAGCTGGCCCAGAAGTTTCACGGGCCGAAGTTCGGCATCCCGGGCGTGCGCGAGATCCTGGGCGTGTACGAACGGCCGCTGACGCTGCAGATCATCAAGCCGAAGATGGGCATGACGCCGGAGGAGACCGCGAACCAGGTCTACCAGAGCGCGTTGGGCGGCGCAGACCTGTGCAAGGACGACGAGATGTGCACCGAGCTGGCAAACTGCCCGTTCGAGGCGCGGCTCGAGGCGGTGCTCAAGGCGCTCAAGAAGGCCGAAGCCAAGACCGGCCACAAGACGCTCTACATGGTCAGCATCACGGACGAGGCGGACCGCGTCCAGGAGAAGGCACGCAAGGCGTGCGAGATGGGCGCGACCGGCCTGCTGCTGGCCTACTCGGCCGGTCCGTCGGTGCTGCGCGTGCTGGCCGAGGACCCGAAGATCACCGCGCCGATCCTGCTCCACGTCTCGCACCTGCTGGCGCTGCTGCCGACGATGAACTTCCCCGCGCTGGCGAAGATCTGCCGGTTGTGCGGTGCGGACATGATGCTCACCCCGAGCATCTGGTCGAGCATCCCGGTCGCGTCGACCGAAGAGTGCCTGCGCACCTCGCAGATGCTGCACGCGCCGTTCTACCACATCAAGCCGATCTTCCCCATGCCGGGCGCGGGCATCTACCCCGGCGCGGTGCCGCCGATGCTGGAGGAGAACGGCCCGGACATGATCTTCATGGCGGGCGGCGGGATGTTGGGCCACCCGATGGGCTACACCGCCGGTGCGATGGCGTTCCGCCAGGCGATCGACGCGGCAATGGCCGGCGTCCCGCTCGACGTTGCGGCACAAGACAAACCCGAGCTGATGGCCGCGCTCAAGACGTGGGGCCTGCGCAAGCGCCCGGTCACGCGCTGGGGCTTTTCGGGCGAGCAGTTCCATCCGAAGTTCGCGGACAAAGGCATTTAGCGGTGGTGCGTGCTGCGAGGTCCGTGATCGCACCCCATGCAGAGGGTGACAATACAAGCTCACGCATCACGCAGCACACGTCACGCAAAATCAGGAGCAACAGACAAGATGGTTGACCCTCAACTCCAGCTCTCCCTTTACCGCTCCATGCTCACCATCCGGCGATTCGAGGAGCGCTGCAACTATCTGTTCATGCAGGGCAAGATACCCTCCACCCTGCACCTCTACATAGGCCAGGAGGCGGTGGCGGTGGGCGTATGCGCCCACCTGACGGCTGACGACTACGCCACCTCAACCCACCGCCCGCACGGGCACTCGATCGCGAAAGGGGTCAGCCTCCGCTCAATCATGGCCGAGCTTTACGCAAAGCGCACCGGCTGCTGCAAGGGCAAGGGCGGATCGATGCACGTGGGCGACATGACCGTCGGGATGATTCCGGCGATTGCAATCGTCGGCGGTAACATCCCGCTGACAACGGGGCTGGCGCTGGCGTGCAAGCGGCTGGGCCAGGGCCGCGTGGCCGTGGGCTTCATGGGCGACGGCGCGACGAACGAGGGCGCGTTCCACGAGGGGCTCAACATGGCCTCCATCTGGGATCTGCCCGCGGTGTTCGTGGTTGAAAACAACCTGTACGCCGCATCGACGCCGGTGGGCGTGACCTTCAAGATCCAGGATATCGCCCAGCGCGCCGCATCCTACGGCATGGCGAGCGACATCTGCGATGGCATGGACGTGCTGGCGGTCTACGAGGCCGCGGGCCGCGCCATCGTCCGCGCGCGCGCCGGCGGCGGGCCGACCCTGCTGGAGTGCAAGACGTACCGCCACTGCGGCCACTCGCGTAGCGACCCCCGCACCTACCGCTCGAAGGAAGAAGAGACCGGCTGGGCGGCGCGCGACGCCATCCTGCGCATGGCTGCCCACCTGAAAGAGGCCGGCCTCGCCACCGATGAGTCGCTGGCGCAGATCGAGCAGGAGGTCACCGCGGCGGTTGATGACGCGGTCGCCTTTGCCGAGAGCAGCCCGTCCCCAGCGCCGGAAGAGGCGCTGGAAGATGTCTTCTGGGGTGAAGGCCCCGTGCCATTCGCTGCCGCAGCGCCCGGAGGTGCCCGATGAGCAAGATGAGCATTGCTGAGGCGATCCGCGAGGGCATCCGCGAGGAGATGCGCCGCGATCCCCTCGTCTTCTGTATCGGCGAGGACATCGGCATCCCCGGCGGCTTCGGGGGCGCATTCACCGTCACGCTCGGGCTGTCGGACGAGTTCGGCCACGAACGCATCCTCGACACCCCGATCTCCGAGCTGGGGCTGGCCGGCGTGGCGGTCGGCGCGGCGATGGCCGGCCTGCGCCCCATTGCCGATGTGCAGTACGCTGATTTCCTTTTCCTGGCGATGGACCAGCTGGTCAACAACGCGGCCAAGATGACCTACATGTCAGGCGGCGTTGCGAAGGTGCCGATGGTGATGCGCGCGCCGGTCGGCGCCACGGCCCGCGGCTCGCAGCATGCGCAGAGCCTGGAGGCTTTCTTCTGCCATGTCCCCGGCCTGAAGGTGGTGGCGCCCGCGACGGCTTACGATGCCAAGGGGCTGTTGAAAAGCGCGGTGCGCGATGACAACCCTGTCATCATGTTCGAGCACAAGCTCCTCTACGGCAGCAAGGGCCCGCGCACCGAGCGCGGGGCGCTCAGCCCGGTGGGCGAGGTCCCGGACGAGGACTATGTCGTTCCCATCGGCAAGGGGATCATCCGCCGCCCCGGCAAGGACGTGACCATCGTCGGCAAGCTGTTGACGATGTACCGCGCCCTGGCCGCGGCCGAGGAGCTGGCCAAGGACGGCATCGAGGCCGAGGTGATCGACCCGCGCACGCTGGTGCCTCTCGACAAGGAGCTGCTCCTGGAGTCGGTCAGGAAGACCGGCCGGCTGGTGATCGTCGAAGAAGACAACCTGACCGGCGGCTGGGCGGGCGAGCTGGCCGCGATCGTCGCGGAGGAAGCCTTCTACTGGCTCGATGCGCCGGTCAAGCGCGTCTCTGCACCGGACGTGCCACCCCCCTTCGCTCCGGTCATGGAGCAGTTCTACGTCCCATCGGCCGAGCGTGTTGTGGCGGCTGTGAAGGCGCTTTTCTAGCGGGAGGAACCTGATGGCCGTCGAAGTCCTTGTTCCCCCGCTGGGGCAGACCGTGGAAACGCTCACGTTGGTGAGCTGGTACAAGCAAGAAGGCGAGACCGTGGCGCAGGGCGAGCCGCTGTTCTCGGTCGAGACCGACAAGGCGACCCTGGATGTCGAGGCGCCCGCCAGCGGCGTTCTCTCCGCGGTGACGGCGAAGCCGGGCGATGTGGTAAAGGTCTTGAGCGCAATCGCGGTGATCGGGGCCGAGCCGAAGGAGCGACCCGGGGATGCAGGCCCGCATCGCGGGCTCGACGAAGGACGCACCCTGCGACAGTCTGAGGGTGCGCACAAGAGAGATGCAGGTGTGCATGCGCTGGCCAGGCCGGAGCCGGGCGCGACCTCAGCACCGCGGCGCTTCGTCTCGCCCCGCGCGCGCCGCCTGGCCGAGAGCGAAGGGATTGACCTGGCCGAAATCGCGCCGACCGGCCCGGAAGGCGCGATCATCGAGCGCGATGTACGGGCGTATGTTGATGCAGCCAGGGTCAGGGCTGAGCAGGCAGCGCCCTCAGCCTCGATCTCGCCCGTTGCACGGCGGATGGCGGAGGAAGCTGGGCTGGATTGGCAGGCACTGGCCGGCGGCGGCCCGCGCGGACAGATCACGCGGGAGGATGTGGAGGCGGCGCTGGAGCGGAGGAGCCGCGGGACAAAGGAACCGCCAGCTCCCAGCGCGCAGCCTTCAGCCTCCGACCTTCGACCTTCGACACCGGCCCAACAGCCGGCTTCCGAGCTTCCGTTCGCCGGCATCCGCGCCCTGATCGCCGAGCGTATGACGGCCGGGCACAGCAACACCGCGCCTGTCACGCTGACGACCGAGGCGGACGTGACCGCACTGGTCGAACTGCGCCAGAAGCTGGACGTAGATGGCATAGCTGCCTCCTACAACGACCTGTTCCTGGCGATCCTCGCCAGGGCTCTGGCTGAGCATCCCAGGATCAACGCCTCGCTCGATGGGGATTCGGTCAAGCTGTGGTCGCAGATCGACATCGCGCTGGCGGTCGATACCGAACGGGGATTGCTGGCGCCGGTGGTGAGGGGGGTGGATCGCAAAGGGCTGGTGCAGCTCGCTGTTGAAACCGCCTCTTTGGCCGAACGCGCCCGCAACGGCAAGTGCGCACCGGATGAGCTGACCGGCGGCACCTTCACGCTGACCAACCTCGGCATGTACGGCATCGATGCGTTCACGCCGATCATCAACCTACCGGAGTGCGCCATCCTGGGCGTTGGCCGCATCAGGACGCAACCCATCTGGGTGAGCGATCACGTCGAGCCACGGCAGGTGGTCTGGTTGAGCCTGACGTTCGATCATCGCCTGGTCGACGGCGGCCCCGCCGCGCGCTTCCTGCAGCGGGTGGCGCAGTTGGCCGGGAAGCCGCACTTGTTGATGGCGTGATCTGTTTCGCGTAGTAGTTAGCCACACGGCCAGAAGGGGGCGCCCACCATGACCCACACCCTCAACTTCCTCGCCTTGGATCTCGGCGCGGAGAGCGGCCGAGCGATGCTGGGGCGGCTGGCGGACGGACGATTGGACCTCTCCGAGGTGCATCGCTTCGCCAACGGTCCTGTTCGCGTGCCTGGCAAAGCCGGGCACGTGTCGTTGCATTGGGATGCTCTGCATCTGTGGAACCAGATCCAGCAGGGGATCGCGCTCGCGTGGCGCTCGGGGCCACTGGCTGGCATCGGCGTCGATACATGGGGCGTGGACTTCGGCCTGCTGAACCACCAGGGCCGGCTGATCGGGAACCCATATCACTACCGGGACAGCCGGACCGACGGCATGTTGGCCGAGGCGTTTCGCCGGATGCCACAGGCGGAGATCTTCGAACAGACCGGCATCCAGTTTCTGCAGATCAATTCGCTTTATCAATTGCTGTCAATGACTCTCAGCGGTGCTCCCGAGCTCGCCGCGGCCGCGACCTTCCTGCCCATGCCGAGCCTCTTCAGCTACTGGCTGTCGGGCCGCGCGGCTTGTGAGTTCAGCATCGCGACGACGACGCAATGCTACGACTCGCGGCGTGGTGGCTGGGCCGAGTCGCTGCTGGCCAGCATGGACATCCCGGCGGGCGTCTTCCCCGAAGTGGTGCCGGCTGGCACGGTGCTCGGGCCGCTGCAAAGCGCCTTGGCGGACGAGCTGGGAGTGGGCGCTGTGCCGGTCATCGCGCCCGCCTGCCACGACACCGGCTCTGCCGTTGCCGCGGTCCCGGCCGCGGAACCTGGCTTCGCCTGGATCAGCTCGGGCACCTGGTCGGTGATGGGCGCCGAGCTGGCCGAGCCGCTGATCACCCCGCAGAGCCTCGCCTACGACTTCACCAACGAGGGCGGCGCCGGGCACACCTTCCGTTTCTGCAAGAACATCATGGGACTGTGGCTGCTGCAGGAGTGCCGCCGGGTCTGGGCCAGCCAGGGCGAAGCGCGTTCGTATGCCGAGTGGACCGAGATGGCAGCCGGGGCCAGCCCGTTCTGCGCGGTCATCAACGTGGACGACAGCGATTTTCTCAAGCCGGGCGACATGCCCGAACGGATCCGGGCCTTCTGCCGGCGCACCGGACAGGCAGCGCCAGATGAGAAGGGCGCGTTGGTTCGCTGCATCCTGGAAGGGATCGCCCTCAAGTACCGGCTGTTGCTGGAGCGGCTGGAGGAGATGCTGGGCCGGCGGTTGGAGCCGATCCAGATCGTGGGCGGCGGCTCGCAGAGCCGGCTGCTGTCGCGGTTCACCGCAGACGCCACCGGGAGGGTAGTGGTCACCGGCCCGGTGGAGGCCACTGCCGCGGGCAACATCCTGGTGCAGGCGGTTGCGCTGGGCCATCTCGGCTCGCTGAGCGAGGCCCGCGCGCTGGTGCGCAACTCCTTTGACGTCGTGACGTTCGAACCGGGCCAGAGCACTGGCTGGGACGAAGCCTACGGCCGGCTCAAGGACGTGCTGGGGCAGTAATCCAACGCGGCGGGTTTTGCCTGCCTACCGCAGGCTGGCATAATGGGCCGGCGAAGGAGGCGTCCGCACCGGCGAGGCGCCGTGCACAACACGATCGAGCATATCACGATGAGGAAGAGATCGATGACGTTACCGTTGCGACCTGTGGTCCCAGGTCTATCAGGCGAACGCTTCAAAGTTCGCTACCAGATCGTTGGCGCCGAGGCTGGGGCGCGGTCACTGGCCGAAACAGCCCGGGTCGAGCAGAGTGTCGAGTTCCCCGCCGAGCTCGTGCCCGATGGCGATATCCGCGATCGAATCATGGGCCAGCTGGAAGCGTTCGAGCCGGTGGGCGCGGGACGTTTCCAGGCGACGATCAGCTTCGCGGTGGAGAGCGCGGGCGCTGAACTGACCCAGCTCATCAACCTGCTGTGGGGCACGGGCAGTTTTTTCCCCGGATTTCGGGTGGAACGCGCGGAACTGCCTGCGAGTCTCCTGGCCCACTATCGCGGGCCGCGCTTCGGGGTCACGGGCATGCGGGAACGGGTCAGGATCTACGACCGGCCGCTGCTCTGCACCGCAATCAAGCCGATGGGGTTGACGCCGCAGCACCTGGCCGGCATGGCCTATGCGTGCGCGCTCGGCGGCATGGACCTCATCAAAGATGACCACGGCATCACCGACCAGCCGTTTTGCCGTTTCGAGGAGCGGGTGGCCCTGTGCGCCGAGGCGGTGGCACGCGCCAATCGGGAGACGGGATTCTCCTGCCTGTACGTCGCAAACGTCACCGGACCCACCGGCCAGATCCTCGCCCGGGCGCGGTTCGCCAGCGAGGCGGGCGCGGGTGGGATCATGCTCAGCCCCGGGCTCACCGGCTTCGACGCGATGCGCGAGGTGGCCGACGACGACCGGGTGAACCTGCCGGTCCTCAGCCACCCCACTGGCACCGGACACTGCGTGCTACACCCGGAGCACGGTTTTTCGCATTATCTGTTTTATGGCCAGTTGCAGCGCCTGGCCGGCGCCGACTCCAGCATCTACATCCAGCAGGGCGGTCGTTTCCAGGTGCGCCCTGAGGACTGTCTGGAAGCGCGCGACGGGTGCCGGGACGCGCTGGGCCACATCCGGCCGATCATGCCCATGCCGGGCGGCGGCATGACGCGGGAACGGATCGCAGAACTCAAGGAGATGTACGGCGTTGAGGTCATCTTCCTGGTGGGCGGCGGGCTGCATAGGATGGGCCCCGATCTGGCCGAAAACGTCCGCCAGTTGGTCAACGCCGTGCGGTGACGCCGATGATACACACCGAGAAACATGTCTTGCTCACCGAAGGCGGTTTTCAGGCCTTCAACGTCACCGAGAAGGCGCGCGCCGCTGTCAAGACTGCCGGCATTCGGGACGGCTCCGTGCTCGTCTATTACACCCACACAACCGGGGCTGTGATTGTCGTCGAGCACGAAGCCGGCATCATCGTTGACCTCGAAGACGCGCTGAACAAGATCGCGCCGCCGGACGGCGAGTACAGGCACCATCTGCGCGGCTTCGACTTCAACGGCTTCGCCCAT
>Ga0123333_10002015_pt1 | contig 21150 bp, 14 predicted proteins | sample BioC12SIPDNA_3_FD_89957 | JGI IMG/M metagenome (GOLD analysis project Ga0123333, IMG submission 89957) | Anaerobic biogas reactor microbial communites from Washington, USA - Biogas_R2_B C12 SIP DNA | ecosystem: Engineered > Bioreactor > Anaerobic > Unclassified | place: Washington, USA... | reverse complement strand
GTCGAGGATCGCCGGCCGGCTTGCTTCGAGCTTGCCGCGCCAGCCGCGATTGCCGACCCAGCCGTCGGTGCCGATGAACTTGATGCTCGGATCACCCGGTTGGCACGTCATGACCACGCCGTTGGCATACGTGTAGGTGACATCGTAGTCTTTGATGGTGTCGTAGAGCCCGCCGTGCCAGAACGTCCCGGTGCCCTCCACCATGACCGGTCCGGTCCGTTCGGTGTCGTTGCCCCACTGCGCCGTATCAAACAGATGGGTGCCCCAATCGCAGATGATCCCGCCGGAGTAGCTGGAGACCCAGCGGAAGTTGAAGTGCACGCCGTCGGGGGTGTACGGCGCCGCCGGAGCGGGACCGAGCCACAGGTCCCAATCCAACTCCGGGGGCACGGGCTGCGGTGTCGCGTCACCGGGCCGGTTGGGCAGCAGCGGCAGCAGGACTTCGATCCGCTGCAGCCTGCCGATGCGCCCGTTGCGGACCAGTTCCGCCATGCGGTGATAGACGGGCAGCGAGCGATCCTCGGTGCTGGTCTGGAACACCCGGTTGAGCTGCCGGACTGTCTGCACGAGGATCTTGCCCTCGCCGATCGTGTAGGTCGGCTTCTCGCACTGCACGTCCTTGCCCGCCTGCATCGCCAGGACACTCATCAGCACGTGCCAATGGTCCGGTGTGGAGATCATGACCGCGTCGATGTCGTCGCGGGCCAGGATGTCGCGGAAGTCGCGGGTGGTGGCACAGTCCGCCGTGCCGTAGCGGGCGTCCACCTGCTGCTTCGCCTGTGCCATGTGGTTGCTGTCTACGTCGCACACGGCCCGCACGCGCGCGTCGGGCAACTCGAGGTAGGCGCGCAGATTCCAGCCGGTACCGTGGCTGCCGGTTCCGATGCAGCCGACCGTGATCGTGTCGCTGGGCGGCACGGCACCGCCGTATCCCAACACGGTGGACGGCACGAAATAGGGAGCCGACCACACGGCCCCGGCGGTGCCCAGCGTCCGGCGCAGGAAGGTGCGACGAGGCAGAGTACCGGTCATGGCAAGTCCTTTCAAGCGAACGGGTGGACGGGATTGCCTGTGCGCCCCTTGACCGCCATCATACTCCGTGGTGGCGCGGACAACGAGAGCGGGCGGGGGTCGATACGGGGAGGGCACGGCAGTGACGGACGGCGCATCAGCCATGTCGGGCTCTGGTGTGACTCCCGCCGTGGAACTGCTCTCGCCGGCAGGAGACTGGGACTGCGCGAAAGCGGCTGTTGCCAACGGCGCGGACGCCGTCTACTTCGGGCTCGACTCCGGTTTCAATGCGCGGGCGCGCGCGGCCAGCTTCGCGCTGGAGGAGCTCCCGGAACTGCTGGCGTTCCTGCACCAGCACGGCGTGGCCGGCTACGTCACGATCAATATCCTGGCGTTCTCCAGCGAACTGGAGTCGCTCGAGGCGACCGTGCGCAGGATCGCCGAGGCCGGTGCGGATGGCGTGCTGGTCCAGGATCTGGGGCTGGTCCGGGTCGTCCGGCAGGTGGCGCCCGAGTTGCCGATCCACGCCTCCACCCAGATGTCGCTCACCAGCGCGGAGTGCATCAACCAGGTCCAGCAGCTGGGCATTGAACGGGTGGTCCTGCCGCGCGAGCTCTCGATTCGCCAGATCGCGATGATCCACGCACGGACGACGGTCCAGTTGGAAGTCTTCGTGCATGGGGCATTGTGTGTGGCGTACAGCGGCCAGTGTCTGACCAGCGAGTCGCTCGGCGGCCGCAGCGCCAACCGCGGCCAGTGCGCGCAGGCCTGCCGGCTGCCGTACGCGCTGATCTGCGATGGCCGCCAGGTCGACCTGGGGGATCGGCAGTACCTGCTCAGTCCGCAGGATCTGGCCGCCTATGCGCTGATTCCGGAGTTGATTGCGGCGGGGGCGGCCGCACTGAAGATCGAGGGACGACTCAAGACCCCCGAATACGTGGCCAACATCACGCGGCACTACCGGCGGGCGATCGATGCCGCCCGGTCCGGGACGCCGCTGGAATTCTCCCCGCAGCAGGTGGAGGAAATGGAGTTGTCCTTCTCGCGCGGGTTCTCCGTCGGCTGGCTGCGCGGGTGCGACCACAAGGCACTGGTGCCAGCCACCAACTCGGCCAAGCGGGGCGTGCTGGTGGGCACGGTGCGCGGCGCCCGCCGCGGGCGGGTCCGCGTCGATCTGCAGCGGTCGGTTAAAGCGGGGGACGGGCTGGTGTTCGAAGGTGACCGGGCAGCGGGCCGGGAGCAGGGTGGCCGCGTCTTCCAGGTGTGGCAGGCGGGGCAGCCGGTGGACGGGCCGGTTGCGTCGGGCCTGGCGGAATTCACATTTCACGGCCAGTCGGTGGATGCCCGCCAGTTGTGGCCGGGCCAGAAGGTCTGGAAGAATGACGATCCCGCACTCTCCCGCCGGCTGCGGAAGTCCTACGCCACGGGGAACCTGCCGCGACGTGCCGTGCCGCTTGCCGTCCATGTCGATGCGCGGGTGGGGCAGCCGCTGCAGGTGCGCGCGCAGGGGCCCGGGCTGGCCGCCGTTACCTGTTGCAGCTCCGACCCGCTGGCCGCCGCCACCAAACACCCGCTCACTGTCGATACGCTCCGCAAGCAGCTGGGGCGACTCGGAGGCAGCGGGTTCGCACTCGAACAGCTCACGGCGTCGATCGGTGGGGAGCCGATGGTTCCGCTGAGCGTCCTGGGCCAGCTGCGCCGCGATCTGGTGGCACAGCTCAACGCAGCCCGCACGGCCGCGCAGCGACCGCCCTGCCAGTTGAGCGCAGTGCCGGTGGTGCCACGGCTCCGGCGCGACATCCAGGAACACGACAGGTCACGCCCGGCCGAGCCACCCGCCCTGCCCCAGCTGCTCGTGCTGTGCCGCTCGCTCGTTCAGGTGCAGACCGTGCTGGAACTCGATGTGCCGCTTATATATGGCGAATTCCAGGATGCGCGCGCATGCCAGGAGGCTGTAGCGATCACGCGCGGCGGCCCGACGCGCCTCTACCTGGTCACGCCGCGCATCCACAAGCCGGGAGAGTCCGGTATGTTCCAGACACTCGCACGCTACGAGCCCGACGGCATGCTCGTGCGGAACCTGGCCGGTCTGGAGTTCTTCACCAGCCGGCATGTGCCGTGCGTCACCGACTATTCGCTCAACGCCGCTAACGAGCTGACGGCCGCCTACCTGCAGCAACAGGGCGCGCAGCGCGTCACCGTATCGTACGATCTGAACCGCGAACAGCTGGTCGATATGGCGCGCTGCGCCAACACCGACCGGCTGGAGGTGGTCATCCACCAGCACATGCCCATGTTCCACATGGAGCACTGTGTGTTCTGCGCGGTGCTGTCGCCCGGTACGAATCGCACGAACTGCGGCCGACCGTGTGACCAGCACGTGATTCAGCTGCGCGACCGCGTGGGGAGCCGGCATCTGCTGGTGGCCGACGCCGGTTGCCGCAACACGCTGTTCAACGGCATGGCCCAGAGCGGTGCGGAGGCGGTGGAGCAGCTCTTGGGATTGGGCGTGCGGCAGTTTCGCGTCGAGTTCCTGCCCCAGGAGCTTCCAGGCGCAGTCCGCCGTTGTGTCCGTCTGTACCGCGAGCTGATCGATGGGCGCGTTTCCGGACGGGATGTCTGGACGACGCTTCGGGCCGCCAACCGGGCCGGGGTGACACGCGGCACGCTCGAACAGCGGCGTGATCCGCTGGCGATTCTCTAGTACGGGATGCGGCGCATGGTTCCTTCTGCCGTCACGACGCTGGTGCTGGCGACCGGCAACCAACACAAGGCGCGCGAGCTGGCTGCGCTGCTGTCCCCGCTCCGCCTGCGACTCGTCTCCCTGGCCGACTTCCCGGCCGTCAGACCGGTCGTGGAACGTGGCACGACACCTGCAGACAACGCACGGCAGAAAGCGTGCGGCTACGCGCGGCAGCTCGCACAGTGGGTCCTGGCTGATGACACCGCGCTGCACGTCGATGCGCTCTGCGGCGCACCCGGTGTGCGGTCCGCACGGTACGCCGGACCACACGCCACGATGGCCGAAAACCGGGCGAAACTGCTGGCCGACCTCACCGACGTCCCGGACCCACACCGCACCGCACGTTTTGTCTGCCACCTGGCTGTGGCCAATCCCACCGGGCAGATTGTGGTCGAGGCGGCGGGGGTCTGCCCCGGCCATATCCGCCGCACCCCGGCCACCGGTGAGTATGGCTTCGGATACGACACGCTGTTCGAAGTCGCCGCATGCGGCCAGACACTCGCCGAACTCGCTCCAGATATGACGGCCGCCGTCGGGCATCGCGGGCACGCCATGCGCGCCTTGTTGACCAGGTGGCGATGACTGGAGATGAGAACGGGCGCGAGCCGGAGAGTGGGCCACTGACAAACAACAACTCCGAGGTAGTCTCGATTGCCACCTCGGAGTCGAAACACGGCTTAGCCAACATCCCACCAGCCGCGGCCGCACTGGCGGGACACAGCTGGCGGACTACTCGATGATGATGGCCTCGCACGGGCACCCGTCGGCGGCTTCCTGGCAGGCCTCTTCGTTCGCTTCGGGGACGGGGTTCACCTTGACCACGACAACGCCATCGCCCATCTCGAACACTTCGGGACAGGTGTCCACACAAACTTCACAACCTGTGCAGAGCGTCTCGTCGACTCGCACTTGCATCGGAACGTCCTTTCGATAGGAAGGGTAGTTGGATTTGATTGTGCTGGTCGCCCCCGCAACCTTCAGTCGCTGGCGATGCGTTCAAGAATACACGCGCGGCTAACAGGGCAGAAGCCCCCTTCTGCGGAGTGGTCTATCGCATGGCATGGGTGGCCGCCGGGCGTCGTTAACTGATCTCCCAGCCGCTGCGATAGGATTCTTTAGTCCGTAGGGGCCGGCGGGTCGACGGGTTCCGAGGCGGCGGACGCGCGATCCGGCGGCAGGACGCGCTGCAATGCCGCCCGGATCCGCTGTTCCGAACTGGGGCCGACCCATTGCCAGTCGTCGTAAAACCCGTCCTGGAACGCCGCGTCGGTCGCGACGTAGCCAGGCCAGCACTCGCCGAACCCGATCGACATCACGAACGCATCGGGACGCATCTGCTGCGCCATCAACTGCAGACCGACGAACGACTCGCCCGGGAAGAGCACGATTTGGGCGGGGCCCAGGTCCAGGCACGGGAAGTCGATCGGCTGTCCCGCCGCCACCCGCTGCCGGCTTGACAGCCCCATCGCGGCCAGAATGCGCTGCTCCACCGTGCGGCTGGTGTCGTCAAGCGCCGCGCGGAGTGCCTCTTCCGTCAGACTCGGATCGGGGTGGAATTCCAGTTGCAGCTCGGTGTTGCGCAGCACACTCTGGGTCAGCGGCGTGCGGCGCGTGTTTTCCCAGGCGGCAACCATCGCCCGGTACATCCGGTCGACCAGCGCGTGGCGGTCGTCAAGCGAGCCGGTGTTGAACTTGCCGGCGGTCACATCGCCGCTGCACCCGCTCACATAGATCTGCGCGATGGATGGATCATCGCGTTGCCGGCGTTCGCGCGCCAGGCCGACGAAGTCCGAGGTGACTTCGCCGCGCCCGTAGAAACTCATCGGATGCGTCGCATAGGCGTGCAGTGCCAGGAGCGGCACGTCACCGTCCCAGAAGGAGATCGTTTTCAGCCAGGGGTCAATCAGCCCTTCAGGCTGTTCGCGGCAGAAGGGGTCGCCGCCGCTACTGCTGCCCCGGCCGAACGTCACGCGGCCGTCCGGGTACACCACGCGGCGATTCGAGGCCACCGAGTCGACGCGCGCCTGGCCAAGTCCCAGGTGAGTGACGCGTCGCGCACCGGACAAGCTCTCCCGGAGCGCCGCGGCCACCCGCCGCACCGCGTCGTCATGAAACGCCTCATCATACAGCTCGCCGGGCAAGCCGGCGTCCGCCAGCAGCCGCGCGGCACCGGCATCGGTCACCGGCGCGTCGTGCTGGTGGACCGAACAGACCAGGACGCACTGACGCGTCGTGCCCGCCGCTGCCGCCAATGCGTCTCGCCACTGGTCATACGCACCGTTGCGGATCTCGCACCAGTCCACCGCGCACAACACGATCGGCCGCTCGCCCCCTTGCAACACGAAGCCGTGCGCGTAGAGCGGGTCGACAATCTTCACCGACTTCGTCGGCAGAATGCCCATGCAGCGATGCTGCAGCGGGATCGTCACGTCAACGGAGAATACCGCCAGCGAGAAATCCGCCGCCAGCACCGCCGGGGCGGACGCCGCGGACCAGATTCCTGCCACTCCGGCCACGACCCACAACAGACCAGCCCATACGCGATGCCATACACGACGCCGATTGATCGACAACATCAGTACACCTTTCCGCCCCGCACCCGCACACCTACCCCCCAACACAGAACACCACACACCAGACACACTCACCGGCTCAGATCCGAGCCGCCCCGCCGCACACCACGGCCGGCACCGCCAGTATAACCGCTCCACCGCCAGAGCTGTGCCAGGGGGCGGGAAGAAACAGTCGGCGTTGCCTGGACGTACTGCGGGGTCCGACTGCCGCCGCGCAAGGATAGCTGGCGCCTGCCGACTACTGGAAACCGCTGGAAACTACTGGAAGAAGTATCCGGGCAGTTGCGCGGTGTGCTGCATGGGGGCCGATTCGTAGACGTGGAACTCCGCCCAGACTGGGAAATGGTCCGAGACTTCGAGTGCCTGGTCCATGGTCAAACGGAATACGGACTGGACGTCCACTACCCCCCACCGCCCGGTGAACTCGGACGTTGCAAAACGGTTGAACAGGATGTTGTCGTAAGTCTTCGTCTTCCGGGTGTTGGTCGTGATGCCGCTGACGACCCAGGTAATGCCGGGCAGCTGGCCCAGGAGGCCAAGCTGGTGCTCGTTGGCATTGAGATCGCCCAGCAGGATTACGTCGTCTTCGTCCGCTCGCGCCGCCTGCATCACCTGGAACACGCCCGCCAGCACGTCGACTTCGGAGGCCACCTCGTCCGGATCGGTGTGGATGTTCACCAGCCAGAAGGAGAATGGAAGGCCGGCACCGCTGCTCCGCGTGCGGAACCGTGCGACGAGTGGTTCGCGATGCAGCATGTCCGCGGGATCCGACATGCTGGCGACCGACGAGCGATCCACTTCGATCCGCTGCGTGTCGTATACAAAGGCGTACTGTTCGGTGCTGATCGTGCGGCCCACCCGCGGGCCGATGACATAGTCGTAGCGGCTGCCATCGGCGTTGACCACGGCCAGGAAAGTCGGCATGAGTTGATCGTCCTGCGTGCGGATCTCCTGAATCGCAACAATGTCGAAGTGCCGCACGACCTGCGCGAGCGTCTCGACCACCCAGGGCTTTCCCATCTTGGTTGTGCCGAATACCTCAATGTTGTAGCTGGCAATGCGGATCGTCTGGGCAGACTTCGCCACGCGCGCCGCGGACGTCGCGCCGGGGTAGGTGGGCACCTGCGCGCCGGGAACGGTGGGCACCTGGTAGCCGGCTCCCGAAGTGGCGTGAACCGCCGCCTGATGCTCGCGCAGTTTCTTCTTGAGGAATCCCAGCTTGCCCTGCCAGGCCTCGTCCGGCGCCAAGTCAATGACTTTGTTGACCCGCTCGTCACTCAGGATCTCGTTGACGGTCTTGTTGCCCAGCACTTGCTGGATCAGTGGTCCCACCAAGGGCATGCCGGGGATAATCCAGCCGGCGATGCTGCTACCCGTGACCACCGTCCAGACAATCCAGATGACACGCGACAGGACGACGGAACGCGCCCCTTTACGGCGGGTGGATGTCGACCGTCTGCGTGTCATGCGGGCCTCCCTGCCCTGCCGTTCCATCAGCCGCACGCATGCGTCCTCGAGTGGAAGTCAGAGGCTGTCCTGTCATTGTCCAGGGATTCCGCCGCCAGCCGCGCCAGGCGGGGATCGCCGCTGCTCTTGACCCGCTCCAATGCCGCGATCGTCGCGGCACTCTGGTCCCGAATCCGGCCCAGTGCCCATGCCGCCCGCTGACGCACGGCCGGATGCGGCGACGTCTCGAGAACCGAAACCAGCGCCGGAGCGGCCGCGAACGCCTCGGGCCCCGCCCGCCCGAGAAGCGTCACCGCCCAGTAGGCAACCAGTTCCTGCGCAGCGGCCGCCAGGCTACAGAGCGGCTCGAGGGAGCTCGCCGGCGGCGGACCCAATTCCTCCAGCGCGGCAACCGCCCACTCCCGGACCACTTCTTCTTCATCCCCACACGCCCGCACCAGCTCCACCGCCACGCACGCAGCGTCTCCGCACCGCCCCAGCCGCTCGGCAGCTTGAGCGCGCACGCTGGCTTGCTTATCCTGCAACTGCCGTGCTAGCACTGTCACGTCGGACATGTGTTGGCCCTTGAGGTCCTGATCGATACTCCCGCCAACTTGAGGCCCCAGGGGAATAGTCAATCCGCGACAAACAGGCAAGATCAGTTTGTCTGGATTCTCGGGGCTCCTCGAGGCCTGCGGACGAAGAGGAGAATGCCTGATGTGGTGCACGCCTTGGAGATCGTCACGAAGCGAGTTGGTGTCGGGTGCCTGCAGGACGGGCGGTACGACCGTGGCGGCGGGGCCGGGCGGTCGGGCGGGGTGTCGTGCGGCCGGGAGGTGCAGCCGGTTTCGAGCTGCGCGGTGGGCAGTCGGATGTGTGCTGGTCGCGGCCGCCACGTGGCTGGTACGTCCGGCGATTGCTGGGGCGGCAGGCGGGGACGAGCGGGTGCAGAGCGACCTGCCGCGGTTTCTACCCAACCACGGCAACAGTGTGTACGAGGTGTCGGGGCTGTTGCGCACCTGGCCGCCGGAGGGTCCGCGGCAGCTATGGCGCGAGGAGATTGGCTGGGGCAAGAGCGCGGTGGTGGAGGTGGGTGGTGCCGCCTATACGCTTACCGAGACGGACGAGCAGCAGTATGCGATCTGCCTGGATCCCGCCACCGGCGCGACGCGCTGGAAGCGTCTGCTGTTGCCGAAGCCCAACCGTCATTTTGCCTGGGGGCCGGTCACGTCGCCGGTAGTGGATGAGGACCGCCTGTACGTCGTGCCGTACGACACCTTCGAAAAGGACGTGTGGGAGGTACGGTGTCCCATCATCTGTCTGCGGACCGACGGCACGGAACTGTGGCGCGCGGACCAGACGTTCTGGGCCACGGAAGCCTCGACGCCGCTGGTCGTCGGGGACACGTTGTACGTATCGGCCGACAACCCGCATCGCGTCGTCCTCGTGGCGCTCGACAAGTACACCGGCGAGCTCCGCTGGTCGACCGTGGCGGAATCGGACAAGCAGAACGAGCTGGGTGCTCCGGCCTCGCTCACCTATCAGGAAGTCGATGGGGTACCGCAGGTGATCGTAGCCACGTACGGCACCTGCGAAGTGCTGGGGGTCCATGCCGAGACGGGCGAGATCATGTGGCGCTATCCCTACCCTGCCGACATCGCCATCGGTCTGGTCAGTACACCGGTCGCCGTCGGATCGCGACTGTTCGTCTGTGGCGGCGAAGGCAAAGGCAAGGACTTTGCCGTTTGCCTGCAGATGAGTGCCGCGGATGGCCGGATCAGCTGCCGGGAGCTCTACTTGACCACGGAGCTGCAGAACAACATGTACAACACGGTCGCGATCTATCAGGACGCGGTGTTTGGGTTCGGTGGTGGTGCGCGCGCGGGGAGCCTCCAGTGTACGAACCTGGACGACGGTCGCCTGGTGTGGGAGCACAAGCACCGCGACTGGACCAAGGACCAGAACCTGGTTGTGGCCGACGGACTGATCTTCGCCATCACGAGCGGGGGGGAACTGGTACTGGCGGAAGCCACCCGCGCGGGATATCACGAACTGGGGCGGGTCAAGGTGCCGGCCGATCTGGACAAGCCGCAGCAGCCGACGATTGCCAACGGTCGGCTGTACATCCGGGGCACGGACACGGTGGTGTGCTACCAGGTCGGTGCGCCGTAAAGGGGGCGCGGCGCGCGAGTTGCCCGGCATGCGGCGCACACAGCGGCCCACATGCGCCATAACCCTGGGTGACGTGCAGCCGCTGCAGCGCCGCCGCGCGCCCCTGCGGGTCCGCGTCCGCCACCGCCACGATCTCGCAGCCGGGAATGTTCCGCCACACCTCATCGAGGCCGTGGCCGTAGTCCCCTCGGCCTGTGTGTCCGATCACGGCAACTCGCATGGTATCCACAGCAGACCTCCATTCGGGGAAGAGGCAACAGGTGACAGGCGGGCGCACGTGGTATTCTAGTACATGGGGGCGACGTTCGACATCGAGAGGCAGAGTGTCTGCTAAGGGCGACGCCCGCATCCCCGGGCCCGGGACCTCTTCCGCTGGACGCGCGATCGTGCGACATTAGTGCATGGCGAGCTGGTCCCCCGTGACTGACGGTCCGGTTCGATGATGACTGCCTGCAAGAGAACTGCTGACGAGGAGCTGCCATGAAAGACCCATTTGTTGCGCACACGCTCGGGGAGGTCAGTCAGCGCCGTATTCGCGACGACGTGTACCACTTGGCCTCCAACCCGCTGCCGATGCGCAAACTGAACCTGACGTTGCCGAATCACGAGAAGAGCACGCTCGAGGAAGCCGACGACTTTCTGGCCGGGCAGTTGGAGGCCTGCGGTTACACGGTCAGGCGAGAGGGGATGCGTGTGCAGGCCTACCGGTGCGACACCAGCAAGCCGAAGGCCCACCAGTACTCGCCGCCGGCCCCTGAGGATCCGTGGTACACGGCCTACAATCTCCTCGCCGAACGCCGCGGGGAGTCGGTGCCGGAAGAGATCATCGTGCTGCTGGCACACAAGGACTCGCAGAGCTGGGTCCACTCGCCCGGCGCTTACGACAATGCGGTGGGCACCGCGGCGATCCTGGAGATTGCCCGGATCGTCGCCCAGCTCGAGTTGCGGCGCACCGTCCGCTTCCTGTGGTGCAACGAAGAACACTCGCCCTGGACGAGCGTGCTGGCGGCCAACAACATGCGCCAGCGCCAGGACAATCTGGTGGCTGTGTTCAACACCGACAGCCTGGGGGGCAAGAGCCAGCAAGACATTGATGCCGGCGTGAAGACGAATGCGACACTCTACACCGTCGACGAGGGCAAGACCCTGGCCGACCTGATGACGCACGTGATCGAGACCTACTCGCTCGGCCTGCGCCAGACGGTGGTCAAACGCGAGCACCCCGGTGACGACGATGGCTCGTTCGTCAATGCCGGCTACGGCCGCACCATTGTGAACCTGGGGTCGTTTCCCTACACCGACCCGAATTACCACACGGAAGAGGACGTGGTGGACAAGGTTGACTACGAGAACGTGTTCCTGGCCACCCAGGCGATCCTGGCCGCCGTGTTGCACGTCGACCGGGAGTTGTGATCGGCCGGATACCGGCTCCCGTCGACCTGGCAGCGGCGGCAACTCGTTTCTGGCGTGCGGGCGTACGGCACGGCCTACTTGTTGGCCGTGTGACGTGAAGTCCGTAGGGTGTGACGAGCTCGCGTCACGCGCTCCATCCACCGTCACGCGGCCGTGCCGCGAGCGATGCCACACCATGGCGTTGCAGGTGGGTGGTGCAACCGCGCTCGCCGGCACGGCACCGATTGCCGCTCACATGGTGTGACTGCGCTCGCCGGCGACTGTTGTGATTGTGGGGGCATTCTTGTGGCGAGCTGGTCACACCCTACCGGATGCCGGATCAGCGCGGCGTCTGTGGCTCGGCCGACATGTTCTCGGGCGCGCGTACCCACGGGTGGCGCCGCGAGGCGCGGCTTACCCCGGGCTGTGATAGGGGCGCCGCGCTACGGCTCAAGACGGCAGGTCGCGTGGCGCGAACAGGTCACGAAACGTGACTTCCATCGACACACGAACAAAACGCGATTGCTGCCACGATACCAGTTGCTTTTCACGTGCATGTGGCGTAAATAATGCAACTGGAGAGTAAGTCGTGGCACACGGTCCGCTCCTTCAGCACGTCTAACAAGTAAGTCACACCGACATGCTTCTTCGGCACGGCTAACAAGTAAGCCGTGCCACACGGAACAGCTTGGGCGGCAGGTCAGCTCTTGAGTCCCTGGAGGTCGATCTCGAGCTTCTCGTTGCTGGCCAACAGTTGGTCCCAGTACACGACCTCGCCGAGGTAGGCGGACGTGCGGCCGAGGATGGTGACCAGGTTGCTGCGCACACTTTCCGGCACGGTCGTGTTCGCACACTCCTGGGCCAGGATGCTCCGGTGGAACGTGGCGATATTGGCTACGGCCCCTTCCTCATAGATGGCCGGTGACGAGCCACCCCGGTAGAAGTTGTTGCCGCGGATGAGCACCTGGCCGCCGTAGCTGGTTTCCAGCACACCTTCGGTGCCGAACATCCGGTTGAGAATACCTTCGGGCTGCGTGCCGTGCCCGGCGAACTGCCGCGAGCTGAACGCGATGCCGACATTGTCGGGGTACTGGAACGTGACACTGAACGTGTCCCAGCAGTCGCCGAAGTCGCGCACTTTGCGCCCGCCGGTGCCGAACGCGCACACGGGGGGCTGCCCCATGATCCAGCTGGCGACGTCGAGCGTGTGGATGTTCTGTTCGGTAATGATATCGCCGGACAGCACCTGATCGAGTCCCCAGGCCCGCAGGCGGCTCTCGGGATTCGTCTTGGCCTCCTTGGCGAAGTCAATCTGTCCCATCCAGGGCACGTCGGCATGGTAGGTCGCTTCGCCGAACGCGAACTTGCCGATTGCACCTTCGTGTACGCGGCGCAGCGCCTCCATGTAGAACGGGTCGGAGCGCGTCTGGAAATCGACCAGGAAGCACAGCCCCTTGCTGGTCGCCTGCTTGCCGCTCTCCTCGACACTCTGGCAGCCCGGCACGTCGACGGCGATGGGTTTGGCCAGATAGACATGCTTCCCCGCCGCGACCCCCGCGGCCGCCTGCTCCGGATGGAAGTAGGGGGGGGATTCCACGACGATGGCGTCCAGCTTCTGCTCCAGCATGCGGTGGTATCCCGCCAGACCGGCATAGCGCGCCTCGGGCTTCACGTCCAGCTTGGCACCGAAATCATCCAGGCGGTCCTGGAAGTAGTCGGCGGCCGCCACGATATTGTAGCCGCCATGCTTCTGGAACAACGCAGCGATCCAGCTGCCGCGTCCGCCGCAGCCGATGACGCCGATATCGACTTTCTCGTTGGCCTGATAGCCCGCGACCAGTTCGGGACGCAGGATCGTGAAGCCCGCGGCTGCGGCTCCGGCGCCGGCCAGGAAGCTGCGCCGGGAACACCAGGCGGCACGGCAGGATTGGTTCTCGGTCGTGTTCACGTTCGACATGGTTCTATCTCCGAATCTCCGAAATTCATTCCGCGGGTTTGGCAAACACTTCGACTTCCACATAGTGATTCAGACTGTTGGCCGTGTTGCGGCGGCTGTACAAACGTACGTACCGGCCCGTTACCCCCCGAGCGTCGATCAGCTTGCCCTGGTAGGTCTCGATGTACGGACGGTCCTTCCCGACCCCCAGCTTGGCGGATGCGTCGGTGTCGTTGTTGTACACGGTCTGGACGTTCTGCGTGAACTGCTCGTCATCCGCCACCTGCACGATCACGTCCTCATAGCTGCGCGCTTCCCGGAAGAAATGCCAGACATACACGCCGTAGATCCGCATGGGCTGCTCCAGATCGATCTGGACCCACTGCACGCCCGGTGACAGCTCGACATACGCTTCCTCCGTCCCCTCCTTGTTGCCGTCGGTGACGAACTCCAGCTTGCCGATGATCGGATCCGACTCGCTGGACGTCACCTTCTTGCCCCGTGCGACGTTCGTGGTGCCTTCGGGCACGAGCAGTTCGGGGGCCTTGTCCGACGGGGGTTCCAGGTTGGGATACAGCCGCGCGAGGACATCGGGGGGAGTGCCTGCCAGGACCTCGCGCGGGAGATCCGTCTGCAGCGGCACCTTCTTCTCTTCCGCAATACCCAGGCCTGCCAACCAGGCCAGCGCGACCAGAAACGCAGTGCAACGAAGCATGTGATGCTTCCTCCTTTCATGTCGAATTCGTATTACCGGGCCGATTCAGTGGGTTGCTTACCATCATAATCCAATCTCAGCCGTTTGAGGCGGCGCCGGACCCGTTCCAGCCCGGCCAGAATGCCGCACGCGTCCCGGCAGAGTCGCAGCCGGCTGCCCGGCCGTTCGGCCCAGTTGATGGCCACCTCGGCAATGCGGTAGTCCAGCTGCTGGGCCAGCGCCAGGATTTCGATGTCGAACAGATAGCCGTTTTCATGCGAGAGGGCGAACAGCCGCGCGGCGGCCTCGCGGCGGAACATCTTGAAGCCGCACTGCGTGTCACGCACCGGCAAGCAGAAGAGACTGCGCGCCGTGGCGGCGAAGACGCGCCCCAGTATCGCTCGGCTCCAAAACCGCCGCCGTACCACCTGGCTATCGCCAGCGAGCCGCGAGCCGACGGCCACGTCCGCGCCAGCCTCCAGTGCCGCGCTGAGCCGGCGCTCTTCCTCGATCGGTGTCGCGCCGTCCGCATCCGCGAACAGGATCCGGTCCCCGCGCGCTGCCCGGACCCCGGTCCGCACCGCGGCCCCTTTGCCCTGGTTCCGCGGATGACGCAGGAACACGAACTGGGGCCACTCGCCGCAGATGGGGGTCAGCGTCTCCAGCAGGTGGTCGGCGCTGCCGTCATCGACGACAATGACCTCGTACGCCGCGGGGTACTGCATGTCAAAGTAGTGGCGGATGGACGCGAGATACGGCGGCAGCCGCAGCGCCTCGTTGTACGCGGGTATCACCAACGACACGGTCAGGGACGCGGCATCCGACGGACTCGTGCCACCGTGATCCGCCACCGGCTCGCACCGCGGTGCCCGCACATGCTGTGAATCACCCGGTTCGCCAGCGGGAGTGCCACCTGACTCGCACATGTCAGTACTCCACAGGATAACATGATCGTGAGGAATCGGATGTCAGCCAGACGCGCGTGGGGCCTTCTGCTCTGCTGGTTGTTGCTCATCGCCGGTGGGGCGGCGATTCGCATCCCCAGGCTCGATGCGCGGCCCATGCACGCGGACGAAGCGGTCCAGGCCGCGCGTTTCCGCGACTTGTGGATCACAGGACAGTACCGCTACGATCCGCATGAGTTTCACGGCCCGACGCTCATCTATGCCACGCTGCCATCTGTGCTGGCGGGAAACGCCGCCACGTTCGCGGACACAACGGAGGCGATGTACCGGGCGGTGCCGGTCGCCTTTGGGGTAGGATTGCTGTTCCTATTCTGGTTGCTCCGCGACGCGTTGGGAAGAGCCGGCAGCCTGTGGGCCACCCTGCTGGCGGGCTGTTCCCCCGCGTGCGTGTTTTACAGCCGATACTACATCCATGAAACATTGTTGGCCTTCTTCACGCTGGCCGCAATCGCATTGGGGTGGCGCTACGTGCGGAGCGGCCGGCTGGCCTGGTGCCTGGCTGCTGGAGCGGCCATCGGCCTGATGCAGGCAACGAAGGAGACTGCGGCCATCGCCTACCTGGCCGGGCTCGCCGCCCTGGCCGCCACCGTGCTGCCCGCCCGCCGCGCCGCCGGAGGTCCTCCTCGGGACCTGCCTGTTCGCTGCTGGCATCTCGCGCTGGGTGCCGCCGTGGCCGTGCTGGTGGCCATCACTCTGCTGTCGTCATTCTTCACTCATCCGCGCGGTATCGTGGATGGTGTGTTGACGTACGTGCCGTGGTTGAGTCGCGCGGGGGGCGCATCGCCCCATGTCCATCCGTGGCACTTCTACTTCCAGCGTCTGATCTGGTGGCGCGGCGGCGGCGCTGGGCCGCTCTGGTCCGAGGTTCTGATTGTGGGCCTGGCCGCCATCGGGTGCGCCGCCAGCGTTGGGTCCCGTCCACGCTGGCTCCGCGATGGGCACGCCGGTTTCCTCCGCTGGATGGCCTGGTACACCATCGCTGCCGTCGTGATCTACACAGTGATTCCCTACAAGACACCCTGGTGCCTGCTGCAGTTCCTGCTGGGGATGATCGTGTTAGCCGGCGCGGGAGCCACTGTGCTGTGTCGCGCGGTTCGCAGCCGGTACGCCGCCTTCGCGGTGGGAGTGTTGCTTGCAGTCGGGGCAGCGCACCTGGCCTGGCAAGCCTGTCGCGCCAGCTATTCTCTGGTAGCCGACCCGCGCAATCCGTACACGTATTCCCAGACCTCCACCGGCGCGGTGGAGCTGGGTGCGCAGCTGCAGGAGCTGGCGGAGTCGAGCGACCGGGGCTATCACACCCCGGTCAAAGTCGTGTGGAACGATCCATACTACTGGCCGTTGCCCTGGTACCTGCGGCGTTTCGCCGACGTCGAATTGTGGACCTCGTTACCCGCCGATGCGGCAGCGCCGCTGGTCATCGCCGCGCCGCAACACGACGCGCAGCTCACCACGCAACTCGAGGCGACTCATATCATGACCGGCTATTTCGAGCTCCGCCCGCAGGTACTCGCAATGCTCTGGGTGCGGCTTGAGCTGTGGGAGCAGATGCTGCGCCGCCAGGGGCGGATCTGACCCGGGCGGCGACGGCACGCGCCACCCCCTGGGGCGGGCTCGAGCCCTATGCGAGCCGCCCCTGCCTCGTGCTGCGCTCCTGCCCGTCGCGCCGACTCGGTGGAATCGGTACTGGGCACCTCAGCCCCCGCCATTGCCCCGGTGTGCGGCAGCGTGCGGCGGCCGGGAGCTTACACGTTATCCGGGGTCGGGTGGATCCAATCACCGCGATAGGTTCGCGCGAGACGCCGATTGGCCTCGTCATCGCCGATAACGCGCCCGGCTGCAGCATCCCAACGGAGCTCGCGTCCGAGTTCCATTGACAGATTAGCCATGATGCAGCAGGCGGAGGAGATGTAACCCTGTTCGATGTCGGCCACGGGCAGCTGGCCATTCTGGCGCGCGGCCAGGAAGTTCCGCATGTGAGCGCGCGTGCCCGGTGCGGCGAACAGCTCCGTCGCCTTGTGCTGCACATCCTCGGGGTACTGCTCGCGTTCCTCCAGCGCTTTGCGGTGCTCCTTCGAGCCATTTCCTTTGGGGATGAAGTCGTACGACCACACGCTGAACTTGAGTGTCCCCTTATCGCCGTAGAGGGTCGCGCCCCAGGGATACTCGGGATCCGGGTTCTCGCCCCAGTTGCGCTGGTTCCAGACCACCTGCACATCTCCGTGGTCGAACAGTGCGGTCTGCGTATCGTGCAAATTGATGTTGGAGTCTGGGCTGCGCATGAGGCTCCCGCCGGTGGCGGCAACGCGTTTCGGCCAGCCGAGTTTCAGGAAATACCGCACGGCGTCGTACATGTGGACGCACAGGTCGCCGGTCTGGCCGTTGCTGAATTCGCGGCACGCGCGCCAGCTGCGCGGGTGGATTCCCGGGTTGAAGTCGCGCCAGGTGGCAGGTCCGACGTACATGTCCCAGTCGAGCGTTTCGGGTGGCTGGGTGTTGGGCGGAAAATCGCCTGGCCCGCCGTAGTAGCTGTGGATATCAACGTAGGCGACTTTGCCGAGCAGGCCGCTGTCAATGAACTTCTCGCGCGCTTCCAGCAGGTGCGGCGTGCTGCGCCGCTGCAGCCCCACCTGCACGGTCCGCTTGTACTTGCGCGCCGCGGCCACCATCGCCTGGCCTTCCACCACGTCGTAGCAGATCGGCTTCTGCACGTAGACGTCGCAGCCCGCCTTACAGGCTTCGACCATCGGCAGGCAATGCCAGTGATCGGGGGTGCCGATGAGCACAACCTCGGGACGCTGGTCCGCGAGCAGTTTCCGGTAATCGCCGAACGTGGGAGGCGACTTCCGGGAAGACTGCCGCTGCGCGACGAGTTCTGCCGCTTCGTTCACCAACTGGCGGTCCACGTCGCACAGCCCGACGACCTCGGCCGGCGCGACCTGCAGGAGATGAAACAGGTCCGTTTTGCCGTACCAGCCACAACCGATCAGAGCCACGCGCAGCGGCTGGTCGGTGGCAGCGGCATAGGCCCGCGCATGCCAGGCGGCCAGCGACATCACCCCGCCCACGCCCGCTTTCAAAACATCACGCCGATTGATCATGATATGTTCCTCTTGTGCTGGAGTGTTCTCGGCTCGCCCGCCGGCAAGCCGTGGACCCGCAGACTGAATATGATAACACGTTTTGCGCACAGCAACTCTAGATAGCCTGTTATTATGGTATCATGACCAGCGAGATCGGGGGCATCCCCGACGCGGCCAGCACACACGCGGACCAGACCGCAGGAGGAACCCCAATGTACCGTTGTACCCGCATGTCGATCCGGAAGGCTATCCTGGTCCTGGCAATGAGCGGCGCCGTGGCGGGGATGACGCCGATGCCGCCCGTGGCGGCCGATGAAGCAGCGCTGCCCTGGCAGACCCATACGCCGATCGTGGTGGTCCAAAAGGAACTCTACCGCCAACATACCCGCCCGCGAGAAGCGCCCATGGCCGCGGTGACCTATGTGGGGCCGAACCTGGAACGGCGCGAGATGCAGGCCGAGGAAGTTGAGAGCGATGTGGCGTCCAACGTCCGCGCCCGCTGGTCGTCGGACAACGGGCGCACGTGGAGCGAGTTCGTCCCGGTGCAGCTCTCGAACAAAGTCGATTACGGCGGCGTGACAGTTTGGGAAGGTGAAGGGACGGGCGTCTTCGATCCCGGTGCGGGGGTCTTGGTGCAGGCCTGGCTGAGGCAGATTGTTGTCGACGGCCTGTTCCACTGCTTCACCTATACGCGCTATTCGCGCGATCTGGGACACAGCTGGAGCCAGCCCCAGCAACTCCGGTACGAAGACGGCGGAGCCGATTTCGATGCGGCCGCGCCTCGGCACGCGGAATTCCTCGATCACAACGAGGGTTATTTCGGCAATAACCTGCTGGTCCGCGCCGATGGAACGCTGGTGCACGTCCTGGCGCACACCAACGCGCCGGGGGATCCGCGCAACAATCAACGCCCGTGGCGCATGGGCAGCGTCCTGTTCCTGGGACGCTGGAATGCGCAGCAGGGCGATTACGAATGGCAGCCGGGCGCTCGCGTGGAAATCTCCCCGGACGAGTCGGCGCGCGGACTGATGGAGCCGGAGGTGGCCGAACTGGCCGACGGTCGACTGCTGGTCGTGTGGCGCGGGTCCACCCACGGATGGGACGGCAGCGTCGCGAAACTGCCGGGACGGAAGTTCTTCAGCGTGTCGGCCGACGGCGGTCGCACACTCACCCCGCCTGCCGTCTGGAAATACGACGACGGCAGCGACTTCTACTCCCCCTCGTCGATTCACCGCATGATCCGGCACAGCGTCACGGGCAAGCTCTACTGGCTGGGCAACATCTCGGCGACGCCGCCTCGCGGCAACTTGCCACGCTATCCTCTGGTGATCGCGGAAGTGGATGAAGCGACCGCCACGCTGCGCAAGGCGACCGTGTCGGTCATCGACGATCGCCAGCCAGACCAGGGACCGGAAGTCCAGTTCTCGAATTTCTCGCTGCTCGAGGATCGCGAGACGCACGCGCTCGAGCTGTATCTCACTACCTACGGCCAGGCGCCGGACCCGGCCGACTGGGCGACCGCTGACTGTTTCCGGTACCTCATCAAAGTCCAGTGACGCGCCGCGGTACCCCGAGTGACGCGAACGGAGGCACGAGCACAAGTACGCGCACACGACTGGTCAATGGGCACAGCCTGGCCCGACGGTCTGGAAGAAGTCGTGGCCTTTGTCGTCGATCAGGATGAAGGCCGGGAAGTCGACCACGTCGATTTTCCAGACCGCTTCCATCCCGAGTTCCTCGAATTCGAGCAGTTCGACGTGGCGGATATTCTCCTTGGCGAGGATCGCCGCGGGGCCGCCGATGCTGCCGAGATAAAAGCCGCCGTGCTTCTGGCAGGCGGCGGTCACCTGCGGGCCGCGATTGCCTTTGGCGATCATCACCAGGCTGCCGCCATGGCGCTGGAACAGCTCCACGTACTCGTCCATGCGGCTGGCGGTCGTGGGTCCGAACGAGCCGCTGGGAAACTGAGCCGGCTTCTTGGCCGGGCCGGCGTAGTACACGGGATGGTCACGAAAATACGCCGGCAGCGGTTGCCCTGCCTCGAGTCGCTGCTTCAGTCTGGCGTGCGCCATGTCGCGCGCTACGACCAGTGGGCCGGACAGCAGCAGCCGGGTCGTGACAGGGTACTGTGTCAGGTCGGCCAGGATCTCGCGCATCGGCCGGCACAGATCGACGCGTACTGCGCCCTCATCACGGCACTGTCGCAGGGCTGCGGGGATGTACTTGAGGGGTTCGTACTCCAGCTGCTCAAGGTAGACCCCCTCGCGCGTAATCTTCCCCTTCGCCTGCCGGTCCGCGCTGCAGGAGACTCCGATGCCGACTGGCAGCGACGCGCCGTGACGCGGCAAGCGGATGACGCGCACGTCGAGCGCGAAGTACTTGCCGCCGAACTGAGCGCCAAGACCAGTCTGCTGCGATGACTCCAGCAGCCGTGCCTCGAGCTCCTGATCGCGAAACGCGCGACCGTGCGCGTTGCCGGTCGTGGGCAGGCTGTCGAGATACCTGGTCGACGCCAGCTTCACCGCCTTGAGATTGGCCTCGGCCGACGTGCCGCCGATGACGAATACCAGGTGGTAAGGGGGGCAGGCGGAAGTACCCAGCAGCGCCATCTTCCGCGTCAGCGCCGCCACCAGCTTGCGAGGATCGAGCAGCGCGGGCGTTTCCTGAAACAAGAATGTCTTGTTGGCCGACCCCCCCCCTTTCGCCATGAACAGCAGTTCATAGTGGTCGCCGTCACACGCCAGCAGGTCGATCTGCGCCGGCAGGTTCGTGTGCGTGTTCCGCTCCTGCCACATCGTCAACGGAGCGGTCTGCGAATAACGCAGATTGTTCTCGGTGTACGCGGTATACACGCCGCGCGCCAACGCCTCCTCGTCACCCATCGACCAGACCGCGTGCCCCTTCTTGCCCAAAATGATCGCCGTACCAGTATCCTGGCAGAAGGGAAGTACCCCGGCGCTGGAGACCTCAGCATTCTTGAGCATGGTCAGCGCAACCATCCGATCGTTGTCCGACGCCTCGGGGTCGTCCAGCACGGCCGCTACTTGCGCAAGATGTGCCGGGCGCAGAAAGAAGTTGATGTCGTGGAACGCCTGAGCCGACAGCAGCGTCAGCGCTTCCGGGGCCACGCACAGTAGC
>Ga0123333_10002014_pt1 | contig 21151 bp, 22 predicted proteins | sample BioC12SIPDNA_3_FD_89957 | JGI IMG/M metagenome (GOLD analysis project Ga0123333, IMG submission 89957) | Anaerobic biogas reactor microbial communites from Washington, USA - Biogas_R2_B C12 SIP DNA | ecosystem: Engineered > Bioreactor > Anaerobic > Unclassified | place: Washington, USA... | reverse complement strand
CTCAATACGCCTTGCCGAAGACCACGCGGCGGCGGCTGGGTTGGCCGCTGATGATGCAGGTGCCGGGCTCGTCGTCGGCGTCGAGGGGGATGCAGCGGATGGTGACGTTCAGGTCGCTGCGTACTCGCTCCTCGACGGCCGGGTCGCCGCTCCAGTGGCTCAGGGCGAACCCGCCGTGGATCTCCGGCTTCTCCGCGTTCTGCGGTGTGAAGAAGGCGTAGAACTCATCCTTCGAGTCGATCCTGCGGGTGTGCTGCTCGCGCAGGGCACGGGCCCGCTCGAACAGGGCGGCCTGAATCTCGTCAAGCTGGGCGGCCACGGTGGCGACGAACTCGGCCCGCGGCCGGCTGGTGCGCTCCTTGTGCCCGCGGTCGCGCCGGCCGACGAAGACCGAGTCGGCGGCCATGTCCCGCGGCCCGACCTCCAACCGGAGGGGCACGCCTTTCTTGATCCACGACCAGGTTTTTTCGCCGCCGCGCATGTCCCGCGTGTCCAACTCGACGCTTAGCGGTCGGCCGTCGTACTGCACGTCGCGTAGCTCGGCCGCCAGCTTCCCGCAGTACTCCAGCACGCTCGCCCGGCTCTCCTCGTTGTGGATCACCGGCAGGATGACCACGTGCGCCGACGCCAGCCGCGGCGGCAGGATCAGCCCGTCGTCGTCGCTGTGGGTCATGACCAACGCCCCGACCAGCCGCGTCGACACGCCCCACGACGTCGTCCACGCGTGCACCAGCTCGCCCTTGTCGTCCAGGAACTTGATGTCCGAGGCCCGGGCGAAGTTCTGCCCCAAGAAGTGCGACGTGCCCGCCTGCAACGCCTTGCGGTCCTGCATCATCGCCTCGATGCAGTAGGTGGTGACCGCGCCGGGGAACCGCTCGCTGTCGGTCTTCTCGCCTTTGAGCACCGGCATGGCCATGTAGCGTTCGGCGAAGTCGGCGTACACATCCAGCATACGCCGCGTTTCCTCCATGGCCTCGTCGGGCGTCGCGTGGGCCGTGTGCCCCTCCTGCCACAGGAACTCCGCCGTCCGCAGGAATAGCCGCGTGCGCAGCTCCCAGCGCACCACGTTGGCCCACTGGTTGATCAAGAGCGGCAGGTCGCGGTAGCTCTGCACCCACTTGGCGAACATCGCTCCGATGATCGTCTCCGAGGTCGGCCGCACGACCAGCGGCTCTTCCAACTCGCCCGCGGGTACCAGTTGGCCGTCCGGCCCCGCCTCCAGCCGATGATGCGTCACCACCGCGCATTCCTTGGCGAAGCCCTCGACATGCTCCGCCTCCTTCTGCAGGAAGCTCATCGGGATGAACAGCGGGAAGTACGCGTTGCGGTGCCCGGTGGCCTTGAACATGCCGTCCAGCACCCGCTGCATGTTCTCCCACAGGGCGTAGCCCCAGGGCTTGATGACCATGCAGCCGCGGACCGGCGAGACCTCCGCCAGATCCGCCGCCCGGACCACCTGCTGATACCACTCCGGATAGTCCTCCGCCCGCGTGGGCGTGATTGCCGTTTGTGCCTGTTTGGCCATGCTTATCCTCACAACTGCCGGTCGAGCCGGCGGTACATAATCGCTTCACTCACGTGCTCGGGGCGCAGGTCGGCCTGGCCTTCCAGGTCCGCGATGGTACGGGCCACCCGCAGGATCTTATCGTGCGCCCGGGCCGATAGACCCAATTCAGTCAGGGCTTGCTGCAAGATACGTTCACTCGCGTCGTCCAGGCCGCAGTGCTTGCGCAGCAGGCGCGAGCCCATTCGCCCGTTGAGCATGGTGCTCTGCTCGCCGAACCGTTCGCGCTGGATGTGCCGGGCCCGCAGGATCGCCTCGCGCAGGGTGGCGCTGTCGCTGCCGTCGCGCGGGCTGCGCAGCTCGCGGTAGGCGACGGCGGGCACCTCGACGTGGATGTCGATGCGGTCGATGAGCGGCCCGCTGATGCGTGCGAGGTAGCGGTCGATCTGCGGCGGTGTGCACTTGCAGGGCTTGCGGGGGTCGGTGTAGTAGCCGCACGGGCAAGGGTTCATGGCCGCGACCAACATGAACTGGGCGGGAAAGACGATCGACGAATGGGCCCGGGCGATGGTGACCACGCCGTCTTCAAGCGGTTGACGCAGGGTTTCGAGAATGGCCCGTGGGAACTCGGGGAACTCATCGAGGAAGAGCAGCCCATGGTGAGCCAGCGAGACTTCGCCCGCCTGGGGGATGGTGCCGCCGCCGACCAAGGCCGGCCCGCTGGCCGAGTGATGCGGCGAACGCACCGGTCGCCGGGCCATCAGCGGTTGACCGGGCGGCAGCTTGCCGGCGGCCGAGTAGATCCGTGTCGTCTCAAGCGACTCCGGCAGCGTCAACGGCGGCAGGATCGTCGGCAGCCGCTTGCTGAGCATGGTCTTGCCCGATCCGGGCGGCCCGATCATCAATACGTTGTGCCCGCCGGCGGCGGCGATGGTCAACGCCCGCTTGACCGCCTCCTGTCCGCGGACCTCGGCAAAGTCCACGTCATAGGTAGCCGCCTCGCGGAACAGGGCTTCCAGGTCGATGACCGTCGGCTCGAGAGGTACCTGCTCGGTGAGGAACCCCACCGCCTCGGCCAGCGTGCCGATCCCGATCACGTCCACCTCGGACACTACCGCCGCCTCAGCCGCGTTCTCTCGCGGCACAATCACCCCCGCCGCCTTGCGGTCGCGGGCCAGCATGGCCATCGACAGGGCACCCTTGATCGGCCGAACCCGTCCGTCCAGGGCCAGTTCCCCCGCGATGAGGTAGTTGCCGACCCGTGCCGGCGCCCCTTGGTCGCCGGCAAAGATCAGACCCAGAGCGATGGGCAGATCGAAGGCCGGCCCCTCCTTCTTGATGTCCGCCGGGGCCAGGTTGATGACCGTCTTGTACTGCGGCCACATGTAGCCGGAGTTCTGCAGGGCGCTGCGGATGCGTTCGAGGCTTTCCTTGACGCCCGGGTCCGGCAGGCCCACGATCGACGCCTTCTCGAACCCGCGGGAGGCCGCGTCTACCTCCACCTCGCAGGGAACGGCTTCGATGCCAACCAGTGCAATGCTCTGAAGTCGGGCCAACATGGGCGGAATTGTACGCCAAGCCCCGCGAACGGCAAAGACCGCAACGGTATCACACCGCGCCCATCAGAGCCGCGACCGTAAGGGAGCGGTTCCCCGGTAAGGCGGAACCGCTCCCTTACGGTCGCGGCTCGGATGGCGTGGCTGCAAGCCGTCACTTGGACGTGTCATCGTCGGCGTCTGGATCTTCGTCCTCCCAGTCCTGCTTCCAGCGATCCGCTTCGTCGGCCTCGTCGATCTCGCGTTCCATGTGCCGAAACATCTTCTCCTGCAACGGCGCGAGACGCCGGTAGAAAGCCAACGTCGCCTGGTAGGCTTGCACCATTTGGTCCGTCTTGATGAGCTGCCACTTGGCCAGGCATTCCGGTTCCTTGATCGTCGAAAACGGGTCGCAGGCAAATCGGAATTGCCCGTTCTCCCCGCGAATAAAGTGCTCGCATTCGCTGCACTGGATCATGGCTGTACTCCAGGAGGCGACAACCGGTCGGCACCGGGTCAGTACAACACGTGCGGCAAGGTCTGCTCGATGTTGTCCGTGTTGCCCTCGATCTGCCTTTGGATTTCCCGTTGGGACTGGGGGCTTTCCCGGTCAAATCGCTCGAATTCCTCGCGCAGAGCCTGCTCCAGGGCGGCCGGCAGATGCTGGTTGTTGGCCACGTCCTGCTGATGACGCTCGGCGATCATCCGAGAAGTCGCGTCTAACTGTTGCGGTCGGTTGGCCTCAATCGCCGCCAGCATCGACAAGGTGGCGTTGAGGTTGTCCTGTCGCCGGGCGACCGCCGCTTGGTGCGTGGGGTTCTCGCACCCGGCCAAGAAGAAGATCCCGAGCATCACGCCCGCTACCTGGGCTGACTTGTGCCTCACGGTCATGTTTCCACCCGTAGAAAGGCCCCTGGCCGGCCGCCGCGGCTCCGCACCCCAAACTCGACCGGTCTGCAGTTCAGCATACCAGCCCGACCCCCGGGGGGCAAAAGGATGCGAGCGGGGCGGCACCCGGGCGTGTGCCTTTGATCTCTGAACCCTCACGTCCGGTCCGAAAACCCGCGATGGCGCTTGGGGGGTGTTTCCGGTCCGGACCCGGGGACTTGCGTCCCCGGCTCGCTTGTGACGGTGGCTCGCTTGCGTTCCTGCCCGCGCATTTCCGGGCAAATGCTCGCAATGTCCTGGCGGGCCAGACGTTCATATCCTATGCTGACGTGCTTATGGAGGCCACCGAGATCGCCGACGTGATCCTTCGTGCCCAACGGCACGAACCCGAGGCGTTTGACACCCTGGTCGACGCCTACAGTTCGCGTTTGTACGGTTTTTTTTACCGGCACACGGGATCGCGCCACGATGCGGAGGATCTGCTCCAGGAGGTCTTCGTCCGGCTGGTTCGCCGGATTGGCGAGTATCAGCACGACGGGCGGTTTGACGCGTGGCTCTTCCGCGTTGCCGCCAACCTGCTTCGTGACCGGGGCCGGCGGGCGAAGCGAACGCGAGAAGTTGGGATCCAGCCGGCCGAGGCGGATCGCGAGTTCGAGATTCTGGCCCCGCAGCCGGAGGGCCCCGACGGTCGTCCGGACGACCCCGTCGAGCGGGCCGAGCAGCTTGATCGCCTCCAGTGGGCACTGGGACAGTTGTCCGAGGCGGAACGTGAAGTGATCCTTCTGCGGCACTTCTCGGACATGAGCTTCCGCCAGATCGCCGAGGTGATGGGCACGCCGCTGGGGACGGCCCTGGCCCGGGCACACCGAGGGCTCAATCGGCTGCGGGAACTGATGGATGGTGGACCATGAAGCCCGACGAGCAGACATGGGAGCACGAGATCGAGCGGGAGCTGGCTCGCTGGTCGGCTGACTTGGCCGTCGAGATGCCGCCGGACGTTCGCGACCGGACACGGGCTGTCGTGCGGCATACGATGGAAGCGCAGTGGCTGGCGGGCCACCCGGCCCCGCTGCCGAGCGACGGGGCTGTTGATCGCGTGCGCCTCGCCGTTCGTCGAGAGCTGACCCAACTCGCTGCCTCCACGGCCGGTGTGGATGAAACATTGCCGGAAGCCGGTCGCGGCCAAGGTGTGTCCCCGGTACGCGGTCGATCGCTGGCGTGGCCGGGCCGGTACGTGTGGGCTTCGCTTGCGGCGGCGGCCAGCGTGCTTGTGGTGATCGGCATCACCCGGCAGCAAGGCCCGAGCGAGACGCACCCGATCGCCCAGGCTCAGCCTCGCCAGGACGCCATGGACTTGTTTGTGCAGGCCGCCGGTCGGACCTGGGCCGATGATCAGTTCACCTCCGGCCTGCGTACCGATTTGGACGCTTTTGAAGAGAGCCTTAATCGCTGGTCGCCCGCCGTTTCCGAGGTTGAGCGGATGCTGGAAGACATTGGCGATCGGTTGGACGGCTTGTTTGATGATTCGGATGATGACCGTTGGCCGGCCACTGGCTGGGCGGAGGGTTACTCGTAACGAGGGGGCAGGACTGGAGGAAGACGTATGCGACGATGGCCGCTGTGGTCGTGGTGTGTGCTGGGCATGTGGTTCCTGACGCCTCTCCCGGTGATGGCCGAGGAGACGGAGGTCGTTCCTGCCGCCAGTGCTCAAGAGAACGACACCGAGTCGGTGTCCGATGCGTCACGTGAGGGTCGGTCGGGCCGCTCCGAAGTCCGAGGTCGGTCGGGCCCCTGGCGTGAACGCCGCGAGGATCCCGATCGCCCGGAAGGGCGGGCCGCCGAGGGACGTCCCTTTGGCGGGGGTCGGGGGCCGGGTTTTGGCGGCGAGCCTCGCGAGGAGAGCTTCGACTTCCTCACCGCCGAGGAACGCGAAGAACTGCTCGCCTTCGCCCAGGAGCACTTCCCCGAGGTTCACAAGCGATTGAGCACTGCCTCGCCTTCCGAACGCCGTCGCTTCTTCCACCAGGTCGGTTGGCGGATGCTCCGACTCCTGCGCCTTCAACGGCATGACCCTGAGTTGGCCGACAAGCTGATCGCCGAGCAGAAGATCGAGATGGCCCTCATGGAACTTCGGCGGGATTACCTGGATTTTCCCTCCGAGGCCGCCCGCAATACGGTCAAGGCCAAGATACGGCAACTCATGGAGACGCGTTTCGATCTGCGGCAAGCCAGACTGGAGCTCGAGATCCGCGAACTGGAACGTCGAGTGGTGGCCGCTCGCGAGCGTCTGGCCAAGCAGGAGGAAAGCAAATCGCAGATCCTTGACCTCGAAATCGACCGATTCATTGATGAAGTGGAGGGTCGCTCGACGTGGGATCTGCCGCCGGACTCGGACAGCCCGCTGCCGGGCGGCCCACCACCCGGTGGTCCAGGTCCGCTCGACCTGCCGGGCCGTCCCGGCCGATCGTCGGATTAGCGCGTCAGCGAGCCCGAAACGTAAGCGATGGAACGTGTCAACCATCCCGAAGCGCAAGCGCCGGGAACAGCCAACGAGCCCGGAGCGCAATCGCCGGGAATAGCCAACGAGCCCGGAGCGCGAGCGACGGGATTGTGGAGCGTCAGCGACGTACTTCTCGCGTGCCCGGCGTTACCCGCTCGCTCGCGCTCGGGGCTCGTAACCACTCGCTTGCGCTCGGGATTCGTCACCCGCTCACTTGCGCCTCGTTCCTCGCCAACGAGCCCGGAGCGCAATCGCCGGGACAAACCAAAGCGACGGGACATACCAACGAGCTCGGAGCGCGAGCGACGGGATTGTGGAGCGTCAGCGACGTACCTCTCGCGTTCCCGGCGTAACCCACTCGCTCGCGCTCGGGGCTCGTAACCACTCGCTCGCGCTCGGGGCTCGTTATTCGCTCGCTTGCGCTCGGGATTCGTTACCCGCTCACTTGCACTCGGGATTCGTTACCCGCTCACTTGTGCTCGGGGCTTGTGACTCGCTTCGTTCCACACGGGCGACTGGCTGGCGTCACGGTTCGATCGGTCGGCGATCGGCAAAGCCCGTGGTCACCTCGTGCCAGTGGGCGATGTGTTCTTCGCCGAGCTTCCAGCAGAGCAGGATCTCGCGGCCGTCGCGCAAAGAGGGAAAATCCACCAGGCCGACCTCGTAGTCTTTCAACTCGCAGCCGATCTCATCCAACTCCTCGCGCAGAGCCGCGAGGTGGTCCGTGGCGGCGGCATACTTCACGCGGGCATTCTCGGCGCCGGCCAAGTCCCCCTGCTGATCCAGCGACTGGTAGGTGTCGTGCAGTTGCCGCAGGCGGTCGTAGTTGCTCACGATGTCGGTCACGATGCGGCGGACCAAGACCAGTGCGCGATTGGCCTGGGCGACGGTGAACAGCTTGCGGCTGGCAGCCGAAGACGGCTCCGGTAGAGAAATCGCTTCAAACGCATCCATGTTTCCGCTCTCCGTTTCCATCGACCGTGCCCGGCCGTCTGAGGCTTGCCTGTTCGATCACGCGTCCATCGAGCCTGCCCGGCCGCTCCGGACGCCTCATGTTGCGAATCCCGGCTGCTACCCCGAACGTACCAAACGGCCCCGATGAAGTCAACGCGAACTCTGCGCCGTCTGACCTCGACCCACGCCGTCCAAGGAGAGCATCGCCCTATGCGCGGGTAACGTGGTACCCAGCAAGCGGTTACGAGCGAGAATGGCGATTGCCGTCTTTGGGCGGCGCGTTCCCGCCTCGCCGCAGGCAAACAGCGCGCGATGCATATCTCGTTGTCACATTGCGGGGAGACAGGCGGGCTTCTGCAAAACGCGATCCACAGCCGTCGCGAGAGGGCCTTGTGCGGATCAGTCAGGCTTGGCGGTCAGCCACGATGTCGCCATCGCCGGTTCATCCTCCGGGGCGGCGGCTGCGGGCTCCGTTTCGCTGGCAGGGGCCGTGGGCGCCAACTTCGCCTGGCTGGCGGCCAGTGCGGCCAGCATGGGCAGCATCGGGCAGAAGCTGAAAAAAATGCTGAGAACGCAGGCCAATATGGCGGTCGTGCGGCGGCTCTCCTGCCTGATCAGCGATTGGATGGAGAGAATCAGGCCGGCCAGACCCGACAAGATTGCGACGCCGAACACCACGCTGTTCGCGGGTGTGAGCAGGCGGATTCGGCCGCTGAGCATCTCCTCTTGCATCACTCGCTGCATTTCCTCCTGGCTGGCATTGGGGCCGGTGATCTGCTCCACGGCCATCCCGATGTTCGCCATCCACACCAGGATGCCCAGGCCCGACAACGCAACGGCCATGAGAGCCAGCGTCAGCGCCCAGATCGCCAGACTACCGGTCGGTTGAGCTGCTCTGACAGGAGCCGAGCCGGCCGGCGGCAACGGCGGGGCAAACGCGGGTGATACCGGCGAGGCGAGCGGAATCTCGCGACCCGGCCAATCGCTCGTCTGCGGCGCCGTCACTACGTTGCGGCAGTACGGACACGCCACAGACTGTCCGCCAAGCGGGTCATCCACCTCGATAGGCTGTCGACACGATGGGCATGCAAAACGAATCGCCATGCCCGGGCATGATACGCCACCGCCCTTCGCCAGACAAGAGGGGGAAGATGCAGCGAGCAAGGCAGCAAGGACACGAGTGAGCGAAAACCGCATTCGCGTGCCACTGCTCTGTGAGCAGGTACGTTTATAGCGATCCTTGTGGATATTGCCTTGTCCGCGCTAGGCCCGGCATGAATGCCGGGCCTGGCGCGTGCCGAGTAGGACATTCAATACATACGCGCTCTCTGTGCAGTGTTGCGGGTGCATGGCCTCCGACGCGAGTCACTCCGCATGATTTCGCGGCTTGCTCGCTCAACTGCTACCTCGCCACCATCCCTCACGGTGCCGCGTTCCCATACAGGGCCATCACCATGGAGATATCCACCACGTTGATTCGCCCGTCCAGGTTCACGTCGTACACGCACGTCGCCGAGGTGATCCCCGCCAGCAGGTGGGTCTTCGTCGCCCCGACGTCGATGAGGTTCAGCACGCCGTCGCCGTTCACATCGCCTTCCAGGCAACGGACCTCGCAGTCCGCGTCGCCCACCAGCATCTGGTAGGGGGCATCCGCGCCCTTGAACTTGCCCGTCAGGTCGATCGTGTGCCGTGCGCCGTCGGCCAAGCCGGTCAACTCGATCACCAGCTTCAGCCCGCCGTCCGCCAGACTCACCGCCGTGACCGCGGCCGAGCTGCCGTTGACCAGCACGTCCTCCGCGTCCAGTGTCCCATCCGCCGCCTGTGCCGGATGATCAAAAACCACCTCGACCTTCTGCAGCCCGAATCGTCGCGGCTCGGTCACCGGATCCTTGCTACCGTCCGCGTCCAGCACGATGGCCATATCCCCGACTTCCAAGGCGTGCTCGCGTACGCTGGCCCACGAGACGATGCTCGGCGGTGGGGCGACCGCGTACAACACGCTGTTGTCCACGCTGGTCGAGGCCTCATTGGGATTCCCCGCTGCGTCCTGGATCGCGCCGGCCGTCACCGAAGGCTGGACCGTGCCGGCCACGTCGATGGCCGTCACCGAAACGACGTACGTCGTCCCACTCCCGCTGACCGCGAAGACCACACCCTCGGCCGTCCCGCCCATGCTCACGCCAGTCTCATCGAAGCCGTCAACAGGCTCGCTGAAGACCACGTCGAACACGATCGGCAGGAGCCCCGTCGGGTCATCCTGCTCGGCACCCTGCTCCACCGTGACCGTCGGCGAGCTGTTGTCGATGACCGCCGCTTCGCTTGGGCCGGCCGCCGGGTTGCCGTTGCCAGCACTGTCCGTCGCGGCATCCGCCACCACGCTCAGGGCCAGCGAGCCGTCGCCCGTGATCCCGCTTACCGTCACCGTATACTCGGTGCCACTGACCGCTTCGATGGTCACTTCCGTGTTCGCGGTGCCGCTGTGCTGGACAGCCACATCGTCGGAGCTGTCGAACCCACTGACTGCCTCGCTGAAAACCACGGCGAAGCTCACGCTGTCCGCGTTGGTCGGGCCGGTCGTGGACGGGGTGATCGACACCACGGTCGGCTCCGTGCCGTCGTACTCGAACGGGCCGTAGCTGAGCGTCGTGGCCGTAGCCACGCCGTCGCCGTTGAAGCTTTGCAGGTGCAGGTAGTACGCGCCGTCGCCATCACCGGGGGCGAGGCTGAGCGCCCCGGTGTTCCAGTTGGCCTCCGAGCCGGTGAAGCTGTACGAGTCGCTCTTGTTCCACGCGTATTTGAACTGAGCGACCCGGTAGGCGTTGCCGCCGTGCGAGCCGTCGCCGAAACCGGCCGGGTTCGAGAAGCCAAACAGCGTGCCGGCCGGGTACGTCGTGCCCGTGGATTGGTCGCTCGCCACGTTTTGCCCGATGGCAGGTGCCGCCGCCAGCGTTCGTTTGCTGCCGCTGGCCGTGCCGGACGACACGCTGTTGCCGTTGCGCGACTCGACCGAGAAGTTGTAGACGGTGTTTCCGGTGAGCCCCGAGGAGGTCCAGGCATTGGTGTTCTGGACCCAGCCGGAGTTGGTGCCGGCCGTAGCATTGCTGACCCGCACGCCGGATGAGCCGGCAGTCAGATTGGAGAACGTGCCGGCCGGCGCCGCTTGAATACTCGTCGCCGCCACCGTGCCGAAGGTCAAGCCGGTCGGGGCCTGGATCTTGGTGTACTTGGTGGTTGAGCCGACGTAGCTGGTGGTGTTCTGCCACGAGCCGCGACCCCCTCCGGTGTTGTCCCGGGCGGCAATGGTGTAGGTGTAGGCCGTGTTGGCCGACAGCCCGGTGTCGTTGTGCGTGGTGCCCGCCCCCCAGCCGTAAATGCCCGTGCTGCCGCGCTGGACGCGGACGCCGACGTCGCCGCGGCGGTAGCGGTGGCTGCCCGATGTCTCGCGGAGCTCAGCTGCCCCGTCGGGTGCGCCCGTCGCCCGGTCCGTCGGAATCGACCAGGCGAGATCGATCTGACTGGTGCTGGCGGCCGTCACCGAGGAGAAGCCCGGGTTGTTGGGAGCCACGCTGTCCACGAATCGCCGCACCCATACCTCGCCGGATTGCAGAGTGCCGTTGTCCTCCGACTTGAAGTACCAGAGGTTGTGCCCGTTGATGCTGCTGTTGTTGTGAGACCAGCTCGAGCCGCTGCCGGATACCTGGGTCAGAGAGACCGTACCGTTGTATCCCTCGCGGCGGTAGAGCACTCGTTTGAGGCCGCGCGTGCAGTAGCCGTCGCCGTTGTCGCTGGCCGATCCGCTGAATGATTGCGTCGTGTTGTTGCTGTAGGACTCACCGCCCTGGCCACTGGCCGAGATCGACGGGGCCTGGTTGTCCCAGCGAATCCGCTGGAAGTGGGCGTTGGCCGCACTCCAATCTGAGGTGTACCAGCGGCGGGTCCACAGAACATCATTGCTGCCTTCCGTGTCGGCACGGAAGACGTAGCCCGTGTCGTTGATCCACGGCCCCCAGTTGTTCCAGGACCATTCCCACGCCTTGTCGGCGGTCGTGTCCACGCAGGTGTAGGCCCCGGGCCCGCCTTCGTGACTGGCGCCGCCTGTCGTGTTCCAGGTAGCCCCGACGCCGCTGCCGCAGGTGCCGCCGGCGCCGAGTCCGCCTCCTTCGCTCCAGCTGTCATTGATGCCCCGGCGGTACCACAAATGGCCGTAGCACCCACCGCCTGCCGCCGCCTCCACCTTGCCCCAGGCGTACATCCAACACACCTGGTCCGTGTTGACCATGCCGCTGGGATGATTGAAACGCAGCATGCCCCGCCATACGGACGGGCCCGTCGCCCAGCGCCCGACACGCATCAGGCCCCACGCCCCGTGATTGCAGGTCCCGCCGCTGTAATAGGTGTCCACGCATGTATCCACCGGCCAGTTGTACAACTCGCGGGCCGTCTCGAACTCCGGGTCGATGATGACGGGGTAAACCCGAGCCGCATCGGTCAACCACTCCTCGTCGGCCACCACACTGAATACCACCACCCCATCCGGGCGGGCGGCCATCTCGAAGGTCACCGCCTCCGACAGCGAATCCTCAGGAGCGTATTCACCCATCGTCAGCCACTTGGTGTCGATCATGTACGGGGCACCGACTCGGCAAATCTGCTCGCCGGACGCGTCCTCGAACCGCACCCATTTGCCCCCGGGGCCGACTTCCCAGCCCGCCCCCGCCGGCAGCTTCATCTCGAAATCGAACCGATGCCGGCCGGTGTACCGGCTCAGGATGATGTCCTCGTTGAGCTTCTTCTCGATCACCGTGTAGACCAGATCCACCCCTTCCATCACCTCAGGGTATGCGATCGTGCCGTCCTCGACCCGAGGCGCCGCCGCCGCCGCGTCCAGAAGCCTGAAGTCGATCGCGAAACCCCGATCGTTGTAGCGATGGAAGCCGTCCGCCTTCGCGGCAAAGTAAGTCTCAAACGTGTTCGTCTTGTTCTCGTACGCAAACGGGCCCTTGCTGGGCACCAGGTTCAGATCGATCGGATGCCACACGCCGGCCGCATCCTGGTAGTTGATCAGGGCCGCGTGCGTCTCGAAGGTGATGGCCCCATCCGGGTGCTGGAAGTAACGCGAGAAGCCCTCACGCTTCTCGACCATCTCGATGGCATCCGGAGCGGGTGTATTCTCATGGGTCCAGATGTCACCCGACTTGATCTTGCGGGCTCGCCAGAACAGCCGGGCATCGCGGGCCACTTCCGGATCCAATTCAGGGGCCGGTCCAAGCTCCTCGGCCGCCAGGAAAGGGTCGACCCGGAAACTCGTCGGCTCAGACCAGGCCGACCAATCGTGCCCGTCCCGCACGCGGACTCGCCAATGCCATGTGCCGCTGGCCAGGCCGCGAGGTACGTATCCGCCACTCGACGACCGCCGCTCGCCGCTGTCTTGCTCGATCGAGGCGAAGTCCAACTCGCTGGAGACCTGCACCTGGTAATGTGTCTGAGTCTGGTTGTCCGCGTCACCGTAGCGCCACGCCAGCAGGTAAGAGGGGTTGTTGGTTGTCTGGTTGTCCCGGCCGGTGGCGTTGACGGCCACAGGCGGGGTGTTGGCCATGCGGTAGATCCGCCCGCTCGGATCTCCGCCGTAGCGGCGATCCTTGTTACAGTCAGACTGATTGTCCCCGCTGTACACATACATGACGCAGGAGTAGGTCTGCGGGTAGTTCCCGGGGATGGCTACGTCGTGGTAGAACCGCCGCTCTGCCGGATCCCAACGCATCTCGACCGCCTGCAGAACGTCCCACCGGCCGTCCTCTGTGCCCAGCCAGATTCGGGCGGAGGCACCGCTCTGGCTTGGATCCTCGGATTGCCACGATTGCAGCCCATCATCCGAGCCGCCAATGAAGAAGCGAACCGTCTCGCCCTTGCGAACCGTTCCGCTGTCGCCGGGATCGACCGCCCATGGCGCCGTGACGGCCGCCTGGATTGCGGTGCAGAAACCGCCGATCACCAAGGCGGTGACCAACCCGTTTGTCAGCCATGTGTGGAACGTGCTTCTGTGTGTCATCGCGGTAGCCCTTTCCTAGACCTCAGATATGCCTCCGACGGGTGTCCCATATGCGCTCATCTATCCATGCCGGAGGGGCTGTGGGAAGTGGTGGCAGGGAAACCGCCGATGGGGGAGTGATACAGGAGTACTATCGGCACATCGCCTTGATGCGACGGCACGTTGTGGCCGCAAGCGCCGAGCTTCCTGTTCTCCTCCTGTTGCTTATCGTCGCCAGAGCATCGGTCGGTCGTCCCTGCCCAGATGAACCTCCGCGAATCCACCTCGGCTGGACATGCTCAAGATACTGTACAAACCAGCATACCCTAAAGCCGCCCCCAAGTCGACAGGAATCTTCGCCGTACCCGAAAGCCAGGCCCCGTGTGTGCTTGACACCACGCCTGGGGTGATCACAATGGAGCTTGGCCGCCGGGGGTGGGCGGCCGACATGTGGAATCGGTTCTGTTTTGCAGGGCGGTTGGCGACGGCAAGAACGCGGCCCGCGCATGGCGTTCATCGTCGCCTGGTCCAGGGCAGATTGATGGGGACAACGCCGGCACAGGTGGCGATTATTCTGGGCAGCGACTCCGATTGGCCGGTCATGCAGGTCTGTTTTCGGCAGTTGCGCGATTTCGGCCTGTTGGTCACCGTGGAGATCCTGTCGGCCCACCGAACGCCCGATAAACTGCGGGAGTTCGTGATCGCCGCCACCGCGGCCGGTACCCAGGTTTTCATCACCGCCGCCGGGATGGCCGCTGCCCTCCCCGGTGTCGTTGCCGCGTGCACCACCCGCCCGGTTATCGGCGTTCCTCTCGCCTCAGGGGCCCTGCAGGGCGTCGACAGCCTGCTGAGCATCGTGCAAATGCCGCCGGGTGTGCCAGTTGCGACTGTGGCTATCGGGGAGGCTGGAGCCCGTAACGCGGCCGTCCTGGCCGTCCAGATCCTGGCCCTGAGCGACCCCCGGCTGGCTGAGGAACTTCAAAAATTCAAAAGAAACCAGGTGGATTCGGTCGATAAAAAGAACCAATCTTTGCGGGAGCAGTTGGGCCTTGGCTAACCCCCTGTCTTACAAGACAATAGACTGGGTAGGCGGGTTGGACGGGGCGGTCGAGATGATCGACCAGACGCTCCTGCCCGAGGACGTGAAAATCCTCACGTGCCGCGATGTCGGAACCCTCTGGGAGGCGATCCGCAGCCTCCGCGTACGAGGGGCACCGGCCATTGGCGTGGCCGCGGCCATGGGGGTTGTCCTGGGAACCCGCGATGCCGCCGATCAGGCGGAGCTCTTTGAGAATCTGACTCGCGTCTGCGAGTACCTGGCGTCCAGTCGGCCTACGGCAGTCAACCTGTTTTGGGCGTTGGAGCGGATGCGGTCCCGGGCAGAAAGCCTGCGGAACCTGCCGCTCGAGGAGCTCAAACAGGCCTTGCTGACTGAGGCCCAAGCCGTGCGGGCGGAGGATGCCGCCATCTGCCGGGCCATTGGCCAAGCCGGGCAGCACCTGATCCAAGACGGTGCGACGGTGCTGACCCACTGCAATGCGGGCGGGCTGGCCACGGCTGAATATGGGACGGCCCTGGCGATCATGTATGCCGCCCGGGAGAATGGCCGGAGATTCCAGGTGTACGCGGACGAGACCCGCCCCCTGTTGCAGGGCGCCAGACTGACCGCCTGGGAATTATTTCGGGCAGGTATTGACGTCACCGTGATTTGCGATAATGTGGCGGGTAGCTTGATGAAGGCTGGCCGGATTGGCTTGGTCGTGACTGGGGCGGATCGGATTGCCGCCAACGGTGACGCGGCCAATAAGATCGGCACTTACAGCCTTGCTGTATTGGCCCAGGCTCATGGCGTGCCCTTCTATGTGGCCGCCCCGAGGTCGACTTTCGACCTGAGCTTGGAGAACGGCGAGGCCATTCCGATCGAGGTCCGACCGGCTGAGGAAGTCAGTCAGGTTTTTGGTAGGGTCGTGGTCCCGGAAGGGGTCGGGTGTTATAATCCGGCCTTTGATGTGACGCCGGCTCGGTTGATCCGGGGAATCGTCACGGAGCAAGGGATTATCGAACCGGTTCACCGCGACCGGATCCGTGAAGTTTTTGCGGGATAAGGGTTGCAAAGCTCAAGAAACTGTGTAAGATTCCGCCCCTTAGATCCGGAATCGCGGTCCACCCAGGGGTGGAGTGGTTGCGGCGGATCGATCGCAGAAGGCCTGCAGGGATCGGCTGGGTCGGCGCGGCTTGGCGATCGAGCAGTGAAAAATAGAGGACCATGCGTTTTTTACCGAGGCTAACGGCGCGGCGGAGGAGCCGCGGGTGCAAGCTTCGTTGGCCTCCCTGATGAGAGGCCTATCTTGTTCCCTTCTAAAGGAGGCTCACGATGTCGAAGTGGAGCAGGCTCAGACTGGCGGTGTTGGTGGCTGCATCGACACTGCCGACATTGGTTTGGCAGGCTGGTTGTGCGACGGTGAAGATCCCTCTCTTGCTCCCGGGTCTCCCGGGCTTCACCTTGCCGGACGGCTGGTACCAGCGTGTCATTCAGTACGTTGTGATCGCCAACATCTTCGATTGATGGGGTCGGCTGCAGCGTACCGCGGGTTTGCCGGCGGGAGCCTTGCGTAAGGCTGCCCGGCGGCGGGCTCGGGGATGGGTTTGCATGCCCCCTGAGTGGGGGCCATCAGTACTACGAGGAGACTGAAAAATGTCGAAGAAGCTTTGGGTCAAATGGAGTTTGCTGTTCGCGACCTCGGCGGTTGCGGTCTTCGGGTTCGGCGCTTGTATCGCCGACTTCCTGATGATGAACTTCATTCTGCGCGGAGTCAACTGAGTAGTTGGAGACGGCTGGGCTTGTGCCGGCATGTTCCGGGACAGGCCTGTGGAACCGTGGGGTTCGGCCGCGTCCCGGGCTCGCCCGTGGTGAGGTTCGGTGGATCGAGGGTTGAACCTGATCATTCAAGACACAAACGGAGGCTCGCAATGTTCAAAAGACTGACGACCTGGTCTTATTTGGCTGCCTTGTCGGCGGCCTGTGTATTCCAGCTCGGCGGGTGTGCCAGCGTCAAGATTCCGCTGCCGCTCCCGCTGTTCTCTTACAGCCTGGATCTGGATGCGCTGCCGCGGATCATCATCGCCATCCTGAACGAGGAATTGTTCGGTTAATCACGGCGGCACGTGGCTCGGCAAGCCCGTGGGTGAAGCAGGGCTCGTTGGCTGTTGCGGCCGAGGGGCTCTTGCCAGCCCGGGGCCTGTCGGAGGGCGCCTGGCCCAGTATGCCCACGGCAGAAGCCGGACCAGGCTTGTGACAATTCTACCATCGATGGAGGTCATTGTTATGAAACGGTTGATGAGAGTCCTTTTGATCGCCGCTCTCGCGGTGCCCATGTTTCAGTTGGGTTGCCTGCAGAAGACCGATGTGGACGGTGGTTGGGACGTTCTGCGACCCAATCCCGGTGCGCTGATTTGCGCCCGTATCCCGGCCCAGATCAGGAACCTGATTCTGATCTGCCGGTAAGCTAAGACCGCCCAAGGGTGCGAGCCGTGAAGCGCCGCTTTGCCTGAACGGCAAGGGCGGCACGGCCGGCCAGCAGAAGTGCGCTGCTCAAGTTGAGCGGTGCTTCATGGGCGCTCCGATTCAAAGCAGCTTCCCCGCCCTGACTGAGGCGGGGAAGCTGTCTTCTTTTGGCAGGGCACTTCCGCTGTCCACGCAAGCCTGGATCCAGCCCGAAAAGCCACCCGAGCAAGCCTCGCCCGCGCTCCCTGGAGCGGAACACGACTACGTCAGCAAGGCGGCTGTTGCCGCCTTGCATGGACGCTTGGGGGACTCTATACTGCCGCAGGTTACGGGCGATGGGGCATGACGCCGGCGGTGCCGCCTTGGGGCGGACGGGTTGCGGCGGCCTTGGGAGGTATGCCATGATGAACAGGCGATGGACGCGCATTTGGGTCTGGCTGAGCATGTTTCTGGCGGGGGCGACGGTTTTTCAGACCGGCGGGTTCACCACTAGGAATGGAGCGATCTCCGGCGGCTGCAGCGACTTCTGGATCAACGGCGCGGCGACATCGGTCGATTTCTGTTACCTCCTGGATTGCGAGAACGGTTTTTTCGGCGGACTGATTCAGCCCTGCGACCCCAATAATCCTTTGCTCGTCGATTGCACGCCGGCGGGTGGAGACACGGACGATGACGAGGAGCAGGACGAGGAGGAGGAGGAAGACCAGTAAGCAGGTTTTGGGTGGAAGTATGCGGGTTGTGGTGGTGTCCGTGAGGGCGGCGATCTGGCAAAAGGGTGTGAGCGATGCGACGACAGCGGAAATGGTGGATGATGTGGGTCTTGTTGGCTGCTCCTCTTGTTGGAACGGCCTGGGCGGATCTGAGTTGCATCAGCAAAGCAGCCCGCAACATCAACCCGTGCGGCACGATTCTGAACTGTGACCCGATCGAGTACGATCTATTGATGCACGATTATCCCGACTGGAGTCTGGACCCGACCTGCACGATCCCGGGATTGTGCGGCGGGCAGTACCCCTATGGCTCGGGCGACGACGACGAGTGACGGGCTGGACTTCGTGAGGCGCGGCACCGGGGGCATGCTGTCTGTCGTCTCGTGAACCGGTTGAGATGCAGATGATGAGAACGCCTGTGTCCGAATGGGTGCAGGCGTTTTCCTTTTCGCGGGCAGTGACTTGCCGCGCATTGGCCGAGAAGCGATGCTCGCTTGCCAGTAACCATGTGCCTCAGTGAGCTTGAGAGGTCGAGCTGCGGACAATCAGCCAGGTCGGCAGGAGGTCAATCCGGGTGTCGACCTGTTTGCCGTTGATGAGCCGCGCGATGTGCTGGTAGGCCCGCATACCCATTTCTTCGAGCGGTTGACGCACCGTGGTCAAAGGCGGATTGAGCAGGGCCGCGGACTTGGTGTCGTCGAAGCCCACGAGGGAGATGGCGTTGGGCACGGAAATGTGGAGTTCCCGAAGGAGAGTGAGGGCCTCAAGGGCAAGGTAGTAACCGCCGGCCACGATCGCGGTCGGGCGGTTCTTGCTCTGAAGGGTAGCCGTCAGCCGGCCCATGGCGGCACCGGCCGCCTTGGCCAGCTCGGCATTGTAGACCAAATTCTCGGCGACGGGGAGCCCGTGTGCACGCATCTCCGCCATGTATCCCTCGTAACGGTGAAGGCAATTCGTCGAATCGAGAGGGCCGTTCAAGATCGCGATTCTTCGGTGGCCCAGCTCAATGAGATGCCGTACCGCCGCTTGCATGCCCTGGAAGTTCTGCGAGTCCACGCAGTGAAGGGTGGTGTCTTCCAGAGAGGCACCCAGGACCAGAACCGGTCTTCTGGTTGCTGCTTCCTCCAGCATGGCAAACTGATGGCGATCGGGGTGGAAGCAGAGCAGGCCGTCCGCGCTGAGTACGTCGAGATCGCGGAGCGAGTGGCATCGCTGGATGACCAGTTCTCCGACGGGTTCGATGAGTTCGGCGGCCTCTCGAACGCCGGCGATAAGCCGACCGTGATAGAAGTCGCCCAGTGGATTGCACGGATGCAGCACCAAGCCGACGCGGAACTGCGGCTTGGCAGCCACTTGTGCCTCAAAATCATTGCGGACGAATGTGCCCCGGCCTCGTTCGCGGCGGACCCACCCTTCCTGGACAAGACACTGAATGGCCTTGTGCGCGGTGATCAGACTGACGTTGATCTGGGCGCTGATCTCGCCGGTGTTGGGCAGCTTCGAGTTGGGAGGGAAGCGTCCCTTGCGGATGGCCTCGGCAAGGATGCTCTTAGCCTGGAGGTAGCGGGGAACCGCTGACTCGGTGTCGACCTTATCGAGATGGACGAGCGGGCATCTGCCGGCCACGACAATTGTCTCCCCTACGATTTGGACGGCGGCACGGAGACCTCTCCCAGGGCACCCGGCTCGTTGCGGGTACACCGCTCGTAGCCCTTGGTCCGCATGCAGATCAACACCGCCAAGCACGCATTATATAACGATTCTCTCCGGCTCTCAAGGGGCGCTGTAGAAGAGCGGATTCAAACCTCCCACGGGCGGGTGCTTAAAGCGAGGTTGTAGCCTTGTCCGTAGGGCTGTCGGTTTCCGTTGTTCCTTTGGCGGCCTGCAAGGCGGGGGGCTCCCGACCAAACCGGAGGGAGCTTCTCTCGTACTGGCCCGCCCCGGGCCCGCCTTGAGGGGCTGGTGCGGCATCACTGCTTCCTGGGTTGTGGGGGAAGGCGAAGGGTGGCGGGGCGGGAGCGTGATGCGGCCAATGGCGGGTGAACGGTTCCGGGGCAAGCGGCGTGAATGCCGGGAGGTTGGCGTGACGGACACACAGGAGCGCAACGGGCGGGATGACTGGGGCGTGGCGAAGACGGGGGGTGTGTTGGAGGAGGCGTTGGTGATCGAGTCTCACCGGCTGGAGGGGACGCGGGCGCCGGAGGTGGTGCTGATTGCCCCCTGGGGCGACGTGCACTCGGTGAACGGGAGATTCGTGGTTGACGAAGAGGCCGTCCGGTTGGTGGTGGCGGCGTACGAACGGCACGCCACGGACATCCCGATCGACTACGAGCATCAGAGTCTGGGTGGGGTGTACGCCTCCCCGACGGGTCAGGCTCCGGCGGCGGGTTGGATTCGAGCCTTGCGTGCGGTATCGCCGGAGGATGCGGCGGCGGGCGAGGCGGGTCTGTTGGCCGAGGTGGCGTGGACGGCAGCGGCCCAGGCGAAGCTGTCGGCCGGTGAGTACCGGTACCTCTCGCCGGTGGTTCTGGTGCGCAAAACCGACCGCCGGGTGGTGGGATTGCACTCGGCGGCTCTGACCAACAAGCCGGCCATCGTGGGCATGAGACCCATCGTCAACCGGGTTGAGCTGGAGAGAGGGATCGCGACGGTGGAAGGGGACGCGGTGGTGGACACGGGTGTGCCCGATGGCTGTGTGGTCGGGGGTTTGGCGGCCGGCATCGAGGTTTTGCGGCGACGACTGAGGCTGGACCGGGGCAGTGACCCGGTGGAGGTGTTGTTGGCGGCGGATCGACGGTTGGGGGTGCTGATGACCGAGGCTGCCGAGCGTGAGGCTTCGGCGAAAGTTGCGGCGGCCATGCAGGCCGGGCAACTCGCGCCGGCCCAGCGGGAGTGGGCGGTTCGCTTGGCGTTGAGCGACCCCGTCGCGTTCACGGAGTGGGCGGCGTCGGCGCCCGCGGTGGTCATGATCGGGCGCACGCAGCCTCCGAGCGGCGATGCGGCCCGGCAAGGTCGGGATCGGGCGGCGGTGATCGCCTCGGCCCGGGCTTCCTTTTCCGCCGAGCCGGATCTCGCGGCGCTGACCAGTGAGTCAGCGTGGGTGAATGACGCCCTGCGCGAGGCGGGGCTGGGGCCGGACAGCGAGAAATGAGAAGCATGCTTCTGTGGTGGGTGTCTGTGGCCGTGCTGGTGGCCGGGCTCAGGGACGCACACAAGCAAGACTCTCTCGGTTCTCCATTGTCGATTCAGGATTTGGATTTGAGCGGCGTCGGGTTCACGGGTCTTAGGCAAGAAGAGGTGCATGGATGGCTTTGACGAACAATCGGCAGGTGGATCGGTATGTGGATCAGGAGATGCGTACGTTGCCCGTGGCGATGGATGCGCACATCTACAAAGGAGCGTTGGTCGGGCTTTCAGGCGGGTATGCTCGGCCGTTGGAGGCGGGCGATATCTTCGCTGGGGTCGCCTACGAGGAGATGGACAACACGGCCGGCCAGCCCGGCGATCTGGTGGTGCGGGTCTTCACG
>Ga0123333_10002012_pt1 | contig 21154 bp, 23 predicted proteins | sample BioC12SIPDNA_3_FD_89957 | JGI IMG/M metagenome (GOLD analysis project Ga0123333, IMG submission 89957) | Anaerobic biogas reactor microbial communites from Washington, USA - Biogas_R2_B C12 SIP DNA | ecosystem: Engineered > Bioreactor > Anaerobic > Unclassified | place: Washington, USA... | reverse complement strand
TATCAGCAGCTCCGGGTCGCCTGCCAGCGCCCGGGCTATCAGCAGGCGCTGCTTTTGCCCGCCGGACAGGTTGTTGCCCTTCTGGGCCACCATATGATCCAGCCCCTGCTCGGTATCGCGGATAAACTGAGCGGCCTGCGCATCCTCCGCCGCCTGCCACACGCGCTCATCGGGGATGTCCCGGTAGTAGCGGATATTTTCGCGGATGGTATCGGCCATCAAAAAGTCGTTTTGAAAGACTACGCCCACCTTGCCGTGCAGGTCTTCGGGCGGCAGGGTGCGCATATCCCGCCCGCCCAGCAGCACGCGGCCGCTGTCCGGGTCGTACAGGCGCAGCAGCAGGTTAACCAGCGTGGTTTTGCCGCTGCCTGTGGCGCCCAGGATGCCCAGCGTCTCCCCTCGCTTCAGGCGGAAACTGATGCCCTCCAGGTTGTTCTCCACCTTGTTGTAGCTGAAGCTGACCCGGTCAAACACCAGATGATCCTCGGTTTCAGCCTGCGGAGGGCCTGCAATCACGGCCAGGTCTTGGGGCATGTTGAGCACCTCAGCCACGCGGCCGGCCGAGGCGACGCCCCGGGAGGACATGATGAAGATGCGCGTGATGCCCATCATGGCCTGCAAAATGATCATAAAGTAGTTGAGGAATGCGATGATGGTGCCCGGGGTGGACATCCCGCGGTTGACCAGAAAGCCGCCGGCCAGCACCACCAGCGTCAGGCCCAAGTTGAGCGTCAGCGAGGTCAGCGGGTTGCTGAGCGCGGCCACCCGCCCGGCGCGCTGGGTGGTATTGGCCAGCGTGCCATTGACGCCGTCAAAGCGCTGCTGCTCATACTCTGTCTTGGACAAGGCCTTGATGATGCGGATGCCGGTGATGTTCTCCTGCATCACGCGTACCAGGCGGTCCAGCACGGTCTGCTGCTTGGTATACAGGGGCACCGTGCGCCGGGTCACCTGGTAGACAATCAGCGAGATGAAGGGCAGCGTCAGCACCAGCACCAGCGTCAGGCGAAAGTCCAGCGTCAGCGTCATCACCAGCCCGCCGATCAGCAAAATGGGCGCACGCACGCCCATGCGCTGCATGCGGTTAAGGAACTGGTTGATGTTGTAGGTATCGGTGGTCAGCCGTGATACGGCGGAGGACAGGCTGATGCCGTCAATCTGCGCCATGGACAGGCTGCTGATCTTGGCAAACAGGTCGTGCCGCACGGCGCGGGTCACCTTGCCCGAGGTAAGGGCCGCCATGCGGTTGGCGTAGATGTTGGTGGCGATGGCCAGCAGCGCGCACAGCACCATCAGCCCGCCCCAAAGGTAGATCTGGCGCGGCTCGCCCAGGGGGACAATCTTATCAATGATGCGTGCCAGAATGGAGGGGATCAGCAGATCCATCATGGCGGCAAACAGCTTGACGGTAAAGGTCCACGTCATGATGCCGGTATGCGGCTTGAGGTATTGCAGCAGCGTGTTCAAGGCGCGCTATCCTCCCCGACGGCCCACGCCACCGCGCGGTGGCGCATGCGCTCCAGCAGGTCTTCCAGCACGGCCAGCTCGCTGCTGTCCATGCCCTGGGTCAGATAGTCGTGCCACTGCTGGTTAACGCCGCGGATTTTGGGCACCGCGGCCAGCGCCTTGTCGGTCGGGTGCAGCGCCATCAGCCGCCTGTCCTGGGGGCTTGTGGTGCGGGTGATGTAGCCGTGCTGCTCCAGCATGGCCAGCTGGCGCGCGGCATTGGAGGGGTTGACGTGCAGCGCATGGGCCACCTGCTCCTGGGACATGCCGGGCCGGGCGCAGATATGCAAAATGTAGGGGCTTTGCGCGGCGGTCAGCTGCAGGTCCGTCAGGCGGCTGCTTCTGAACTGGTTGCCGCATCGGGCCAGCACGTTGAGGTCTCTGGTAATGGCGGGCATATATCCTCCTGAAGGCAATGCGTTAAAAGATTGCGTTCGCAATCATTGCGAACGCAAGGATTATAGCCTTGCTTTGCCCATCCTGTCAAGCGCCTTGTGCACCCTGGTTAAATCGGCTAAAATACACATAAAAATTTGAAGGACGCGTATCAATGAACAAAAGGCATATCCTGTGCTATGGGGATTCCAACACCTGGGGCTATGACGCCGTTAGCGGCGGCCGGTTTGATGATGACCTGCGCTGGCCCATGCAGCTGGCCCGCCAGCTGGGGGAGGAGTGGCTGCTGGCCGAAAACGGCGTGAACGGCCGCACCACCGTGTTTGAGGACCCCATCAACGAGGGGCTCAACGGCTTGACGCATCTTGTGCCCGCCATGCTGGCCCACGCGCCGCTGGATCTGCTGCTCCTCATGCTGGGTACCAACGACTGCAAGCAGCGCTTTTCGGCCACCGCGCAAAACATCGCCGATGGCCTGCGGCGGCTGATTGCAAAGGCTCAGTCGCTGGCCGTCTGGCGGCAAGAGCCGCGCATCTTGGTGGTGGCGCCCATGGTGATCGACGCGCGGATCTATGACACGCCCGCTGCCGCCGGCATGGGGGCAGGCTGCGCTGAGAAGAGCCATGCGCTGCCCGCCCTGATGGCCCAGGTGGCGGGGGAGATGGGCTGCGACTACCTGGACAGCAACCCATACGTCAACCCCAGCCCCATCGACTGGATGCACCTGAGCCCGGACAGCAGCGTCCCCCTGGCCGCCGCCCTGGCGCAGAAAATCAGTCAGATGTTGAACTAATACTGTCAGTAATAAAAACAACCGGCGCGCATTGCGTCGGTTGCTTGTTGTACGGCACGATGCCTGTCATCCCCGGATTACGCCTATGAGAAGCACACAGCGCGCCCTCGCTCGTCCGCAGGAACTACAGCGTCTCCGGGTCGATGATGCCGGCGATGGTCAGGTCGCTGGGCGGCGGGTCCTTCAGGTCCAGCATCAGGGCGGCCTCCTTGCGGCCAATCATGTACACCACATCGCCCCGGCCGGCCTGGCGCGTGGCATCCGCCGCGATCACCAGGCCCTTGTCCTGCCCGTTGACAATCTGGCGCACCACCAACAGCTTCAGCCCTTCCAGGCTGCCGGTCTTGATGGTGCACACCACCGTGCCCTCCACGCGGCCAATGTTCACAGCTGCCTCCTAATGGGTAAAGGTCGTCTTGCCGCAGTAGGTGTAGTGATCCACCACGCCGCAGATGGTGACGGAGGCGACGAGCTTTTTATCGCCCATGACCATCTGGGCCGAGCCGCCGTCATTGTTGATGAGCACCGTGTCGCCCACGCCCGCGTTGGCGGCGTCCAGCGCCACCACCTCCTCGCCCGAAAAGGCGCCCTCAAGGTCGATGGGGCGCACCTTGAGCAGCTTGAAGCCGCGGTAATCCTCATATTTGATGGTGGATACCACCGTGCCGGTCACCCGTCCTATCTTCACTTGAGCCTCACTTCGCCGGCGCGCCCTTGTCGTACACGCGCCGGCCGCCGATGTCCACATGGTCCACAATGCCGATGATGGCGCTATCCACGGGCTTTGAGGTGGTCAGATCGGTCTGGCGGGAGGAGCTGCCACCCGCCCACATGATAATCTCCCCCTCGCCTGCGCCCACGGTATCCACGGTGATGAAGGGCGCGCCCTTCTCCTCCATGGTATCCATGTCGATGGGCACAGCCACCAGCAGCTTGAGGCCGACCAGACGGTCGGACTTGCGGGTGCTGACAATGCTGCCGATCACTCTGGCCAGTTGCATGAATAATCCTCCTCTGCCTTGTCGTAGACGCGGCTGCCATACATGTCGATGCTGTCGATGATGCCGTAAATGCTGTAGTCGGAGGCGATGTCCCTGGTGCTGTCCGTCTGGCGCGAGGAGCTGCCGTACGCGCAGAATACAATGTCCCCCGGGCCTGCACCCACGTCATCCACGCAGACCACATAGTCGTCCAGCAGCCGCTGGGTGCGCAGCTCAATGGGCTGTACAATCAGCAGCTTGCAGCCCCGCAAGGAATCCACCTTGTTGGTGCTGACCACCATGCCCATCACCCGTCCTGCCAGCATGTCAGGGCTCCTTTCCCGCAGCCGGGCTGCGCGTGCTGGCCCGCTGGATCAGGCTGCCGGCGATCTTTACCTGCATGGTGGGCCAGTCGGGGTGCAGCACCCGCTTTTGTATCATTTCCACCGCCAGCGTGCCCAGCGTGGAGCGCGAGATGCGCACCGTGCTCAGCGCCGGCGTGGTGATCGCGCTGTAGGGAATATCATCCACCCCGATGATGGACAGGTCGCGGGGAAGGTTGTAGCCCGCCTCCTGGATGGCCTTGGCAGCGCCGATGGCGATGGAATCGTTGTCCGCCACCACCGCGCCCTGGGGCTTGTACTGCCCGATCTCGATCAGCTTCTTCATGTCCCGGTAGGCGCCGTTGAGGGTGGTGGCCAGCTCCGTCGGCTCGGGCACGGGCAGGCCAAGCTCGTTCATGGTGAGCAGGTAGCCGGCGTAGCGCTCGTCCAGGTTGTTAATCTGGCGGTTGCTTTTGAAGTAGCCGATCTGCCGGTGACCCAGCTCGTACAGGTGCAGCACCGCGGTGCGCAGGATGCCCTCGTTGTCCATGACCACGCTGTCATATTTTTCAAACTGCATGCTGTTGTCCAGCACCACCAGCGGCACCTGCAGGCGGTCCAGCACCCAGTAATCTTCGCGGGGCAGCTCGGTGCCCACCAAGATGATGCCGTCCGGCGGGTCCTGCTGGATATCCGCGATGCAGGCATCCGCGTGCTGGGCATCGCAGTTGCGCATGATGAGGTGAAAGTTGAGCCGCCGGCATTCCTGCTCCACCTGGTCGATGATGGAGGCGATGAAGCCCTGGTTTTCTTCCACGGCCATGCCGTGGGTGCGGTATTTGATGATGACCAGGCGGAAGTGATTCTGCCTGCGGCGGATGGGGCTGGGCTTGTAGTTGTGGCGGTCCAGCACCTTTTGCACCCGGCGCCTGGTCTGCTCACTCACGCCCTTTTTGTTGTTGAGCACCAGAGACACCGTGGCCGGGGATACCCCTGCCTGGCTGGCAATCTCACGCACTGTGATTCGCATCATCTTCAACCGCCTGTCACTTGATCGGCCCATGTACGCACCAGCAGCGCGGCCACCGCTGCCCCTGGGTCCAGATACTCGCGGGAGGCTTCGCCGCGGATGGCCATGCGGCCGTGCCTGGCCAGCATACCCCGGGTTTGCTCATAGCCCTGCTGCGCGGCATTGGCTGCCGCCTGGGCGATGGGGGAGAGCGCCTGCCCGTCCGACAGCCCGGCCTCCATGGCGTCCAGCGCCGGCTTCAGCCCATCCAGAAAGGTCTTGTCGCCGGGCTCGGCCTTGCCGCGCGCCTGCACGCCCTCATAATAGGCCCGGAAGAAGTCTGTCTGCCCGCGGGCGTCCAGTATTTCGCGGCCGCGCAGGGCCTTGCCCGCGTTCATCAGGCCGGAGGCCATCAGCGTGCCCATGGTGGAGGGGACGGCCGAGGCCATGGCCTTGCCCGCCATGTAGGAGAGCTTGCCGATGTCCTGCTCCTCGCTGGCGGCGGCCTCCTGCGCGGCGGCGGCAAAGCCTGCGCTCATGGTCAACCCAAGGTCGCTGTCCCCGCACAGGCCGTCCAAGCGGATCAGCTCCTCTTTATTGTCCTCCATCACCTGCGCCCACCGGGCCAGCAGGGCGGCAAAGGCTTTTGCGTCCATCCTGCGCTCCTATTGCTGATATTGCTTGAAGAAGGGGGTATCTGCCTGGGCGTCCAGGTAGCCTTTCAGCTCCCCATCCACCTTCATCAGCGAGATCGAGGCGCCGGCCATCTCCATGGAGGTGGCATACTCGCCCACATAGCTGCGGTATACGCGGAGGCCCTTTTGCTCAAGGATCTGGGCCAGGCGCCTGTACATCACATATAGCTCCTCCAGCGGCGTGCCGCCCAGGCCGTTGACCAGCACAGCCACCTCATCCCCGCGGGCCAGGGGTAGATCGTTCAGGATGGGCGGAGCCATCTCGTCCACGATGTCGTCCGCGCTCAGCAGCTTGCCGCGGCGGATGCCGGGCTCGCCGTGGATGCCCATGCCGATCTCCATCTCGTCGTCGGCGATCTCAAAGCTGGGCCGGCCCACCTTGGGCACGGTGCAGCTGCTCAGGGCAACGCCCAGCGTGCGCACATTGGCGCATGCCTTTTCGGCCACGCGCTTTACCTCGTCCAGCGGCAGCCCCGCTGAGGCCGCGGCGCCCGCGCACTTGTACACAAAGAAGATGCCCGCCACGCCCCGGCGGCGGTTGGGCTCGCCGGGCAGGGCCGCGGGGGAGGCCACATCCTCACCGGCTACCACGCTCTGCACCCGGATGCCGTGCTCAAAGTCGGCCATCTCGGCCGCCATGTCGAAGTTGAAGATGTCGCCGTTGTAGTTGCCGTAGATGTACAGCACGCCGGCGCCTTGATCGATGGCGCGGGTGACGGCCAGCATCTGCTCAGGGCTGGGGGACTGGAACACATCGCCGATGGCGCATCCATCCAGCATGCCCTCGCCCACATAGCCCAGAAACAGCGGCAGGTGGCCCGAGCCGCCGCCCGTGGCCAGGCCTACCTTGCCCGGGTGCTTGCGGGCGTTGATCAGGCAGTGCAGGTCGTCCCCGGCATGGGTCAGCTCTTTGGGATGGGCTGCATAAATGCCCTCGAGCATTTCGGGGATGAAGCGCTCGGGGCTGTTGATGATCTTTTTCATGGCGTTATCCGATGGCGGGCAGAATGCCCTCCACATCGTCATGCGGCCTGGGGATGACGTGCACGCTGACCAGTTCGCCTACGCGCTTGGCCGCAGCGCCGCCTGCCTCTACCGAGGCCTTGACCGCGCCCACATCGCCGCGCACCATCACGGTGACCAGCCCGCCGCCTACCAACACCTTGCCGATCAGGCGCACATTGGCCGCCTTCACCATGGCGTCCGCAGCTTCAATGGAGCCGACCAGCCCCTTGGTTTCCACCATACCCAATGCCTGTTTTTCCATGATTGTTTCCTCGCTTTCTAAGGGTGAGCGTTGTGTAGTTTACGCCTTGTCCGCAGGCTCTGCCGCCATGGGCAAAATGCCCTCCACATCGTTGTGCGGCCTGGGGATGACGTGCACGCTGACCAGCTCGCCTACGCGCTTGGCTGCCGAGCCGCCTGCCTCCACCGCCGCCTTGACCGCGCCCACATCGCCGCGCACCATCACGGTGACCAATCCGCCGCCCACCAGCACCTTGCCGATCAGGCGCACGTTGGCTGCCTTCACCATGGCGTCCGCTGCCTCAATGGAGCCGACCAGCCCCTTGGTTTCTACCATACCCAATGCTTCCAACATATCCTTGTTCTCCTTTGTTTAATCTGTTTGATATACATATGCCGGCGCGCGGATGCTTACATCAGCGCGCGGACCATGTCCGGATGGGGGGAGGGGATGACCACGCTGGAGACGACCAGCCCCTCGGTATTTTCGGCGTGCTCCCCGGCATCGATGGCGGCGCGCACGGCGGCCACCTCGCCGGTGAGGATGACGAAGGACTTGCCGCCCAGGCCGCGGCCCAGGCGCACCTCAATCAGCTCGACGTTGGCGGCCTTGACCGCCGCATCGGCCACCTGGATGGCGCAAGCCAGGGAAAAGGTCTCCACCACGCCCACTGCCTGCACCTGGTCGATATCGCAGGCGCCCTGCATGGCGCGGATAACCCGCGCATCCACATTGGGGATGACCAGGCTGTCCACCAGGCCGTGGCCGGCACTCTCCACGCCGGCGCTGGCGGCGGAGCGCACAGCGGCCACCTCGCCTGAGACGACAACAATATACTTGCCCGCGCACACCGTCTGCGCTGACAGCAGGCGCACGTCCGCCGTCTTGAGCATCTGATCGCCTGCCAGAATGCCCAGCGGGATGCTGAGGGTTTCCACTACAGCGATTGCGTACATCTTGACTTCATCCCTCCTCAGCGCTTGATGCGGATGGCGCTGTCTGTCACCGCGTCCACCGTGCCGGACATGCTGGCGTGAATATCTGCCCCCAGCGCGTCTGGCGCCATGCGGGCGATAAGCTGGCCCTTGTCTACCCGGTCACCGGCGCGCACAACGGGCTGCGCCGGCGCGCCCAGGTGCTGCCTGAGCGGCAGGGTGACGGCCTGCGGGGCGAGGGCATCGGGGCTGTACAGCGCCGGGCGGTTGTAGGCACTCAGCCCCATGCGGGCAATCAGGCGGGAGATGGGGATGCGCTTGGTCTCCAGCGACGGGTCCAGCGCGATCTCCTGCTCAGTTTCCGGGCGCACGCCCGCGCGCGCCAGCTCATTTTTGATGTTGGTCATCACCGTGCCGGGCGTCAGGCCGAAGTTGCAGGCATAGTAGGTGCACAGGTTGCAGCTGCAGCAGGCCAGTATGCTGTTCACGTTGCCCAGCAGCTTGCTGTCGCCGTTGGCGATGGCGCGCATGGCCTTATGCGGCTCCACATGCAGGCCCAGGGAGTTGCGCGGGCACATGATGGTGCACATATTGCACTGGCAGCACACCGCCATGGCAATCTTTACCTGCCGCTCCACCGTCATGGTGATCTGGGTGATCAGGTAATGGTTGCGGGGCAGCACCACCAGGCCGCCGGTGGTCTTGGTGATGGGGTTGTCCCAGCTGTCCCGCACATGGCCCATCAGCGGGCCGCCCTCGATGACGGCGTGGGTGCGCTCATCGCCTGTAAAGCCGGTGGCGGCGATCAGCGCGCGCATGGCCGTGCCCACAGGGGCCTGGAAGGTGGCGGGTTGCGGCACATCGCCGCATACGGTGACCAGCTTGTCGGTCACCGCCTTGCCCTCCAAAGCATCGGCGATGTTGACCAGCGTGCCCACGTTGCACACCACGCAGCCATAGTCGGCGGGCAGCTTGGCGCTGCGCACCACCTCGCCCGTCACGTCGTGGATGAGCGACTTTTCATCGCCCGCCGGGTAATAGCTGTCCATCAGGTAGAGCGACAGCGCTTCTTTGCCCTCTGTGGCGGCTTCCAGCGCCGCCACTGCCTCGTGGTAGTGCTTTTTGGTGGCGATGACGCCGCGGCTTGCCCCCACGGCCTGCATGGCTGCCTCCAGCCCAATGACCAGGCGGTCAGCCTGATGCTGCATGATGGTCTGGTCCACGCGCAGCAGCGGCTCGCATTCGGCGCCGTTGGCGATCACCAGGTCTGCCTTTGCCGCCAGCTTGACATGCGTGGGAAAGCCGGCGCCGCCCGCGCCCACCACGCCCGCCGCGCGCACCCGGTCGATGATGCTGCGGCCATCCGCCGCAGCCTGTTGCCCGGTTTTCAGCATATGCGGAAATCTCCATACAGCACACAGCGGCGGGAGCGCGTGAACGAGCGCGCGCTGGTCACCCCTTCGCCGGTGGGGGTGGCGATGGTCATGGTGGTAAAGCCCTCCCCGCCAAAGCCCAGCCCCGCGTAGCAGGGCGCGTTTTTGACGAAGATGGTGGTGTTCATCCGCTTGGCCGCGCGCGACATGTTGTGGATGTTGGTGGAATGAATCATGGCCGAGTGCGAGCAGCCCTGCTCGGCGCGGAAGGCGCCCTCAATGGCGGCCTCCACATCCCGCGTGCGCACAACCGGCAGCACGGGCATCAGCATCTCGGTCAGCACGAAGGGGTGGTTCTCCGCCACCTCGGCGATGATCAGCCGCGGGTTGCCCTGATAGGCCACGCCGGCATCCCGCAGGATGTCCGCCGCGTTCTTGCCCACATACTTGCGGTTGACCACATGCTTGCCCTCCTGGGGCTTGAGGGTGAGGGCGGCAACGCGCTCTATGTCCTGCCCGCGGATGAGGAAGGCGCCGTTTTTCACCATCTCGTCCATCAGCCGGTCGGCAATGGCGCTGACGGCGAACACTTCCTTCTCGCAGATGCACATGATGTTGTTGTCAAAGCTGGCGCCGTCCACGATGTCCCGCGCGGCGGCGGCGATGTCCGCCGTTTCGTCTACGATGACGGGCGGGTTGCCGGGGCCGGCAGCGATGACCTTTTTGCCGGTCTTCATAGCCACCTGCACCACGGCCTCGCCGCCGGTGATGCTCAGCAGGGGGATGTCCGGGTGCAGCATGATGGCCTGGCCGCTTTCCATGGTGGGCTCGCGCACGGTGGTAATCAGGGCGCCCGGGCCGCCGGCAGAGGCGATGGCCGCGTTGAGCAGGCGCATGGCCTCCTGGGAGCAGCGCTTGGCGCCGGGGTGGGGGTTAAACACCACGGCGTTGCCGGCAGCGATGATGCTGATGGCGTTGTTGATGATGGTGGAGGTTGGGTTGGTGGACGGGGTGATGGACCCCACCACGCCAAAGGGCGCGCGCTCCTCCAGCATCATGCCCTGATCGCCCGTGTGGGCGACGGTCACCAGGTCCTCAATGCCCGGGGTGCGGCGGGCCACCAGCAGATTTTTCTCTACCTTGTGGCTGATGTGCCCGTAGCCCGTCTCCTCATGCGCCATGCGGGCCAGGTGCTCGGCATGGTCTATGGCTGCCTTGCGCATGGCGGCAATCAGCTCGCCCCGCTTTTCCAGCGTGAGGGCAGCCAGCTGCGCCTGCGCGGCCTTGGCGGCGCGCACAGCCTGGTCGGCGGTATCGCACAGCCAGCCGCTGTCCGCCGGGCTGGCAGCCGCCGTGGGGGCAACAGACTCGTCCATCCGCGGGCGGATGCCCGACAGGCTGCGGACGATCTCATCGGTCAGTTGTCTGATTTCCTGTTCGCTCAGCGCCATAGCACTTGCCTTTCCGGCCGGGGATGGCCGCTCATTCTTGGATCAGGTCGATGTTCTTTTCCCAGGCCGCGTCCCGGGCCAGGGGGGTGACGATGGTGTTTTTGCCGTAGCGGATTTCCTTATGCCCGCGGTTGATGGCAGCCAGCACGTCCGTCTCGGTGAGCAGCGCCTTGCCGCGGGTGGCGGCTGCCGGCTGCACAGGCTGTGTGCAGGCACCGGGCGGCGCGGGGGAGGGGGCGGCTGCATTGCCCTTGATGATGCGGCACAACTGGCCGTCCTTCAGGCCGCAGGCGTTGGCCTCCTCCCGGTCGATGTGGGCCTCCAGCACATGCCCGGGGCCGCTGCGCACAATCACATCGTGAAAGGTGAGCTTCCTGGGGCCGGATACATACAGGCATACCCGGTCGCCATGGCTGACGCCATACAGCTGGGCCTCCTCGGGGGAGATGTGCATATGCCTGGCCGCCACGATGACGCCCTGCTGGAGGCGTGTACGTTTTTCGCCGTTGACCAGCCAGCAGCCGGGGGTGCCCTGGATGTCGCCCGACAGGCGCACCATGGGTTCAATTTTCAGGCGGATGGCCTCGGACAGGCTGAGCTCAATCTGGGTTGCACTGCGCACGGGGCCCACCACGCGCAGGGTCAGCTGGCCGGCGTCCGTCTGCATGGTGACCTGCTCCCGGCAGGCATACTGCCCTGGCTGCACCAGGTCGCGCAGCTTTTGCAGGCGGTAGCCCGGCCCAAACAGCGCGTCCACATCCTGCTGGCACAGGTGGATGTGCCGGTTGGAGGCATTGACGGGGATCCGCAGATCGCCCTGCCTGGCCAACTCACCCAGCACGATGCGCAGCACCGTGTCATGCAGCATCCTGTCGTCCATATCCGTCCTTTCAATCCCCGCGGGGGAGTAGCTTACGCTTTGGCCGCCTCTTCCTTCCTGCGGAAGATCTCGCGCAGGCTCTGGTCATAGGGCGCGCGCGCGATGCCAAACTCGGTGACAATGGCGGTGATCAGGCCGTTTTCGGCCACGTCGAAGGCCGGGTTGTACACCTTGACGCCCTCTGGCGCCATGCGCTGCTTGTACCACATCTCGGTCACTTCGTGGGCGGGCCGCTCCTCAATGGGGATGTCATCGCCATGGGCGATGGACATGTCGATGGTGGAAGTAGGCGCGCATACATAGAACGGGATGCCGTAGTGCTTAGCCAGAATGGCCACGCCCGAGGTGCCGATCTTGTTGCAGGCGTCGCCGTTGGCGGCCACGCGGTCACAGCCCACAAAGATGGCCTGCACCCAGCCGTTTTTCATTACCTGGGAGGCCATGTTGTCGCAGATGACGGTGGTGTCCACCCCGTTGGAATGGAGCTCGAAGGCGGACAACCTCGCCCCTTGCAGCAGCGGGCGGGTTTCGTCGGTGAATACCTTGAAGTGCATGCCCTTTTCCACGCCCAGGTGGATGGGGGCAAGGGCCGTGCCGTACTTGGTGGTGGCCAATTGCCCGGCATTGCAGTGGGTGAGGATGCCGTCGCCGTCCTTGATCAGCGTCAGGCCGTATTCGCCAATGGCGCGGCACACGCGGATGTCCTCCTCGCGGATGGCCACGGCCTCGTCATGCAGCAGGCGCTTGATTTCGTCTACCGGCTTGTCCTTGTTGTCCAGCACCACCTGCTCCATGCGGTCCAGCGCCCAGAACAGGTTGACCGCTGTGGGGCGGGCCGAGGCCAGGTAATCCTTGGCCTGCTTAAATTGGGCGTAAAAGACGTCATACTCCTTGGCCTGTATGCCCTTGGCCGCCAGGTAGATGCCGATGGCCGCCGCCACGCCGATGGCGGGGGCGCCGCGTACCTTCAGCAGGTAGATAGCCTCCCAGATGTCCTTTTGTTCGGTCAGGGACAGGATGTGTACCTCACCGGGCAGCCTGGTCTGGTCGATGATAACCAGCGCGCTGCGCGCGTCATCCATAGCCACGGTGTCCACATTCATGATGTTGTCTTTTTTAACGTCTGTACTCATGCTGTCTCCTTAGCCCGCTGCTTTGGCTGCCCGCAGCAGGGCGTCCACATAGTCGCTGCCCTGCTTGAAGGCATGGCGGTTCATGATGCAGTCCTTGGCACACAATATGTTGAGGCGCTCGACAAAGGCGCGCTTGTCCGGGTCGGCAATGGTGGTCACGTCCTTCACCTGGGCCATGCCCACGGTGCGGCGGTTTAGCTCGGTGCCCGTGTAGGCGGCGGTGTCGGACAGGATGCTGTCCAGGTAATGCTCCTTGAAGCCCTCCACCTTGGCCATGGGCTCGGTCACATGCTCGTCAAATGCCTTGAGGAACTTGGCCTTGAACAGGTCTACCACCTCTACGATGGTTTTCAGCACCCAGTCGCAGAAGGCCTGGTTGCCGGCGGCGTGGCCATTGTCCCAGGCAAAGATCAGGTTGGCGATCACGTTGCCCACATCGTAGCCGATGGGGCCGTAGAAGGCAAACTCCGGGTCGAACACGCGGGTGCTGTCCTGCTTGACGAAGATGGAGCCCGTGTGCAGGTCGCCGTGCAGCAGCGCCTGGGCATTGTTCATGAAGTCGAACTTGAGCTTGGCCACCTCCAGGTGCAGCTGCTTGTCCTCGTACAGCTCGCGCTGCACAAAGGCGCGGTTGGGCTCAAACACCAGGTTGCGGCCATTGCGGTCGTTGTAGGGCTCGGTCAGCACCAGGTCTTCGGTGATCTCGCACAGCTCCGGGTTGATGAAGCTTTTGACCAGCGCCTTTTTCTCCTTGTGCTCCATCACCACATCGGTGCTCAGCAGCAACGTGTTGACCATGTAGGTCGTGATGTCCTCGGCGAAGCGGGGGAAGGTCTTGTGCTTCATCAGGGCGTAGCGCATCAGCTCGTGGTCGGACAGGTCCTCCATGATGCAGGCGCTCATCACCGTGTCATACATGTAGATCTCGGGCACCAGGCCGGGGGCATAGCGGTTTTGCAGCTGCAATATTTCCGACTCGATGCGGTTTCGGTCCACCGAGACCTTCATATCCGCCGAGATGCGCAGCGCCTCGCCCGCGTGTTTGACGATGACGGAGTGGCCCTTGTCGTCCCATACGCGAAACACATAGTTCAGGTTGCCATCGCCGATTTCCTTGGCCTGCATGGCTTCCCGATGCCAGGCAATATCCGGTGTTTTCTCCAGCGTGTACGCAATGGCATCGCCCACGCCCATCAAAAAGTAGCTGTCAAATCGTGACATATCGTCATGCCTCCTGTGCAAATAAAATACGTTAGTCGTTTAGTTGTTTTCCTTCTTGCCGGCATAGGCGGCAATCAGCGCCAGGGCCAGCACACCGCCCTTGACCGCGGGCAGCATATAGTAGGGCACCGCCAGGATGGTCAGGCCGTTCTCCAGCGTGGATACCAGCAGGGCACCCACCAGCGTGCCGATGGCGTTGGGCTTCTCCGCCCCGCCCACCGACCGGCCCACAAATACGGCGGCCAGCGACTGCATCAGGTAACCGTCCGAGTTCATGACCTGGGCGGAGCTGGTGCGCGAGGCCACCATGATGCCGCCGATGGCGATAAACACCGCCGTGATCATGCCGGCCAGATAGCGGTACCCCTTGACGTTGATGCCCGACAGGCGCGCGGCCTCCCGGTTGCCGCCGATGGCGTACATATACCTGCCCTGGCGGGTGTGCTCGAGCAGTATGTAGGCCAGCAGCACGCATACCAGCGTGATGATGATGATCCAGGGCGCGCGGCCGATGGCGGAAAAGTCCGCCGACAGCGTGGTGCGCACCGGGGGATTGCCGTTGGGCAGCCGCATGCCGGTGGATACCGCGCCGCCGCCGATGTACCATTGGCCCAGCCCCTGGTGCACAAACATCAGCGCAGCGGTGGCCAGCATGTCCGGGATTTTGCACACCAGAATCAGGAACATCGTCAGCTGATACATGATGAGGGTAATCAAAATGGACACCACGATGGACATGCCCAGCGACAGGCCGTACCACAGGTACATGCTGACAAATACATACGCCGAGCAGCTGGCCAGCGTGCACATGGACATATCAAACCCGTCTGTGGACATGGTGACGGTGGCCGCGATGCCAAACACCGTGGTGATGGACATGGCGCGCAGGATGTTGATCATGTTGTTTTCCGACATGAAGCTGCGCCCCTTGACCAGCGTGAAGATCACAAAGCACAGCAAGAGGGTGATTACCGCCGCCCAGTCAAGCAAAATGCGTGCTGTGGTTTTCCCTTGTTTTGCAGGTAAGGCCGTCATACTGGTATCCTCCTAACGTTCCTAAAGCTTGCTCAGGCGGAAGCGTGTTCGCTGCCAACGGCATAGAACATGATTTCGTCCTCATTGGTATCCTTGGTCACCAGTTCCGCGGTCACCCTGCCGTCAAACATCACATACACCCGATCCGTGATGGAGAGGATTTCGGCGTTTTCGCAGCTGGCGTAGATCACCGCGTTGCCCTGCTTGGCGATGTCGTTGATTAAATGGAAGATTTCGCGCTTGGCGCCGACGTCCACGCCCTTGGTGGGCTCGTCAAAAATGTATACTGAACAGTCCGCGGCCAGCCATTTGCCCACAGACACCTTCTGCTGGTTGCCGCCGGACAGATTCTTTACGACTTGTGTAATGGACGGGGTGACAATGCCCAGATCATCCACAAAGCGCTTGGCATTGGCGTTGATGCTGGGCCGGTTGAGGAAGGAGGCCACCGAGTGCTTGCGAAGGCTGGCGGCAGACAGGTTGAAGGCCACGTTTTCGCTGACCATCACGCCTTCCTTGCGCCGCTCTTCGGGCACCAAAGCCAGGCCGTTCTTCACCGCGTGGGAGGGGATCTTCATGCGCAGCTCCTTGCCGTGCAGGCGGATGCTGCCGCCGGTTGCCTTGTAGGCGCCAAACAGGGTCTTGCACAGTTCTGACTTGCCCGCGCCGACCAGGCCGGCAATGCCGATGATTTCGCCGCTGCGCACATGCAGGGACACGCCGTCCACCTTGCCGTCAGCGCCGGAGAGGTTGTCCACCTCCAGGACCACGTCGCCGATGGTGGTTTCCTCCTTGGGGAAGGACTCCGAAAAGCTGCGCCCCAGCATTTTTTCCACAATTTCACGGCTGGTTGTCTCCGGGGTGATAGCGGTGGTATCCACGATCTCGCCGTTTCGCATGACGGTGTAGCTGTCGCAAATCTGGATGACCTCGCCAATGCGGTGGGAGATAAATACGATGGCGATGTTCTCCGTCTCCCGCAGGTGGCGCACGAGCATAAACAGCTCGCGCGTCTCCGTGTCGCTCAGCGGCGCGGTGGGCTCATCCAGCAGCAAAAAGTTGCACTTGCTCTGAATCGCCCGGGCGATCAGCACCATCTGCTTTTGCGCCAGGCTCAGGTTTTGCACGAGGGTTTTAACGTTGACGTTGATTTGCAGGCGGTCCAGCACCTCGCGGGCCTGTTTGTTGATCTTGTGCCAGTTCATCATCCCCCTGCCGTGGAGGATGGTCTCGTTGAGCATCACGTTTTCCGCCACCGTGAAGGTGGGGATCAGCGCGGTGTCCACCTCCTGGTACACGATCTGGATGCCCATGCGCTTGGCGGCCAGGGGTGTGCGGATGTCTACCACCTGCCCGTTTTCATATACCTCTCCCGTGTAGCTGGGGTTGGCGCCCGCCAGCACCTTCATCAGGGTGGACTTGCCCGCGCCGTTGGCGCCGACCAGGGCCCTGATTTCGCCGGTACTGATTTCAAAGTCCACGTTTGACAGGGCTTTGACGCCAGGAAAGGCAACGGAAACATTTCTGGTTCCAAGGGTGATCTTGTCCATGCTGTCCCCCATTTGCTCAAGCCGGAGGAAGCGCCGGAGCGCTCCGGCGCTTCCTCCGTGTCAGGTATGCCCGCGCCTAAGCGCGCAGCTTGGGTATTACTTGTGAATCAGGTCCTTGGGCATCCACTCGGACTCGGACAGGTAACTCAGGTTGCCGTAGGTGTCCGGGGCCACTTCGCCCAGGTTGTCCACGGTGGAGTCGGGCTTGAGCTGGCTGGCCAGGATGGGGGAACCGGGTACTTCGACTACGTCCACGCCGAACTTGTCGCTGGCGGGGTCATAGATCTTGTCATACTCGCCGGCCATCTGCAGCAGCAAGATGCGCATGCCGATTTCGCCGTTGAGGGTCCAGTCGGTGGTGCCGGCCGCGGTCCAGATGTCGGGGCGGGTGAGCATGTTGGTCACGTCCACCGGGTCGATGTCCACGGAGCCCATGGGCAGCGCGGCGCCGACCTTGCCGTTGAAGTTGTCGTTTTCCATGATGGCGTTGTAGGTGCCCTGGCCGTACAGATCATAGTAGGCAATCAGGCCATCCACATCTTCGCGCTGGACGCCCTGCAGATAGGCAGCGGTCACAGCGTTGGCGGAGTCGATGGAGTCCTGCAGGGGCTGCACTTCGCCCACGGTCTTGATCTTGCCGGCGGCTTCGTACTCCTGCCAGCCGACTTCACGGCGGTCAAAGGGGCTGTTGTAGTTGGGGCCACGCCATACCTTGATCAGGCGGACGCCCTCGCCGAATTTGGCGATCATCTCATCGAGCAGAACGGTGACCAGGCTGGCGTCTTCCTGGAAGTACTGGGTCAGGCCGGGCAGCTTCTGGTACTCGCCGTCCGCGTACAGCAAGGTGTCAAAGGCGGCGATCTTGAGGTCGGGATACTGCTCCATCACTTCCTTGAGGAACACGTAGGAGCCATCGCGGTTGCCGTGGCTGATCAGCAGGCCGTCATAGCCGGCGGCAGCTTTGGCGCGGATGGTGTCCTGCCAGCGGTTGAAGTCGCCTTCGCAGAACGTCGCGTCAAACTCAACGCCCAGGGCGGCGGTCAACGCTTCGGCAGAGTTTTTGAACATCTGGAAGATGGTGGCCGAAGGCAGCAGCATAACATAGGCCACCTTCTTGCCGGCGACGGGGTTTGCCTTGGTCTCGGCCAGGCTGAAGGAAGCCAGCGCGAACACCATGGTCAGCACCAGGAGCACCGATACGAGCTTTTTCATAATTCCCCTCCATGAAAATTGTTTGCTGGGCATTTGCCCGCAGTGGGCGGCCGACTGGCCGCAGAAGCGCTTGCCGCGGCGGATGCCGGGCGGATGTGGTTGAAGCGGCTCACCTCCTTCTTTCATCAATGCGTCAGTCTATCCTATGAGCGAAACTCGATGTTCCGCAGGTCACCGGGGTCAACTTCCTTCAGCGCCGCCATCTCCGCCGGGGTAGGGGGCGGGGTGCTGTCCAGACGGATGTATCGGATGGGGAAGCCCGTGCTGCTTGCAATTGTCTCGATGTCTGTGCCGGGGTGGATGCTCTTTAGGATCATCTCACCCTGGTGCATCGTGAAGTGGCACAGCGGCGTCACCAGGTCGGACACATGCCCGCGGACGGTCAAAAAATCCAGATCGTTTACCAGCGTGCGCCTGTCGTGCTTGGTGCGCCACAGGATGGCGCGGCGCGCGGTGGGGATCAGCACGGCGCTGCCCGCACCGCCGGGCAGGCGCACCTTGGGCTGCTTCCAGTCGCCTATCAGCGAGGCATTCACGCCGCCCGTGCTGTCAAACTGCACACCGCTGAGAAAGGCGACATCCAACCCGCCGCGCATGGACAGGTCAAACACCTCGGCCAGGGTAAGGGCAGCGGCTGCATCCGCCCACAGGTTGCCGCCGGCGCTGGAGATGCCATCCTGCCGGGCGATGGCCGGGTCCACCCCGCCGCCGATATTCAGGTGGACGGCATGGGGGGCATGCAGGCGTTTGGCCAGCAGCAGCGCCACCATCGGCAGGTGCGAGGATACGCCGTGGAACACGGTCTCCCCATCGCGGATGAGGCGGGCCATTGTGACGGCCATCATGTCGCAGGGGCGGATCATATGCCTGCCCTCCCGCGCTCGTGCAGCCAGGAGGTGAGCGCCTGCGCGTCTTCCAACGCCAGAAAGGAAGAAATCTCCGCCTCGTCCGCCGGGTAACATCCCTGGCAGCTGCACGGCGCCGCACCCCTGGGCTGGTACACCACGCCATGCACCATAAAATGGGGGATCTGCGCCTTGCGCTCCGACCGCCGGAAGTGCCCTTCCTGCACGATCTCCTCAGCGGTGATGAGCACCTTGGCGGCTGCGCGGCTCATCAGGATATCCTCATACTCCGGCCCCTCAATGCGGGCGTTGCCCAGCTCGTCGGCCTGCTGCACGTGCAGGATGGCCCAGTCCGGCCGCAGGGCGCGCACCGCGGATACTTCCTGACCGCTGAAGGGATCGCGCACCCTGGCAAAGTAGGGGTGGGCACGGGGGAGATCGCTCTGCTTAAGGCCGGCCACCGGCATAAAGGGAAGGCCATAGGCCGCGGCGCGCAGGGCGGAGATGACGGTGTAGCAGGCGTGTTCGTTGGCCTGTATCTGCCCCTGTTCCACCCCTTTGCGGTAGTTAGGGCACAGGCCGAAGTGGCTCTCGTAGCTGATAAACCCCGCGTCCACACTGGCTACCCCGCCTGCCAGGCACAGCAGATCCACATCCATAGCGCCGGCGGTCTTTACCAGCCGCAGGCCGCGCTTGCCTTGCCGGGCCAGCTCGTACACCGCGGCCATGGGCGCGCGGTTGAGGGTATTTCCCCCCAGGGCCAGCAGGGCACCGTCCGGGATGGCCCTCACCGCGTCACGCAGGCTGGTCAGCTTGCTCATTTGGCTGCGTTGGCGGCAATGTGTACCGCATCCCACACGCCGGAAAACGGCGGCGCGTAGGCCAGGTCCACCATGCCTAACTCCTCGGTGCTCATGCCGGCGTGGATGGCGATGGCCAGCATATCCGCCCGCAGCACCGCGCCGCTGCCGTAGGGCCCGGCGGCATTGGCGCCCAGCAGCAGGCGGCTGCCCTGCTCCCAGATCAGCTGGATGGTCAGCTCCTTCCGGCCGGGGTAATAGGCCGGGTGGTTGAATGCCTTGACGGTGTTGGTGGCATAGTTTTTGCCGGTGCGCTTGGCGTCCTGCTCGCTCATGCCGGTGCGGCCCATCTCCAGCCCGCACACCTTGATGGCCGCGGTGCCCAGCGCGCCGATAAAGGCCTCGCTCTCGCCGGCCATGTTGCCACCGGCGATGCGGCCGCACTTGTTGGCCACCGTGCCCAGCGGCAGGAAGAAATCTTCCCCCGTGATGCGGTTGTACACCACGGCGCAGTCGCCTGCGGCGTACACATCTGCAAGCGATGTGCGCATCTGCCGGTCTACCAGCAGCGCGCCATTGCGTGCCATGCTGATGCCGCTGCTGCGCAGAAAATCCGTCGCCGGCACCACGCCCGCGCACATCACCACCAGGTCGGCCGCGTAGGAGGCGAGGGAGGTATGCACCACCCGCTCGTTGCCCCGCGCCTCAATGGCGCTGACCTTCTCGCCCAGGCGCAGGTTGACGCCCTCGCGCGCCAGCTCCTCCGCCGCCAACTGAGAGAATGCCGGTTCAAAGGGCGTGAGCAGGCGGTCGGCCGCCTCGATCAGCGTGACGGACAGCTTGCGCTCCAGCAGGGCCTCGGCCATCTCCACGCCGATGTAGCCGCCGCCCACAATCACGGCGCTGCGCACATCGGGCAGTTTGAGGATCTTTTCCAGCAGCAGCCCGTCCTCCATGGATTTTAGGTAGAATACGCCGGTCAAATCAGCCCCCGGAATGGGTAGCACCACGCTGTCGCAGCCCACGGCGATCATCAGCTTGTCGTAGCTGTCTTCAAACACGCGGCCGCTGTCTAGGTCCTTGATCTGTACAATGCGCCGCGCTGGATCCACCTCGATTGCCTCGTGGCGCAAAAAGGTCTGTATGCCCTGCTTTTCAAATGCCTCCCGGCTGCGGGCAATCAGCAAGTCCGGGTTGTCGTTGACGCCGCCGACAAAATAGGGAATGCCGCACGCGCCATAGGAAAGGAAACTGCCCCGTTCGTATACGAGGACCTGGGCATCGGGCATGGTGCGCTTCAACTTGGAGGCTGCGGACATGCCGGCCGCAACGCCGCCGATGATAATGGCTTTCATAGGAACGGCATCCTTTCCATATCAGGTGGTTGATGCGGTGGTTGATGCAGCGGTTAAGGTGAGAGCAGATCAGGTGCCGCGCAGCCGGTCGATGACGGCCTGGCGGATCCGTTCAATATCTGCGGAAGACAGCCCGCCCGTGCTGCCATTGGCTGGCGCAGCAGAGCTTCCGGCGGGCTGATAGGTCTTCACTTCGGGGGAGGCATCGGCGCTCAGCGGGGAGTGCCCGGCCAATACATCCTGCACATTGGAGGGGCGGGGCGCGCAGGGGGGCACGCCACCGGCATGGATGCCCATGCGGGTGCGGATGTCCAGCAGTTCCTGCACCTGATCGCAGCTGAGCACATTGGCCTTGCCGATCACATTGCCGGTATACATCAGCACCATGGCATAGTGCTCCATGGATTCCAGGCGGT
>Ga0123333_10002009_pt1 | contig 21162 bp, 18 predicted proteins | sample BioC12SIPDNA_3_FD_89957 | JGI IMG/M metagenome (GOLD analysis project Ga0123333, IMG submission 89957) | Anaerobic biogas reactor microbial communites from Washington, USA - Biogas_R2_B C12 SIP DNA | ecosystem: Engineered > Bioreactor > Anaerobic > Unclassified | place: Washington, USA... | reverse complement strand
CGGCGCGCAGATAGAGCCTCCCCAGCTCTAGCACGTGGGCCACGCGCTGCTCATCGGGGCTCTGCTCCACGATCTGTCGCCATAGCTCGGTGGCGCGTTCCAGATCCCCTTCCGTAGCCGCTGTCCGTGCCTCGGAGATCAGGGCCACGAGAGCGCTGTCCACGGGAACGGTCTCGGTGGGCTCTGAGGCCGTTTGGTCCGTGGGCTGGAGCGTCTCGGCAGCCGCAGTGGGGAGCTCCACGGTCTCCGGCGCCAGCGCCTCCTGGGGGGCCTCCCGCCCAACGGCACATCCCACCAACAATGTGGCCCACAGGGCGGCCGCCAGCACGAGGCGTAGGGGCCTCAGCGTCATCGCCCTGGCTCTTCTGCGTGCACCGGCGCACCAGGCTTGCGGGCAACCCAGAACACGCGAGTGGTGTACTCGTCAGGCGGGCGTTCGGAAAAGCAGGCGTAGCTCGCCTCTACTCGAAAGCCCGCGTCGCTCAGCAGGGTGGCCACATGCTCATTCGGATAGGCTTGCTCCAGGTGTGTCTCCTGGATCTTGCGGTACAGGTCGCCGGTCCGTTGAAAGCAGGTGACCGTTACGGTGGTGCGGTGGATGGCCTGGTCGTGGTCGCTGTCCATGATCACCGTGAGTTCCGGAGAGTCGGTGACGTAGGTCTGGTCCGCCCAGTACGTTTCCAGCGCATAGGCCGTGTTCATGTCCGCAAAGAAAAGGCCGCCCGGCCGGAGGGCCGCATGGACGCGGCGAAACGTCGCGAGCAGATCCTGATCGGTGAGCATATAGTTCAGGCTGTCGTACAGGCAGGTTGCGAGGTCGACGGGCGTATCGAGCCGAAAGTGACGCATGTCTCCGTGGCGCCACAGGAGAGCGTCGGAAGGAAGCGCATCGCCCAGCGCACGAGCCTTCTCGCGGGCTTCTGTGAGCATCGCCTCAGAGCCATCGAGGCCCGTTACTTCCCAGCCCTGCAGAGCCATGGCAATGGCCACGGTGCCCGTCCCACAAGCCAGATCAAGCAGGCGACCCCGGGGGACGGGATGCCGGGCCAGGACGCGCCCGAGATACGGGATCATCTGCTCGCTAAAGCTTATCTGCCCGGAAGCATCGTAGACGGCGGCATAGTCCTTGTAGATCAAGTCACACCTGTTCGTTTGTTCGTTTGTGCGGGCCGAGCCCGATGAGATATGGTGCGGATTATAGCGACGTGCCACGCTCCCCGTCAATCCGTGGCCCGGCGGCCGTGCCGTTATTGACAGCGCCCAAGCGCCGGGCCTATACTCGCGCGCGTGGACAGCTACACTATCCGCGAGGCGTCTACCAGTATCGATGATGCCGAGGCTCTCTCTCGCGTTGAGGCCGTCACGCTCGGAGATAGCGACCTCTCTGCGAACGAGATGCTTGCCGTCCTCTCTCAGCCCGGACAGTATATCTACCTCGCCCACGATCTCGACGGTACGTGTATCGGCATGCTGGCCAGCTTTGACAGGCATTGTGAAACCGGGGAACGCCTGGAGCTGGACATGCTTGGCGTTGTCGCACCGTGGCGTGGACGGGGCGTGGCTCGCAACCTGGTAGGCCGCGCGATTGACGACGGACGATCCAGAGGGTGTACAGAGTACCGCGCCGTCGTTGCCGTTGACAATCTCGCCAGCAGGCGTGTGTTCGAACGTTGCGGGCTGGCATCCCGTGGGCCAGGCTACCGCTTGATGACGCGCGTGTTCGCGGGTTTTGCCTCCGTGCCGCTTTTGCCCGATGGCTGGGCACAGGAGTCCACACCGGCCCTGGCGGAGCGCGATTGGGCGTATCCTGTGGGGTCCGGTTGGTGCTCCGCCTGGGAGGGGATCAGGCTGCTGGACGCCTCAGGGAAGCAGGCCGCCGTGGTGGCCCTGCAGCGTGTGGACACGATCGCCTACTCCGGCTACTGGATCGAAGGCCTCTGGAGCCAGAATCTCGCCAGCGGCCAGCTCGCGCTGGATGTGGCCGCTGAGTATGCCAAGAGCTGTGAGCTCGACGAAGTGGGGATGCTGATTCCTATGGGAGATGATCTCTGGCAGGCCGCCATGGCTGCTGGCTACGAACACGCCGGCGACTATGGCGTCCTGGTGGCGGGTTGAGATGAGCCGTCGAAGCACCTGGGCGCTGGCGGTTCTTGGAGCGATCGTTCTGGTCGGGGCATCTATCTGGGTGGCGCGCTCCGGTCTGTTGGACCGCTTTAGTGATTGGGATGCAATGGATGCGCTCCTCGGGCGGTTGGGTCCCTGGAGCGCCGTGTTCCTGTGGGTCGCACAGATCGTCCAGGTGCTTGTGCCGGTCATCCCCAGCCAGCTGTTGGGCATGGCCTCCGGCTATCTCTACGGCCCAATCTGGGGAACGTTGTTGTCCGGCCTGGGCGTTATCGTGGGCTCCTGGGTGGCCATCCGTCTGGCCAGACGCTATGGAAGGCCGTTCGTGGAGCGCCACGCCAGTGTGGAAACCATCGACCGCGTGGACGAGCTCTCCCATCGCTACGGGTCCTGGGCGTTCTTCCTCGTCGCGTTGATCCCGGTTCTGCCCACCGATGTCGGTTGTTTCGTGGCGGGGCTCACGCCCCTCAAGACGAGAACACTCCTTCTGCCCATCATGCTCGGCCGGCTTCCAGGGGTACTCTTGCTCAACATCCTGGGGGCGACTTCCACCGCGATCAGCCTGGAGACGATGCTCATCGTCACGGCGGTGACTCTGTGCGTCGCGGCGCTCCTCTTTCAGTTGCGCGGGAGGCTGGAGGCCGCGGCGCACAGAGCGCTGCAAAAGCTGTAGAGCGGCCGGCGGCGCGCCGGATTCTAGATCAGCAACTCGTCGATGGCTGTGCGGAGCTCGCCCAGCCCAAAGGGCTTCATCAGGTACGGCAGATTCTTTCTGGTCAGGAAAAAGTGGGTGCTGCTGCCGATGCTGTCCCCGGTGATAAAGAGCACCCTGCCCTCCAGGCCGGGATAGTAGGTCTGGATTTCCTCATAGAGACGCGCGCCGCCCATGTTCGGCATCCGGATGTCGCTGATCACCAGATCGAACGGAACGCCGCGCTCGTGGGCCTGCCGCAGATACCGAAGCGCCTCCTCTCCATCCCTGCCGAGAAGCACGCGATGGCCGTCCTGATTGAGCACGCGCTGTACGACGCGCGCCACGGGTTCCTCATCCTCCACCAGGAGCACCAGCTTGTTGGTCACCCGAGGGCTCTGGTCCACCTCGTCCTCTGCTGAGCTCTCGGGGACCTCGTCGGTGTAGGGCAACGCCACGACAAACTCGGCCCCCTCAACGGACTCCTCATTGGCCCAGATGCGCCCGTTATGTTCGCCTACGATGCCAAAGCAGATGCTCAGGCCGAGGCCAGTGCCCTTCCCGACCTCTTTGGTGGTGTAAAAGGGCTCAAAGAGATGGCGCTTGGTCTCCTCGCTCAGGCCAGGCCCGCTATCGGCGATGTGGACGTGGACCATGTGCCCGGCCCGTTCCGTCCACACGCGCAGCCGGCCGCCGCCAGAAGAGGCCGTCATCGCATCCCGTGCATTGGAGATCAGGTTAAAGAACACCTGTTGTAGTTGGTGAGGATCCCCCATGACCGCAAGGGCATCGTCGGAGAGTTGGAGTTCGACGGAGATATTCTCGATGCGCAGTTGGTAGGCCTGAAGCTCAAGCGTCTGCTGAAGCAGGAGGTTGATGTCCGTCGGGCGTCGCATGGAGGAGTGCTCCCGCGCAAACGTCAGAAGGTTCCGCACGATGCGAGCCGCTCGCTGGGCCTGCTCGTGGATGCGTGTCACATCCTGCCGCACCTGGGGATCCAGTCCATCGGTCATCTGTAGCAACTGGGCATAGCCGCTGATGGCAGCCAGAGGGTTGTTCAGTTCGTGCGTTATGCCGGCGATCAGCTGTCCGATGGCCGAGAGTTTCTCGGACTGAATCAGCTGCGCTTGCGTGTCCCGGAGATGCTCCAGGCTGTCCTGTAGATCCTGGAACAGGTCCGCGTTGTAGATCGCCGCGGCCGCCAGCGTCGCCAGTGTCATCAGCAGGCGCTCGTCGTCATGATCAAAGGCATTGGGATGTGACGAGTCCACGCTCAGGGTTCCGATTGGGTGCTCGCGGAAGATGATCGGCGCCGTCAGGAGCGAGCCGATGTGGCGCTGGTTGCCCGTTGGGAAGAATCGCGTGTCTTGAGTGGCATCCGCGATATTGACGACGCTCCCGGTGGAGAGCGCCAGTCCAGCCGCACCGATCCCGGGGCGCAGCGCGCTCGAGCGTGCACGGGGAACTCGCCTGTCCCCTTCCGCAAAGAGCACACGGGTGGCCACCAGGCGCTCGCCAGCCTCATCCAGGAGATGCAGCACGCAGTTCTTGGCGTTGGCAATCGTCTCGACACAGGAGCTCACCACCAGATCCAGGAGAGGGTCGAGTTCCACTGTGGACATAAAGGCCTGGCTGACGCGGAACAAGACGTTTTCCTGCTTGGCCTCCGCATCGCGCTCCTCGCGCATCGAGGCGGTCTCCAGGGCCAGAGAGAGCATGGCCCCAAGGGAGTCGAGAAGGCGCTCGTCGGGGGATGTGGCGCCGTAGCGAAGCACCAACAATACCGTGTCGCCGCTTGATGTGCGGCTTCTCCAGGCCAACACTCCCAGCGACACTTCGGGAGCTCTGATCACTCCACGGAGAAAGAGACCGCTCTGATCCAGTGCTGCGGCCTCGCGCGCGCGAGCGAGATCCGGCGTTTGAGGCAGATTGTGCTCCCGCAGGCAGGAAAACCCCTTCTCATCGATCGAGTAGATCCCTCCACCTTCGGCCCGGCTGTAGTCCAGGGCAACATCCAGGATGTGAGCCGGGAGGGATTCGGCGTTTCTGCTGCGGATCCTGGCCAGTCCTGCCGACCATGATTCGGGTGTGCGAGATGTCAACGATCCCCCTGTTCTCCGTTTGCTGACGGGCGAGACGGTGCGGAGTTCATGCGCTGGCGGCGCCGTTGCAGCCTCGCGAGTCTCCGGCTGAGATGCTGTAGCGCCATATCCGGGTTCGGATGCGCGATCATCCCCGTAGCGAGCCCCTGCATGGCGCGCGTGACCAGGATTTCGGCATCGCCGTATGCCTTCACGGTGTGCTCATAGTACTTGGCCAGTTCGACGTACGAGTACAGGGCGTTGTCGGCCAGACCGTCCAGCCACAGCGGCACAGCCTCCTGTACACGCCCGCTACGCTTGAGCATCGCCGCGAGCCTGCGACGAGCATCCTGCCGGATCGAGGCGTCGTTCACCGTCAGGCCCGCTCGATAGGCTTCAGCTGCCAGATCGGCGCTCTCATCGGCCTCCCGGATCCGTCCGAGGGCCGCGGGGTCGTAGGCGCCCCTCTCTGCGGCCGCCGGGGGATCGGCCAGCGCGCTCGCGGCCTCGGCCGCCAGGGTAACCATGCTCAGGATATCATACCGGTTGTGGTAATAGACCCGTGCGACGTTCTCTGTCTCGCCGGTGGCAAGGTACTCGGCATAGATTGCCGGTATCTCATAGCCGGGGATGTCGCTATCTCCGCGCGCCACCTTGAGCAGATCCGATTCCAGGGCGCTGAGCGCACAGGAGGCCAGAAGCCGGCCCCAGAGCCGCCTGGCTGTGGGCAAAAGATCCAGGTGCGCCATGCCCGAGAGCGGCGAACGCTCCCATCCGTTCAGAATGTAGCGTGTCTCGAGTACCGGCAGGTCAAAACTGCGCCCGTTAAAGCTGATCAGGCCTGCAGCGTTGGCCGCCTCCGCCTCGATTCGTTCCAGGAGAAGGGGCTCATCGCCATAGTCGGGCGCCAAGTACTGGCGCACAACGAACGAATCGGCACCCACGTCAACTCGGCCGATGCCCACCATAAAGGCAAACGTGCCTGGCCCCCTGCCCAGACCCGTGGTCTCCGTATCGATCAGCAGCGCACCGGCCAGATCGAACGGCTCCCGCCGGGTGTAAAGGAGCGCGGGCCAGTCCGCTTGGGCTCCGACGACAAATTCGCGCAGCATCCGCTCGCCGTGTCGCTCGCTCAGCGGAACACGCGTCTCGCCCACATACAACGAATGCCCGGCGGAGCGGAGCCAATAGCCAGGGACAAGCGACTCCAGCGGGGGTGCCGTGCGGCCAACCGATATGGCCTTCGCCCCGTTGTTGCTCTGCTGACCAAGGATGTTGGTGATTCGATCCCGGATATCCACCGTCACTCCGGTTGCGTGCCTCTGGCCCCAGTTCGCCCGAGAGGGCGTTTCAGCGATTATAGCATCGGCCGAGCACCCGAAAAAGCGGATCGTCAACCCGTGAGGGGCTCATAGAGCTCCTGGATCAGCGCGATCACACGCTGCTTGCGTTCGGGCTGAACCGTCAATGCCGGGCCGATACACGATGGGCATCCGCCCTCACACAGGCACTGCTGAACGCGGTCCCTGGAGGCCGTCAGAAGGGCCCGAATCAGTGGCGGAAGGCTCTCGGCGATCCCATTGCCCCCCGGTGCGCGGTCATACACGAACAGCGTGGGGTGCTCCAATCGGCGGGCTCCGGAATCCGCGTGCGTGCCAATGTCGTTGGGGTCACAGAGCACCCACAGCGGGATCAGGTGGCGCAGCAGGTGCCCGAGGTCTGCCAGCGTGCCGTACGTGGCCGCCTGTCGCTCAGCGAGCCGGTGACACGCCGGACAGAGCGTCATCAGGTTGTCCAGGCGATTCGCCAGGAGGTAGAGATCGTTTTCTCGTTCGATCCATCCAAAGGTCTGAAAGGGGACCACATGGTGGACGTCATGGGCGCGGCCCGGCAGTTCCGGCGCGCCGCACTGCCGGCAGCGATGCCCGTCACGGGCGCGTGCTGCTGCGCGCTGTTGCTCCCAGTTGGGGCCACGATTCCCAGAGTATGCCCCGTACCACAGTCCCCGCTCCTCCAGGCTACCCACGAGTTCCTTGCGTATGCCGATCCAGCATCCAGACGTGTAGATGACCTGCTCCGGCATGTCCAGGGGCTCCCTCCCCAGCACCAGGTGCGTCTCGATGAGTTCGCGCCGAAAGGAAGTGACCTGGTTGGTGACGCGCAACTCCCCCGAAGAGGTGACAAGAGATCCCTCTTCGCTCTCGGTGTGGATCTCTTCGACCTCGATATCGGTGCGTTCGGAGGCGACGGTGAGAAAGGGCAAGCTAACCGGCTCTACACGGGCCACGCCCGCCGCAAGGCCCAGCGACTGTACAAGATACTGACGACCTTCGTGCAGATAGACGGCCCCCGGGTGGAGCCAACGAGGGGCGTCGCTGGCTTCCACCTGGCCGATGACGCTCTCGGGGCCGTTGGCGGCCAGCGTGACGATCTCGACCCGTCGAGCATCCGCGGTCCTCAGCGACACATCCGCAGCAGGATAGCGCACGGCGCTCCAGTGCCACCGCCTGTCACTCTCCCTCACCTCGCCAGAATCTGCCAGGCCGGCGAGGATCGCATCTCCGGAGGGCACGTGGGCGGCCTCCTCCTGCGGCATGGCGAGTTCGTACAGCGCTGAACGCATCTGTGCGATCCGAACGTGCAGGTTGTGCGGGTTAATCCGCGCCGCTTCGGGCGGCGCTCCCAGCATTTGTTCCGGATGCGTCAGCAGGTACTGGTCCAGCGGGCTCCCGGAGGCTACGAGGACCGCCAGCCCGCCCTCGGAGGTTCGCCCCACTCGCCCGATGCGCTGCCAGGTGCTGGATGTGCTTCCCGGATATCCGAGCAGCACGCACGCGTTCAGCCCCCCGATGTCGATGCCGAGTTCCAGCGCGCTCGTCGCCACCACGCACCGGACTTGGCCATTGCGCAGGCCGGCCTCGATCTCGCGCCGCTCCAAGGGCAGATAGCCCGCGCGGTACCCTCGGATCGCCCGGGCGTCCAGGCCCAGCGCCGGAGCGGCGCTTCGGAGGGCGATTACCATCTGCTCCACCGCCAGCCGTGACCGCGTAAAGCACACCGTCTGCAGTCCATTCTGAAGCATCGCGATGACGAGCAGGCGCGCGTCATCGGCGGCGGCGCGGCGGGTGCCCAGCCGGCGATCGACGATCGGTGGGTTGTACAGGGCGATATCCAGGGGAGGCTCTGGTGCGCCATTGTCCTCCACGACGCTCGCCGGTTCCCCGATCAGGGCTTCCGCCAGCTCCGCAGGGTTTGCCACCGTGGCCGAGGTGCAGATGAACCGGGGGGCGCTCCCATAGAACCGGCAGAGGCGCCTTAGCCGCCAGAGCACGCCGGCGACCTGGCTGCCAAAGACGCCCCGGTAGGTGTGCATTTCGTCCAGGACGACGTAGGCGAGCCCTCGGAGGAACGCGCGCCACGTGACGTGGTTGGGCAGGATGCCGGCATGGAGCATGTCCGGATTGGAGATGAGGACGCGGGCCCGCTGCCGCACCAGAGCGCGCCTGGCGGGTGGCGTGTCGCCATCATAGGTGGCCACCAGATCCTCATCGAGGCCCAGGATCCGCAGGGCCTCAGCGGCGCGTGTGTACTGGTCATGCGCCAGAGCTTTGGTCGGGAAAAGCAGCAGCGTGTTCCCCGTGCCATCGACGAGCCGCTGAAGCATTGGGATCTCGTAGCACAGGGTCTTGCCGGATGCCGTCGGGGTGACGACAACCGTGTTTTGTCCAGCGAGCGCCTGGAGGCAGGCCCTGGCCTGGTGACTGTACAGCCGCTCCACGCCGCGGGCCCTCAGCATCTCGGCGAGGGCCGGAGATACCTCGGGCGGGATCGGCATTAGATGGGCTTGGCGCTCCGCCCGTCGATGCCAGCTGACCACCTGCGCCGCAAGAGCAGGATCCGTCTTGAGGGCCGCGATCGCCCCTCGCAGATCAGGCGCGCGATCCATCGGCTTTGGCTCCGCGGCCGGAGATGAGCTCGCGCAGGCCCGCCTCGTCAAGCGTTGGGACACTGTTGCGCTCAGCCTGCTGCAGTTTGCTGGCTCCCGGTGCTTCCCCAATAACCAGGTAGTTCGTCTTGCTCGAGACACTGCCGGTAACCTTGCCGCCCGCCGCGGCGATCAGTTCGCTGGCCTGTTCTCGGCTGAGCGTGGGCAGCGTTCCGGTGATGGCGAGGCTCAGGCCCGCCAACGGGAGCGAGGTCGCGTCGCTTGAGGCGATCTCCCCCACCATCCGCACGCCCCTCTCGCGCAACCGCTGGATCATCTCGCGATTGCCGGGCCTTCTCGTGTACGCCACGACGTCCCCCGCGATGATCGGGCCGATACCTTCGATCTCTGTCAGCGTCTCCTCACGGACCTGCAGCAGGGCGTCCATCGAGCCCAGGGCGCGGGCAAGCAACTGCGCCACTTGCGTGCCGACTCCCTGTATCCCCAGGCCTGCCAAAACGCGCCACAGGGGCTGTTCGCGCGAGCGATCCAGAGCCTGTAGCAGATTATCCGCACGCTTTTCTCCGAATCCCTCCAGAGCGACAAGGGCCTGGCGATCCAGGGCGTAGAGATCGCTGACATCCTGCACGAGGCCGGCCTCAACGAGTTGCTGGGTCACACGGATGCCCAGGCCCTCAATGTCCATGGTGCCACGAGACGCCCAGTGCTCTATCCGGCGGACGCGCTGCGCCGGGCACAGAGCATTGGCACAGTACACGGCGACTTGCCCTATCTCCTGCTCGACAGGCTGTCCGCACGACGGGCAGGCTTCCGGCAGCGACACGATGCGCTCATCGCCCGTTCGGACCGCGACCACCGGTTTGACAACCTGGGGTATCACGTCGCCGGCACGCTGGATCACGACCAGATCCCCCTCCCGTATGTCCTTCTTCTGGAGGTCGTCAAAGTTGTGCAGCGTGGCCTGTCGGATCTCTACGCCGCCGAGGCGTACCGGCTCCAGAACCGCATAGGGCGTGAGTACCCCGGTGCGCCCGACGTTCACGCGGATCTCAAGCAAGCGGGTGGTCGCCTCGCGCGACGGGAACTTGAACGCGACGGCCCAGCGGGGAGCATTGCCGACGATCCCCAGCTGTCTCTGGACGTCCAGCGAATCCAGCTTGATCACGACGCCATCGGCCTCATAGTTCAGCTCGTCACGGCGATCCATCCACTCCCTGCAGAAGCGGATCGCCTGTTCGAGATCGTCCATGCGGCGGATATCGGGGTTCACGGCGAATCCGAGCTCGCGCAGGTAGGCCAGCGCATCCCACTGGGACGCAACTCCCACACCCCGGACGTACCCGATGCTGTAGACAAACAGCCGCAAGGGGCGAGTGGCCGTGACGGCCGGATCCAGCTGGCGCACCGAGCCGGCAGAAGCGTTCCGGGGGTTGGCGAAGGGCTCCTGTCCCTCGTCGCGCCGTTGCTCGTTTAGGCGTTCAAATAGATCCCTCGGCATGTATATCTCGCCCCGGACCTCGATCCGCGGCGGCGGTGCCATCTGGAGGCTGTCCGTCACCGGGATTCTCAGGGGCACATTCCGGATCGTCCGCACATTGGGGGTGATATCCTCCCCCACCCGGCCATCACCGCGCGTAGCTCCCCGCACCAGCAGGCCGTTCTCATACGTAAGCGCCACGGCAAGCCCGTCGATCTTGGGCTCTGCCACGAATGATGGCACGGTGCCCTCCGGCATGAGCCGCTGGGCGCGGCGAAACCAGGCGCGCACCTCCTCCTCATTAAAGGCATCTTCAAGGCTCGTCATGGGCTCAGGGTGCACCACCCGAACGAACTCAGGGAGCGGCTCCGCTCCAACCCGTTGCGTGGGCGAGTCCGGAGTGACGAGGTCGGGATGCCGCGATTCGAGCGACTCGAGCTCACGCATGAGCGCATCGTACTCGGCGTCGCTGATCGTTGGCGCGTCCAGGGTGTAGTACAGGTAACCGTGATGCGCCAAGAGCGCTCTCAGCTGTGTGATCCTCTTCGCTTCGTTTGCGACCATCGTCTGGTTCACTCCTGAGTACAAGCCACGCCCGGAAGCGCCACGAGGGTTGGCTTCCGGGCGCATGAAGGCCCAGCGCTGCAACGCAGCCGTTGAGATCCGGCTACTGCTTGGTCAGAAAGTCCTCCGCAGCCCAACCTGAGGTGCCGACATCATCGCGGATCTGCCACCAAGTATACCCGGTGGACTCCTCTGGCCCGCCGATGACTTCGACCACCTTGTCCTCCGCCAGCATCTTGACGACAGGATGCCCCGTACCGGCCCCGGAACGCATCCTGAGCCCGGCGCCATCGGTGCAACACACCAACGCAGTATCCCCGACGGCGAGTGGCTCTCGAGGGGCCGCGGTCTCTTCGGCCGCCGCTTCCAGCGTCTCTGGGCTTTCAGCCTCGGTGGTGACGGCTTCGGTCGTGGCAGGCGGCAGTGTAGGCAGAGAAGTTGTGCCCGTGGGAGCATAGGCCGGCAGCGTCGCCTGTTCGGTGGGCGACTGCGTCGGCTGGCCAACCGCGCCGACTGGCCTCGTGGGCGTGATGCTGGCCTCAGCACTCTCTTCCGTCTGTGGCGAGAACAAGGCCCACCAGAGACCGATCACTACGAACAATACGAGGGCAGGAACCGCGATGTACATCCATCTCGGCCACGCTTCTTGCGTGGATCGTGTGCGGCTGGGGCGGCTGTCATTTGCGGGCATGGACCCCTCCTTTGCTGGTGCGTTCTCGATCGCCAGTGATTATAGGTCCGGGCTGGGCCCTGTCAATGCTGTCAAGGAGAATCGCCCTCCAAGGTGGCTTAGCCTGTCTGGCCCGTTCGGTCATCTGGGCTCGCCTGGTCCGTGTGTGACTCGATGTACCGCGGGAGACCCCGGATCACGGCAGCCTGCGCGTCGGTCAGGGCCGAATAGGCCGCGAGATCCGCGTGAATCTCACCCTGCTTCGCCAGCCAGGCGAGGACTTGATCGGCCGGTGCCGAGCTGACGTGTTGGTGCTCGAGGTAGCGGGCGGTCCAGGTCATAAAGTCCTCGCCCCAGGACACGCCATAGTCGGCGTTGCTCCGGGGCTCTCGCACGCGCCCTGTCTGCCTTCCTGTTCCAGCTGCTGCCGCGGCGGCGCCAGGTTCCCTCGCGCTCTGAGGTCGCGAGCCGGCACGCTCACGCCGCTCTCGCGCCTGCCCCTCGCCCGATGGGCGGCCCACTTCGGGCTGGCGATGGCGCACCCGGGCGTGCCCCTCGTCGTCAATGTAGGGTTCATCGATGAACTCATGCCGGCGGCGGTCATAGGCACACCAGATCGCCTCCAGCCAGTACAAGTAGCGGCCAACGCCAAAGTGCACAGCAGCGCGCTTGAGCGCATCGGACACCGCGCTCTTCCACGGATCGGCCTGCTCTCTATCTGAAAGAACGTACTCTCCCACATCTTCGCGCGTGACGCCCCTGATCGTGAGGCTGGACTTTACCACCAGCCTGTCCCCCTGGATGCCCAGGGGTTCCCAGTGGAAGGACCAGTCTCCTCCGACGGCCAGATCGAGCCTCTCCGATACGACGCGAGGGTCTACGTAGGCCACCGCCAGAGCGTTCCCGCTATCCGAGATCACCTGCGGCTTCCAGCGGACCTGATCGGAGCGGAAGGGCTCTGCGAGCCTGGCGAGCGTATCGCGATCCAGTATGTCACCCATTCTGCTCCTTTCCTGGGCCCGCCGTGCAGGGCCACTGGCCACAGTATAGAACATCCGTTCGTAATCGTCAATGGATGAGCGTCGGTAGATTGCTTGTCGGCAACCGCTAACGCGGAGGCAGGCCGTAGATGGCTCGGCCGTTGCCATACATGAGCTTTTCCGCCAGCGTCTCCACGTCGCCCGGGCGGAGGCGGCCATCATCGACTCTCTCCGCCAGCACCCGCGATACGATGAACCGCCAGGCCAGCAGGGCGCCCAGGCTCTCCTCCGGCACCCAGCAGTCGCTTCCCCAGGTGATGCGGTTGATCGAGCAGGAGACTTCGATCAGGTCATGGAGGGCCCGCATGGCTGCGGAGGTGCAGATCGTCGCCGTCCAGGTGAGCGACGGGTACACGTTCATGTAGTTGTGAGCCAGGCCGGCTGCCTCGGCTGTCCACGGATAGCCGGTGTGAAACAGGACGAAACGCGCCAAGGGGTAACGCTCGAGGATCGGAATCAGGTGCATCGGGTTGGATCCCGACAGATTGGCCAGCCCGGTATGGATCTGGAAAGGCACGTTCAGCTCGATGGCGAGCTCGCAGCAGCGGTGAAAGATATAGTTGCTGAACAATCGCCTGGCTTCAGGGGAAACGATCTCTGGCCTCCGGCCGAAGGCGGCCTCAGCCGCGGCTCGATCATCCTCCCCCAGATCCAGCCCGCGGTTATAGGCCTCGGCGCACTTGAGCGCTGCGACGAGTCCGGACGCATGGCGCTGGATGATCGTCTCTCTCATCAGGGCCACATAGTCGTCCAGCGAACCGCCCTCAAAGCCATAGTGTTTCCAGGGGTAAATGTCATCCGGTGCCACCTGGTCCGGATGGTAACCGTAGAGAAATTTGTCGATGCGAAGCGTGGGGACGAACGCTTCCGGGTGGCCCATATCGTCGCCCGGGTTCCAGTAGGCATCCTGGATGAGGCGTTCGTACCCGCCACGCAAGAGAGCCTTCCAGTGGAGATCGGGATCGACGGCGTGATGCTGCCGCAGGAGTTCCGAGAGGACATCCCATCGCTCCACGGTGATCGGCTCCGTAACCCCATGCATGGCCTGAAAGCCGCGCTCGAACCAGACATAGTACGAGTTGAACCGTACGTTATCGAGAAAGCTCGCGCGAGAGCTGGCCGTGCCCTTGGGAGCAAAACCCGTCCAATCCACATAGGAGCGAGCCAGGCACTTTTCCAGTGACAGCCCTTCAGAGAAAAAGCCATCGGGGAGGTGGTGCTCGTGATCCGAGAACACCGGTAGGGCACTGACGTCCCGCTCGATCGCGATCTGGTTGGGCGTGGGCATGGCCTTTCCTTTCTGTCGTACGGGTAAACGCACCCGCTGACATGGTATCGCGAGTGCAATCCTCGTGCAACCGCAAAACGACGTGACGCGGACCAGGGTGGGGCTCGGGAGCGTGCGCCCGGGATGACGTGCGGCCCTCGGATGTCCTGAGTTATCAGGACGGCCGAGGGCCGCCAGGCGGGACGCTATGGCTCAGCGCCAGCGAAAGGCGCGCTGAACGCTGACGACGCTCAGTTCCTCGTAACCGGGGGCCGTGTCGAGCAACCGTACTACGGCAACGTCCCAGAGGAAGCGATCGCTGCGGCGAAGGCTGGGGTATAGCTCGGTGCTCAGCCGCCAGGAGGTGGACCGGGTCAGGCGTATTTCGGGTTCCGCGCCGCCATCTGGAGTCCAGAGGCGGACCTGGTACCACTCATCCGCGCCGAGGATGCCCACGGATGTCCATTGCAGCACGATAGAGCTCGCTTCTCCGGAGAATATCATGCCGTTCACGGGCGTCAGCAGTCGCGGCTGGCGGTACGCCATCTCCTGCGGCCGGGTACGATAGGGAAACGGCGTTGGCGTGGAGCTGATTTCGGGCGAAACGCTGGCCGATGTCGGCGACGCGGTAGGGCCTGCAGTCGGCTCGGCAGCCACGCCGGGAATGACCAACTCCTGACCGATCGTCAACACCGAGTTGAGCGACAGGTTGTTGGCACGAGCGATCTCCTCCGAACTAACCTGGTAACGCACAGCCAGGCCTCCGAGGGTATCGCCCTGCTGAATCACATGAGTCTGCGGGGCCGGCGTGACTTCTGGCGCCGGCGCAGCTGTGGCCTCGGGCGACGGAGAGGTCCCTGCCCCTGCTGCCGGGCTCGTCGCCTCGGTCGCCGTGGCCGATGGCGTCGTCGTCTGCGGGGGCACAGCCCCATCGGGTCCGGGTATCAGTAGCTCCTGCCCCACCTGCAGAATATCGCTGACGCCGATGCCGTTGGCCTCCGCAATGTCCTGCATGCTGAGGTCGTAGATGGCCGCGATCACGCCGATGTGCTGTCCCGGGGCTACCACGTGTACGCGCAGCGTTGGCGCCGGCGTGGCTGTGGGCGATGGCGTCGAGGTCACCGTTGGCGTCTGTGTGGCCCGGTTACTCGGCGTGGACCTGTCTACGCCAGTGGGATTCGGGCGTGAAGCGGTGGGCGAAGGATTCGGCCTGCTCGCCGCGGTCCCGGACATCGTTGGCCCACTGGTCGGAGACGCCGTCGCGCTCGGTGAGGGTGTCTCTGTCGGTGTGGCCTGAGGCGTATCGGTGGCGACTGCCAGAACCCCTGATGCCGGAATGATCAGCTCCTGGCCGATTCGCAGAACGGTGTTCAGCGAGAGACTGTTCTCGGCGGCTATCTCGGACGAGTCCACCTGGTAGCGCACCGCCAGAGCTCCGAGGGTGTCGCCCGCGGCTACCACGTGCACGAACGGGCCGGACGCTGCTGGCTCGTCGGTAGGCGCCGGCGTGCCCGAGGGAGCCACGAGCGCGGCCGTGGCGGCATCATCGGGCGGCGGCGTCGGCACGATCAGCACATCGCCGATCTGCAAAACGGCACCTTCGCCCAGCCCGTTCGCCTCCAGCAAGCTCTCCAGTGAGATACCATGCTGCAGCGCAATAGTGCCCGGTACATCTCCCGAAGCTACCGTGTACGTCAGCACCGTCGGCTCAGCCTGGATGGACTCCTCTGGCGAAGCAACCGCGGAGACGGCCGCCTCCACCGGCAGAGCCTCCGTCTCGGTGATCGTTGAGATCGGCTCGACCTCGCTCGATCCCTCGCCGGGGTCATGTTGAGCGGCAAAGAGGCGCGAAGAAACGTCCTCCGGTTGCGTCAGTATCTGCGCGGCGATGGCCTGGGTTTCCCTCGTCGCGGATTCGACGAGTGTGGCGGCATCCGGTTCCGTGTGGGAGCCTGAATTGGCCAGAGGCAGAATCCACCACACCATGGCGGCACCCAGTGCGAGGATGGCCAGGCTCGCGCCGATGCGGCCCGCGTGTGCCAGAATGCCAGCGACGTGCGCGGGGCGAGCTGCCCCGCAGTAAGGGCAGATCCTCTGGTTGGGCGGGAGGCCGGCACCACACACCGAGCAGAGTGTCTCGACATGGTCGCCGGTTTGTCCATACCCGCACATCGGGCAGAGAGAAAGCCCCTTGGCGAACCAGGCTCCGCAGGAGGGGCAACGCCTTCTGTTGAACATAGGCTGGCGCCGCCGCCTAACTCGTGCTTCCCGCGAGGTCCAGCGCAGGCGCGACCTGTCGCATCGCCTCGATGACGCGGCCGATCAGTTCGGCACGCTCGACTCCCAGTTCCTTCATGCCGAGCTCGATATCGGCGCGATTGACTCCCCGGGCAAAGGCCTTGTCCTTCCACTTTTTCGTGACGGAACTGGTCTCGAGGTCGAGGATGCTCTTGCTCGGACGAACCAGCGCAGCGGCCGAAACCAGGCCGGTCAACTCGTCAACGGCAAAGAGCGTCTTGGCCATGCGCGTGGTGCGGGGCACGTTCAGATAGATGGCATGGCCCTTGACGGCCTCAATAACCTCCGAAGGCCAGCCCAGCTCCTCGAGGATCGCGACGCCGGCCAGAGGGTGTTCTTCGGCCGTGGGGTGTTCCTCATAGTCCAGATCGTGGATCAGCCCGGTTACGGCCCAGAGCTCTTCATCCTCTCCGTATAGTCTGGCGTGGTAGCGCATCGCGGCCTCGACCGCCAGGGCATGTTTGAGCAGGCTATCGGACTTGACATGCTCATTGAGCAACTTCCAGGCATCTTCTCGCGTCGGCCTCACGACCAACCTCCTGTGTTCATGGTGATTGCGGATGCCGTCCGAGGCGCAGTGCGCCGCTCTGGACGGCCAGAAGTGCGTCGATTCCACGCTCCGCCAGTGCCAGCAAGACATCGAGATCGGAACGTCTAAAGGGCGCCCGCTCTCCAGTCCCCTGTACTTCCACCAGCGTGCCTTCGGATGTCATGACGACGTTGAGATCTACCTCGGCTCGGGCATCCTCTCGGTACTCGAGATCGAGCAGGGCGCATCCATCGACAAGGCCCACACTCACGGCGGCGATCTGGTGCACCAGAGGGCTATCCTGGATCAGCCCTTCGGCGAGCAGTCTTTCCAACGCCATCGCCACGGCAACATAGCCACCGGTGATGGCGGCCGTACGCGTTCCGCCGTCTGCCCGGAGGACATCGCAATCCAACGTGAGCGTGCGCTCCCCGAGCTTTTGGCGATCCACAGCCATGCGCAGGCTGCGCCCGATCAGCCGGCGGATCTCCTGGCTACGGCCCGATGTCTGCCCTCTCTCGCGATCGCCTCGTGGCACCGTCGCATAGGGGAGCATCGTGTACTCGGCTGTGAGCCATCCCTGCCCGCGACCGGCGAGCCATGGAGGCACGCCCTCGCTGATGCTCGCCACACAGATGACCTGTGTGTCTCCCATGCTGATGAGAGCAGACCCGGCGGCCTGAGGGACGTAGCCAGTCTGTATCGTAACCGAGCGCAGCGCGTCAAACGCGCGATCTGTAACCCTGCCCCGGCGCTCAGCCATCGGCTTCCCCGGCTAGGCTATCCGGCGGAACGTAGCTCCGAAGCGAGCATCCCACGGACGCCAGGATGCGGTCCTGAGCTTCCCACATCCGCGCCTGCTCCTCCGCTGTGCTATGGTCCATACCGGTCAGGTGCAGCGTCCCATGGACGGCCAGCAGCGTCATCTCGGCCTGAACCGAGTGTCCCATCTCCTGGGCCTGCCGCGCCGCCGTCTCCATCGAGATGATCACGTCGCCCAGGTCCACCGGCAGCCCTTCGGGCAGCACAAAGCTCTCACCCTCCATGGCGCTGAAGGAGAGAACATCCGTGGGCGCGTCCACACTGCGAAACGCACTGTTGAGCGCCTGAATGCCGGCGTCGTCCATCAGGGTGATCGAAAGGCCGGTCTCGTCCGGCTGTTGAGTCTGCTGCAGTGCCGTGGCGGCGGCCAGTTGGAGTGTGTCTGCATCGATCTCGGCCGCACCCATGCTCTGATCCGCTATGGCGATGCGATAGGCCATGCTACACCTGTGCCTGCGCCGGCGCCAGAACGGCGCCCTTTGCGACAGCAGAGGCGTCGAGGGAAGCGTAGACTCCGCGGTAGCTCTCGGGGAGGAGCGCGGCCACCCGCACCATCACCTCGTCTGCATAGGCCTGCAGTTGCGCGGTGGAAGCCCTACCTTCCACTTTGGGCAGTGTGAACGGGTCGCCCACCACCACGGTGCACTCGGGCCTCTTCAGGCGTCGCCACTGCCCCAGGTTCTCCACCCCCCAGCAGGCAACCGGCACGATGGTGGCGTTGGTCCGCGTGGCCAGGTACGCTATGCCTGGCTTGGCCCTCTGCAGCACGCCCGACCGGCTGCGCGTCCCCTCAGGGGCCACCGCCAGGGCGCCGCCGGCCTCCAGCACCTCGAGGCTCGCTCGCAGGGCGACCCGGTCCACCTCGCCGCGACGTACGAAAATCACGCCGGCGCCCTTGAGAAAGAGACGGACGAACCAGTGGTCCGCCCATTTGTCTGCGGCCATCAGAACCACCTGTCGCTTGATTCCGGCGCCCACTGCAGCGGGGTCGAAGAGGTGCAGGTGATTCACGGCAAACAGCGTTGTGCCTGAGGGTGGCACGTTCTGCAGCCCGCGGATGCGGTATCGGTACACAATCCGCATCAGTACGGCCAGCGTGAGCCGCAACAGGCGGTAGATGATCGGGTGTGAACTGTGTGGCACGCGCTTTTCCGCTGGCGACATGGGCGATGCGATCTCCCTCTGTGCCCGTGCCTGGCGTCGGGCGTTGGCTGGCATGTTATGGAGAGTGTAGCATGGAACGTCACGGTGACAAGTCGGGGCGCCATCGCGCGGAGCGGTTGACATGCGGTGCGGGTACCGCATATCGTACGGCGAGCACCAGACTCGGGAGGCAAACATGGTCTCTTTCGGCTGCCGGGAAGACATTGTTGAACTGACGTCTCAGTGGAAAGGAGAGCGTTTTGCTGACGGGCGTCCCCGCGTGCCGGATGCCATTATCCACCGGCTGCGTGCCCTCGGGATTGTCACCGAGGAGGCGTGGTCGGTGCTGTGGCACCACGGGTACGAGCGCCAGTTCGAGGGGAACTGGATCAACCTGCACCCTGAGCGCATCATGGTCGGCCGCGCCGTCACCGCTACCTTTGTGCCGCATCGCCCCGATCTGCATGATTACCTCATGGAGTACGGCCATGAGCAGGAGGGGCGCATCGGCGCGATGAACTCATGGGTCATCGAGACGCTTCAGAAGGATGACGTGCCTGTGATTGACCTGTTTGGCAAGGTCTACAAGGGCACCTTCTCGGGCGCGAACCTCTCCACGGCGATCGCTACGCGCACCGGTGTGGGGCAGGTCATTAACGGCGGGATCCGGGATGCACAGCAGATTCTCGAGATACCGGGTTTTTCCACCTTCTGCAAGGGGATCGATCCCACACCGATCCGCGACGTGACGCTCGTCGGGCTGAACACACCCTGTCGCATTGGCGAGGCGATCTGCCTCCCGGGCGATCTGGTCATCGGGACCTATTCGGGGGTTCTATTCGTGCCGCCACATCTGGCGGAGGAGGTCGTGGAACATGCCGAGCGCACGCATCTGAGGGAGGTGTTCTCCCACACGCGCCTGAGAGAGGGCATCTACACCTCCAGCCAGATGGACACCCAGTGGACTCCCGAGATCACGGCGGATTTTGATGCGTGGCGGCAGTCTCAGCGGATCGAAGGCCTGGATGGCATTGACTGGGATCGACAGACGGAGACGGACCGGGCCCAGACGGACGAGGAAACCACAGCCTGAACGTGGCCCCGCTGGATGGGACCAGAGCGAGCGCTTTGCCACCCGCTCTGGTTAGTTTGCTGAGCGTTGGTGCCGCGAACCGATCCCGGGCGGCATCGCGGGTCCTACTCCTCGCGTCTGGTCCTGGATGCTCGGAATATCATGAACAGGCCAGCGGCTATCGGGATGAGCGCCGTGATATAGCCGGCCCACTCGCCGGCCTGCAGCAGGATCACGCACCCGAGCGCGCCCAGAATCCCCGCCGGGATTAGCGCCCAGCGCAGGCGACCGTCGGGTGTGTTGAGGAGCGAAAGCACGGCAAAGGTCAGCGCCATGCCGAACATCATCGCGGCGCCCGCCAACTCGCCGTTGGCCGTCTCGGCCAGGCATACCACCACGGCCAGCGTGAGCAGCACGCCTCCAGGTATGATCGCCCACCAGTTCTCCCGGTGCAGCAGATACACCGCGAAGAAGGTGCACCCCATGCCGACGAAAAAGATGGCGGGCCCAATGATCTCGTCTGCAGGCGCCAGGAACTGCTCATAGCCGATCAGTGCCCCGATGCTGACCAGGACCCCCGCCGGTATGATCGCCCACCACTGCGACCGGTTCTGAATGTAGACACCGGCAAAAACGGCGCCTCCGCCCAGGAAGAGGACAGACCAAAGCAGATCGCGGGTCTTGCCGAGCACGCCCAGGTTACCGAGCAGCAGGAGACCTCCGATACACACCAGTACGATGCCCCAGATGATAGTACTGCGGTTCCTCTCCATCGCACGTTTTCTCCTTCGTCTATCGGACTGAACGCCCTCGCCCTGCACACCCTGCGCCTGGCGTTGCCTGCGAGGTGAGGCAGCATCCTCCTGAGCATAGCGCCTCAGAAAGCGGTAGTCAATGGATTCGACAGAGGCTCTCTGGTTTTGCGTGCGGCAGCGCTGTACTCTGCGGATGTCACGGCGAGCAGGTGCAGGATCGCACTGGGCTGAAGTGCTCTGCCGGAGGGCGCACCGACCGAGCGAGCTGCGTCTCGGCGCGGTCGCCTAGCGTGAGTGCTATGACAGCCGCGGGCCGTGGGCAAGGCCGCCAGAGGACCGCAAAAGCTCCTGGATCTGTCGCCCCTCAACGCCGAGGCCGGTGAGGCTACTCCGGTTGTTGGAGGCCTTCGGCGGTTTGCCAAGGCCGCAGCCATCCCCAGACGGTCGATCGGAGGGTAAGTGGATCGATTTCGCTGCCTCACATTCGCAGCGCCCCAGGGGAGTAGCGCTCATCTTGGCGGCCCCCTGGTCCTGTGATACCATCCTCGAGTACGAGTCCCTGGAGGACACTCCCATGGGCATGGCCCCTCGTTGCTCCAACCAAGCCTTTGCGTGCTGCGATCATGCCGGCGTGCTCGCGGCGCCCCTGGCGCGCACGGCCTTTGCGTTCGGGCTGCTCGCCG
>Ga0123333_10002006_pt1 | contig 21181 bp, 17 predicted proteins | sample BioC12SIPDNA_3_FD_89957 | JGI IMG/M metagenome (GOLD analysis project Ga0123333, IMG submission 89957) | Anaerobic biogas reactor microbial communites from Washington, USA - Biogas_R2_B C12 SIP DNA | ecosystem: Engineered > Bioreactor > Anaerobic > Unclassified | place: Washington, USA... | reverse complement strand
GCCGCCCGCGCCCGCGCGGCCGCCTGCCCCGCCGACCGCCGGGCCCGACGGCGGCCCCGTGAAGGGCCCCTACGGCCGGGTGCTGGCCGTGCCCGCCGCGAGGAAGCTGGCGCGCGAGCTCGGGATCGACATCGAGAGCGTCGCCGGCAGCGGGCCGCACGGACGCGTGCGGGTCGAGGACGTGCGCGCGCACGCCGCGGCCGCGGCCGTCCCCGGCGCGCGCGTCGCGCCGGTCGACCACGCCGCCCGCGAGGAGCGCGTCCCGGTGCGCGGCCTGAGGCGCGTGATCGCCCAGCAGATGACGGCCTCGCACCTGCAGACGGTGCGCACGCTCCACGTCGACGAGGCCGACGTCTCCGGCCTGGTGGCGCTGCGCGAGCGCCTGAAGCCCGCCGCCGAGCGCCGCGGCGTGCGGCTCTCGTACCTGCCGTTCGTGATGAAGGCCGTCGTGGCGGCGCTGAAGGAGTACCCCGCCCTGAACTCCAGCCTCGACGAGGAGAAGGGCGAGATCGTCGTCAAGCGCTACTACAACCTCGGCATGGCGGTGGCCGTCGACGACGGCCTCGTCGTGCCGGTCGTGAAGGACGTCGACCGGCTCAGCATCGTCGAGGTCGCGGCCGAGGTCCAGCGCCTCGCCGAGGCGGCGCGCGCCGGCAAGCTCGCGCCCGACGACGTCAGGGGCGGCACCTTCTCGATCACGAACATCGGCAGCCTCGGCGGCCTGTTCTCGTTCCCGATCATCAACGTGCCCGAGGCCGCGATCCTCGGCCTGCACTCGATCAAGAAGCGGCCCGTAGTGCTGCCCGACGACACGATCGCGGCGCGCTGGATGGTCTACCTGAGCCTGTCCTTCGACCACCGCGTGCTCGACGGCGCGGTGGCGGCGTCGTTCACGAGCCGCCTGATCCAGCTGCTGGAGACGCCCGAGGAGCTGATGCTCGACCTCTGAGCTCCCGCCCGGGCGCGGGAACGGCCGGCCGCTGCCTGCAAAGGCAGCGGCCGGCCTCGTGGGGACCGCGTGCGGCCGGGGCGCGCTCTCGCCGGGCCGGGCCCGCGGCGTCAGGGGGCGCGGCGGCGGCCGCGGGCGGCGGGCGGTACGGTCGCCCCCTCGCCGCCCTCAGGCCGGCGGGGCCCCGCGGTGGGGGCCGAACGCGCCGTGCGGGTCGTAGGCGCGCTTGACCGCCTGCAGCCGTTCCCACGTGCCGCCGGGGTAGGCGTCGCGGAGCCCGGCGCCGCCGGCATCGAGGAAGCTGAAGAACGCCGCCGCGCCTTCCCCCAGGGCGGAGCGCGCCTCGCCTAGCCAGTCCAGGGCGGCCGGCAGGTCTTCGTCGCCGGCGGGGCCGGCCATGGCGCCCACGAACAGGCGCCGCTGCCTGTGGGGGAACCCGGTCGCGTCGGCGGCCACACGCGCGATCGCGCCGCCCAGAGGCCGGAGCTGCACGCCGCGCAGGCCGCGCGCCGGAGCCGTCGCCAGCGCCACCACCCGCTCGGCGGCCGCGAGGTCCCAGCCGTCGCGGAACGCCGTGGTGAAGCGGATCTTCATGGGCGGGCCGGGCGGCTCGTCGAGCATGGCCGCGTAGGGCATCGGCTGCAGGGCGTCGAGGAGCGGCGTGCCGAGCGCGCGCATGGGCGCGAACGCCGCCGCGCCCGCGTCCGCGTCGCCGAGGTAGGCGCCGCGCACGGCCACGATCGGCTGGCCGTGGAGCTCCGGGGGGAAGGACGGCAGCGGCGGCGCGCGCATCGTCTGCACGATCACGGTGAGCTCGTCGGGCGCGTCGAGCGCCGCCTGCACCACCCCGTGCACCGTCTCCGGCGTGCCGGGCAGCATCAGGAACCCGCCGTACACGCTCGGCACCTCGCGCAGCGCGAAGCGCAGCCGCGTCACGACGCCGAGGCCCCCGCCCCCTCCGCGCAGCGCCCAGAACAGGTCGGGGTGCGACTCGGCGTCGGCCCAGACGACCTCGCCGCCGGCTGTGACGACCTCCGCCCCCAGGAGGTTGTCGACGGTCAGGCCGTGGGCGCGGCTGAGGAAGCCGAGGCCGCCGCCGAGGGTCAGGCCCACGACCCCCACGGTGGGAGTGTCCCCGAAGGTGGTGGCGAGGCCCCGCTCGCCTACGCGGCGCGTGTACTCGCCGGTCGTCACGCCGGCCTGGGCCGTCGCCGCGCGGCCGTCGGGGTCCACCTCGATCGCGTCCATGGCGCGCATGTCCAGTACGAACGCGCCGTCCCCGCCCGCCCAGGCCGAGGGGTGGTGGCCGCCGCCCCTGAGGGCGAAGGGCGCGCCCTCGCCGACGAGCACCGCGAGCGCGGCCGCGACGTCCTGGGCGTCTACCGGCCTGACGACGGCCAGCGGCCGCGGGTCGACGACCGGCAGAGCCAACGCCCTGGCGGCGTCGTAGCCGTCGTCCCCGGGCCGCAGCACCTCGCCGCGCACGGTGCCCCCTAGGCGCTCGGTGACCCTGTCTGCAGTGAAGGTGTCGCGGATCATGTCGACCTCCTCTGGCCGGGCGCTCGGCCCGGCGCGGGTGTCCGCGAGAAAGATAGACCTCTAAGCATTAGATGTCAAACCCTTAGACGACGAACGGAGGCGGTATACTCGCGGCATGGGAGACGAGCCGACGAAGGTGCCCATCGGGAGGGCGCTTTGGGACGCCGTCCAGTTCCTGCACCGCGAGTTCGACGAGGTGCTGGCCCGCGAGGGCGGGTCGCGGCCCGTGTGGTTCGTGCTGCTGGCGCTGTGCTCGGGACCCGTGACGTCGCAGCGGGACATCGCCGAGAAGGTCGGCATCCAGGACGCGACGCTCACCCACCACCTGAGCGCGATGGAGGAGGCGGGGCTGATCCGCCGCTACCGCGCGCCCGAGGACAGGCGCGTCCAGAAGATCGAGCTCACCGAGGCCGGCTGGGAGCTCTTCGGCCGGCTCAGCCGCGCCGCCCGCGACTTCGACGAGAGGATCAGGCGCGGCGTCCCGGACGAGGACATCGACCTCGTGAGGCGGACCCTCGAGCGGCTCGTCGCCAACGCGGCCGGCGCCGCCGGCTACCGAGAATAGCCCGATGGAGACGTAAGATCCTGCAGTGAAGCGCACCGACCTGCCGGTGCTGCCCCAGCAGCCCGGCTGCTACCTCTTCCACGACCCCGAGGGCCGCGTCATCTACGTCGGCAAGGCGAAGAACCTGCGCAGCCGCGTGCGCAGCTACTTCGGCAAGCACGCCGGCCAGAAGTCGCGCCTGCTCACCAGGGCCGCCGCGTCCCTGGAGTTCATCGTCACGGCCGACGAGGTCGAGGCCCTGATCCTCGAGGCCAACCTCATCAAGCGGCACAAGCCGCACTACAACGTCCTGCTCAAGGACGACAAGTCCTACCCGTTCCTCAAGCTCACCAACGAGCGCTACCCGACCCTCGTCTTCACCCGCCGCGTCGTCAAGGACGGCGGCACCTACTTCGGGCCCTACCCCAGCGCCGGCTCGGTGCGGCGCGTGATGGACCTCGTCTACAGCGTCTTCAGGCTGCGCAAGAACTCGGGCGTCCCCCTGCAGCCGCGCAAGCGGCCCTGCCTGCGCTACCACATGGGCCGCTGCTTCGCGCCCTGCGCCTACCCCGTCGACGACGCCGACTACCAGCAGGTCGTCGCGCAGGTGAAGGCGTTCCTCGAGGGCAGGGTCGGCGAGGTCGTCGCGGGCATGGAGGAGGCGATGCGCGCCGCCGCCGAGCGCCAGGACTTCGAGCTCGCCGCCACGTACCGCGACAGGCTCGAGGCGGTGAAGCGGGTCACCGGCTACGACACGAGCGTCGTGCACAGCGAGGCCGACGACCTCGACTTCCTCGGGCTGGCGAAGGCCGGCGACTTCGCGATGGTACAGCTCTTCCAGATGCGCGCCGGGCGCGTCGTGGGGCGCGACAAGCGCTTCCTGCAGAACGCCGAGGGCGCCACCGACGACGAGGTGCTCGAGGCGTTCATGGCCGACTACTACGGCCGCGCGATGCAGGTCCCGCCGCTGGTGCTGGTGCCGCCCGCCGACCTGGACCTCGACGTGTGGGCCGAGTACCTCTCGGGCCGTGCCGGCCGCAAGGTGACCGTGCGCGCGCCGCAGCGCGGCGACAAGGTCGAGCTCGTGGAGATGGCCCAGCGCAACGCCGCCACCGGCCTCGAAGCCGAGATCGCCCTGCTGGAGCGCCGGGGCGAGGCCCCGGGCGTGAGCGAGCTGCAGAAGCTGCTCGCGCTCGAGAGCCCGCCGTGGCGCATCGAGGGCTTCGACATCTCGAACCTCATGGGCGAGCACACGGTGGCAAGCATCGTCACCTTCGAGGGCGGGCGCGCCAAGCGCAGCGACTACCGCCGCCTCCGGATCCGCAGCCCCCAGCGCTCGGACGACTACTACGCGATGCACCAGGCCGTGAAGCGCCGCTTCACCGGCACGCTGGCCGACAAGATGCCCATGCCCGACCTGCTGCTCATCGATGGCGGCAAGGGCCAGATGAGCGCCGCCAGGCGCGCGCTGTCGGAGGCCGGCGTGGCGGTCCCGCTCGTGGGCCTGGCGAAGAAGCAGGAGACGCTGATCCTCGAGGACGGCGAGGAGCTGCTCGTGCCCCTGCAGCACCCGGCGCTGAAGCTCCTGATCAACGTGCGCGACGAGGCGCACCGCGTCGCCGTGGGCTACAACAGGCAGCGCCGCGGCAAGGCGCTCACGCGCAGCGTCCTCGACGACGTGCCGGGCATCGGGCCGAAGCGCCGGGACGCGCTGCTGGCGCACTTCTCGAGCGTCGACGAGCTGAGGACCGCCGACCTCGGCACCCTGGCCGCGATCCCCGGTGTGGGCCAGGCGGCGGCCAAGGCCGTGAAGGACTTCTTCGCGGGCGAGGACGGCGCGGCGGGCGGCTAGGGGAGGACGCGACGGGCGGTCAGCCGACGCTGGCGGCCGGCTGCTTGCCGGCCACCAGCTCGCGCCAGGCGTCGCGGGTCAGCTCCATGAAGACGTCGACGCGGCCGCTGGGCCCGACGCGGCGCCTCACCTCGCGGAAGCCGACCTTCCTGAAGGCCGCCTGGGCGCGCTCGTTGTCGCCGAACGTCTCGAGCCGCACGAGGTCGAGGCCGAGGTGCGAGAACGCGAACCCGAGCAGAGCGCGCATGGCCTCGGGCCCGTAGCCGCGCGACCAGTGCGTCTTCTCGCCGATGATGATGCCCAGCGTCGCCGAGCCGCCGCGCACGTCGTAGAGCTCCGTGGTGCCGATGAACTCGTCGCGCTCGTCGAAGATCCCGAACGTCTCCCGGTCGGAGCGCTGGGCGTCGGCCTTGAGCAGGCGCTTCAGGAGCCACAGCGGCATGCGGTTCGGCGGCGTGCCGTTGAGGTAGGAGATCTCGGGGTCGCGGAAGTGGCTCTGCAGCCTGCGCCAGTCCTGCTCGGTGAACTCGTCGAGCGGGCGCAGCGTGACCCTGCCGCAGGCCGGTCTCATGGGCAGAGTCTACTCGCTGGTCGGGCGGCCGGAACCACCTGCACGTATACTCCGGCTTGACATGACGACGGGACCGGTACCGGGCAGCTCGAGCGAGGCCTTCCAGGACAAGTTCCGCCGCATCCTCACGGGTATCTCGAGCGTGATCCTCGGCCAGGAGCGGGTCGTCGAGGAGCTGCTCGTCGCCGCGCTCGCGCGCGGCCACGTGCTCGTCGAGGGCGTGCCCGGACTGGGCAAGACGCGCCTCGTGAAGGCGTTCGCCGAGGCGACCGACCTCGCGTTCGCGCGCGTCCAGTTCACGCCCGACCTCATGCCCGCCGACGTCACGGGCACCACCGTCTTCGTCGAGGGGAGGCAGGGCTTCGAGTTCCAGCCCGGCCCGATCTTCGCGAACGTCCTGCTCGCCGACGAGATCAACCGCGCCACGCCGAAGTCGCAGTCGGCGCTGCTCGAGGCGATGCAGGAGCGCGCGGTCACCGTCGCCGGCACGCGCCACGCCCTGCCCGACCCGTTCATGGTGCTCGCCACCCAGAACCCGCTCGAGATGGAGGGCACGTACCCGCTGCCCGAGGCCCAGCTCGACAGGTTCATGTTCAAGATCCTCGTCAGCCGCCCCGACGCCGCCACCCTGCGCCGCATCCTCGTCGTGACGACGGGCTCCTCCGACGGCCAGGTCGAGCGCGTGTTCGACAGGGACGAGCTCCTCACCTTGCAGCGCATGCTCAGGGCCGTGCCCATCGCCGACGCCGCCCTCGACTACGTCGTCAGGCTCGTCGAGGCCACGCACGAGCACCCCTACGTGCGCCTGGGGGCCAGCCCGCGCGGGGCGCAGGCGATCACGCTGGCCGCGAAGGGCTTCGCCCTCGCCGCCGGCCGGCCGAACGTCGAGCTCGACGACATCAGGCGCGCCGTGCTGCCGGCGCTGAGGCACAGGCTGATGCTGAGCTTCGAGGCCGAGGTCGAGGGCGTGGACACGGACGCCGTGCTCCAGGAGGTCCTCGGCGCCGTCGAGAAGAAGCGCTGACGACCGGCGGCACGCGATGCTGACCGCCCGCAGCCGCGCCCTCCTCGACCGCTACTCGCTCGCCTCGCGCGCGCTCTCCGCCGTGAGCGGCGAGCGGGCCAGCCGCGAGCCCGGCCAGGGCGTCGAGTTCCACGACTTCAGGCCGTACCAGCCGGGCGACGAGCTCAGGTACGTCGACTGGCGCGTCTACGCCCGCACCGGCCGCCTCTACACGCGCCTCTACCAGGCCGAGCGCTCGGTGCGGCTGCACCTCGTCGTCGACGACTCCGAGAGCATGGGCGTCGGGGGCAAGCGCGCCTACGCGCGCGTGCTCGCCCAGCTCATCAGCTACGTGGCGCAGCGCGACGCGCCGACGCAGGTCCACCGCGTCTCGGGCGGCAGCAGCCGGCCGCTGCAGGGCAGGGCCACCGTCGCCGCCACCTGGTCGTTCATCGACGAGGCGACCGGCGCCCGCGGCAGCGGGCCCGTCAGCGGCCTGAAGACGTTCGCGCTCTCGCTCCAGCCGCAGCGGGGCAGCGGTCTCGCCCTGGTGATCTCGGACCTCTTCGAGGACGTCCCGCTCCGGCCGGCGCTGTCGGCGCTCAAGGCGCGCGGCCTCGACGCGGCGTTCCTGCAGGTCGTCGCCTCCGAGGACCTCGACCCCCCGCGAGGCGAGCTCGAGGTCGTCGACGTCGAGACGGGGGAGAGGCGCCCCGCGGGGCCCGACGAGGTCGAGGCGTACCGGCGCGAGGTGCGCCGGTTCCTCGAGCGCACCCGCGAGGCGGTCCTGCGGGCCGGCTTCCGGCACCTGCTGCTCGTCGCCCCGCCGGCGGCCGCGACCGGCGAGGCCGTGGCGCTGGAGAAGGACGCCTTCGCCGACCTCCTCAGGGCAGGGGTGCTGGTCAAGCGGTGAGGATCATCGGCACGCGCTTGGCGGGGGGCCTGCAGGTGCTGCGGGAGCTCGACCGCGGGGTCTCGGCGCGGGTCTACCTCGCCAGCGACGGCAGGCGCCTGGCGGCCCTGAAGCTCTTCCGCGTCGAGGACGCCTGGCGCGCCGCTCGCGAGCTCGAGATCGGCCGCGGGCTCGACCACCCGCACCTGAACCCGGTCGACGAGGCCGTCACCGTCACCGGCAGGCCCGGCCTGCTGATGCCGCTGGTCCTGGGCGTGCGCTACACGCGCTGGGCCGACAAGGGCGCCGACCTCTCCCAGCGCCTCGCCGCCCTGGCCGCCGTGGCCGAGGGCCTCGGCTACCTCCACGACCGCGGCGTCGTGCACCGCGACGTCAAGCCGGAGAACTTGCTGGTAGACGCGCGCGGACACGCGAAGCTCCTCGACTTCGACCTCTCGGCGCGCGTGGGCGAGCCGCCGGGCGCGAGCCCGCCCGTCGCGGGGACGATCGCGTACCTCAGCCCCGAGCAGGCGCGGGGCGCGCCGGCCACGCCGGCGTCGGACGTCTACGGGCTGGGCGCCGTCACGTACCGCGCGCTGACCGGCCAGGCGCCCTTCACCGGCGACGTCGCCGAGGTGCTGAGGTCGCACGCCGCGCTCGAGCCCCTGCCGCCCTCCGCCCTCGACAGGCGCCTGGCGCCGTTCGACGAGCTCGTGGCCTGCCTGCTGGCGAAGGACCAGGCCGCGAGGCCATCGGCCGCGGAAGCCGCCGAGAAGCTGCGCGCGGCGTCTCGTATGATTGCGTCCGTGAAGCCCTCATGAGCGACCGGATCGCCGTACTCGCCATGGCGATCCTGACCGCGGCCGTCGTCGTGCTGGCGCCGTGGGGCGCCGTGAACCGCGAGACGGGCGCCCGCAGCGCCGTCGTGCTGCTGCCCCAGCGCTACGTCGACTTCACCGGCCGCACGGCTGCCGTCGACTTCCCCGCCGGGAACGTCGTGCTGGGCGTGACCGCCCTGGGCGTCCTCCTGGCCGCCGGCGGCGCGCTAGCGGGCGGCCGGGCGCGGCACGGTCTGTGGCTGGCGGCGGCCGTGGCGCTCATCGGCGTGACCACCTGGGGCCTGGGGCGCCTGGGCGGCGCGGTGGACGACGCCAGGGCCGCGGCCGTCCGCGCCGAGGTCGAGCGCGCGGCGGCGAGCCCCACGGCGCGCCAGGACCCCGACGTGCTCCGCGAGGCGTTGGCCGCCTTCGACGAGCGCTCCCTGCAGGAGAACCTCGCCGCGGCGCGCGCCGGCGGCCTGAACATCCGGCGCCTGCCGTACACGAACGTGGGGCCCGGGCTGAGCGCGTTCCTGGCCATCGTCCTGGGGCTCGTGACGGCCGTGGCGGGGTTGCGGGCGTGGGAGCGGCTGCGGCGCGGCATCGACGTGTTCCTGCGGGGCGGGGCGGTGCCGGCGATCTCGATCCTGCTGGCCCTGGGCGCCGCGGCGGTCGTGATCCTCCTCCTGCAGCCCACGCCGGTGGGCTCGGGCGTCGAGCTCAGCGCCTTCGAACGCCTCGTCGGCCGCCTCGACACGCTCTGGTACGCCTACTACACGATGTTCCACGACGCGCTCGGCACGGTGGGCGGGTTCGCGGAGTCGCTCAAGCTCATGACCCCGCTCGTCTTCACCGGCCTGGCCGTCGCGTTCGGCTTCCAGGCCGGCCTCTTCAACATCGGCGCGCCGGGCCAGATGGTGCTGGGCGCGATCGGCGCGGCGATGGTGGCCCTCTACCTGCCCGGGCCGCGGATCGTGGCGATGCCGGCCGCGATCCTGGGCGCGTTCGCGGGCGGCGCGCTGTGGGGCGCCCTGCCCGGCTGGCTCAAGGCGCGCTTCGGCGCGAACGAGGTCATCACGACGATCCTCCTGAACTTCGTCGCCGCCTCGGTCCTGCTCTTCATCCTCTCCTCGAGCAACGTCTTCGCGGCCGCCGCGCTGCGCATCCTCGCCGCCATCGGCATCGTCGCCGCCGTCGCGCTGGCGCTCTTGGTCGTGCCGCCGGTGCGCCGCGCGGTCAGGAGGTCGCCGCGCTTGATGCTGGCGGTGCTCGCCGTCGTCGTGATCGGGGCCAGTATCTACGCCGCCCAGCCCCGCCCCGGCGACGCCCCCGTGACCGTCCAGATGCCCTTCAAGGTGCCGGGCAACGAGCCGAAGTCGCAGCCGTTGCGCGTCGCTGCCCGCCTGCCCCAGCTGCCCGCCATGGTCGGCATCGACACGCGCACCTCGCCCGGCGTCAACGTCGTGCGCATCGACTACGCGCGCCTGCTCGCGCCCCTGGTGGCCGTGGCCGCGTTCTTCGTCCTGGGGCGCTACCGCGCGCTGCGCCGCTGGCCGGCGCGGCTCCTCGCGGCCGCCGGCGTGGGCGTCGCGGCCTACCTGCTCGGCGTCCTCGTGGGGCTGAACCGCCTGCCTACGGCCATCCCGCCCACGAACCTCAACGCGAGCTTCTTCATCGCCGTGCTGGTGGCCGTGCTCGTCTACGTCCTGCTGTTCAAGACGCGCTTCGGGTTCGAGCTCAGGGCCGTGGGCCTGGCGCCCGGCGCCGCCGAGTACGCCGGCGCGAACATCCCGCGCACCACCGTGATCACGATGGCCCTCTCGGGCGGTCTCGCCGGCCTCACCGCGACCCACTACGTCCTCGGCGGCGCCCTCGAGGACTACGCCCTCAGGCAGTCGATCCCCACCAGCGACGGCTTCGACGGCATCGCCGTGGCCCTGCTCGCGGGCAACCACCCCATCGGCATCCTGCTCTCCGCCCTCCTGTTCGGCGTCATGAAGTACGGCGGCTCGGTCCTGAACATCACGTTCCCCAACCTCACGCGCGAGGTCGTGAGCATGATCCTCGCCCTCGTAGTGCTGTTCATCGCCGCGCGCGGGTTCCTGCCGCAGTCGTTCGTGAACCCCGCCTTCCGGCGCCGCTTCACCCATGCCGGCCAGCGCGACACCGTCGAGGGCGAGGAGGCGCAGCCGCTCGCCCAGCAGGCGGGGGAGGGGGCGTAGCGGCGTGGACACCGTCGTGCTCCTCGCGCTGTTCGCGTCGATGGTCCGCGCCACCACGCCGCTCCTGTTCGCGGCGCTCGGCGGCCTGTTCAGCGAGCGCTCCGGCGTCGTGAACATCGCCCTCGAGGGCATCATGCTCTTCGGCGCCATGGCGGCCGCGATCACCGCCCAGCTCGTCGAGGCCCCGCTCCTCGCCCAGCGCGGCGTCGGCGGCGTGCCGTACGCGCCGTGGCTGGGCGTGCTGGCGGGGGCCGTCGTGGGCGGGATCGTGGGCTGGATCCACGCCGTGATCTCGATCCGCTACCGCGCCGACCAGATCATCTCGGGCACGGCGATCAACCTGATGGCCGTGGGGATCCCGGCCGTCGTCCTCTCCGGCCTCTACGCCAACACCTCGACCTCGACCCCGATCCGCAACCGCCTGCCGCAGTGGGAGCTCTTCGGCGTCGACAACCTGGCCTTCAGCCCGCTGGTCTACCTGGCCTTCGTCCTCGTGCCCGTGACGTGGTTCGTCGTCTACCGGACGCCCTTCGGCCTGCGCCTGCGCGCGGTGGGCGAGCACCCGGCGGCGGCCGACTCGCTGGGCGTGAACGTCTACCGGATGCGCTACCTGGGCGTCGTGATCTCGGGCGTGCTGGCCGGACTCGGCGGGGCCTACCTCTCGATCGGCAACCTGAACCAGTTCGTGGCCGGGATGTCGGGCGGCCGCGGGTTCATCGCGCTGGCCGCGCTGATCTTCGGCAAGTGGCACCCGCTGGGCGTACTCGGGGCGACGCTCCTGTTCGGGGCGTTCCAGGCCACGGAGGTGCTGCTCGGCGGCGGTAGCCTGCTGCCCCCGACGATCGTCCAGAGCCTGCCGTACATCCTGACGATCCTCGTGCTGGCCGGGTTCGTCGGCCGCTCGGTGGCCCCGCGCGCGTCCGGCAAGCCGTTCGTGAAGTGAGCCGGGGCGGCGGGCCGGACGGAGCCGCTCCGGCGGCCGCGGCGTCGGCCCGTGCGGACCAGGCGGCGGCCGACACGGGCGCGCTCACGGCGTCGGCGCCCGGCGGTGCCGGCCAGGCGCCGGTCGCGACCCCGTTCGAGCGCGCCGCCGGCGTGCTGCTGCACCCGACGAGCCTGCCCGGCCCCCACGGCGTGGGCGAGCTGGGCCCCGAGGCCCTGCGCTGGGTCGACCTCCTGGCGGAGTCGGGGCAGCGGCTGTGGCAGGTGCTGCCGCTCGGCCCGACCGGCTACGGCGACAGCCCCTACCAGTCGTTCGGCACGTTCGCCGGCAACCCCTACCTGATCGACGTGGGGGCCCTCGTCGCCGACGGGTGGCTGGCCAGCGACGACCTCGAGCCGCTACGGGCCCTGCCGCGGGCCGCCGTCGACTACGGCGGCCTCTACCGGGTCAAGCTGCCGCTGCTGCGGCGCGCGGCCGACGCGTTCCTCGCCGGCGGCGGCGCCGCCGACCCGGGCTTCCGCGCCTTCCAGGAGCGCGAGGCGGCCTGGCTCGAGGACTTCGCGCTGTTCATGGCCCTCAAGGAGGAGGCTGGCGGGGCGCCCTGGACCGAGTGGCCGCGAGCCTTGAGGCTGCGCGACCCCGCCGCCCTGGCGGACGCTCGGGAGCGCCTCGGCGCGGAGACGGCCAGGCAGCGGGTGTGGCAGTACTGGTTCCACCGCCAGTGGGCGCGGTTGAAGGCGTACGCGGCGGCGCGCGACGTCAGGGTCCTCGGCGACGTGCCGATCTTCGTGGCCCTCGACTCCGCCGACGTCTGGTCGCACCCGGAGCTGTTCCACCTCGACGACGACGGCCGCCCGACGGTGGTCGCCGGCGTGCCGCCAGACTACTTCTCGGCCACCGGCCAGCGCTGGGGCAACCCGCTCTACCGCTGGGACGTGCACGAGGCGAGCGGCTACGCGTGGTGGGTCGCGCGGCTGAGGAGCGCGCTGGCGCAGGTCGACGTCGTGCGTGTCGACCACTTCCGCGGCTTCGCCGCCTACTGGGAGATCCCCGCCGACGAGCCGACGGCCGTGAGGGGCCGCTGGGTCGAGGGCCCCGGCGGCGGGCTGTTCGAGGTGCTGCGCCGCGAGCTGGGCGGGCTGCCCGTCGTGGCCGAGGACCTGGGCGTGATCACCCCCGACGTCGAGGCGCTGCGCGACGCCTTCGGGCTGCCCGGCATGAAGGTCCTGCAGTTCGCCTTCGCCGGCGGCGCCGACGACCCCTACCTGCCCCACAACTACCCGCGCGCCTGCGTCGTCTACACCGGCACCCACGACAACGACACGACGGCGGGCTGGTACGCCACCGCGCCCGAGGCCGAGCGGGACCACGTGCGGCGCTACCTGGGGCGCCCCGACGAGGAGGTCGTGGACGGCCTGGTGCGCCTCGCCTACGCCTCGGTCGCCGACATGGCCGTGGTCCCGCTCCAGGACCTGTTGGGCCTCGGCTCGGAGGCACGCATGAACACGCCGGGCCGCGCCGACGGGAACTGGCGGTGGCGCTTCGCCTGGGAGGACGTGCCGGGCTGGCTGGGTCCGCACCTGCGGGACATGGCCGCGCTCTACGGGCGCCTGCCGGCGGGCGGTCCCGTCGACACGCCCTACCGGCAGAGCTCGCTGTGAGCCGCTAGGACCTGAAGATCACGTCCTCGCGGGTGAAGTTCCGGTGCGCGAACGCGAGCAGCACGGCGATCACGACCGCCAGCGAGACCCAGGTGACGAGGATGTTCGACGCCGACGCCGAGCCCTTCACGATGTCGTCCATCACGAGCAGGGCGTTGAACACCGGGACCATGTAGGCGCCCTCGCCGAGGCCGATGAGGTCCTTGAACTGCAGCGCCACCGCCGGGATCACGAACACGAACGACAGCGGGGCGATGTAGCTCTGCGCCTCCTTGAACGACCGCGCGAAGAGGCAGATCGAGAGCAGCACGGCGGCGACGACGGCCGCCAGCAGGACGGCGCTCATCAGCAGCAGGAGGACGCTGACGGCGTCGACCGAGAGGCTGCCGCCCATCATCGCGGTGATCTCGCCGCCCTCGGCGCCCATGCGCGGCAGGAAGGCGTTGCGCATGACCATCCCGCCCACGAGGTAGCCGGCGATCGCGGCCAGCGCCGCGGTCAGGCCGAACGTGAGCGTGGCCAGGAACTTCCCGAGCACGACCTCGCTGCGCCGCACCGGCGCCACCAGCAGCGACTCGAGCGTGCCGCGCTCCTTCTCGCCCGCGGTCGCGTCGATCGCCGTCATCTGGCCCCCCGTGAGCGTCCAGATCGCGATGAAGAACGGGATCAGCCAGGAGAGCATGCCGCTCGAGCGCTCGGCCTCGGTGCTGGCGTCCACCTGCGTGACGGCGACGGGCTCGAGGATCGACGGGTCGAGGCCCTCCGCCCCGAGGCGCTCGGCGACCACGCTGCGCTGGTAGGCGCTGACCGCGGCCTGCAGCTTGCTCGCGTTCAGCTCGCTGCGCATGTTCCCCGACTTGCCGTAGACGCGCACCTCGGCCTTGCCGCCGGCGGCGATCTCCTCGGCGAACCTCTCCGGCACCGCGATCGCGGCCGGCACCTCGTCGTCCCGCACGGCCGCTTCGGGGTCCGCGACGGGAACCAGCTCCACGTTCTGCGCCTCGATCGCGGCCCGCAAGGTCGCGGGCATGTTCTCGGCGCCGGCGACGCCCAGCTGCGTGACGGTCGTGGCCTCGCGCTCGAACAGGCCGCCCAGCAGGAGCGGCATGCCGAGCATGATCACGGGCAGGAGGATCAGCGGCAGGAGGATGTTCGAGACCAGCGCGCGGTGGTCCCTGATCGTGGAGAGGACCTCCTTGCGCGCGACGTCCATGACGCGGTCCCACCTCATGCCGCCACCTCCGCGGCCGACAGGCCGGAGCGGGTCACGAGCTTGAAGAACGCCTCCTCGAGGTTCGCGGCCTCGGTCAGGCCGGTCAGCTCGGCGACGGTGCCCTCGGCGATCTTGCGGCCCTGGTAGATGATGCTGCAGCGGTCGCAGAGCTCCTCGACCTCGCTCATGACGTGGGTCGAGTAGACGACCGCCCTCCCCTCGGAGGGGTAGGCCTTGACGAAGTCGATGACGTTGCGCCTGGCCACGACGTCGAGCCCGCTGGTCGCCTCGTCGAAGAAGATCACGGGCGGGTCGTGGATGACGGCGCGGGCGATCACGATCTTCTGCTTCATGCCGCTCGAGAACCCGCCGGCGCGCCTGTCGAGCGTGTCTCCCAGCGCCAGCAGCTCGTCGAGCCTCTCGATGCGTGCGTCGATGGCGTGGGGGGCCATGCCGTAGAGCCGGCCGAAGTAGTGGAGGATCTCGCGGCCGGTCAGGCGGTCGTAGAGGCCCATGCCGCCGTTCACGACGCCGATGCTGGCCCTGACGCCCTCGGACTGCTTGACGACGTCGTAGCCGGCCACGGTGGCCGTGCCGGCGTCGGGCTTGAGCAGCGTCGCGAGCACGCGCAGCGTCGTGGTCTTGCCCGCCCCGTTGGGCCCGAGCAGGCCGTAGACCTCGCCCGAGGCGACCTCGAAGCCGAGGTCGTCGACGGCGATCACCGGCTTGCCGCCCTTGCCCCCCTCGAAGGTCTTCCTCAGCCCCTGGACGTGGATCATGGGTCCGTTCATGCCGAGACGATCGTAACCGCCCGGCACCGCCCTCCCGTTGCCCCAGGCTTCCGGCGGCGACCACGGCTCGGGTCCGGGGGCTATCATCGCCGTCACATGCGCGAACGCGACCTCCTGGCGCTCGACGACTACCAGCTCGTACCTCGGGTCCTCCACGACGTGGAGGAGCCCGACCTCAGCGTCGCGGTGCTGGGGCGGACGCTCGAGTGGCCCCTCGTCGCCCGCCTGCCGTCGGGGGCGCCGTGGTCCGAGGCGCTCCCGCGCCCCGCCGCTCCCGACCTGGGGCGCGTGGCCATCGCCGAGGCGTCCGAGGTCACGGCGGAGAGGCTCAGCGAGTGCCCCCGCGACGCCGTCGTGGCCGTGATGCCGGCGCGGAGCATGGGCGAGCTCGTCGCCGAGGTCAGGCGCCTCGCCGAGCTCGGCGTCGGGGCCGTCGGCCTCGACCTCGCTCCCCTGGCGGACTCGGCTCCGTACGGCAAGGCGCCGTTCCGGCCTCGGTCCCGCGAGGACCTGGCCGAGCTGCGCGCCGCCGCCGGCAGGCCCCTGTGGGTGTTCGGCGTGGGCGGCGGCGCCGACGCCGAGGTCGCCGCCGAGGCCGGCGCCGACGTCGTCGTCGTGAGCTCGGCGCTCGGCGCGCGGCTGCGCTCGCCGGCGACGATCGAGACGCTGCCCGAGGTCGTCGACGCGGTCGCCGGCATGCTCACGATCGCCGCCGGCGGCGCCGTGCGCGACGGGATCGACGCCTTCCGCTACCTGGCCGTCGGGGCCGAGCTCGTGGTCGTCGACGGCGACCGCCCCGTGACCGCCTTGGCGGCGGAGCTCGCCTACGCCTACCGCCTCACCGGCTGCGCGACCTTCGCGGACGTCGGCTACGACGCCCTGTACGCGCCGCTGTTCACAGAGCCGTGATCGCGTTCGTGGCCGGCGAGGTCGACGCCGTCACCGAGGGCAGCGTCGTGCTGCGCGTCGGCGGCTTCGGGGTCGAGGTGCTCGCGCCGACGTCAACGCTCGCGCAGTGCCGGCCGGGCGCGAGCGTGAGGCTGCGCACGGCCCTGATCGTGCGCGACGAGCAGCCGGTGCTGTACGGCTTCCACGACGAGGACATGCTCGTGCTGTTCCGGCGCCTGCTCGACGTCAGCGGCGTCGGCCCGAAGGTGGCCCTGGGCCTCCTGTCGGCGCTCCCCGTCCACCTGATCGCCGCCGCGGTCACGAACTCCGACCCCGGCCTGCTGACGAGCGCGCCCGGCGTCGGGAAGCGCACGGCCGAGAGGATCGTCGTCGAGCTGCGCAACCGGCTGCCCGAACACCTGGCCGCGGCGGTGCCCGGCGCCGGCGCGGGTGCCCTGTCGGGAGCGGGCCAGGACGCGGTCGAGGCGCTGCTGGCCCTGGGCTACCGCGAGTCCCAGGTCAAGGGCGTCGTGGCCGAGCTGCTGCGCGACGACCCCGGCGCCGCGGCCGAGACGCTGATACGCAAAGCGCTGGCGAAGGTGCGATAACGCTCCGGGTTCCTGGCCCTTCCGGGCCAGGAACCCCGCGCGGAGCGCGTAGGAGCCTGCCAGCTCGGTCCCGTAGGGCCAGGGGCCCCGCGCGGAGCGCGTGGGAGCCTGCCAGCCAGGTAGCTGGGGTCCGTCGGCCCCTCAGGCCACCGCGGCCCTGAGGGCGTCGCCGGGCGGCGTCCAGGCCATGTCGAAGGCGTTCGCCACGCCCTCGTGGGTCAGCCTGCCGGCGTAGGCGTTGAGGCCCTTGAGGAACGCCGGGTCTTCGGCCAGCGCGGCCAGCCCGCGGTCGGCGAGCCGCAGCACGAACGGCAGCGTCTGGTTCGAGAGCGCGCGCGTGCTCGTGTTCGGGACCGCGCCGGGCATGTTCGCGACGCCGTAGTGGACGACCCCGTCGACGACGTAGGTGGGGTCGTCGTGCGTCGTGGGCCGGATCGTCTCGATGCACCCGCCCTGGTCGACGGCGACGTCGACGATCACGCTGCCTTCCTTCATGACGCCGAGCATGTCGCGTGTCACGAGCCGCGGCGCCCGGGCCCCGGGGATCAGTACGGCCCCGATGAGCAGGTCGGCGCGCGGCAGCATCTCCATAACGTGCCCGAGGTTGCTCGTCATCGTCTGCACCGCGCCGCGGAAGACGTCGTCGAGGTACTGCAGGCGCGCGTGGTTCACGTCGAGCAGGGTCACGCGGGCGCCGACCCCGAGGGCGACCTTGGCGGCGTTGATGCCCACGGTGCCGCCGCCGAGGATCACGACCTCGCCGGCGTGGACCCCGGGCACGCCGCCGAGGAGCACGCCGCGGCCGCCGTGCGTGCGCTCGAGGTAGTGCGCCCCGACCTGCGCCGCCATGCGCCCGGCGACCTCGCTCATGGGCGTGAGCAGCGGGAGCGAGCCGTTCGCGAGCTGCACGGTCTCGTAGGCGACGGCGGTGGTGCCGGCGCGCAGCAGGGCGTCCGTGAGGGGCTTCGCGGCCGCCAGGTGCAGGTAGGCGAAGAGGATCAGGTCGTCGCGCAGGTAGCGGAACTCGGACTCGACGGGCTCCTTGACCTTGAGTACCAGCCGCTGCGCCCACGCCTCCTCGGCGCTGACGCCGGCGCGCGCTCCCGCGGCCGCGTAGTCCGCGTCGGCGAAGCCGGAGCCCAGCCCGGCGCCCTCCTCGACCCAGACGCGGTGGCCGGCGGCCACGAGGGCCTGCACGGCGCCGGGCGTGGCGGCCACGCGGTACTCCTGAGGCTTGATCTCCTTGACGACGCCGATGTCCATGCGTTTCTCCCGGCGCGCGGGCGCGCCGGTGCCGCTTCCGCGCGCATGTCGTGGTCCCCCGACTCTACCGCGGCCCCGCGGCCGCGGCCGACCGCGTGCACGTCAGGCGAAGACCCGGAGCAGCCGGTAGCCCGCGGCGTCGGCGGCCGGCTCGGCCAGCGCGACGAGGGAACCCGACCCGTCGACCAGCGCCGCGCGGCCGGGCAGCGTGAGGGGCGGGCGGCGCCCGTGCCTGACGTCCGCGACCGCGGCCGGCCCGAGCGTGACCGTGGGCAGCTCCAGCGCCGTGACGGGGTCGAGCGGCGGCGTGTCCGCGATGGCTTCGAGCGGCGCCGCGTCGGCCAGGTCGACGGCGCCGCTGGCGGTCCGGACCAGGCCCGAGAGGTAGGCGGGGAGGCCCAGGGCGGCGCCGAGGTCGCGGGCGAAGGCGCGCACGTACGTCCCGGCGCCCACGGTCAGGCGCACGAGGGCCGTCACGCGGCGCGCGGCGGGGGGCGGCTCCAGCCCCTCCGCGAGCGCGGGGTCGGGCGGCAGGGTGAAGCTCCGTCCCGCGGCCGCGGCCTCGTAGCGGCCGGGAGGCGCCCCGTCGGGGCGGGCGAAGGCCGCGGGCAGGTCGGCGCGGTCGGCGGCCAGCGCCAGGAGCGCGACCTCGCGGTATGCCACCGGGCGGGCCGGCGGCTCCTCGAGCTCGCCGCGGCGGGCGGCGGCGTAGCTGCGGACGCCCTCGCGCTTGACGGCCGAGTAGGCGGGCGGGCGCTGCGTCGTCACGCCTCGGAAGGCCGCGAGGGCGGGCGCGAGCCGCGCGGCCGTGACGCCTGAAGCGTCGGCGACGCTCACCACCGGGCCCTCGGCGTCGAGCGTCGGGGTCGCGGCGCCGAAGGTCACCCACGCGAGGTAGGTCTTGTCGTGACCGGTCAGGTACGGCGAGAGCTTCGTCGACTCCTCGGACATCACGAGGAGCACGCCGGTCGCGAGCGGGTCGAGCGTGCCGGCGTGCCCGACGCGCCGCGTGCCCAGGAGGCGGCGCGCGCGCGCGACGACGTCGTGCGAGGTCAGCCCCAGGGGCTTGTCTACGGCGTGGAGCGGCACCGCGGGGCGGGTCGCGCGGTCAGCCGAAGAACAGGCTGCGGACCCAGGGGCTCACGGTCACGGCGACGAGCAGGCCGACGTGCAGCGTGAGCTGGGCGATCAGCGGCTCGGTCACGTTCGGGCGGCGCCGGAACCCTTCGGCCAGCAGGAGGCCGAAGACCAGCAGCAGCGCGACCGGCGTGCCGAACGTCAGGGCGTAGAGCGCGCCGGACACGACCACGGCGCTGCGCTTGTCGTAGCGCCGCGCCAGCGGCGGGAACGCGAGGCCGCGGAAGAACACCTCCGCCAAGGGGACGAGGATCATCGCCGCGACGACGTAGGGCGTGAGCTGCACGAGGTCGAGGTAGAAGCCGCCCAGGGCGCCGTCGAACGGGTCGAAGTGCAGGTAGGCGATGACGCCGCCGAGGAACACGACCCCCAACCCGAACCCGGTGAGGGGCTGGCGGCTGGTGCCTATCAGCGCCTCCATGGGGTCGTGGCCGGCCATCGCCGCCCGCCGCCAGGAGAGCAGCGCCAGGAAGACGCTGAGGGTGATGAAGAACAGCGCCCACGCGTCGGTGGCCTGCACCGGCGTCGCGAGCGCCAGGGCGTTGCCGTGCACGAACTGGCCGTAGGCGACGGCCGCGGCCAGCCCGAGCAAGAGCGAGGTGAGGAGGATGCCGTAGACGTCCCCGACGCTCCACGCCTGCGGCCCGTCGACGACCTCGAGGCCGCTGGTGCTGGGGATGCGGCTCTCGCCCACGAGGTGCACGGCCGTCAGCAGCAGGAGCGTGGCGAGCCAGACGAGGGCGTTGCCGCCCAGTCGGCTCAGGAGGTTGTCGCGGCGCAGCGACTCGCGCAGCGCCACGTTGCCGGCGGTGAGGTCGCCTTCGGCGTAGTAGATCAGCGACAGGGCGCGCAGGTCATCGGCCTGGGCGTCGACGTCGCGCGACCCCCGTAGCTGGTGGGCGGTCGCCAGGTGGCCGGCGGCCTCGTCGAGCTCGCCGAGGGCCCAGTGAGCGCGGCCGAGGAGGGAGCGGACCTCGGGGTCGCGGTCGTCGCCGGTGAGGTTCACGTAAGACCTGAGCTGCGCCGCCGCGGCCGCGGGGTCACCGAGCCTGAGGCGCAGGCGGGCGTCGGAGAGGCGGTAGCCGACGTTGAGGGGGTCGGCTGCGATCGCCGCCGTGTACGCGGTGAGGGCGTCGTCGTAGCGGCCGGCGAACTCGTGGATGCTGCCGGCGAGGAGCTGCAGGTGCCCCTCGAGCTCGCGGTTGCCCTGCTGCTGGAGGATCGTGCGGGCGCTGGAGAGGAAGGCCTCGGCCTCGTCCGGGCGCCCGCCGGCCAGCACGGCCTCGGCGAGGAGCACGAGCGGCTCGGCCGTGGGGATCACGTTGCGCACGCGCCGCAGGCGGCTCTCGGCGCTGGCGTGGTCGCCGAGGCGCAGCTCGATGCGCGCCAGGGCCAGCTCGGCCTCCGAGAAGCTCGGCCTCACCTGGAGGGCGTTCTGGCACGCCCGCCTGGCGGTCTCGAGGTCGCCTCCGGCCTCGAAGCGGAGGCACTGCTGGTAGTAGACGTTCTCGTCGAACGCTTGGGCCGCCGCGTGCGAGAGGATGGAAAGCAACAGGGCGAGGGCGAGGGTGCCCAGGACGCGGGCCCACGCTGACCCCTTCCCCACAGCAGGTAGTGCCGTCATCTCTTCCCCTCCACCGGTCCGTGCGACCCGGTAAGCGCGCCCCGGGCGGCGCCTTCGCGCCGCCGCGGTGGGCGAGCCTCGCCTGCGCGCGCTCTGCAGGCAAGCCTGGCATGCCGCTCTCAGCGGCAGCGGTTAGTTGGTTCACTTCGCAGGCGCACGAATCGCCTCTAGGACGCGCCTCGTGCGCTCGGGGCCCCGCGGGCGCCTCGCGCCCGCTAGGGTAGCGGCGCCTCGTCGCGGGCCCAGCAGCGTGCTCCAGGTCACGTCCCGGACCGCGATGAAGGTTAGCTTAACCGCTCCAGGACGCAATCCTGGGGTAGGGGTCCTATCATCGCCCCAGCGGTGAGACGATGAGCTTCTCGCACTTCCTGTTGATGGGCCAAGTCCTGGCGATGCTCCCGGCCATGAGCGAGGGCACGGAGCTGCGCCTCGTCTCGCCGGACCTGCTCACCGTCTACGCCATGGCTACCGTGAAGGACGGGCGGCTGGTGTTCACCGAGTTCCCGCCGCCCGGCACGGAGGTGCGGGTGATCATCTTCCCGGCCGAGAGCTCGCCGGCGGAGCGGGTCGACGCCATGGGGGCGCGCGCCCTCGTCGGGCGCATAAGCCCCGACGGCCGCGACGTGCTGCTCACCGAGCCGGAGTCGCTCGACCCGCTGTCCT
>Ga0123333_10002003_pt1 | contig 21204 bp, 15 predicted proteins | sample BioC12SIPDNA_3_FD_89957 | JGI IMG/M metagenome (GOLD analysis project Ga0123333, IMG submission 89957) | Anaerobic biogas reactor microbial communites from Washington, USA - Biogas_R2_B C12 SIP DNA | ecosystem: Engineered > Bioreactor > Anaerobic > Unclassified | place: Washington, USA... | reverse complement strand
GCACGCCCTGGTGGATGCTGCTGCTCGCGCTGCTCGGAGTGGTCGGGTTTGCGATCGGGATGGTCAGCATGCCGCAGGAAGACGTGATGTACAACTCGGGGATGGTGTTGCAGATCGGCGGGGCTTTGGTCGTGGCGCTGTATTTCCTGCGGATTGTGATTATGGCGTTCAAGGATTCCGTGCTCGATGGGGTGGTGGCGATGATCCTGCCGCCGGTCTACCTGTACAAGCGCTGGGATCGTGTGGTCGGGTTAGTGATACTCATCGGTGTGGGGGGCGCGGCGATCGGGTTCGGCGTGCTCCTGGCCTGGCTGGGGCCGAAGTTCCAGGGGGAGCCGCAAGGTGGCCTGTCGCGCGCCGGACAGGAGCGCCCGGCGTGGGTCCTGGTCTGCCGCGACGACACCTTGATCTGAGACGGCTGTACGGGTATTCGTACGGAGCAGTGACACCCGGTGCGATCCGGAGACTGCCGGTGACTTTTTTCCTGATTCTTGGGCGGGGGGAGCGACAAGACATGCGCGCGCTGGCCATGATTCTGGTGATGTCGATGTTGGCGGGACTTTTGGTGGACGAGTGTGCCACCAGGGCGGCGGAGCCTGTGCGGCTGATCTTCGACACGGACATTGGGAACGACGTTGATGATGTTCTGGCGCTGGGCGTGATTCACGCGTTGCAGAGTCGCGGGCAGTGCGAGCTGTTGGCGGTGACGATCACGAAGGACCATGCCTGGGCCGCCGAACTGGTGGATGCGATCAACACCTTTTACGGCCGGGGGGACATCCCGATCGGGATGGCGCGAAGCGGTATCACCCCTGACGAAGGCAAGTTTCTACAACTGGCCCGTGTAGAGGACAACCACGCGCTGCGGTTCCCGCACGATCTCGACGGGGCTCAAACCCCGTCCGGGACCGACGTGCTCCGCCAGGTGCTGAGCCAGCAGCCCGACCAGTCGGTCAGCATCGCCCAGGTCGGCTTCTCCACCAACCTGGCGCGGTTGCTGGCATCCCCGCCCGATTCGATCTGTCCGCTCAGCGGAAAGGAGCTGGTTCAGCGCAAGGTGCGGTTGCTCTCGATCATGGCCGGGCACTTCCGGCCGGAGGCCACCACCGAGCGGTTCCTCGAGTACAACGTGAAGACCGACATCCAGTCCTGCCAGGAGCTGGTGAAGAGCTGGCCGACGCCCGTTGTATTCAGTGGTTTTGAGATCGGCATTGCCGTGCCGTATCCGGCGGAGAGCATTGAGCGGGACTACGGCTACGTCGAGCACCATCCGCTGGCCGAGGCCTATCGACTGTACGAGCCGCCCCCGCACAACCGGCCGACGTGGGACCTGACGAGCGTGCTCTACGCGGTGTTTCCGGACCGGGGATATTTCGACCTGTCCGAGCCAGGCCGCGTGACGGTCGCGGACGACGGCTACACGACCTGGACAGCCGACGCGGAGGGGCAGCACCGGCATTTGCAGATGAACTCTCTGCAGGTGCCCCGCGTTACCGAGGCACTGGTCCAGCTGTCCAGCCAGCCGCCGGGGACGCGCTGAACCAAGCACGCGATGAGCGCACCGCGAGCAGTGTCTGTTCTGCGTTCGGCCGGGGGGCGAGTTCAGGATGCCACCGACGCACGCGACCTGGCGTGGTCGGTGGCGCGGCCGGACGCGGGCCCCGGCGGCACGCTGGCGGTGGCGGTGTGCTGGTTCGGTGTGCTGGTTCGGTGTGCTGGTTGTGGGCGCCAGCGTTTACTCTTCCAGCGCGAAGCCGATCTTCACCGTCACCTGCCACTCGACCACTTTGCCGTCGTCAATGCGGCCGCGCGTTTCCATCACTTCGAACCAGCGCATCTTCCGGACCGTCTTCGACGCGTGTTCGATGGCGTTTTCCACCGCCTCCTGCAGGGAACTGGCGGACGTACCGGTAACTTCGATCTTCTTGTATACTCGATCCGGCATGTTGCTTTCTCCTTGGCTTGGACCTGAATCGTACTCGGCCGTGCCGTCGCCGTTCGCAACCGGGTTGAGCCGGCTGCGGAAACTGGCCAGTCGGCCTCCCATGATCCCCGGTTATTCGCGGATAAGTCAAGTGGGAGAAGCGGCCCGCGTCACATACCCAGGGGCAAGAACGCGATGGGGCGCATGATTCCGAGCGCGCGTGGTTTGTTGCAGGGTTCGCTGCGGGATTCGACACAGGATCGACTGTTTGCCGTTCCCGGCGGCTGGCAGGACTGCCGCCTGGAACTCTGTGGCGTGCCACTGCGATTGACCATTCCGGCGGATCCCGATCGTGTGCTGGACGCGCAGGTGGAGGCCATGCACCAGGGCGCGCTGCCGGACGAGGCATGGCCGGATCCGTATTGGGCAGCGCTATGGTCGGCCGCGACGCCCACAGCGGAGGCGGTGCTGCGGGCCACCTGGCCGCCGGGCACACGGGCGCTGGAACTGGGGTGCGGGGCCGGCCTGGTCGGTCTGGCGGCCCTGGTGCGAGGTTGCCACGTGACGTTTTCCGACAGTGCGCCGCAAGCCACCTGCCTGGCCCTGGAGAATGCTCGGCAGAACGGGTTTCCGGAGGCGCAGGCACAACTGATCGACTGGCACGATCCGCCAGCCGCGTCGTACGATGTGATTCTCGCGTCGGACGTGCTCTACCACTGTGGCAGCCACGGGGCGATCTTGCGCGCGATCGATCGACTACTGACTCCGGATGGCATTTGCTGGATTGGCGATCCGGGGCGTTATGCGGCGCAGGCATTCCACCACGCGGCGGCCGAACGCTTCCGCGTGGCGCTGCGCGATCGTGCCGGTCAGGAGTTCGGCGTGCCTTCGGTGGGCGAGTTCCAGCTCTTCGTGTTGCGCCGGGGCGGCCGGTGAATCACCGCGGCCGGGCAACGCGAGCCAGGCAGGCGTTGCACTCGCCGTGCACTGCAGCTTGCAGCCGAGCCTGCCAGCCCAGACGACATTCTTAGGCTCATTGCTCCAGGTCCGTTTTCCCTGGCGCCCCGTGTCATGGGGGGAGCGCAGCCGTATAATGGCCGTTACGCACCTTTGAGCACCTGGAGTCGGACGTGAATTGGCGGATGACAGATGCAATCATCCCTGCAACAGCAGGGATCTTGGGCGCTGCGCTCATCGGTGCGTGGATCAGTATTGGCACGTCGCACGATCTGGCTCTGCGCGAGCCGGGGCAGGATCGGCCTGTGGGGTCGGAGGTCGCCTTGGCTGCTGCGCTCACAGCACCGGTGGCCGGTTCGCCGCAGGCTGGCGCCGGCGTGCCTTCCCTCGTGGCCGGCAGCTGGCCGTGGTTTCGCGGTCCGGAGTGGGACGGCATCTGCCGGGACGCCACGCCACTTGCCCGCAGCTGGCCGGACAGCGGGCCGCCCGTCCTGTGGACCGTGCCGCTGGGGGAAGGCTATGCAGGCGCGGCGATTGACCAGGGACGCGTCTACGTGTTGGACTACGACGAGCAGGCGAAGGCCGACACGCTGCGCTGCCTGTCGCTCGACGACGGGCGCGAGATCTGGCACAACAGCTATCCTGTCGACGTCATGCGCAACCACGGCATGTCGCGCACCGTGCCGGCCATCGTCAATGACGCCGTCATCACGATCGGCCCGCGCTGCCAGGTGGCGTGTTGGGACGCGGTGACCGGCGCAAACCGGTGGCTGCGCGATCTGGCGATGGAGTACGGTACGGAAGTACCCCGCTGGTACACCGGCCAGTGTCCGCTGATCGACAACGGGCGGCTGATCCTGGCCCCGGCCGGGCCCAAGGCCTTGCTGGCCGCTCTCGACATCCAGACCGGTGAGCCGATCTGGACGACTCCCAACCCGCAACACCGGACGATGACACACGCCTCGATCGTGCCGCTGGAGTTCCTGGGCCGGCGCATGTACGTCTACTGTGCCAGCAGTGCGGTCGTAGGTGTCTCGGCGGACGACGGCACTCAGCTGTGGCAGTCGACCGACTGGTTCGAGCAGTTTGCGACGTCGCCTTCGCCAGTCGTCCTGCCCGAGGGGCAGATCTTCTTGTGCAGCGGCTATGGCAACAAGGTCGGCAGTCTCATGCTGCAGCTGCATCCCACGCAGGACGGGATCGAGGTGCAGCGGCGTTTTGAACTGGCGCCCAAACAGTTCAACTCGGAGCAGCACACTCCGATCTTTTTCGACGGGCATCTGCTCGGGGTGCGCAAGCAGGATCGTGGCCGCCTGGTGTGTTTGGATCTGGCAGGGAACGAAGTCTGGCACAGCGGTAAGGATCGATTCGGTCACGGTCCGTACATGGTGGCTGACGGCGTGATTCTAGCGCTCAGCAACGACGGGGAACTGGTGATGGCGGAGGCCAGCACGACAGGCTATCACCCGTTGGCGCGGTTCCAGGTGTTTGCGGACGGGCACGATGCCTGGGGTCCGATGGCGCTGGCGGGTGGACGGCTGATCGTGCGCGACATGACCCGCATGACCTGCCTGGATCTGGCAGCCGGCGGGGGCACAGGGGAGTGAAGCGGCGCGCATGAAGAACGACATGAACAATGTGAACGATGTGCACAAGTCGAGTCAGATGGCGGATGCGGTGCCGCCCACCGGGAGCCGGCCGGTCCGGACCGGCAGCCGGATCCTGGTGGCCGTGATCGCTGTGGCGCTCGTGGTCGCCGTGTTGGCCCTGTCGCGTCTCGACACATGGGGGGAACGCGCGGATGCGACACCGCGCCGTTTTGAGCTGGATCTGCAGGAGCAGGCCGAGATTCCGCCCGAGCTGGTAGCGTATGTCCAGCGTGCACAGTTCGAGACGGCGCTCGAGCGGCCGCAAGCACTGACCACCAGCGCGGACGGGACGATCCTGGTCGCGGGGGATCAGGCGGTGGTCCGGTTGAGCTCGGCCGGCGAGGTGTTAGCGACCATCCCGCTCGACCAGACGCCGACCTGCCTGGCGGTGGAGCCGGCGACGACGGACGAGTCGGGACGGATCTACGTCGGCTGCCGCCGCCAGGTGCTGGTGCTCGATGGCACCGGGCAAGCGATCGGTGCGTGGCCGGACTTCGGTCCGCAGGCCGTGCTGACAGCGATCGCCGTCGGCGGGCAGCGCGTATTCGTAGCCGACGCCGGTCAGCGCGTGGTACACGTGTTGGATCGGGAGGGGCGTCCGGCAGGGCAGATCGGGACGGTCGATCCGGACCGGAGCATGCCGGGTTTTGTGATTCCGAGTGCCTACTTCGACCTGGCGGTGGGACCGGATGAGACATTGTGGGTGGTCAATCCGGGCATGCGGCGGATCGAGTCGTATTCGTTCACGGGGGAGCTGCAGTCGCTGTGGGGGCGGGCCGGCGCTGACGTGGCGGGCTTCTTCGGCTGCTGCAATCCAGCGCACCTGGCGTTGCTGCCCGACGGCCGGTTCGTGACGTCGGAGAAGGGCATTCCACGCATCAAGGTGTATTCGGAGAGCGGCGAGTTTCAGCATGTGGTGGTCGGTGCGCGCGGCCTGGGCGTGAGGGCGTCGTCGCTGGTCGATGCGCGGGGCGAGTCTGTCGCACGGGTGTTCGACGTGGCAGTCGCGCCGGACGGGGCGATCCTGGTGTTGGACGCATTCGAACGATGCGTGCGGGTGTTCTATCCGAAGGGGGCGGAGGGACCGCAATCATGAAACCGAGTGCCGTGCACGAACTTCCTCGCCGCGCGTGGCTGGCCAGCTGCGGGCGCTGCGCCGTGCTGGGCGCGCTGGCGGCAGCAACGGGTGTGCTGGCCGGACGGGGGCAGATCCGGCGCTGCCCGGAGACGACGCGCGCTTGTGCATCCTGTGGTTGGCTGCCGCGCTGTGCTGTGCCACGCGCGGCAACCGCTCGTGCGGCACAGGCACTGCAGGAGGACCACTGATGGCCGAACAGCAGTCGTTGGATCGGCGCCGTTTTCTGATGGACACGGCCCGTGTCGCCGGTGCCGTGGCGCTCGGTACCGGCACAGGGTTCCTGGCGGGTGCCAAGGGACGGGCCACCGAACTGCGCTGGCAGATCGATCCCGACAAGTGTGTCGGCTGCGGCAAGTGCGCCACCAACTGTGTGCTGGACGAATCGGCGGTCCGGTGTGTGCAGTGCTTTGAGATGTGTGGGTACTGCGACATCTGCACAGGGTATCTGGACGCGCAGTACGAGCGCGTCGACACGGCGGCCGAGAACCAGTTGTGCCCCACGGGGGCGATCGTCCGTACGCTGATCGAGGAGCAAGCGGGGCAGCGGTTCTACGAGTACACGATCGAGCGGACTCTGTGCATTGGCTGCGGTGTCTGCGTCAAAGGGTGTGCGCTGATGAACGGCTCGCTCTATCTGCAGGTGATGCACGATCTGTGCAAGAATTGCAACGAATGCGCCATCGCCGTGTCGTGCCCGAGCCTGGCCTTCGAACGCATTCCGCAGGAGACACCGTACCGTGTCAAGCAACAGGCGTTGGCGCTGATCCGGCAGAAGGCCAGCGATCCGGCCAACGTGGCCGCCCGCGCGCTCCTCCAGCAGGTATATCAGCCATGACGATGCGGGTCAGGACCGGATGTGTGGGGGCAGTTGCCGTACTGTGGGCGTCCACAGCGGCCGGGGAGCTGATTCCCACACCGACGTTTTCCAACCACGCGATTCCCACAGCCGAGGTGCCGCACGGGGACCCGTCGTACTGGCAGTGGGTGGATGTCGGGCTGCTGTGCGTCGCCCTGATTCTGGCCAGCTACTTCGCGCTGGTCAGCCGGTCGCGTCGCCACCTGCTCGTGCTGAGTGTCGCCTGCCTGGTCTGGTTCGGTTTCATCCGCGACGGCTGCATCTGCTCGATCGGCGCGCTGCAGAACGTGGCGCTGGCCTGCGCGGAGCCGACCTACCTGCTGCCAGCCGGCGTCGCGCTCTTTTTCGTGTTGCCGCTGCTGTTCACTGTTTTCTTCGGGCGTACGTTCTGTGCCAGTGTCTGTCCCCTGGGGGCGATCCAGGAGATCGTGGCCGTGCGCAGCCTGAAGGTGCCCCGGTGGCTGGACGAGTCTCTCGGACTGCTGCCGTTTTTCTATCTGGGAGCGGCCGTGATCTTCGCCGCGACCGGCACGGCGTTCATCATCTGCCGCTACGATCCGTTCGTGGCTTTTTTCCGGCTCAACGGCAATGTACACATGCTGGTGTTCGGCGTCTGTATGCTGATCGTGGCGGGCATTGTGGGCCGCCCCTACTGCCGCTACCTCTGTCCCTATGGGGCACTGCTGGGCCTGTTGTCGCGCGTGGCGAAGTGGCACCTGCGGATCGTGCCCGGGGAATGCATCAAGTGCCGGCTGTGCGAGGACGCGTGTCCCTATGGGGCCATCCATCCGCCGACGGTCCCTCAGACAGCCCGGCAGCGCATGCAGGGCAAGCGGAACTTGCTGTGGGTCCTGGCCGTGGCGCCTCTGGCGATCGGGCTGTTGGCCTGGATTGGCACCTGGTGGGCCGTCCCATTGTCGCGTTTTCATCCGACCGTGCGTCTCTGGGATCAGATTTGTCAGGAGGAGCGGGGGCTTGCAGACGGCACGACGGACGCCAGCGATGCGTACCGCAATACCGGTCAGCCGCTCTCGCTGCTGGAAGGCGAAGCGTACGCGTGGCAGCAGCGTTTCGTGCGGATCGGAGGCTGGTTCGGCGCCTGGGTGGGTGTGGTGCTGAGCGTCAAGCTGGTGCAGCTCTCGATCCGCCGACGCCGCACCGACTATCGCCCCCAGCAGGCTGGCTGCGTGTCGTGCGGGCGCTGTTTCCAGTCATGTCCGGTGGAGCTTGTGCGTCTGGGGTTGATCCAGGATGTGTCCGAAATGGTCGAGGAGCCCCCTGCATGAGTATCTCCGTGCGCTATCCCACGCTTGTAGGAACGGCAGTCGTCGCCGCCGTCTTCTCGCTCGCCGTCGGGCTCTTGATGGCGATGGACTATGCCGGTCGCGGCACGTACGAGCTGTTCGACACCCCGGCCTACCTCGAACTGAAGCAGCAGCTCAGGGACCAGCCGGGCGACCCGCAGATACAGCAGCAGATCCGCGCGCTGGATCTGCTGCTGCGCGACACGTACTTCCGCAAACGCCGGTTCATGGCGATGGGCACCTACTTGATGCTGGGCGGCCTGACGCTGGCGCTGCTCGCGGCGCGCTGGGCGGTGGCCGTACGCGGCACGACGTACCTGCCGGGGCCGGTGGACCCCGAGCACGACGCGGAATCTCTGGCGCAGCGCTACGCCCGCTGGGCGACCGTCGGTGTGGTGCTGGTCGTCGCCACCGTGTTGTGCGGTTTCGCGCTGCGCGCGGAACCGATTGTGCCGTCCGGTCCGAAAGAACTGGCCGCCGCGCCAGCGGCCGGTCCCGCGGCGCAGCTGCCGAATACGGCGGACACCCAGGCGCCGGTGACACCGGCGGAGACGAAATCGGCCGATGCAGCAGAGACGGAGCCTGCCGGTACAGCGGAGCCGGTAGCTCCCCTGCCGTCGTACGCCGAGTACCTGCAGCAGTGGCCGCGGTTCCGCGGCCCGTCCGGATCAGGGGTGTCCGCCTACACGGACATTCCCACCACGTGGAGTGTGCCGGACAACGCGGGGATTATGTGGAAGACGGAGGTGCCCTTGCCGGGCCCCAACTCGCCGATTGTCTGGCAGGATCGGGTATTTCTGTCCGGGGCGACGGCGGAAGAGCAGGCGGTGTTCTGTTTCGCGGCGGCCAGCGGTGAACTGGTGTGGCGGCACGACCTGCCTCCCACCAGGCCGGACGGCAAGGAACTGGAAGTGATGGAGGCAACGTCGTATGCAGCGCCGACGATGGCGACCGACGGGCTCCGCGTGTACGCGATCTTCGCCACGGGTGATGTGATCGCGCTGAGTCTGCAAGGGGAAGAACAGTGGCACCAGAATCTGGGGACACCCCAGAACCACTACGGTCACGCGAGTTCCCTCGCCACGTACAACGACCGCCTGATCATCCAGTTCGATCAGGGGCGCAAGGAAGAGGGGCTGTCCCGACTCATTGCACTCGATGGCGCCACAGGCACCCCGGTGTGGGAAGTCAAACGCGAAGTGCCCAGCAGTTGGTCGTCGCCGATTGTCGTGGAGCACGATGGGCGGTGGATGGTGATTACGTGCGTCGATCCGTGGCTGATCGCGTATTCGCCGGTCGACGGCAGCGAACTCTGGCGTGCCAAGTGCCTGGGAGGGGAGATCGGCCCATCCCCCGTGTGCGTCGACGGTGTGGTGTACGCGGCCAACGAAACGAGCGGCATGGCGGCGGTCCGCGCTGACGGCAGCGGTGACGTCACGGAGACACACGTCCAGTGGTACACCGACATCGGCGTGCCGGACGTCTGCAGTCCGCTGGCGACCGACAAGTATCTGCTGCTGATGGCGCACGGCATGCTGGCCTGCTTCGATCGCGCACCGGGGACCACGCCCGGGCTGGATGCCGACCCGCGAGAGCCGCTCTGGGAGGAGGACATGCTGGAGGAAGTGTCGTCTTCGCCCAGTCAGGTGGGTTCGAGCGTTTATGTGTTTTCGGAGGAGGGTAAGGCGTGGATCCTCGAGCCGCAGGCGGACGCGTGCCAGCGTGTGGGAGAGTTCGAGATGGGGGAACCGATCCGCTCCAGCCCGGCGTTTCAGCCTGGGCGGATCTACATTCGCGGCCAGACACACCTGTTCTGCATCGGTACGCACTAACGATACACCGAGACTGCGAACTCGCATGATCAGATCCGAGCTTGACTTGAATTACGTGGACGAGATTGTCGTCCAGTGCGGTACGCGGCGCGAGGCCGTCGTTCCGATCCTGCAGGCGATCCAGCGCCACTACCGCTATTTGCCGCAGCCCGCGCTGATGCGCGTGTGTGAGCTGACCGAAATTACGCCCGCCGACATCACGGGGGTGTCAACGTTCTACACGCACTTCCGCCACCAGCCGGTGGGGCGGCACGTGATTCACGTCTGCGAAGGGACGGCGTGCCACGTGAAGGGCGCGGAGCTGGTGCGCGATGCGGTGGCGTTGCACCTCGGGCTGGCCCCCGGCCAGGACACGGACGCGCGCGGCGAATTCACGCTCCAGTCGGTCGCCTGTCTGGGCTGCTGTACCTTGGCGCCGGTCGTGCAGATCGACGACGTGACGTACGGGCGGGTGAGCCCGCGGAGCGTCCCGCAGATGGTGGCCGAGGAGCGGCATGCGCGCAGCGCGCCACCCGCCGCGGCGCGCCCCGCACCCAATTCGCGACCGGGCGAACTGGGTGAGATCCGGATCGGGCTGGGTTCCTGTTGCCAGGCGCAGGGGAGCGGCCGGGTGCACGATGAGATCCTGGCGGTGCTGAGCGAATCGGGGGCGCCCGCGGCGGTGAAACGTGTCGGCTGCATCGGCATGTGCCACCAGACGCCACTGGTGCAGCTGATCACGCCAGCGGGCGAATCGCGGTTCTTCTCGCACGTGCGGCCGGAGGATGTGCGGAGCATTGTGCTGCGGCATTTCCGCCCGCCCGGACTGGTGCGGCGGCTCGGCTACCGGTTCGCGCGGTGGCTGGACGCATTTTACTCCAACGAAGCAGACGACGCGGTGGAGTCGCACGCGCTGGATGTGGGCGGACAAGCCGTGTGCGGCTTTCTCGGGCCGCAGAAGCACATTGCCACCGAATGCTGCGGCGACCTGGATCCGCTGGACCTGGACGAGTACCTGCGGCACGACGGCTTCGCCGCGCTGCGACGATGCCTCCGCGAACTCGATCCCCCGTCGATCGTGGACGAAGTGCGGCGGAGCGGCCTGCGGGGACGTGGCGGCGGAGGCTTCCCGACGTATATCAAGTGGCAGAAGGCGCGAGCTGCCGCCGGCGACACGAAGTACGTCGTCTGCAACGGGGACGAAGGGGACCCCGGTGCCTTCATGGACCGCATGCTGCTCGAGTCCTTCCCCTATCGTGTGATCGAAGGGATGGCCATCGCCGCGCTCGCGATCGGCGCGCAGGAAGCGATCTTCTACATCCGCGACGAGTATCCGCTGGCCGTCGCGCGCATCCGGGAGGCGCTCGAGCGGTGTGAACAACACGCGCTGATCGGCGCCGGGATCCTGGGGAGCGGCCTGAACGTGAAGTTCCGCGTGGCGGAAGGTGCGGGCGCGTTCATCTGTGGCGAAGAGACCGCGCTGATCAACTCCCTGGAAGGACGCCGCGGCACACCCACGCTGCGCCCGCCCTACCCGGTGGAAACCGGACTGTGGGATCGCCCGACGTTGATCAACAATGTGGAGACGCTGGCCTGCCTGCCCTGGATCTTCCGGCACGGCGGAGACCAATTCGCACAGCTGGGTACCGGCGCCAGCAAAGGCACGAAGGTGTTTGCGCTGGCCGGCAAGGTCGTGCGCGGCGGCCTGATCGAAGTGGCGATGGGCATCACGTTGCGGCAGATCGTCTACGACATCGGCGGTGGCGCGCTGCCGGGACGCACGTTCAAAGCGGTGCAGGTGGGCGGGCCGTCCGGCGGCTGTGTTCCCGCCTCGCTCGCGGACACGCCAGTGGACTACGAAGCGCTGGTGCAGGTGGGAGCGATCATGGGCAGCGGCGGGCTGGTCGTGCTCGACAACACCGACTGCATGGTCGATATCGCGCGCTACTTCCTGCGTTTCACGCAGGAGCAGTCGTGTGGCAAGTGCACCCTCTGCCGCATCGGCACGAAGCGGATGCTGGAGATCATGGACCGCATCTGCACCGGCCAGGGTCGGCCGGGCGATCTGGAGCAGTTGGAGCAGCTGGCGCACAGCGTGGCGGCCGGCAGCATCTGCGGGCTGGGCAAGACCGCCCCCAACCCCGTGCTGTCCACGCTCAAGTACTTCCGCGACGAGTATGAGGCGCACCTGCAGGGGAAGTGCCCCGCCGGGAAGTGCGCCGCCCTGATTCGCTACGAGATCAACCAGGCGTGCATCGGCTGCACGCTCTGCGCCCAGCACTGTCCCGTTCACGCCATCCCTCTTACCCCTTACCGGCGGCACGCAGTGAACATGGACCTTTGCACGCGCTGTGATACGTGCCGCCAGGTCTGCCCGATGCAGGCCGTGGATGTCGTTTCATAACCCCGTTCCCCCGCCACACAACCATGCCCACTCTTACGATTGACGGTCAGCAAGTGGAGGTGCCTGCCGGCGCCACGGTCCTGGAGGCCGCGGAGAAACTCGGCATCGAGATCCCGGCGCTGTGCTTCCTCCAGGGCTACGAACCGTCGACCTCCTGCCTGGTGTGCGTCGTGCGGAACCGGCAGACGGGTCAGTATGTGCCGGCCTGCGCCACGCGCGTCGTGGATGGGATGGAGATTGACAACGCGACGGAAGCGGTCAGCGCCATGCGGCGCACGGCGCTGGAACTGCTGTTGAGCGACCATGTCGGTGACTGCCTCGCCCCGTGCTTTTTCGCCTGCCCCGCGCACATGGACATCCCGCTGATGCTGCGGCAGATCGGCGAGCACAATTTGCGCGAGGCGATCGCGACGATCAAACAGGACATCGCCCTGCCGGCCGTGCTGGGACGCGTCTGCCCAAAGCCCTGCGAAAAAGGCTGCCGGCGGAATGCCGCCGACAACCCCGTGGCTGTCTGCGAGTTGAAACGCTTCGTCGCGGATGCGGATCTGGCCAGCGGCGATCCGTACCAGCCTGCGTGCCAGCCCGACAGCGGGAAACGCGTGGCGATTGTCGGCGCCGGACCGACCGGCCTGGCTGCCGCGTATTACCTGCGGCGTCTGGGACACGCCTGCGTGCTGATTGACCGGCAAGCGCAGGCGGGGGGACGCCTGCGCACCGAGCCGACGCCGGAGGAGTTGCCGGCTGCGGTGCTGGAGGCTGAGATCGCCCAGATCCTGCGCCTGGGCGTCGAGACACGCTGGAACACGGCAGTGGCGGACCAGGCCGATCTGGACCGGCTGTGCGATTCGTTCGACGCCGTGCTGCTGGCCTGCGGCGCCGTGGAGCCGGAGCAGATTGCGGCCTGGGGGCTGGCCGCCACGCGACGCGGCATCGAAGTGGACCGGAATACCTATCAGACACAGCGTCCCGGCCTGTTCGCGGCCGGGAACATCTTCCGGCGCAAGGCGCTGGTCGTCCGCAGCACGGCCGACGGCAAGGAAGCCGCGCAGACCATGGATCAGTACGTGTCGGGCCGCGCAGTGCGCGGTCCCGGCCGGCCGTTCTCCTCCCGCATCCATCGGCTGACGTCGGACGAGATGCAGGAGTTCCTGGCAGGGGCCGGTGCAGCCTGCCACAGCACGCCCGCCGCCGGAGAAACGTATTCCGACGCGGCGGCCGCCGAGCAGTCGAACCGCTGCCTCGCCTGCGGCTGTGTGGCGCATGGGAGCTGCAAACTGGAACGCTATGCCATCCTCTATCAGGCGGATGCCACCCGGTATGAAGGTCAGCGCCGACCCTACGAAGTGATCGGCCGGCACGCTGCGGTGCTGTTTGAGCCGGGCAAGTGCATCAAGTGCGAGCTGTGCGTCAAGATCGCGGCCGGAGCGCAGGAGCCGCTGGGCCTGACCTTCGTCGGCCGCGGGTTCGACGTCAAGCTGCGCGTCCCCTTCGGCGGCGATATGGACGCGGCACTGTCGAAGGTGGCGGCCGAGTGTGTAGCCGCCTGCCCTACCGCCGCGCTGCAATTCGCGCGGCATGCGACCACGCACCCCGAAGACCGCTGCGCCGCCGACTGAATGCAGGCCGGGCGTGCAGCTACCGCGTCGTCTGCCACGCGTCTGCCATCTGCCGCCCGGCAGTCGGCCAGGGGCTACTACTACACCCCCTCCGGCACGTACGCCAGCGACGTCTGCAACGGATAGGCGCAGGTGCATCCGGAACTGGCCTCGGGAATCAACAGCAGCCCACCGACCGGCAGCATGTTGATGAAACAGCCGGGGCGCGAGACCGTGTTGATCCGCCGGGCCTGCCCGTCCGGTCCGAGGTCCCATTGCCAAGGGTTGCCGCCGCGCCAGAACAGACTGCCGGCCGACGCCGAGACATTGCCGCAGCCATGCCCCAGGCGATCGAACTTCCACCCCTCCCGCTGCTGACCCGTGTGCAGGTCGTACGCCAGGGGGTAGGTATAGACCGTGTTGCCCACGATCGTGGGATGGCGATTCTGTTCGCCATGTCCACCCCGCGGATCGTAGAGCGTATTGTGCCCAGCCGTCCACAACGTCTGGCCGGTGGCGGCATCGAGCATCTCGAAGAAGTACCAGAGCTTGTTGTCGATGTAGCGATTGCCGCTGACGAGCAGTTTCTCTTGCGCGTAGTTCGTGTAAGCGATGTGCCGGTAATTCTCCAGGCTCAGCGGTATCTTCCACAGCTCCTTACCGGTCTGCAGGTCCAGCGCGACCAGGAAATTGGGGCCCTCCAGGAACGTGCTCATCGGCATCCGCCCCTGGCGGTTCTCCAGAGCTGCCGGACTGTGGTTCGACAGCACGTACAGGCGTCCGCCGCCAATGGTGATCGTGGTATTGAGCAGCAGACCGGACTGGTAGCGCCAGCGCCGCGAGGCGTCCTGGACATTCAAGGCGAACAGCGTGTCGCTGGTGACGAGCGACATGCTGTCATACCACAAGGCCAAGTCCGCCTCCCGACTCTGTTCGAAATACGCCGCCCCCGGTCGGCACTGGCTGCCGATCAGCAGCTCATCGACCCGCGCCACATACCCCCACTGCCGCGGCTCATCGGCCACCTGGTCGGGCATCGCCAGTTCGCGCATCGTAGCCCCCGTGACCACGTCCAGCTCATGGCATGTGGGGCCGGCCACAACATAGAGCGCCCGGTCGTCCACGACGTAGTTGCTGCAGTCCAGGAACGCCCCGAGGCGCAGCGACTGTGGGATGTCGCGCTGCCACAGGTTGGTGCCGTTGTACGCGTCGACCGCGATGACCAGATTGTCGCCGGGCACGAACATCCGGCCGGCCTTGTACAGTGGCGGCACGTTGCGGTGGTGCCGATCGGCCATCAGCCTTGGGCCCGGCTCGCCATACCATTGGACCCGCAGGGGGCCGTGCACATGCTGGTCCATCGTGCACGCCGTATTGGCGGGATCGGCGAAACCGTGTGTCCACTGGCCGGCACCATCCAATGGGCCGCGTGTGACCTGGATCCAGGTTGTGCCCGGCAGGGCCACGGTCCGCGCCGTCAGACCGTCGCCGGAGAGTGCCGTGGTCCAGGCCTCCACGCTGGCAGACTCGGCCGCGGCAAAGCCACCAATCCAGGCGCTGCCCCCTTCCGGGCGCAGGACGCGGTGAATCTGCGCGACGTTTTCCGCACTCAAAGGCATCGCGCCGGGATCGACCAGCAGCAGGTTGGCGAAATATGCCGGATAGGGCAGCGCGGTCCTGGCCACCTGGTGCGCGCACACACGCACGCCGTAGGGCAGCTGTTGTGCGAGCGCGGGCCGCAGGGCTTCGATCGTCTCCGCATGGGAGTCGGCCAGGGTCAGGTGCAGCCGCGAGTGCGCGGCCAACGCGGGCAGCAGCCCGGCGTGACGCGCTCCGAGGATCAGGCCGAATCCCTGATCGGCCTGAGCCTGGGCGAGCAGCGTGCGCGCCAGCTCCTGGTCTGCCGCCGCCGGATCCGCAGTGGGGGCTGCGCCGGCCGCTGCCGCGCCCGGCGCCGCATCGCTCACCGCGGCGGGCGGCTGCACGGCCGGATCCGAGGCCTGGAAGCACTGGATCACCCCCGCGTCTGTACTGACAACAAGTTGTCCTTGAGCGACGGCCAGTGAGCAGGCGCGGCCCTCCACGGCACCGGTCCAGAGCTGCTGTCCGTCCGCTGCGCTGTAAGCGGCCACCTCCGTCTGGCCGCCGGCAAACAACGTGTCGCCGGCCAGAATGAGCGATTCGACATGCGGGCACGGCGTGCGCCAGACCCAGCAGGTGTGCATGTCGGCCTTCAGTTCCGCGAGTCGGGCCTTGACGCCAGCCGCCTCGGCGCTGGCCGCCTCGTCTTTGCGTTTCTCCAGCGCGGCCAATTGGTTGCGCAGTACGGCGTGCTCGCGCGCCAACGGCAGGAACTTGCCGCGGTCGAGCGCTGACAGGTGCGTGCGGTTCTGGACGAACAGCCGCGTGCCGTGAGCAATGAGGTGCCGCCCATCGAACGTGATCAGCTGCTCGCGCGTCGCCGGCTCCAGGATCGACAGTTCGTCGAGTGTATCGCCGCGTCCGGTCGCTACCAGGTCCTCCGTGACGACCGTGTAGGCGCCGCCCGGACTCGACAGGACCCCCAGCCGCTTGCCGTCCTGGCAATCATAGACGCCCGGCGAGGTCCGGCCGGACGGGAGCAGCAACTGCCGGCCCGCCAGCAGCATGTAACCCTGGGCGGACTGCTCGATCGGCGCACGCAATACGCACGATCCGGTGGTGGCGTCCAGGCCAACCAGAAATGCCCCTTCACTGCCGGGGAACATGCCGGCCGCACAGTAGGCGATGCCGTCACGCACCAACACGCCGGAGCGAACCGGCCACCGGGATACGATCCGGCCGTTGCCGATGCAGCGGCTGTCCGCCGGGCCGATGCGGGTCTGCCAGTGCACCCGGCCGTCGGCAGTCGCCAGGCAGTACACGCACCCGTCGTCCGACCCCGCATACAACCGGTCCCCCACAACCGTCGGAGCCAACCGTACCGGCCCTTCGGTGAAACACGACCAGCAGCGCTGGCCGGTGGCCGCATCAAGGCACACGATCTGGTCGTCCGTCGAGGTTCCGTAGAAGATCCGGCCGCCAGCGATCACCGTGTGGTAGGCGTGGTCGTAGGTCACACGGGGCTGCAGATCCTGTTTGTAATGATAGTAGTCGTGGCGGGCCGGGGGCGGCCAGGCGGGCGTTGGCGCGTGATCCGCCCGATGCGTCCACCGCTCCACCAGCGGCAGGCTGAGCGACTGCTCAGTGGCCCCGCTCCGGCACGCATCGTGCGCATACGTGGGCCAGTCGTCGGCGCGGAGACACACCGTGGAGAACACATGCGACAGCGCAAGAAACGTGATGACCTGGATGGTGCGGCAACGCATGAGGTGTCCTCCTTCGCAGGTTCCACACAGTCGGCAGGTTAGACACAGTAGGGGTGACGTTGCGGTGGGGCGAGCAGTCGGTTGCGTGATCCTCGCGTGCGGCAGGAACGTACCGCGTTCGCATTATCAGTCACCAGTGCTGGGGATGCAATCGACGGCCGGAGGAATCTTGCGGTGTCTTCCGCGCTGCGCGCCGGCGTACCGCCAGACGAGCCCTGTGAGGATCAGCGCGCCGCCCGCATATGTCCACCAGCGCGGCGGCTGGTACGTCGGCTCGGCGTGCCACGCCAGGAAGACCCGGACGGGAACCAGGATCGGCTCGAGTAACGCGATGCCCGATGCCTCGTGCCCGGAAATCCAGCGCACGCCGCGCGCAAACAGCAAATAAGGGAGCCCCAATTGCAGCATCCCAAACGCGGTGAGGTAGCCCAGTTGCGTGCCGGTCGGCCAGATTCCGTGGGCCACCACCCAGGGCGCCAGCACCACAGTCGTCACCGCCAGATTCAGGGCGATCAGCCAGGCGGTATCCTGGTCCCGCAACTGCCGCATGCACAGCACCACGCCTGCAAACGCTATGCCGCTCAGCGCTCCGAAGATGACTCCGGACAACTGTTCGCCCTGCGCTTCAAACCACAGGATGAATCCGACACCCAGCATGCCACACAGGACGAGCGGCCAGTGTTCGAACAGCGGTGCCTTGGCAAAGAAGCCGCTGGTACTCCATAACACGGCGGCCGCCACGACCAGCAACCGCCCCCGCGACCGCTCGATCGACAACGGTTCGCGAGTAAGGGTGGGAACTGGCATACGCCGATGATGGCAGGCGCGGCGGCCATCTGCAAGGCCGGCTCTGCGGGGTGCGACCCTATCCTTTCTGCGCGGTCAGTGGTACACTGAATCGCTGCTGGCACATGGTCGCTCCACCGGATCTGGAAGTGATGAATACGAAACCGTCTGAGGCCGCGCCTCACGATCAGTCCATGCCTGCAGAGCAGGCGAATTCCCCGGAGTCTTCTGCCGAAGCACCCCAGCCGGTCAACAGTGTGCAGAAACCCGAAACGCGCGGTCGGATTCAAGTTGGCTCGCGCCGCAACAAGACACCCGCGGTCCCGCCGGCGCCCGCCGCGCCGCCAAGTCAGCCGGTCAGCGCGGAGCCGCCGGCCAGCGCGGAGCCGCCGGCCAGGCAGCACGCGCCCGTGCGTCCTCCTTCGGTGCGCGAGCCGCTGTCGGACGATCTGGAACGGGAGTTTGCCGCAGCCATGGGGGACGCGTCGCTCGACGAAATCCTCTCGGGCGGTGCAAGTCCTCAGCCGGTGGCCGGGCCGGAGTTGGAATCGCGGCAGCAATCGCAGATTGTGCGGATCCACGGCGACAACGTGTTCTTCTCGCTCGGGGGACGCCATGAAGGAGTGGCGTCACTGCGGCAGTTTCCGCAGCCGCCGGAACTCGGCACGGAAATGGAAGTGATCGTGAAGGGCTATCACGAGGACGATGGCCTGTACGAACTGCTTGTCCCCGGCGCGTCGACGCACGTCGAAGACTGGTCCGATCTGGTGGAAGGGGCGGTGGTGGAAGCCCGCATTACCGGCGCCAACACGGGCGGCCTGGAGTGCAAAGTGGGGGCCATCCGCGGCTTCATCCCGTCGAGCCAGATTGCCATGTTCCGCGTCGAGGACTACGCCGAGTTTCTCGAACAGAAGCTGCTGTGCGTGGTGACCGAAGTCAATCCCAAACGCAAGAACCTCGTCCTCAGCCGCCGTGCAGTGCTGGAACGCGAAAAGGAGGAGGCGCGCAAGGAACGGCTGGCCAGCATGGAGGTGGGTCAGGTCGTGGAAGGGGTGGTCCGCAAGATCCTCGACTTCGGCGCGTTTGTCGATGTCGGAGGCATCGATGGGCTGGTGCACATCAGTCAGCTGAGTTGGGATCACGTCAAGGATCCCCACGAGGTGCTGCACGAAGGTCAGAAGATCCGCGTGAAGATCGAGAAGATCGATCCGCAGACCGGCAAGATCGGATTGTCCTACCGCGACCTGCTCGAACACCCGTGGGTTAACATCGACGACAAGTTTCCGGTCGATGCGGTGGTCACGGGAACGGTCTCGCGGATCGCGAAGTTCGGCGCGTTCGTGAAACTGGCGCCGGGTATCGAGGGGCTGGTGCATATCTCGGAATTGTCGCACGCCCGTGTCCCGTCGGTGGCCAGCGTGGTATCGGAAGGACAGGCGGTGGAGGTCAAGGTCCTGGCCGTGGATCCGGAGAGCCAGCGGATCGCGCTGTCCATGAAGGCCGTGCTGCCCACGCCGGCCGAAGAGGAACCGGAACTCGACGCGGAATCGTCGGCCGAGACACCACCGGAACCGCTGGTGGCGAAGCGGCACACGCCGCTGCGCGGCGGGACCGATCGCGCCAGCGGCGGAGAGCAGTTCGGACTCAAGTGGTAGAGGGTGAAACCGTAACGGATTCCAGTCCATGATCCCAGGGAGCGAGCGACGATGAGCGACGTGGCGCATTTCTCGGACGACAATTTCCAGGCAGAAGTTCTGCAGTCCCCCGAGCCGGTCCTGGTCGATTTCTGGGCGACCTGGTGCGGCCCCTGCCGCCAGATCACACCGATGATCGAAGAGCTGGCCACGGAATTCGTGGGCTCGGTCAAGGTCGGCAAGCTGAACATCGATGACAACCCGGGCATCGCCCAGGAATACAAGGTCTTCAGCATCCCTACGCTCATCGTGTTCAAGAACGGCCAGGACGTGCAGCGGTTTGTCGGCGTGCAGCCCAAGGCCAAGATCAAAGAAGCGCTGGAATCCGTCGGGCAGTGACGCCGGCCAGTGCCGCATGCTACCCGCGGTGTCCCCCGGGCTGACGGCGGGCTGATTGACTGGCGGGCTCCCCCCGGCCGCTTACTCCGAATCCGACAGGCTCAGGTTCGGCGCGATCCGCTGTAACTCGTCGCGCATGAAGTGCTTTTCGCGTGCTCCACGATGTGGCAACCGGGTGGCCGGTTGACAAATGGCCCCACGTCGTTCGGGGGGTGCGCGAGGTCTGTAAGTCGTTGACTGCTTGTGGCTTGCGGAAGGTCCGCAGCCACAAGTCATCGGTTGTAGCCGTCCGGCGAGGGTACTATACTGTGGTGCTTTACGATCCCAGGACAGGCAGGCTGATGAGGCGTTCCCGGGGCCGTTGCTCGGCGGGTCGGCGGGGACGATTGACTAGGACGAGTATTGGAGATATTGCGCATGGCACCCACGAAAGACGAAGTATTTGCAAAGGTCAAGGAAGCTCTAGTTGACGCTTTGGGTGTGGATGATGACGAAGTCACGGCCGAGGCAACATTGGTCGGCGACTTGGGTGCCGAGTCCATTGACTTTCTGGACATCGTGTTCCGGCTCGAAAAGGCCTTCGAAATCGAGATCCCGCGGTCGGAACTCTTTCCAGAAGATGTTTTGACCAGTTCCGAGTATGTCCAGGAAGGGAAGGTGACGCCGGAAGGCATCGGCGAACTCAAGAAACGCATGCCCTTTGCGGATCTCTCGAAGTTTGAAGACAACCCGGCGGTCCAGGAGTTCAGCAACCTGTTGACGGTTCAGGATCTGTGCCGTTACGTGGGAAGCAAAGTCGGGGCCCAGTAAGCAGTACCGCGGATTGGCTCATTGTGGGGTCGTGACGAATGAGACGACGTGTCGTCATAACGGGGATCGGTTGCGTCAACCCGATGGGGCATGACGTGGAGTCTGTCTGGTCCGGTCTGAAGGAAGGCAAGTCGGGTGTCGCGCAGACGACGCTCTTCGACGCCTCCACGTTCCCCACGACGATCTCGGCCGAAGTGAAGAACTGGGACATTTCGCAGGTGGGAGAGGACCCGGCCGTGTGGAACAATCGCGGACGCCACTCCCGCTTCGCAGCCGGAGCGGCCCGGCAGGCCGTCCAGGCCTCCGGCGTCCTCGACTCCCCGGACCTGGATCCGGAGCGGTTCGGCGTGTATCTGGGCAGCGGCGAGGGAAGCCAGGATTTTTTCTCCTTTGCCGACATGATGGCCGCCGCCCTGACCACTGGTTCGTTCGACGTCGAACGCTTCATTCAACGCGGACTGGAGCTGCTCAACCCAGCCGTCGAACTCGAACAGGAGCCGAACATGCCGGCCGGCCATGTGGCCGCCATGTTCGACGCGCGCGGGCCCAATTTCAATTGCCTCACCGCCTGCGCTGCCAGCAGTCAG
>Ga0123333_10001998_pt1 | contig 21222 bp, 16 predicted proteins | sample BioC12SIPDNA_3_FD_89957 | JGI IMG/M metagenome (GOLD analysis project Ga0123333, IMG submission 89957) | Anaerobic biogas reactor microbial communites from Washington, USA - Biogas_R2_B C12 SIP DNA | ecosystem: Engineered > Bioreactor > Anaerobic > Unclassified | place: Washington, USA... | reverse complement strand
GGCCTTCAGAGACTGTACGGGATATACGGTGACCAGGGGTTAGAGATACTGGAATTCCCCTGCGGCCAGTTCGGAGGGAGGGGGGAGAGGGACCCAGAGAGGATAGCCCTGTTCCGCAGCGATAACTACGGTATAACATTCAGGCAGTTCGCGATGACAGATTTCTGCGGGGAAGAGGGCTCGGAACTCTTCAGATACATAGCGGAGAACGGTGGCACCCCCGCGACATGTAACTTCTTCAAGTTCCTCTTCGATAGGGAAGGGGTATTGAAAGGAAGTTACGAATCGTCCGTGACCCCCCTGATGAACTGGAGAAGGACATCGTCCCCCTTCTCTGATCTTCCTTCGGGCTGTCGGAGGTCACTCCTTGGCCGTGATCTCGGCGCTCTGTATGCACTTGGTCAGCACCGAGTAGGCGTCGATCATGTCGTCCTCGCCCACGATGAATATGGTGTCGGTGTGACAGCTGACCGTCTCCTCGATATTGATCCCCGCATCCGACAGGTTCGTGATCAGGTACGCTATGACACCGCTGGTGTCCACGATCTTCTCGGGGCTCTTCACCGCGATCTCCACCAGGTTCTCCCTGACCTTGATTATGTTGAACCTGCCCACGGTGTCCATTATCCTGTCCTTTAGCATGCGGTCGGCGATTATGGTGACGGCGGACGCGGACTGCACCACCTGCATTATAGAGTTCTCATTCCAGAGATCCTTGAAGAGGTTGTCCATCTTGTGCAGGACCGTCCAGTCGTTCTTTGCCGTGACTATGCAGGTCTTGGTCCTCATCTCGAGCCTGCTGTCCTTCAGTATCCTCAGTATGCTGAGCTCGTGGTCGGTTGTGACGTTGAGCTTCCCGGCGTAGCGGCGGCAGGCTATCATCACCGCCTCCTCGTTGTCCAGACCCAGATCCTTCATTATCATCCTGGCCAGGGACGAGTAGTTTATCAGCCCCTTGGCGACGCAGTCCTTGATGCTGGGGTGCGCGTCGATGTATATCCTGGTCTTCTCTGCGAGGCTCTCCTTGGACACTGTCTTGGACATGAACATAAAAGCATCATTCGAGTATATATGTTCTATCACGGACACAAAACATAATATGAAGCATAATATCGAACAGGTTTGTCGGTGCATGCCCCGGGTCCCGAGATGTCTGATTTATCTACATGGAACGGGCATCCGGGTGCATGAGCATCCTACTCGCCTACGACGGAAGGGAGCATACGCAGAAGGCCCTGCAGTACGCGATAGAGTATTCGCTTGCTTTCAAGACCCGCCTGTACATCATGACGTCCATCGTCTCCAAGGACGTACTGGACATGGAGAACGAGCTGCGCCGCGTCAGGACGTTCCTGGCGGATGCTAAACGCAGGGCCGCCGAGGCCGGATGCGATGTAGAGACCGTCATAGAGCCGGGGAGGCCCTCGGAGGCCGTGGTGGACGCCGCGGGGAGGTACGGCGCGTCGGCGGTCGTGGTCGGCCGCTCCGACAAGACCATGCTCGACAGGGCTGTCCTGGGCAGCGTCTCCGAGTACGTCGTCAGGAACGCCGAGTGCACCGTCATAGTCGTTCAGTGATCCCTTCCCAGTACCTTCAGGAGCGAGCGCATGACCCTCCTGGGGGAGGGGGGGCACCCGGGTATGAACACATCCGCGGGGATCGTGTCCGCGATTCCGCTCCCGGCCACGCTGCCCTCCCCGAATATGCCTCCGGATATGGCGCAGGCGCCCACCGCCACGACGATCTTCGGCTCCGGCATCGCGCGGTAGGTCCTCACGGCCGCATCGGCCATGTTCTCGGTCATCGGCCCGGTCACGAGCAGCACGTCGGCGTGCCTGGGGGAGGCGGTCACCTTCAGGCCGAACCTCTCCATGTCGTAGTACTTGTTGGACATGCATGCGAGCTCCACGTCGCATGCGTTGCACGAGCCTGTGTCCAGCACCCTTATCGACACCGAGCCCTTCAGGGCCCGGGCCGCTCCGGGGCCATCCTCCGAGCGCCCCGCGAGGGGGGCCTCCCCTGCCCTCACCACCAGGTCCTCCCTCCTAAGGGCGTAGTCCGGCGCGTCGGCCGGGTGTATGTGCCCCTCGGGACAGGAGTCCATGCAGTCGTAGCAGAATATGCACCTGCCCAGGTCCACGCTCCAGCCCCTCTCCGCGCATATCGCCCGCTCCGGGCACACCTCTGCGCAACTTCCGCATCCAGTGCACCCCGCGTCCGCCATCGGCATGCGCAGGTCCGGGGACTCCAGCTCCGCAGACCGCATGGCCGGCTTGGACCCCGACAACATGTTCCTGACTGATCTCCTTATCATACCGCCAACCTCACAGATCGTTGCCGCTGTACGAGAGCCCGAAGCTCTTGTTTATCAGCGGGAAATCGGGGACTATGTTCCCCATCACCGCGGCCTCCAGCGCCGGCCAGTTGCAGAAGGAGGGGTCCCGCACCCTGTACCTCCATATCATGCCCTTCCTGACGTGTATGCAGTGCATGAGCTCCCCGCGGGGGGCCTCCGTCATCCCCAGGTAGAATCCGTCGCGGTAAGCCACATCCTCCGAGCGTATCGGCCCGTCCTCCATCCTGTTCAGGCACTGGAGGATCAGGCTGACGGACTCGGTGACCTCGTCGGCCCTGACCATCACCCTGGACAGCACGTCCCCTCCCCCGCGGACGGCCATCTTCATGCTCAGCCTGTCGTATATCTCGTAGGGGTTGTCCTTCCTCACGTCGGCGGCCACGCCGCTGGCCCTGGCCACCGGGCCCACGGCCCCGACCTCCTCGGCGGCGGCCCTGCTCAGGGTCCCCGTGGTCTCCGCCCTGTCCATGTAGGACGGGGTCTCGGTCAGCATCTCCATGAGCTCGTCCAGGTCGTACTTGATCTTCATGACGCGGTTCTCTATGGCCTCGAACTTGCCGTCCGGTATGTCCCTGCGGACCCCTCCGGGGACGATGATGTTCATGAGCATCCTGCTGCCGGTGAGGAATTCGTTCAGGCGCATTGTCTTCTCCCTCAGCCCCTCCCCGTAGGCCGCGGGGACCGCGAACCCGCCGTCCTGCGCCGCGCCGGCTATGTCCCCGAAATGACAGGATATCCTCTCCAGCTCCGCGCACACCGTCCTTATGTAGCCCGCGCGGACGGGGACCTCGGTGTTGGACTCCAGGGCCTGGGCGTATGCCAGGCCGTGGGCCACGCAGCTGTCCCCGGCGATCCTCTCCGCCATACGGGAGTTGTTCCTGGAGAACGGGGTCTCGAGCATCCTCTCTATGCCGCGGTGCGAGTATCCGAGGTACACCCTGAGCCTCAGTATGGGCTCCCCGGCCACGCTGAACCTGAAGTGGCCCGGCCCGATTATCCCCGCGTGCACCGGGCCCACGGGTATCTCGAACACGCCCTCGCCCGTCACGCCGTTCGGAGGTATGCCGACCGTCTCCGCGGGTCTGTCGGGCCGCGGGGACTTGCTCATCGGCCACCAGCCCTCGGTGCGGGTGCGCATCCTCAGCGGACGCAGGTCCGGATGGCCTATCGGGCGAACCCCGTGCATCTCCCAGATCTCCCTCTCGTACAGAGACGTCTCCGGATTCTCCGGAGCCAGGGAGGTGAAGGAGGAGTCGATGCGGGTGGTCACCCGGACGACGTCGCCGGGGCAGACCAGTATGATCTCCAGCGCCCGGTCCCCGGAGCCCATCCCCTCGCAGGCGTACATGTTGGCGATCCTGTAGCCTCTGCTCTTCATCGCATCGACGAGGACCCGGGGGTCGTCCCCCTCCGACACCACGTGCTGCGCGAACGTGTCAGACCCCTCCCAGCACGGCGGTCGCGGCCGATTCCAGCCAGTCCCTCATCTGATCGGGCATGAACAGCCCCAGGAACAGGGACACCCCCAGGAGCATCACCATCGGCGCGGCCCTGGCCATGCCGCCGGGCTCCCGGACCTCCTTCTCCGGCTCCCCGGAGATCATGGGGAACACGTGCATGACGAAACCGGCGAACACCGTGAGCACAAGGACCGCCAGGAGGGCCGCCTGGAGGTACAGCCCGGCGGATACCGCCGCGTAGAGCACCACCGCCTCCCCCACGAAGACCGAGAACGGGGGCATGCCCACGATGGCCAGCGTGCCGGAGGCCATCATCGAGGACGTGAACGGCATCCTTTTGCCCATCCCCCTTATGCAGTCCATGTCCCGGGTGCCGAAGGCCTGTATGGCGTTCCCGGCGGAGAAGAACAGCAGGGCCTTGGTGGCCGAGTGGGCCACGACCAGGAACAGGGCCCCGAAGACAGATTCGGGGGTCCCCATGCCGAAACCTATGGCCATTATGCCCATATGCTCCACGCTGGAGTAGGCCAGCATCCTCTTGATGTCCCTGGTTATGATTATGAACGCGGCCGCTGCGGCCAGGGAGGCGAATCCGAACATCATGAGGAGCCCGCCGGAGAACCCCGGAACGGAGGCGTCCGACACCGCCATGAACCTCAGTATGGCGTACAGTGCGCAGTTTAGCAGGGCGGCGGACAGCATGGCGCTGACAGGAGTGGGGGCCTGGCTGTGCGCGTCCGGAAGCCAGGTATGCATGGGGGCGAGCCCCATCTTGGTGCCGAACCCTATGACCGCGAAGACCATGGCCACCTTCATCAGCTCGGGGTCCAGCATGGAGGCCGCCGCCATCAGGACCGGCCAGTCCAGAGCCCCGGACTCGCTCCCCAGGACCCCCGAGGCCGAGGCGTAGACCAGCATTAGCCCCATGAGGGCCAGGGTTATGCCCACCGAGCATATCATGATGTATTTCCACGCGGCCTCGGTGGCCTGCTCGTTCCTGTAGTACCCGACCAGGAACGCGGAGATCAGCGTGGTCGCCTCGATCATTATCCACATCATCCCCAGGGATGACACCGTGCAGGTCAGGAGCATGACCGCCGCGAAGGAATGCACCGCGGCGTAGTAGTACCTCTCCCCCCGGGTAGTCAGGATGCCCTCCCGCCTCTCGAACCCCAGGTAACCGCGGGAGTACATGGAGACCGCCAGGGACACCGCGGCTATCGTCACCGAGAACAGGGTCGACAGCCCGTCTATGTACCAGGGGCCGTAGCGTATCGGGCCGTCCGTCCCGACCGCGACCGCCATTGCCAGGGCCGCTGCCAGGACGACGGCGGAGCCTGCGATGCTGGCTGGGGATATCGTCCTCTCCCTGGGCGCCAGGGCGCAGACCGCCGCGGTCACCGCGGAGGCCCCTATCATCAGCTCCGGCAGGGGGATCATTCCTTCAGCCTCCTAAGGAATCCCGTGTCGACGGAGTTGAACGTCCTGTTTATCCTGTATGCGAATATACCTATGATCACCACGGCCATCAGCACGTCCAGGAATATGCCCAGCTCCACCAGGAGGGGCATCCCGTAGGATACGGACATCACCCCGAGGAACAGCCCGTTCTCCATCATCAGCAGGCCGACCGCCTCGGTGACCGCCTTGCGCCGGGTGCACATCATGAGCAGCCCCACGAACACCACGGACAGGGACAGCGCCAGGCAGTTGCGGGTGAGCGTCTCGAAGGAGCCCATCAGCGGTTCGGTCACGAAGTAGGCTGCCATTATCAGGGCGGCGGACAGGAGGAGGGAGCCCGGTATGCCCACCAGGGTGTCCACCTCCCTCTCCACGTTGATCTTCGCCATCGTGTACCTGAGGAAACGGGGTATTATCACCACCTTTATCGCCAGCGTCACCGCGGCCAGTATGTAGATGTGTGTGTTCCCGGTGGCCTGGGCGGACACGGCCGCCATGGCCGCCAGGAGCAGGGACTGCAGGGAGAAGTACCTTATGAGCTGCCCCATGCGGGATGTCGCCATCGAGAGCATGGACAGCAGCAGCATGCCCACGGCGAAGGTGTCCACCAGATTCAACGCTAACTCGGTCTCCATATCTTATCGTCTCACAGTATGTACAGGGAAATCATCGCCAGCAGCGACAGGACGAACGAGACCGTCAGCAGGTTGGGTATGCGGAACAGCCTCATCTTGCTCTTGACGGACTCCAACAGGGCTATTACGAATGCCAGGGCCAGCATCTTGGCCGCGATGGCCGCCAGGCCCCCCAGCAGATCGGCAGGCGACGCTGTCAGCGCTATGCCCCAAGGGAAGAACAGCGTCCCGATCATCGACATGAACAGGGTCAGCCTGAGCATGGAGGCGTACTCCATCAGCGCCAGACCGCGGCCGGAGTACTCGAGGTGCATGGCCTCGTGGACCATAGTCAGCTCCAGGTGCGTGGAGGGATTGTCGAAGGGCACGCGGCCGTTCTCGGCCACCAGGGTTATCATGAAGGACGCCGCGGCCAGTATCAGGGTGGGACCCAAGGCGGAGAGGCCCATGGCACAGAGCAGGGCGGGTATCCCGGATATGTCCGTCCCGCCTCCCGTGAGGGCGGCGACGGCCATTATGGACAGGAGCAGGGAGGGCTCTATCAGCACCGACATCATCATCTCCCTGCTGCTCCCCATGCCCCCGAAGGCGGATCCGCCCTCCAGGCCCCCCAGCACCATGGCGAACCTGTACAGCGTGAAGATGTAGACCAGGGCTATGAGGTCCCCGTAGGGGGCGAAGACCTCCGCATAGACGGAGGGGATCATGAATGCCAGGAGGATCATGGCGGAGGCGCACGCGTAAGGGATGAACCTGAACAGCCACGATGAGCTGTCCGAGACCACCTCCCCTTTGCGGAAAAGCTTGGCCAGGTCCCTGTACGGTTGCAGGACCCCGGGGCCGACCCTGTGCTGCATCATGGCCTTCATCTTACGTATGACGCCGGTGACCAGAGGCGCACAGGCCAGGAGGAGGACCGCCTGCGCGAAAGCGATGACGGATGAGACCTCTGTCAAAAGAGCCTCACCGCCATCAGCACGGACACCAGGACGATCAGTATGTACGCCAGGTATGATTGGATGTTCCCGGTCTGGATCCGGCCCACGGCGCGGGCGGCCAGCATGACCGCCCTCCCCAGGGGGACGAACAGGTCCTTGACGAAGGGCTCTGAGAACACGACCTTGTACGTCTTCCCCCCGTCGGCCCCGTCCTCCCTCGTCTCGGTAAGGTCGCCGTACAGGGGGTGGAAAACCCTGACCAGAGGCTGGGAGAATCCGGCGGAGGAGTACTGCATGCCGGAGTCCAGCGGGGTTCCGCAGTCCCATGTTCCGGCGGTGACCGCGGGCCGGCGGCGGATGCGCGAGACGACCGCGACCGCGATCAGTATGACGCCGCCGAGCGCGAAGAGGGCCAGCGGCTCGAACGCCCCCGACAGGTGCTCGCGGTACGATGTCCCGGGAGGAAGCCCTGCAATGGAGGCCGCGGCCGCGGAGATCTGGTCGCATACGGGGAGGGCCAGCAGGCCGACCGCCAGACAGGCGGCCGCGAGCACCGCCATGGGAGCCAGGGTCCAGCGGCTCACGGGCGCGGGCGACTCGGCCCCCGGGGACCTGGGCCTGCCCAGGAACATGAACCCGTAGAGCCTGGCATAGGAGACCGCCGCCATAGCGCCGCATATCCCGAGGACGGCGACCCCGAACGGCAGTATGAAGCTGATCCCCGCCGCCAGGCCGTCCGCCTCAACCATGGATTGCAGCATCAGCCACTCGCTGGCGAAGCCGTTGAACGGCGGGATCGCGGCCAGTGAGGCGGTCGCGGCCAGGGCTGTGACCGAGAGTATCCTGAGCCTCAGGGCCAGACCTCCCATCCTCTCGATGGACGTCTCCCCGGTGGACTCCTCCGCCGTGCCCACGGCCATCAGCATCAGGGATTTGAAGAGGGAGTGGTTGACCGTGTGCAGGAAGGCCGCGGTCAGCGGCAGGACGGACAGCTCCGGCGATCCCGAGGAACCGAACATCATGGCCAGGGAGACGCAAAGCATGACCAGGGCCATGTTCTCCATGCTGGAATAGGCCAGTATCCTCTTAGGTTCCCTCTGGATGAGGGACTCCAGGGCTCCCCAGAGGGCGGTGGCGCACGACAGAGCCACCAGCATGAAGGACAGCCCGAAGACCTCGGGGCCGTCGCCGATGAAGCCGAAGAGACCTTTGATGAGGAGCAGGACGGCCGCATTCGAGCAGACCGTGGTCAGCAGCACCGTCGTGTGGGTGGGGGCTCCGGCGTACAGGTCGGGCATCCAGGCGTGGAAGGGGACCAGGCCCAGCTTGGTTCCGAATCCGAGGAACAGCAGGGCCGCGGCTGCAACCGACCCCGCGGGACCCAGAACCGAAGACAGGCCCGACCACTCGGACAGCACGGGCGTGCCAGCAGCGAGGTACATGGAGAGGAAGGCGGCGACTATCATCAGCCCCCCGAAGTGCGTGATCACGAGGAACCTCCATCTGGCGGCCTCCCCGGATCCTCCGCCGGAGGCCATCAGGAAGGTGCAGACGGACACCGCCTCCCAGGACACCAGAAGCAGGAGGACGTTGTCGGCGCACATGGCCAGGGTGCAGGCCGCGAACAGCAGGTTGACGAGCCCGGTGTAGGCGGGCCCCCTTGCCGAGGCACCGGAGCCCCGCATGTGGATGACGGTCATCAGGAAGACCGCGGAGGACACCGACATCATGATGGCAGAGGGCCTGTCGACCAGTATCCCGTAGAACCCCCAGACCGAGGGCATGGGCAGGACCGCGGAGATGTCCCCGTACAGCAGGAACATCGGGAAGGCCGCGACCCCGGCGATGCAGGACACGGCGCAGAGCGCCAGAGGCAGGCCCCGGGGGGCCCGTGGGAACACGCAGGCTGCAGCGCCGAGAAACGCTGGCGCGAACAGCATCAATGCATACACGTCCGTCGGAATCAGGTGACATCCCCCGCAGAGAACGGTCGATAACGGCCGTGTTTGAGCAGCGGTATGACATCTTGTTCTTAAACATTCCTATGAAGCGGATGATGAGAAGAGAAAAAGGTTTCCGGACGCTGCCCCGGGGCAGAGCCGGGGGGCGTCTCAGCCCAGATAGGAGCGGAAAAGCTCCATGAACACGTCCTTCTCGCCTGCCCCCACGATCAGCGGGGGTATCAGGCGGACGACGTTGCCGTGGCACACGTTCACCAGGACTCCGTTCTCCAGGCAGTGGGCCTGGAATCCCTTGGCGGTCTCGGGGCTGTCCGTCTCTATCCCGATCATGAGTCCGCGTCCGCGGACCTCCGCGACCTTGCCGCCCTCGGCGGACCCCAGTTCGGACATCCACCGGGACCCCAGGTCCGCGGAGTTCTCCACCAGGCGCTCGTTCTTCATCACGTCGATCACCGCGGAGCCGGAGGCGCACACCAGCGGGTTGCCTCCGAACGTCGTGCCGTGGCTGCCGGGGGTCATCACGCCGGATATCTCGTCGGTGGTCACCACCGCGCCGATGGGCGCGCCGCCGCCCAGGGCCTTGGCCAGGGTGAACATGTCGGGCACCACCCCGTAGTGCTCGAACCCGAACCACTTCCCCGTGCGACCCATGCCGGTCTGCACCTCGTCTACGATCATCAGCGTGCCGTTGTCGGTGCATATGTCGCGCACCCCCTTGAAGAACTCCGCGTCCGAGGGACAGACGCCCCCCTCCCCCTGCACGGGTTCCACCAGCAGGGCGGCCGTGTCCTTGCCGATTGCCTCCTTGACGGACTCCAGGTCGTTGTAGCGGTAGTAGCTGAAGGCGTCGCTTATGAGCGGACCGAAGGTCTCCTGGTACTTGGTCTGGCCGGTCGCCCCGAGAGAGGCCGCCGTGCGTCCGTGGAACGAGTTGAGCGCCGAGAGCACCTTGCCGCGCCCGGTGTAGCGCACGGCGGCCTTCAGGGCTCCCTCGTTGGCCTCGGCGCCGCTGTTCACGAACAGCGTGCGGTGCATGCCGCAGGGGGATATGGAGGCGATCTTCTCGGCCAGGACCGCCTGCTCCTCCACATGGTAGAGGTTGGACACGTGCACCAGGCGGGAGACCTGCTCCCGGACCGCGGCGACCCAGTAGGGGTGGGCGTAGCCTATGGAGTTGACGGCTATCCCCGCCACCAGGTCCAGGTACTCCCTGCCCTCGGTGTCGTACAGGTACGCGCCCTTTCCGTGGGTGAACGCCATGTCCATGCGCCCGTAGTTCTGGAACAGGTATTCCGAACCTAGCCGTTTTATCTCGCTGAATTCCATCTTAGATCACTTCTTTATCACTGTGCCCTTCTTTCCGTCGTTCATCACGCCGGAGACTATCGATTCGGGGTCCTTGCCGTTCACCATGCGCACGGCGGGCACCCCGGCCAGCAGCGCCTTGCGGCAGGCCTCGGCCTTGGGTATCATCCCTCCGGATATGATGCCGTCCCGGATCAGGCGGTCGACCTCCTCCAGAGTCAGGACGTCCAGCTTGGACGAAGGATCGTCCAGGTCCGTCATTATCCCGGGGACGTCTGTTATAGCTATCATCTCCCTGCATCCTATGCCGGCGGCTATGCCGGCGGCCATCGTGTCCGCGTTCACGTTCAGGTGCTGCATGTCGGACTGGGCCCCTATGGGATAGACCACGGGCGTTATGCCCTCGGCCAGCAGGTCGAAGATGGTCTCGGCGTCCACCGAGGAGACCTCCCCCACCAGACCCAGGTCCGCGGTCCCCTCCACGCCGTCCTCGGTTATCGGTACGGGCGCCATCCTGACGCATTGGGTCACGAAGTATCCCGGGATGCCCACGGCCCTCACGCCGCACTCCTCCAGACAGGCCACCACCTCGGCGTTCAGCCTGCGGAGGACCCCGGTCGCCAGGTCCAGGACCGCCTCGTCGGTTATCCTGAGACCGGCCGCCTTCCTGGGGACGACCCCGCGCCTCTCCATCTCCTCGGATATCTCCGGGCCGCCTCCGTGGACCAGCACCACCTTGGCGCCGTCCCGGATCATGCGGCGTATGTCATCGGACAGACGGAGCAGGTCCTGGCGGCCCCGTATGGCGTTGCCGCCGAACTTGATGAGATAGACGTTGTCCATGACATGCCCTCATGTGGCGTATTCCGCGTTGATGCGGACGTAGTCGTAGGTCAGGTCGCAGCCCCATCCGGTGGCCGACTCCTCCCCTGCGGAGAGGTCCACCTGTATGGTCACCTCCTTGTTGTCCATGGCCATGCGGACGACCTCGACCGAACGTTCCTCCTGGAACACGGGAGCCCCCGAGTCCAGTATGGGGACCTCCAGGTCCCCTCCGCGTATGGTCAGGCGGACGTCCTCCAGGTTGAACTCGCACCCGCTGTTGCCGAGGGCCATCATTATGCGTCCGTAGTTGGGGTCCGATCCGAAGATGGCCGTCTTCACCAGGGGCGAGTCCATGATCGTCTTCACGGCCTTGCGGGCGTCCTCCTTGGTCTTGGCGCCGGTCACCTGGACCTCTATCAGCTTTGTGGCCCCCTCGCCGTCCATGGCGATGGTGCGGGCTATGCGGTTCATCACAGCGGCCAGAGCCTCCAGGAACCCGGGGTCGTCGTCGGCGCAATGACCTTTGGACTTTCCGTTGGCCAGGAGCATGCAGGTGTCGTTGGTGGACTGGTCCCCGTCCACGGAGACCATGTTCATGGTGTCGTCGAGTATGTCGCCCCACTTCTCGCGGAAGGCGGGGGAGAGGTTGGCATCGGTGGTCACCAGGGACAGGGTGGTCCCGTGAAGCACGCGCATGTGCGGGGCGATCATGCCGCTGCCCTTGGATATGGCGCCTATGTAGACCACCGTGCCGTCGCTGAGACGTGCGCGGGCCGCACACTCCTTCTTTATGGTGTCGGTGGTCATTATCGCCTCGGCCAGCAGGTTGTCGGCCTCGCGGCCGGCCTCCAGCTCCCGGGCGGCCTTGCTGATGCCGTAGCGTATCTTGTGCATGTCCATGAAGCGGCCTATCAGACCGGTGGACATCACGCCCACCTCCTTGGGGTCCACCCCGAGCTCCGCCGCCACCGTCTGCTTCATGGAGATGGCGTCCTCTATGCCGCGGCGTCCGGTGAGCGCATTGGCGTTACCGCTGTTGACGACCACCGCCGACAGCTTCGGAGAGTTCTCCTTCATCATCACCTGCACCGGCGCCGCCTTCACGGCATTGGTGGTGTACCCCACGAACGCGTTCGCCGGGACCTCCGAGTACAGGAGGCCCAGGTCCAGGGAGCGGTACTTGACCCCGCTGTGGACGCCTGCGGCCTTGAAACCCTGCGGGGTCGTCACCCCTCCGTCTACGAATTCTGTCATCTTCATACCCCCAATCCGGGTGAGTTAAGGCCGGCGGTCTCATCCAGGCCGAGCATCAGGTTCATGCACTGGACGGCCTGTCCGGAGGCGCCCTTTACCAGGTTGTCTATGGCGCCGAAGGCCACCACCCTGTCCCCGAGCACCTTCGTGCCGACCTGGGCGTGGTTCGAGGCCACGACCGCCCTGAGGGACGGCTCCTCCGCATAGTGCACGAACGGCTCCCCGCCGTATTGCTTCTCGTATATCGACGCCACCTCCGCGTCGGACATGTCCTTCTTCAGGCGCATGTAGCACGACGACAGTATGCCGCGGACGATCGGGACCAGGTGCGGCGTGAACAGCACCTCGGTCCGCTTCCCGGAGAAGGCCTCCAGCACCGACTCCATCTCCGGGGTGTGACGGTGCGTCCCCACGCTGTACGGCACGACCGTCTCCCCGCAGTAGGGGTGATGCGTGCGCGCGGAGGGGACCATACCGGCCCCCGACGTGCCGCTCTTCGAGTCGCATATGATGTCCGTCTCCACCGCCCCCGCCTTCAGCAGGGGCGCGACTGCCAATATGCAGGAGGTGGCATAGCATCCGGGGTTGGCCGCCAGGTCCGCGCCCTTCAGGCGGTCGCGGAACAGCTCCGGCATCCCGTAGACGGCCTCCTCAAGGCGTCCGACGTCGGTGTGGCGGTGCCCGTACCATCTCTCGTACAGGTCCGCATCCGCCAGGCGGTAGTCCCCGGACAGGTCTATGACCTTCGACCCGGAGGACATCAACCCGGGAACCTCGGACATGGCCACCCCGTGCGGCGTGGCCACGAACACCAGGTCCAGATCCTCGGAGCCGTCGATGCGTTCGCTGAAGACCGTTCCGACGTACCCCTTGAGATAGGTGTGCACATCCGAAACCCTCCTGCCCGCGTTCTGGCGCGACGTCATCGCCGCTATCTCCACATCCGGGTGGGTGCAGAGCAGACGGGCCAACTCCCCGCCGGTGTATCCTGTCCCTCCCACTATGCCTATTCTGAACATCTCTGTGCCTCGGGTGTGCTTTATTGCAGGAACGGCTTCATGCTTATTCCGATTAAAAAGGTATTGTTTCAAACGAGACACTAAATGTCGGACCCGTTGCAACCGCAACGCTTTTGGCTGTCTGGGAACAGGATGTGCCCATGCTTTCAGAACGGTCACCGTCCTGAGGCCGACCGCGGCGGATGGCATCTGCGTGCGTCGAATGGGCAACAATATAAAGGTACAGTCGGTATCCCGCGGGCGATGACAACGGCTTGCGAGAATGACAAAATAGCATCGGAGAAGGACAAAGTGGTCCTGGCCTACTCAGGCGGACTGGACACCTCGGTCGCCATACGCTGGCTCCAGGACAAGTACGGTCTTGATGTGATCGCCGTGGCGATAGACGTCGGTCAGCAACCCTCGGGCGACGACATCGTCGCCCGCGCTCTCAGGAACGGCGCCCTGAAGGCCGAGATCGTCGACGCCAAGGAGGAGTTCGTGTCCGACTACATATGGCCCTCCCTGAAAGCCAACGCGGTCTACCAGAACGTCTATCCGCTCAGCACCGCCGTGGCCAGGCCCCTCATCACCAAGGTCCTGGTGGAAGTGGCCAGGCGCGAAGGCGCGAAGTACATAGCCCACGGATGCACGGCCAAGGGCAACGACCAGGTCAGGTTCGACGTGGGCATAGTGTCCCTGGAGCCCGAGCTCAAGATCATAGCGCCCATGAGGGAATGGGTCATGACTCGCGAGGAGGAGATCGAGTACGCCCGGCAGAACGGCGTGGAGATCAAGGTCAAGAAGGAGAGCCCCTACTCCAGGGACGAGAACCTATGGGGATGCAGCTGCGAATGCGGCGTGCTGGAGGACCCCTGGGCGGAGCCGCCCGAGGACGCATGGGAATGGACGGTCAGCCCCCAGGACGCTCCCGACGAGCCCGCCTACGTGGAGATCGAGTTCGAGAGGGGGGCGCCGGTGGCGCTGGACGGAAAGAGGATGCCGGGGCTGGACCTCGTCCGCGAGCTGGACAGGATCGCCGCCGAGAACGGGGTCGGCCGCATAGATCACGTGGAGGACCGTCTGGTCGGCATAAAGAGCAGGGAGATATACGAATGCCCCGCGGCCACGGTGCTGCTCGCCGCCCACCGCGCGATGGAGAGCCTGACCCTGCAGAAGGACGTCATAGAGTACAAGAGGGGTCTGGAGCAGAAGTACTCCGAGCTCATATACAACGGGCTGTGGTTCGGCATCCTGCGGGAGTCCATACAGGAGTTCGTGGAGAAGACGCAGGAGTACGTCACCGGAACCGTCCGCATGAAGCTCTACAAAGGGTCCGCCGTCGCAGTGGGCAGGAAGTCGCCCCATTCCCTGTACGACACAGGACTCTCCACCTACGCCAAGGGGGATTCCTTCGACCACACCTCCGCCGTGGGGTTCATCTACTGCTGGGGGCTCCCCAACAGGACGAGCGCCCGGGCCCACAAGAAGTGATACCATGGTCAAACAGGCTCTCTGGTCGGGAAGGTTCTCGGAAGGCATGGACGACTCTACACTGTCGTTCACCTCGTCCCTGGAGACCGACTCCGCGCTGGCGTTCTACGACGTCATGGGCTCCCTGGCCCACGCCAGGATGCTCAAGGCCTGTGGTATAATACCTGCGGAGGACGCGGACGCCGTCATCGGCGGTCTGAAGAGGATCTGCGACGACCTGGAGAACGGCAGGTTCGTCCTCGACCCCGGCCTGGAGGACATACACACCAACGTGGAGTTCCGCCTGACGGAGATGATCGGCCCCGCCGGCGGCAAGCTGCACACCGGCAGGAGCCGCAACGACCAGGTAGCCACAGACTTCAAGATGTACCTCAGGGACATGGTCCTGGAGGTCGTCGACGGCATAAACGGTCTGGTGACCGCCGCCATGAGGATCGCGGAGGAGCACGGGGGCACCGTGATGCCGGGGTTCACCCACATGCAGCACGCCCAGCCCGTCACCCTGGCCCAGCACATGCTGGCATACGTCTTCAAGTTCGGCAGGGACGCGGACAGGTTCCTGGACGCCTTCGACCGCATGAACCTGTGCCCCCTGGGCGCCGCGGCCCTGGCAGGGACGACCTACAGGATAGACCGCAGGATGACCTCCGACGCCCTGGGGTTCTCGAGACCCACCGAGAACTCCATGGACACCGTCAGCGACAGGGACTTCGTGGCGGAGCTCGCCTTCTGCGCGTCCCTTCTCGCCGCCCATCTCTCGTCCCTATCGGAGGAGCTGGTCCTGTGGTCCTCTCCGGAGTTCGGCTTCGTGGAGATGGACGACCGCTACTCCACGGGATCCTCCATAATGCCGCAGAAGAAGAACCCCGACATCGCCGAGCTGATACGCGGAAGGACCGGCGGGGTCTTCGGCAGCCTGGTGGCCATGCTGACGGTCGTGAAGGGCCTGCCCCTCTCCTACAACAGGGACCTGCAGGAGGACAAGCGCCCCCTGATGGACAGCCTCGACACGGTCTCGGCATGCGTCGGCATGATGACCAGGATGCTCTCGACCATGAGGATCGACAAGGAGAGGATGAGGAGCGTCCTGGACGAGGGCTTCATCAACGCCACGGACCTGGCGGACTACCTTGTGACCAAGGGGATCCCCTTCAGGGAGGCCCACGGGATAGTCGGGGAGGCGGTCAGGTACTGCATCGGGAAGTCGAAGCGCCTGGAGGACCTCACCGCGGAGGAGCTTGCCGGGTTCTCCCCCGTCATAGGGGAGGATGTGCGGGACGTGCTCCCGGTGGAGAGGTGCGTGGACAGAAGGGACTCCTACGGAGGCACGTCCGCCGTGTCCACCGACATGCAGATGTCGGAGGCCATAGCCGAGCTGATGGCCAGGGACGACACCGTCCGTCAGGAGACAGGACTCATAGAGAGTTGCTGGGAAGCGCTCCTGGAATGAGCCCCCGGGGCTCATTCCTCCGGCTCGGTTTCGGTTCCTTCCATCATCAGGTCCATTATGGTCCTCATGTTACCGAACATGGTGTCCAGCACGGCATCGGGGTCCTGATAGCAGGACAGCACCGTCTCGCAGAGGGTGTGCGACAGCACGTATGTGAAGACCTCGGGGGAGAGCTCTTTCTCGACCGCGTAGTCCATGAAGTGCTCGACCGCGTCCGCGATCTGTCTGTCGACCATTTCCATGTCCGTTTCTTCGTTCATGGCATGCGATGGCCGAGCGGGTACAATATGGTTTGCCGGCGCTCAGAACTCGGCGCAGTCGTTCTGGGCCGTGGTGTAGCCCACTCCGGCGGAGGTCAGCATCTCGCTTATGTTCTCCGCCACCTTTGCCAGATCAGCGGGTTTGCCGTAGGTCTTTATGTAGAACTCCTTGCGGTCCATGGGGAACACCAGACGGATCTTCCCCTTCCTGTTGTAGCCCTCCGGCTTCCTGTTCTGCTCAAGATCCGTCATGTTGAGCTCGATGAACATCTGCATTATCTCCTCCTCGTCGGGAGTCTGGCCGATCTCCTTCAGTAGCATGCGGAGGATATCGGGGAACACCGGAGCCAGATCCTTGTAGTCTGACATGCCTTCCAGAATAAAATGCGTGCTGTGGACCTTCATCCCCGCTACCAAAGGTTAGCCGTTATATAACCTCTGCGGAACAGCCGGGCAGGGGGCCCCGGGCGCGACTGTTATTTATACACGGTGCATATGGTACACAACATGAGATGCGCTCTTACAGTGGCGGGCTCCGATTCCATAGGGGGTGCGGGCATCCAGGCCGACGTCAAGGCCATGGCCTCCCTGGGCGTGCATGCGGCCTCCGTCGTCACGGCCGTCACGGCCCAGAACACCCGCGAGGTCGCCAGGATAATGCCCGTTCCGGAGGACATGGTGCAGGCGCAGCTCGATGCCGTACTCGGAGACGCGGACATAAAGGCCGTCAAGACGGGCATGCTGTACAGCCCGGGGATAGTCGGCATCGTGGCCGACGCCCTGGAGGACCACGGCATGCCGCTGATCGTGGACCCGGTGATGGTCGCCGGCGTGGGGGATTCCCTGGCGGAGAAGGACCTGCACAGGGCCCTGAAGAAGGAGCTGCTCCCCATGTGCGAGCTCGTGACGCCGAACAGGCATGAGGCCGAGATTCTATCTGGAATCCGGATAGACACCCCGGACGACGCGATGCTGGCCTGCGAGCTCATTGGCAAGGAGGGGACCTCTGTACTGCTCAAGGGCGGCCACATGAACACCAGGACCGTCGTCGACTACCTCTACCTGTCCTCGGAGTTCACCAAGATGGAGAACCCGCGCCTGGAGAGGGCGGGCCACGGAGGGGGCTGCACGCTGTCCTCCTACATCACCGCCCATATGGCCAAGGGCATAGACATAGTCAACTCGGTCCTGAGGTCCAGGGACCTGATGCAGAACTCGATAGCCTCCATGTACTCCGTGGGCAGGGGCGACAAGGTCGTCAACCCGATAGTCCGGATGAACGACGAGTCCGTCAGATTCCGCATACTGGACTCCGTGGACGCGGCCGCCAGGAGGATCATGGACAACGTGCCGGACATCTGGGTGCCCAGCAGCGGGATCAACATAGCGTACGCCGCGCCCAACGCCGCGGGCCCCGAGGATATCGCGGCCATAGAGCGGAGGATCGTGAACCACAACGGCAGGCTGAGGAAGAACGGATCCGCCAAGTTCGGCTCCGCCGAGAGCCTGTCCTTCGTGCTCCTGACCGTGATGAAATCCCATCCGGAGACCAGAGCCGTCATGAGCCTGGCCTTCAGAGAGGAGATACTCGACATAATGGAGGAGGTCGGACTCTCCGCGGTTTCCCTGAGCAGGAAGAACGGCATCGCTGAGGCCACGGCGGAGGCGTTGCGCGGCGTCAACACCCTCCCAGACGTCCTGGTGGACCGGGAGGCTCCCCGCAACGACAGATTCATACGCATACTCGGCAGGGACCCCGAGGACATCATGGGAAAACTCGAGTCCATACTGTGAGCCGCGATGGAGACCGCGGACGGCAGACGGATCCCGGCAGCCCCTGTACCCGATGACCGTTCAGAACCGCGGGTTCCTTCGGATTACCGATGTATGAGAAAAAGATTAAGAAGGGGCCTTCCGGCCCCGTTTCGCCTCACAGCTTCCTGAACAGCAGCAACGACACGGCCGCCAGCAGGGCGATTATCCCGATCGCGCACCCGATGACGAGGTACACCGAGTCGTCGGAGGCCCCGGAGGGAGTCTCCGGAGTCCCCGGATCGGCGGGGTCCTCGACGATCGGCTCCCACACGGCGTAGAGGGTCGTGCCGGACGAGACCGTCTGCCCGGATGCGCCCTCCGTGTACAAGGGGGTGCTCGCCAGCGATGCGAGCGCCCATCCCAGGAAGGCGTACCCTCCGCGGACGGGCACCTGGTCGAACTGGACGGCTGTGCTTCCGACCGTCAGCGATTGGCTCCCGGAGAACGAGCCCCCGTTCGCCATGTACGTCACCGTGACCGCGGGTTCCGAGGGTCCGCTCGGCACCGGCGTGAACACTGCGGTGTACGTGGCGTCAGCCGTCGCTTCCGTCACGGCAGGGCTCCAGCCGGCGAACTCGTAACCCGTCTTGGAAGGCGTGCTCCCGTAGTCGGGCATCTCGCCGTCCAGCACCCAGGTGGTGGTCTCGGTTCCGTTGACGGACCAGGTTATGGAGTGGGGGTACTCTATCCCGTACTCCGAATTGTGGCTCGTGGCGAAGGTTATGGTCTTGCTGACCTCGTCGATGCCGATGGTCTCCATCTCCTCCATCACGCCGCCCTCTGCCATGTAGTAGACGACGGGCGTACTGTCGCCGGCATAGGGCAGGGTGACCCTTATCCCGAAGCCGGACGCCTCCTCGCCCCCGAGGGTCATGGTTAGTTCGAATATCTCACCCTCTCCGCTCTTGGAGAGCGAGACCTCCAGCAACCCGCCCGCGACAGAGCCTATGCTGTCCTCCTCTATGGTCACTTTGGCATCGTCTTCGAAAATCATCTCCAGCTGGACCACATCGCAATCTTCCGGTATGCCTATCATGACTTTATCGTCATCTGCCTGCACAGATACCTCTTCGGACACGTCAACCCACTTCGCTGTCAGGGACGCGCCGTTCAGCGGCATGGTGTCGAACGCGAACAAGGTCTCGGAGCCCTCCGCGTACCATCCGGCGAATATGCATCCGTCCTTGGTCGGGGCCGCCGGGGCTTCCACGGCCGAGCCGTAGTCCGCCGTTGTCGACGGGACATCGGAGCCGCCGTCGGAGTCGAAGTGTATCGTGTATTCCACAGGGGTCCACCGGGCGGTCAGGGACGCGCCGTTCAGCGGCATGGTGTCGAACACGAACGGGGTCTCGGAGCCCTCAGCGTACCATCCGGCGAATGTGTATCCGTCCCTGGTAGGTTCATCCGGGGCTTCCACGGCCGAGCCGCAGCCCGCGGTTATCGACGGGACATCGGAGCCGCCGTCGGAGTCGAAGGATATGGTGCTTATGACTGATCCATCAATCGTCAGAGTTGCGCCCGAAACCACTTCTAAAGTCGTTTCCGCACCTATCGTCCAGGTCTTCCCTGCTCCGACGGTGTAGTCCCTGGCCACATCGACTCCTGATCCGTCCTGATCGTAACTCAGGATCGTGTATCCGGGTGCATTGATCGTTATGTCGGCATCGGACAGGGAATCACAGCGTTCGGGAGCCCAGGGGTTGAAATGCGAATTCGTCCAGATGGACCCTCCGAGTATCATCTTCCCTATGACGTCGCTCTGCGCCACGTTGACGGTTATATCGCCGAATATGGCGTTGGGGCCTCCGTCGGTGCTTGTGTTGCCCGTGGTCGCCCCGACGATCAGTATTTCGGCCCCGGTCAGGGACGCCACGTTGATGACGGCCTTCGTGACCTCTCCCCTGTTACCTGTGGTTATGCATCCTATGTCTGCATCCCCCTCTATGTTCAAGGTCGCTTCCGAGGTTATTCCGTTCATGCCGCCGGCCACGACCGTGCCGATGCTGCCGCCGGATATCTGGGTCTCAGCCGTGTCCACGTAGGAATAACCTCCGTAGCATCCGCCGAAGACGGCGACAATCACGCCCCCCTCGATCGTCACTTCGGTCGTGCCCGTGGTGTTGAGGAAGTGTTCGATGCCGGTAGGCGCATCGTATGAGCCTACGCCGTTCATGGAACCGCCTCCGGCCACATACCAGGCGGTCGTGTCTCCGCTCACACGGACGTGAGCGGCGACCACCCGGGCATAACCCACCGAACCGCCCATGACATCGTCCACGTTACCGGAATCGACGACCACCGTGGAGGATCCGGTGACGTCGGCTTCGCTTTCCTCAACAGCGGAATAACCGCCCCCTATGACGTCATCCAGGACTCCTCCGGTCACCGAAACGTAGGTGTTCTCGACCGCGGTCTCTTCGGATCCTCCGAACACGTCGTAGGATGATATGTCGATCGTGTCGATCGTCTTCACCCAAACACCGGGCGAACCGTTGTCCCAAGCCGCAATGCTTATGCTGCTCTGAGGGTCTGCCGAACCGTCGTCTATGTTGATCGGAGTGCCGTTGGCGAATATCCGCTTCGCTACGGGATCTATGGTTATTTTGATTGTCGTACTTGTTTCGGGTTCCGAACCCATATTAACAACGAACCTTGGGGAATCCTCTGCTGCTTTGGCCGTGTTGTATTCCAAGAGGCCTTCCACGGTCACCGAGATGTCATGGCTGGCTGTGTAAGTCTCACCCAGCTTTCCCATGTTGAAGCCATTCCCATTATCCCCGGAACCGATTCTGTTCAGATCCCCTATGTAGAGATCGTAAGATCCGCCTTCCACGGTCGTTCCTTCACCGACGAACACCGAAATTTCAGAGTCCTTCGCATAACTCGAGTGATCGATCACCGCTATGCCCATCCCCCAGGAGGAGGGGCCGCTGGTTCCGGCTTCGCCGTCGGAGGCCTCCCCCGTCACGGTTATCTCGGCATCAACTATCGATACCTCTCCCGCCCGTAT
>Ga0123333_10001996_pt1 | contig 21239 bp, 17 predicted proteins | sample BioC12SIPDNA_3_FD_89957 | JGI IMG/M metagenome (GOLD analysis project Ga0123333, IMG submission 89957) | Anaerobic biogas reactor microbial communites from Washington, USA - Biogas_R2_B C12 SIP DNA | ecosystem: Engineered > Bioreactor > Anaerobic > Unclassified | place: Washington, USA... | reverse complement strand
CCCGGGTTCATGGGAAGACCGGCCGCAGCAGAAAGGGAGCACGGCCGCAGCAGAGAGGGCACGGCCGCAACGGCGCTCTGCGCGATCATCTGCCTCTGCGGAATCAGCGATTCGACGTCCCCGCACGGCCGCAACAGAGCGGCGAGCAGAGCGGCTCGGTCAGCGAAGTCCCGGTCTGTGGGGAAGACACGGCCGCAGCAGAAAGGGAGCACGGCCGCAGCAGAGGGGGCGCGGCCGCAACGGCGCTCTGCGCGATCATCCGCCTCTGCGGCATCAGCGATTCGACGCCCCCGTACGGCCGCAGCAGAGCGGCGAGCAGAGCGGCTCGGTCGGCGAAGTCCCGGGTTCATGGGAAGACCGGCCGCAGCACCGCGGCGAGCAGAGCGGCTCGGTCGGCGAAGTCCCGGGTTCATGGGAAGACCGGCCGCAACAGAAAGCAGAGCGCGGCCACAGCGGCGCTCTGCGCGATCATCCGCCTCTGCGGAATCAGCGATTCAACGCCCCCGCACACCCACAACAGAGAGCGGCGCGAGGGAGCTCCCTCCCTCGCGCCGCCCTTCATCTTTCAGCCTTCACCCCTACGCCGGCAGGTGATCCACCGCCCAGCTCACGTCCAGTGCGTGCAGGGTGTCGGCGAGCGGGACGCCGGTCTCGCGGTCCCAGCCGGCCATGCCGTAGTAGAGGTGCATCGCTTCGGCCAGCGCGTCGCGGTCGATGCCGCCGTCGGCTAGGGCGCCGCTGCGCGTGGGGGTGTAGCTGCGCGGGGCCAGCACGTCGTCCGCCGGGCCGAAGCCCTCGCGGCTGTTGAAGAGCCGCGCCAACGTCCACGCGCGCTCGCCGGCCTTGAGGAGCTCGTAGGCCGAGACGTCCCAGCCGGTGGCGGCGCGGACGAGCTGGACGGTCTCGTCCATGCTCCACGGCACGAAGAGGCACATGCAGAGGCAGTTGCCCACGGTCATGCGTACGCTGTGGTAGAGCGTCGCGCGCACTTTGGCCGGGCCCAGGTCCTCCAGCGGCACGGGCTCGAGGACGCCCATGGCGCGCAGGCTGCCGTTCTGGAGGAAGCCGCGCTCGTCGCCATAGACGAGGCCGGTGTCGTGCAGCGAGTGGCAGTGGTCGGCGCCGGTGGGCGAGACGGCGTAGCCGATCGCCAGCCCGCGCTTGAGCCGCGGCTCGTGCATAGGGTACTCCTGCCGCTTGGCCTGGACGGCGAAGGCCTCGGCCCCGCGGCCGATGGCGGCGGCGGCGCGCGCGGTGCCCTCGGCCAGCAGGTCGCCGATGCCCTCGCGGCGCGCGATCTTCTCGACCATCTGGACGACGGCGTCGCCGTTGCCGAAGCGCAGCTCGATGCCGCCGGTGTCCTCCACCGAGAGCAGCTCGTTTTCGAAGCACTCCATGGCGAAGGCGATGGTCACGCCGGTGGCGATGGTGTCGAGCGAGTAGGCGTTGCACAGCTCGGTGGCCTTGGAGACGGCGACGATGTCGTTGACGCCGCAGGTGGAGCCCAGCGCGCCGAACGATTCGTACTCGGGCCCGCCGTAGTCGGGGTCGAGCGCATAGGGGGTTTCGGCCTGGACCATCTTCTTGCAGCGCATGGCGCAGGCGAAGCAGCCCTCCATCCCCACGCCGATCTTCTCCATGAAGTTGTCGGCGCAGAGGTTCTCGACGCCCTCGAAGACGCCCTCGTTGAAGTTGTTGACCGGCAGGTTGCCGCTCACCAGCCCGCCGTCGATGCCGACGCCGGTGCCGTAGGTGTGCAGGCTGCCGCCCTTCTCGCCGCTGTTGATGGCGCCGGCCATCTCGCGCGCCATGGCCATCACCGCGTCACGGTCGTGCATCGCGAGCGCCCCACCCCCCTCGACGGCGACGGCCTTGAGCTTCTTGGAGCCCATCACGGCGCCGATGCCGGCCCGGCCCGCGGCGTCCTTGAGGCCATGCATGACGCAGGCGTACCGGACCATGGCCTCGCCGCCGGGGCCGATCATCGTGGCCTCGACGCGCTGGGTGCCCAGCATCTCGCGCAGCTTGGCCTCGGTCTCCTTGGTCGGGAGCCCCCAGAGGTCGGCGGCGTCGCGGATCTCGGCCTGGCCGTCTTTGATCCACAGGTAGACAGGCTTGTCGGAGGCGCCCTCGACGATCACGGCGTCGAAACCGGCGCGCTTGAGCGCGGCGCCCGCGTGCCCGCCCACCTCCGATGCGCCAAAGGCGCCGGTGAGGGGCGATTTGGCGCCCACGGCGCTGCGCGACGTGCCCGAGACCGGCAGCCCCGTGAGCACGCCGGGCGCGAGGATCAGCTTGTTGTCCGGCCCCAGCGGGTCGGCGCCGGCGGGCACCTCGCGCAGCAGCACGTCGGCGATGATGTTCCACCCGCCAAAGTACCGCCGGAAGTAGACCTCGCCCGGCTCGTCCACCGAGATGGTCCCCGTCGACAGGTTCACGCGCAGAATCTTGTTATGGAAGGATTGGCCCACGATAGTAACCTCCTTGGGAAGGCTAGTTGTCAGTTGTCAGTTGTCAGTTACCAGTTTTGGGTTGCCAGTTGCCAGTTGCCAGTTGTCAGATCAGTTGCCCGTTGCCAGTGGCCGGTGGGCAGTTGTGAGATGAGTTTCCAGTTGCCAGTTCCGGAGATCTGCAACTGAAAACTGAAAACTGACAACTGGCAACTGCGCATTACCCGAGCAACGTCTCTTCGCCCTCGCCGGGCTTGCCCTTCTCGAAGTCGATGTCGGTGTAGCCCTCGACCTTGTGGATCTTGAGCCACTCCTCGAAGTCGGCTTCGATCGCCTCAGTCCACTTGGTGTCCATCTGGCTGGAGTTGTAGATGCCCTCGCGCAGGCGGGTGTGGCTGAAGAGCTCGCGCAAGTGGGTGCGCTCGGAGTGCTCCACGACCTCCTCGGCCAGGTGCGGCGGGATGAAGAGGATGCCGGTGATGGTGCCCAGGACGACGTCGCCGGGCATGCAGGTGGCAACGCCGATGCGCGCGGGCACGTTGATGCCGGTGAGCGTGACGTTGCGGATGGGCGTGGGATCGACGCCCTTGCAGAAGGTGGCGAAGTTGGGGATGTCGCGGATCTGCTCGGCGTCGCGGATGCCGCCGTAGATGACCTGGCCGCGGCCGGTGCGCGAGGCGATGGCGGTGGAGAGGTTGGCGCCGGAGAAGGTGCCCTCGTAGACTTTGCCGAAGAGGTCGATGACGATGACGTCGTCCTTCACCAGCGTCTCGATGACCCACGAGTTCATGGCGCCGATGCGGCCCTCCTGCTCGTGGCCGTAGTCCATCAGGGTGTCGTGCAGGTCGGGCCGGGTGGGCACGAAGGTGCCGGTGACGGCGCGGCCCACCAGCACCCGCTCGGGGTGCAGGCGGAACCACTGGCCTTCATACTGGTAGTGGTAGCCGTGGCGCCAGAGGACGGACCACGCCTCCTCCATCGTCACGCGCTCCATGCGCTTGATGACGTGGTCGGGCACGCGCGGGCGCCCGTCGTCAAAGCGTTCGCCGGTCCACAGCGGGGTCAATTGGATGATGTCGTCACGGTTGTTGAAGATCACGGTAGGGCTCCTTGGAACATAGTTTACAGTTTTCAGTTGTCAGTTGTCAGTTGTCAGTTGTCAGTTTTCAGTTGCAGATCTGCCAAACTGGTAACTGGCAACTGGCCACTGGCCTTTACGCCTTCCCTGCGGCGCCGAAGAGGGCCAGGTAGTAGGCGACGCGGTCCTTGAGGCCCAGGGTGGCGGCGCGGGAGAGGGAGAAGAACGACGCCTCGCCGGCCTGGACGGCCTCGGTCATGGCCTGGCCCGCGGCACGGAAGAGGTCGGTGGCGATGTTGATCTTGGCGATGCCGTTGGCGATGGCGCCGCGGAACTGGGCTTCGGTGACGCCGGAGCCGCCGTGCAGCGCCAGCGGGATGTCGACCCGGGCGTGGATCGCGGCGAGCAGCTCCAGGTCGAGCTGCGGGTCGCCCTGGTAGAGCCCGTGGGCGGTGCCGACGGCGACGGCGAGCATGTCGACGCCGGTCTCGGCGACGAAGCGCTCGACCGTGTCGGGGTCGGTGAAGCCGAGGCGCAGCGCGCCAAAGGTCTGGTAGTCGCGCCCGCTGCCCACGTGGCCCAGCTCGGCCTCGACGCAGGCGCCGACGGCGTGGGCCGCGCGGACCACGGCTTTGGTCTCGGCGATGTTCTCCTCCAGCGGCAGGCGCGATCCGTCGAACATGACGTCGCTGAAGCCGGCGCGCAGCGCTTTGATGCAGTGCTCGAAGCTGAGCCCGTGGTCGAGCATCAGCGAGATGGGGACGGTGGACTCGGTGGCGCGCTGGCGCACGTAGGCGGCCAGCGCCACGCCGTTGGGCCGGTCGAGCAGGCCCGAGTAGAGCGCGACCATGGCCGGGGCGCGGTGCTCCTCCAGCGCCTCGATCATGCCCTCGGTGCTCTCGACGTTGGCGGTGTCGAAGAGCGGCAGCGCGTAGCCCTCAGCCTGGGCGCGGGCGAGTTCGGGACCAATCGTGATTAGTGGCATAGGCGGAATCTCCGTAAGGCACAGTTGTCAGTTATCAGTTGCCAGTTTTCAGTTGGCAGAGAACGGCACGGAGGGTTAGGGTCGGCATGGGACTTCCTGCAGGAAGGCTTGGGTTTCGGCGAAGGTGGGGATGCCGGCGCGACCGCCGAGGCGCGTGCACTTGAGCGCCGAGACGGCGCTGGCGAACCGCGCGATCGTGCGGAGGTCCCACCCGTGGATCATGCCGACGATGTAGGCGCCGTGGAAGACGTCGCCCGCGCCGGTGGTGTCGACGACCTGGCACGGGAAGGCGGGCGTGTCGAAGCGGTCGATGGCGCCGTGGGCGTCGCGCGCGACGGTGTTGCTGCCCGCCTCGCCCTCGGTCTGCACCACGATGCGCGGGCCGCAGTCGAGCGCGGCCTCGAGCGCCTGGTGCAGGTCGGCCCGGCCGGTGAGCCCCTGGACGAAGCCCGAGCCGCTGATGAGCACGTCGACGTGGCGCACAAGCGTCTTCATCGGATCGCCAACGGGGCCCGAGGTCTTGCTGCCGTCGAGCACGACGGTCTTGCCCGCCGCGCGCATCCATTGCGCGGCCTGCAGCGCCGCGGGCATGTGATAGCCCTCCAAGTGCAGGTAGTCCGCGGCGATGATGTAGTCGCGGTCCAGCTCCTCGGGACGGAGCTGGCGGTCTCCAAGACGGCGGACGCCGGAGAAGACCCGCTCGCCGGTCTGGGCGTGGACGTGGACGACGATGATCTGGTCTTCGGGCGCATCGCGGTAGACCATCCGGCTCAGGTCGACGCCGGCCTCGTGGAACGAGCGCATCTTGAGGTCCGCGGCGGCGTCGTTGCCCGCGGTGCCGATGAAGCCCACGCGCGCGCCCAGCTTCGCCGCGGCGACGATGGCGGTGCCGACGGGGCCGCCGCCATCAAATCCGAAATCGCTCAGCCGTGTGCCGTGCTCCCAGGTGGGCATCTCCTGGAGTCGCAGGAGGACGTCGAGGGTGGCCAAGCCCAGGCCAACCACATCCAGGGGGTGTTCGGTCATCGTGTTCAGTCTAGCTCCGGTGCGTGATGGTGGCCCGAGTGCCGCCTTCGGGCAACAGGGTTCTACGATAGTCGAAGCGGACAGGTTGTCAAGCGCGCGAGAAACCGGTGATCTTGACAGGTGGATCGGGGGAGAAGATCGTGTATGGTAGAAGGGGAGGCGGAGCCGGACTGTGGTCCGGCTGGAGCAGGTGTGAGCTGGCGGAGGCGTGGGGCGAGGCGGCGGAGAGCGGAGGTGGTGATGGGGACGGCAGTGGGGCGGCGCGGTAGGGGCTGGAAGGTGGTGGTGCTGGCGGCTCTGGCCACAATGGCCGGCATGGTGGCATGCGTGGTGGTGTACTTCGCGTTTTGGGTGCCCGGGCGCAACACGGTGTATGCGGAGGGGTACAGCGAGGAGGCCTTCGCGAGCGTCAGGGCCGGCGACACGGAGGCGCAGGTGCTGGCGCGGTTGGGGCCGCCGCTGGTCCACAACGCGGCGATCCCCGGGTACGAGCCGGCCTATCTGCGGTACACGGCGCCCAAGGGCCCCAGCGAGAACTTCTTGCTGCGGGCGCTCAACATCGAGGATGGGCACGTGACACGGGTCTACAGCGAGACGTGGTATGACTGACGCGCCCTGCACCGGACGCGATGTGACGGGCGCCGGCGAGCGCGCGCGGGATTGGGGCGCGTGGGCGCACGCGCTTGCCTACGCCGTGCCGATCACGGCCCTCATCGTGGGGCTGGTCTGGTACTGGTTCGCGGTGGCCAACCGCTACGCGGTCTTCCTTTATTATCACGATATGGGGCCGCGGGTGCCCGATACGACGCCCTTCAGCCCCACCACGCGCAGCCGCTATTGGATGAGCGGGCTGGTGGTGGGCGGGATGGTGATGGTGGGGCACACGGCGCTCACCTGGGTGCTGGGCCGGCTGGTCCGCGGTTATCGCCCGCCGCCGTGGCGTCGCGTGTGGGGGCTGTGCGCGGCACCGGTCGCGGTGGCCATCCCCGCGATCACGATGACGGCCAACAGCCCGACGCTTCCCCTGTGGCTGGCGGCGCTGGTGACGCTCGCGACGCTGGGCGGGCTCGCGCTGGCGCTCCAGCCGGGCGACCTGGCCGCGCGCGACCCGCTGGCGCTCGGGTTGCTCGCGGGCGAGGGCGCGGCGCTGGCGCTGTGGCTCACGGCGCTGCCCGGGCTCGAGTACCTGCCCTATTGGCTGGCGGCGGGCAGGATGCTCTGGGTGCGCTGGAGAGCGCTCGAGCTGGCTGCGGGCCTGGTGGGGCTGGCCGTGGTCGCGGGCGCGCGGGCGTTGCTGCGGCGTCCCGGACCCGGCCTCCGTGCGGTCGTGGTCGCTGTGGCGTGCTGCGGGTATCTGGCGTTGCCGTTGGTGCACCACGTGGTGGGCACCGATGGGCAGTTCTACATTACGGACATGGACAACTTCTTCAGCCGGGACCCGGCGGTGCAGGCGTTCACGTGGGCTGTGACGGGCGGGCTGGCGTGGGCAGTGACGCGGATGGGGAGAGGCATGGACCGTGATCCGCGCCGAGCGTCGCTTGGGGGGAGGACCTGAAGGGCGAGCCGGAGGCGCGGTGGACGTTCGCCCGACATGGGCAGAGCGGCGGAGAAGGCGCGGACTGTGATCCGCGCCGAGCGTCTTCTGGGCGTAGAGCGTGAGGGGCGGGCCGAACGACAGCGTAGGGCGAAGCAGGCGGGGGTTCAGGCTTCGGGCTGCGCGGGGCGCGGGCGGGACGGGGCGCGCGATGCGGCAAACCAACGGGCGAGGAGCGATTCCAGAGCGGTGGGGGTCAGCGGCTTGCCGATGACGGCATCGAGCCCCAGGGCGAGCCGCTGCTCGCGGGCGGCCAGGCCCAGGGGCGCGGCCATGCCCACCAGGACGGTTCGGGGGCCCGCCCGATCGGGCGCGCGCAGGGCGGCGATCAGGCGCTTGGGCGGGCGCTGGAGGTCTATAAGCGCCAGGTCGATGTGTGGCGCCGCGGTCAGCGCGCGGAGCGCCTCGTCCTCGTCGCCGGCGGCCGTGAGGACGCAGCCCTGGCGTTCGATCTCGCGGCCGGCGACGCGCCGGACCATCGCGTTGCCCTCGAGCAGCAAGACCGCTAGGCGGCCCGCCTCCGGGGCCGGGGCCACGGCAGCGGGGACGGCGGCGGGCGGCGGTGCGGCGGGCGTGGTCGCCATCGCGGTCACCAGCGCGCGATAGAGCTGGTCGCCGCGGAAGGGTTTGGTGAGTTGGGCGCCGAAGCCGGCTGCTTCGGCCTCCCGCGCCTGCTGCGGGTCGACGTAGGCCGTCATCATCACCAGGCGCGTGGTGCACAGGGCCGGGTCCTGCTGGATCGCGCGGGCCAGCGCGACGCCATCGGACGACGGCAGCAGGAGATCGACGACGGCCACGTGATAGGGCTGGCGGGCCTGCTCGGCTTGACGCAGGGACGCCAGCGCCTCGGCGCCGCCGGGCGCCACATCGCACGCCACGCCCCAACTCCGCAGATAGGCAGCGACGATGTCGCGGTTGCTCTCCAGATCGTCCACGACGAGGGCGCGCAGGCCCGCCAGCTCGCGGCGCTGCGCGGTGGGCTGGCTCTCGGTGAGCCGGGCAAAGGGCAGCTCGAACCAGAAGGTGGTGCCGCCGCCCTCGGCGGCGTGCGCGCCGATCTCGCCGCCGAGCAGGTCGACGATGCGCTTGGCGGTCGCCAATCCCAGGCCCGTGCCGCCGTAGCGACGGGTGATGCCGTAGTCGGCCTGGGTGAAGGGCTTGAAGAGCCACTCCTCCGCGCCGGGGGGCAGCCCAATGCCGGTGTCGCTGACGGAGAAGCGCAGGCGCACGGACGGCAGCCCATTCGTTGCCTGGCCGTGTGACGGGTGCGGGGCACCATCGCCGGGGCCCGGCGCGCCATCGCTGGTGGCGGGAGCGGAGAGACCGGCGGGGGCATGGGCCGATTGTTCCACGCGCACGCGTTCGACGCGCACGATGACCTCACCTTCCTCGGTGAACTTGAGCGCGTTGTCGACCAGGGCCATCAGCACCTTCTGGACACGGTTGGCATCGCCCAGCACCAGCGCGGGGACGTGCGGATGGCAGAAGGTCATCAGGCAGAGGTGTTTCTCGTGTGCGCGCTGCTTGAGCGCCTCGGCGACGCCCTCGACCGCGGCCGCGGGGCTGAAGGGCACCGGGGTCGAGAGCGCGTCGCCGGCCTCCAGCTCGACGTACTCCAGGATGCGCCCGATCTGACGCACGAGCTCGTGGCCCGCATCGAGGATCATCTGCACGTAGCCCTGCTGCTGCGGCGAGAGCTCGGTGCGGAGCAGCAGCTCGGACATCGCGATGACGGGGTTGAGCGGGGTGCGAATCTCGTGCCCGATGACGGCCAGGAAGTCGGACTTGGCACGGCTGCTGGCGTTGGCGCGATCGCGGGCCTCGGCCAGCTCGACGTTCACCTGGGCGATCTCCTCGGCGCTGGCCTGGAGCCGCCGGAGGTAGTGCTCGCGCTCGATCTGGTATGAGAGCGCCGCGGCGGCGGCGCTCAAGAGGTGGATCTCCTCATCCTCCCAGACGCGCGGCTCGGCATCCACCTCGAATCCAAGCACGCGGACCAGCCGGTCGCGGTCCAGGATCGGCAGGAGCACGAGGGCCTGGGCTGCAGGACTGACGCGACGCACGGCCTCGCGTTCAGGCGCGTCCAGCGCATCAACCAGCGCCTGGACGGGCCGCCCACTGCGCAGCGACGGGAGCCACCGGGGGAGCAGCCACCCCTCCAGCGCCTGCCGCTCCGCGTCCGACCCGGTGAAGGGCGCGGGCGCACCACCGGCCCCCGCGCGCCAGACCCGGGCGCCGGCGACGGTCAGCTCACCCGCCGCGGACAGGGTGACGACGAGCAGAAAGGCCCGCGTGGCGCCCGCGGCGTAGCCCAGCGTCGCCAGAACGTCGGCGACGTAGGGCTCATCGGCGTTCTCGGTGGTCAGCAGGCGATGGTTGATCTGCGCCAGCGCGGCGAAGTAGAGCTCGCGGCGGATGCGCTGCTGCTCGGCGACCCGCTGCTCGGTGATGTCACGGGTGATGCAGATGACCTCGCCGGGCCGGTAGGGCACAATGCGCGCTTCGTAGTAGCGGCGGTCCGCGGCGCCGCGCTCGGACGGGAGCGCGTAGGCTACCGTCTGGGGTCGGCCCTCTGTCAGGGCGTCCTCCTCCAGAGAGGGCTGATCCAGTGTTCCCTCATTCAGGGCTCCCTGATCCAGCGCTCCCTGCTCCAGGGCTCCCTGATACAGGGCTCGGTCTATCGCGGCCTGCAGCGTGCGTGCGATGGCGACGGGGAAGACGTCGGTTAGGGGGCGGCCCACGACGCCGGTCACGGCGATGCCGTCAGCAGCGCGGCCGCGATGGTAGGCCAGGACGTGCCCCGAGGCGCTCAGATGCAGCACCGAATCCGGCCACACGGTCAGGGGACCGTCGAAGCCGGGGGCCTCGCGACCGGGCTCAGGGCCCGTCAACTGGGTCATAGCGCACCTGGGGTCAGTATGGTTACAGTTAGAATGTAGCATGATTCCCCCGGAAAGGCAAGCGCGAATGGGAGGGCGGAGGTGGAGCGGGCAAGATGCCCGCGGTCCGGCGTAGCGGAGAGGCATGGTCCGCGGGGTGCTGGGGATGGACAGCGGACGCGGAGCCGAACTGTGGTCGGGCAGGAGCGCGTGCGAGGGGAAACGCGCGACTGGGGGAGGCGGAGCAGACCGCGGGCTCACCTGTCGGGAAGAGGCGTGGTCTGCGGGGAGCGTGTGACGGGGGGGGCGCGCGACGAGGGAAGGTGGAGCAGACCGCGGGCTTTTGGACCGGCGCGATGGTGAGGACACCCCACACAGGACACGCGGGCCGAACCCAAGCCTGCGGTGGACGTCCCCTGGCTCAGTCAGGACCCGGCAGGCCAGAGCAGGGAGGGGCTGGACATCACGTATGACGGCGCTCGCGGGACCGCCTCCAGGATCTCGGCGCCTGCAGGCGCCAGACGCAGGGGCCACCGGACCAAACCGAGGGCTCTGAGCGCGCTGGTGACATCCGGCTGGTGCGTTTGATGACAGGAAAGCACAAGCGTGCCGTCGTCTCCAGCAAGGCCGCATCGACCGCCGAGCGCCCCACACTCGCGTGCCGAGCGATAGCACCGGTCGACGAATCCGCCCGGCTCGCCGCCGGAGGCGCAGCGCTCCGCGACCCACAAGCGGTGGAGCAATCCGCCGAAAGCTGAGATGTCGCCCTGTTCCAGGGCGGATCGCAGGCGCAAGGCGACCTCATCGGCGCGCAACTCACCCTCGGGTTGAGCTCCCCGGGCTTCGCCAGACTGCCCTTCGCTTGGCGGCCCCGGCGGCCACGCTGCTGAGGACGGCACCGGCTTTCCTTCTTCACCGGGCCGGAACAGCATCAGTGACTTCTCCAGGAGCCGCCGCGCCGGCGGCGTGAGAGACAGCGACTCACACGTGGCATGTCTGCCGCGAATCTCGGTCAAGGTCAGCCCGCCGTAGGCGGCGGCGTAGAGATCGACCCTGACCGAAGGGCGCTCGAGCAACTCCGCTGCCGCACTGCAGGCCAGCGCCGCGACATCGCCAGGACCGAGGTCAATGCCGGACCAGTAGGCCAGCGCCTTGATCATAGAGACCGCGACGCTGCCCGAGAAACCAAGGCCTCCCCCTGCAGGCATCTGCGGCACCAAGAAGATCTTGAGTCCATCCGGGACGTTGAACTGCCGCGCGACGGCTTCGGGGAGTGCCAGATCTCCCGCTATAGCGGCATCGGTGGCCCGGTTGCAGGAGCGCACCGCCGGGCATCCGGCCCAGATGATCTGCACGCCTTCGCCAACACCGCCGGCCACGATCGTGTAGGTGTAGTAGCTGATCGCGGCGCGGATCACCAGCTTAAGAGGGCCGTCGGACTGCTCCGGTTGGCAGGTCCCGGCTTCTCCGAGGCTGATACTCAGCGGCGCGCGCGCAATGACGACAGGTTCCATAGTCGTTGTCCGCCCATCATTATCTGTGCCCATCATTGTCCGCCTATCTGTGCAATCCCCCCAATACCGCGTCGAACCCCGCCGCAGGCGGGCGACCTCGCTCACTCTGCGCTCAGTTCGCACGTGATCTGTGGCGCGTCGTGGCCGCCATTTGCCAATAGCGCACGCGCAACGGAGGCCCCGGGCGGCGACGAAGGCCGGACGCGCCACCAGCGGGCCACTTCCCTGGGCTGCGCGTGCCAGCAATCGGCTCGCGAAGCCATCGTGCGCAGGAAATCTGCGTACACGCGCCCCGTCGCCGGCTTGACGAGATAGTCCGGATGCGTGTTCACCAGCGCCATGCCCATATTGCGTGCGATGAAGTCGACCTTCTGCAGCCACAGCCGCGGCGTCGTCTCGCCGAGCAGCCGGGTCACCGTGCAGTCCTGCATCAACGTGTAGGGCAGCTCGATGAAACGCCCCAGCGTGAAGGGCCAGATCGTCATCACACCCCCGGGCATCGGCTGGCAGGGATCGGTGTCGAAGAAGGAGAGGTCGTACTCGATGTCCAGGGCCTGGAGCCACTCCGGATTGCGCAGCATCAGGGGCGAGCGGAAGCCGACCGCCTGGAGCGCGTGAAGGTGACCGTTGATACGCTCGGCGCGGCGCATGAACTCGCGATGGGAGCTGAAGAGCTTGCCGTCGTGGTACAGGCCGTGCACGCCGATCTCGAAGCCGCGATCGCGCAGCTCGTCGATCAGGGCCGCGTCGAGAGGATAGCGCTCGGGCACGAAGTTGAACGACGATCGAAACCCGAGGCCCTCCTCCAGGTCGGCAACGGCCCGGACGTTGGCCTGGCCGGCGGCCGTTTCCACGTCGTGGGTCAGCACGAAAGCGAAGCAGTGGCCCCCAGGCCAGAAATGGACGAACGGCAGATCCTCAGCGCCCGTTGTGAGCAGCAGCCTGCGCAGCACCTCGTGCTGGAAAAGAACATACCGGTCCTCGATGGGCCAACCCAGGGGGAAGGTGCCCCCAACCCGCTCTCGGTGTAGCTCGTGCAGCCAATTGCGGAACGCCTGCGGCACAAGCGGTTTCACCGCGTAGTAGAGCCGCTTGACCGGCGTGAGCTTCCAGTGCCCTGCGCCGAACTGCGCTTCGCCCAGGACCTGCGCCAGCACTGCCTCCTGGTCCTGCGGCAGCGCGGGCAAGCCCAGAACCGGCGCCGCCTCGCGTATGGCGTCTTGCCACGCCGCATCCGGGATGTTCCGCTGCACCGACCAGAAAGCTGCCGGCGCGTTGTCACTCCACAGCGTGGGCATCATCCGAAGTGCCGGTACAGGAGCTCCCCAGTGGCCCGGCACACCCAGGCTGGGGACTTGGTGATCACGCGATGCAGCAGCTCGGACGCGCGACCATCCACCTGCCGCGAAGGCGCGGCGGGCAGCGTCGAATAGACCAGGGGGATCTCCTCAGCCCCCCACCCGCGCTTATAGCGTCGCAAGCCCTCATTCTCCAGATCGGATCGGCCCCAGTCGAACTGCGTCAGCCCGTGCTCGCAGGCCCAGCTGATGGCCTCCCAGGTGAGCAGGTTGTTGGGCCGAAGGTCCTGAGCCACCTGGGTCGAAGCGGCATACTTGTAGGTGATGCTCTTCTGCCAGTGCAGAAACAGGCCGGTCGCCAGGACTGTGTCGCCATGGTAGGCGAAGAGGAGGAACCCCAATCCCTGTTCCAGGACCTGGCTTTGGAGGAGCTTGAAGAACCGCCACGGCTGGACAGGCACCCCCAGCCGCTGACGGGTCTCGGTGTGCAGGCGGTAGAAGAGGCGCATGTCGTCGGGCTCCTTGCCCCATACGATGCGCACACCGTGTTTCTCCGCGGCCCTGATGTTCTGCAAGTGCTGTCGCTTGAGGCCGCCGCGAACCCTATCGGGGTCTGCATCCAGGTTCAGCATGTGGAGCACGAAGGGAGCGCCGGCGGTGATCGTGGACCGCGCGGGGAGTTGCCACCGGACTTCGATCCGGGGCGCGGCGTGGTCGGCGTGCAGCGAGACCAGGCTATCTGCGAGCCGATCGTGTGAGGCTGCGTCATCGTAGAGCGGCGGGCAGAAATCGGTGAACGGCAGCGAGACCCAGCGCCGCCCGGTGATGAGGCTTCTGACGTCCAGCATAGGCAATCCCGCCACGATGTTGCCGGCGTCGTCGTGCACGGCCACAACGAAGGCCCGGTGGCCATAACACCGGGCCAGCACCTGCATCCAAGCCGGATGATGAAAGACCATAGCCTCGGGCTTTGAGGCAACATAGGCGAGCCAGCGCTGGTCCGTCGGATCCAGGCGGGTCCAGCCTTTCTCAACGCTTCGGTTTCCGGCATTCATGCGTAATCCCCCAGTCCAGAGCCCCGTCATCCGTTCACATCACCCGACCTGGCCCGCACCCGCCAGGCTGCCACACACGCCCCATGTCTAGAGCAACGCAGTGCTGAAGTAGCGCTCGGCACGGTCGGGGAGGATCGTGACGACCCGCTTGTGACCGTTGTCAAGTTGGAGTGCAACGGCCACGTTGGCGCCCGACGACGTTCCCACAAGCAGGCCCTCCTCGCTGGCCAGGCGTCGCGTCATCGCCACCGCCTCCTCGTCGGAGACGGTGAAGACCATATCCACGAGGCCCACATCGAGGACATCCGGGACAAAGCCGTCGCCGATACCCTCGATCTGGTGGAGGCCCGGCTCGCGCCCCAGCAAGGACGCGCTGTTCCTAGGCTCGACGGCCACGACCTTGATGGCGGGGTTCTGCGCCTTGAGATAGGTGCCGATGCCCTGCAGCGTTCCGCCGCTGCCCACGCCTGCCACGAAGACACCGATATCACCGTCCAAGTCGTGCCAGATCTCCGGACCGGTCTGCCGGTAGTGCGCTTCCGGATTGGCAGGGTTGACGAATTGGTCCACCACGAAGTACGCCCCGGGCTCGGCGTCGACGATGGCCCGCATCTGGCGCACGCTGCCCGAGAGGCTCTCGGCAGTCGGCGTGAAGATGATCTCGCCGCCAAATGCCTGGATGATCTTCTTGCGCTCCTCGCTCACACCCTCAGGCATGACGCAGATCACGCGATACCCATAGCGCACCCCCACGAGCGTCACACCGATGCCGGTGTTTCCCGACGTCGCCTCGATGATGGTCATCCCGGGCCTGAGCCGGCCGTCAGCCTGCGCCAGATCGATGATGTATTTGGCCACCCGGTCCTTGGTGCTGCCACCGGGGTTGAGAAACTCGGCCTTGGCATAGACGTTACCCGACGACAGCCGCCCCAACCGGATCAGCGGTGTGTTCCCCACGTCCTCGAGAATCGAGTCGACCAGCATATGCGTCCCTCCGAGCACACGGGCGTGGCCCGTGTGCTGTGACGATCAGCCCGATGAGCAAGATGCCGCTATGGCTTGGGCGCCCACGGAAGATGGCGGTAGAGATCGCCGGGCGTTGGCGGGCAACCTGGAATGTGGATGTATCCGCCTTCCTCGGCCACGCGCCGCGTGCACTCACCGATGCAGATGACCGTGTCATATTCCTTGCGCCACTGGGGATCTGACCCGATGATGACCTCGGCCCCCCTAACGGCGTAGACGAGCAGTTTTGCGGCCGCCAGGTAGTTCTGGCGTCTGAAGAAGTTGCGTTGGATGTCGCGGAAGATGTAGCGGCACATCGTGCAGGCTTTCGGATTGGACCAGAGTCGCAAGCGCCCGAGGCGTTTGAACTCCGCCACAGCTGGAACGGCGGATGTGGGCTTCAGAGCCGATGGGTCACCCACGACCGCATAGCCCTCGGCAAAGACCTGGGCGCTGCGCGACAGCTGCACGTGCTCCGGTTCGTCGATACCCAAGAGCCGGCACGCCGTCGCATCGATCTCGCCGCAGTTGTTGCCGGCGATGATCGCATCGCGACCGAAGAAGCGGCTGCAGTCCATGATAGTCAGCGCGGGTCGCACAACCGCGTTGAGTGCCGCGATCTGCTCGTGCAGGCCCAGCCGGTGGAACTGCTTCTTCATGCCCGGCGACAGAAGGCCCTTCTGGTTCTTCAGCGCGCCCGAGATGACACACGCGTTGCTGGGCTTGAGGATCGGAAGGTTGATGTACGTCCGTTCGAATGCGACGCGCGGGAGCTTGAGCGTTCCGAACTGCCACGGAACCGCCACACGTTCAGCCTGGTGGAGATCGAGCAGCGGCACGTCCAGCTCGCGCGCCAGCTCCGCGAAACCGGAGACCCGGAAGTTCTCGCCCGGGTCGCAGCTGGCGGCAACCCCCTCCCCGAGCACGATGTCGACGCCCTGATGGCGCTCGCGGAGCAGCGACACGAGGATTCGCACCAACAAGGGTGAGGTGATCTCGCCGCTGGAAGGCCGCACCGGGAAGACGACGTTGGGCTTGATGAAGATGCCGCGCGCAGGATCAACGTCCACGGCGAACGTGTCGAGAATGGTGGACAACGTGTCTCGCAGCTCTCGCCGCCCACCCTCAACCAAGACCGTCATAGAGACCTACCTCTCCTGGGGCCTAAAGTATCTCTCCTGAATGCGCTCGGGAATCTCCAGAAAATCCAGGACCCTTTGCAGGCTCGCGTCAAGGCTCGCCTGATCCTCGCTCTCCGCGAGCAGTCGCAGACCCTCCTCGCGGCTAATCTGTCCTGACCGGATCAGGCTACAGAGATAGAGACCGGCGGAGGAAATGCCGAACTCCCGCTTGTAGGTGAAGTCCAGGAGCGGTTCCAGAATGCAGTCATACCGCCAGGAGAGCGACCTGGCGGGCTTTCGCCAGCCCGTCTCCTCCTGCAGGATCCTCTCAATGACCTCTTGATCCCAACCCACGTAGTCGAAAACGCGAATCGTCTCGGGACCCGTCGCAGGCGCGCGGGCCTTACCATAGGCCTTGAGCGGGCTGTTGCCGGGCAGCGGAAACTGCCGGCGTTGGTCGACCAGCCGGAGGTACGCCCGAAACTGATGGAATCCGAACACCGCCTTCTCCGACAAGGGGAGGGCCTTCAGCCGCTGGGCGAGAATCCCCATGCGATTGCCGGGGTTCCACCAGGTCTCGCTTTCGGTGACACCGCTCAAGATGAAGGGGATCTCCCTGGTTTGGGCGATCTGGTACAGCACGGCCTCGATGCCATAGTGGCAGAACATGCACTGACCCCACGTCGTTCCGGTTCCGGCCAACGACATCAAGTGGTTGCGCAGGAGATCATACTCAAGGTTGTTGCGAGATTTGACGACGAGCAGCTCAATGCCCAGATTCTCACACACCGCTTGCGCGTTTTCCCGTGCCAGATCGACCATGAACGGGAAATCGTAGGAGACCGCCAGGGCGCGCAGCCCAAACCGCTTCCTGGCGAGATAGGCGACGTAGCTGCTGTCCTTGCCCCCACTGATGCCCAGCACACAATCGTAGGCCGCGCCGCGGTGGGCGTGTATCTTCTCGAGAAAGCGCGCCTCACCCAGCAGCTCCGGCTTCTCATAGCTGAGGCAGTAGTTGCAGACACCCTCGCCATCGAAGGTGATGCCAGGATAGGTACTGGGCATCAGGCAGCGCGTGCAACGGGTTGTCATGGTCGTCATATCCCCCAGGCTATCCGCCTGTCTCATCCTCTGGGCGATTCCAAGGAACATCCACGGTCTTGATGAAGTGCGCCGGCACGCCCCCGACCACGGTGTAGGGAGCCACGTTCTTCGTGACCACAGTGTTGGCGCCGACAACGGCGCCTTCGCCGATGGTGACATTCGGCAGGATCACGGCACCTGTACCAATCCAGGCGTCCGAGGCCACGGCGATAGAGCCTTTGTGTGAGTTGACGTAGGGCACAATCCGGGACTCATTGGGCTGCGTGTGCAGCACGAACGTGACGCGCGGCGAGATCGAGGCGCGATCGCCGATCGTCAGGTTGAACGCCGTGCCTCCCAGATCATCGATGATGATGATGTCCTCACCGATGTACGCCTGGTCGCCGATGACGTAGCCGCACATACGCAGCAAGCGTATGCGCAACCCACGACCGGGCACATGCTTGGCAAAGAGCTTGAGCAGTTTCCGCTTGAGTTTGGTCAGACCGGAGTTGGCCATAGCAGTTCTCGCGCGATCCGCGTCCTCCTGGGTATCAGATGTTCGCCGCAGCCTCATTGATGGCGCGGGCCATGGTCTCGATGTCGCGCGTCCGGAGGCTATAGTGAATCGGCACCAGCAACACCGTCTTCGCGAGCGCCTCGGCATTCGGGCAGTCGCCGGTGTAGCCGTAGTGTGCCCGGGCTTCCTCGGCGATGTTGTCGAGGTACTTGGAGGTGTCGATGCCCTTGCTGAACAGGTGCTGGGCCATCTGGTCCCTCCGGGCCGTGTCGTGGAACCGGAGCGCGAACTGCTGCCAGTTGGCGTGGCAGCCGTCATTCTCGGCCGGCAGGCTGAATCCGTGAGGCGCAAGCTCACCAAGAAGCATGCGCGCGTGTTCCCGCTGGATCTCGATCTTCTCTTCGAAACCGGCGATGCGCGTCTCGATCAGCGCGAGATGGGTGGCGGCGATCTGCTTCGCATCGAATCCGCTCTTGGCCGTCAGGTTCAGCTTCTGGTCGAGCCGTGTGCCGACAGGGTAGCCGACCAGGCCGTACCAGGGACGATGGTACAACGTCGCCTTGGCAAAGGTCGAGAGGGCGTGGGCGAGCATCGAAGGCCCAGACCAGGGCTCGAAGGTCTCGACCGTCTCGGCGATCCTCCGCCTCAACCCGGGGTCCGCGCAGAGGATGGCGCTGCCCTCTCCGGCCGAGAGATACTTGCCGCAGCGGAACGAGAAGAACGCGGCCGTCGACAGCAGCCCGGTCGGTTTGTCCTTGTAGGTACTGAAGAGCGACTGCGCGCAGTCCTCGATCACGGGCAGCGAATCCGTAACAGCCGCGATCGCGTCCATATCGCAGGGGTGGCCGAACATATGCACGGCGATGACGGTGGCGAGGTCCGCTCGTTTCCTGTCGATGTCCTCCGCGGAGACGTTGTAGTCCTCGACGCCCGAGTCCAGATAGCGCGGGGTAAGGCCCGCCTGGCAGATGGCATCGGACACGACCGAACAGCAGAAGAGCGGAACCCCAACGTTGGCCCCGGCGGGGAGGTGCAGGGACTTGAGGATCGCGTACAGCGAGGCCCTGCCGGACGTGGTCCAGACGGGGCGCTGATCGAAGAGGCGTTCGATGCCGGCGGCCTGTGTGCCGCCAGTGCGGAGGCCGGCCAGCGCCGCATAGAGCGCCCCGAATCCATAGTCCCAATTGTTCCTGGGCATGAGCATCACCTGATCACGAAGTCGCATAGTGCCCCCGGTGCTTCTGCACGGCGTGGGACCTTCCTGTACGCACAGCCAGGAGGGACACACACCAGATGATCAGACTGAAGACGACCATCTCGCCGGCATCCTCAATGATGTCCAGGGCGAGTCTGATCGCCGGGCCAGGGCTGAGAACGGAAGCCGCGTCCACGATTAGCCCGAAAAACACGAGAGCCAGGAGTAACAGCAGCATAGCCCGCGACGTCTTCCTGAAGAGGTCAGTGCTGCGGAGGTAGGTGAGGGCCAGAACGATGCTCAAGGGCATCCCTGCCAGCGCCAGGACAGCCAGCTCATAGACCCGCGGCGGCAGAGCCGGGATGCCCCAACGGAGACCGGCGTGCGTCGCGAGATAGTGCCCGATCGTCTGATGCACCAGCAGGGCATCGTCGAGCAGCATGAACGAGAACACCAGCACCCACACGGCGAAGGCGGTGACCCGGGTCGATCTGAGGACGTAGATGAAGAGAACGACGATGCAGAGCAGTTTGGCGAGGTGGTAGATCTCCAGATAGGCGCTGATATGGGCACCGGCGGGCGAGGCACTCGCCACCACGACGTGCTTGATGATGTGCAGCACGGTGGAGAAGACGTCAGCACTCAGTAGCAGGAGCAGCAGCGACGCGCGCTGCACACTTGCTTTCGGCGTGTTGTGGGATCGGGAGTTCATCTGATCGAGCGCCCGCGCGACGCCACGACGCGCCCCAGCAGCGGCACCGCTTGCCAACTGGGACCCGGAGCACCCGCCGGTCCTGAGCATGGGATTCGTACAATCGCCGAGATTCTGCGCACAATCCTGACGCCTAGTCAACGTCTCGCCCACCCACTGTGCCCTGTGTCAGGGGAATCTGCTGGCGGGCATTGCCCTGTTCCTCGCGCGGGCGCATAGACATATATGCTTCAAGCAGGTGCGGGATGGAATACTCCCACGCGAGCGTGGTTCCCACCCGCTGCCGACCGAGTGCCCCCATTCCGGCTCTCTCCTGGGGGTGATCCATCAACCATGCAACGTTCCGCGCGAAATCCAGCACGTCGTTAGGCTGTGCATAGCACGCTGCATTCTGAGCCGAGTAACGCGCCTCCTTGAGATCGAACGACACCACAGGTTTGCCAAGTGCCATATACTCCATCATCTTGGTCATCGTCGACATGTCATTCAACGGGTTCAGTGGGTCGGGATGTATGCAGATATGTGTCGTTGAGAGAATGCGTAGTGCATCTTCATCGGGTATTCTCCCAGTGAACCAGACATAGGGCTCGATCTCAAGGTCTTTGGCGAGAACGCGCAGGCTCGGAGCGGCGTCTCCAGTTCCGATAAGCACTGCTAGAAAGTCACGGCGGTGAAACGTAGCCACCAACTCGCGGACAGCGCGCAACCAATAGTCCACACCGTCCTGATACCCCATAACTCCGATGTAGCCGATCAGGTACGGTGCTCGATTGGCGAGTTCAGGATCGCCAGGTACCGGCCCGAAGGACAAGGGTGGTCCGTTGCGGACCACAAAGACCTGCTCTGGCCGTTTCTTGCCTCGCTCGAGTGCAACGCGCCGGTACGACTCGTTCGTCGCGATGACGACGTCCGCTACAGCGTATGAACAACGCTCAAGCCAACGGAGGATACGATACACAAAGCTGGGTTTCGCTTGGGGATCTCGTGAGAGATAGACCTCCGGAGCAAGGTCGTGTTGATCGAAGACAAAGCGTTTGCCGAGCAGTTTGAACAACGCACCCGTCACAAAGAGCGTGTCAGGGGGATTGGCAGTATGGATCACATCGAATCCCTGCCGCAACCAGATCCATACAGTCAGGATGAGCATAGCAGCGGTCGCATACCCGAACTCGAGGACGTAGCCCGCAAGGCCCTTCCCCTGAGGTGGAAATGGAAAGCGATAGACCATAACGCCATCGACGTCCTCCCTCAGGGGCTCATCTCGCCCACGCGGGGAGATCACAGTGACCTGGTAACCTGCGCCAAGTAGTGCCTGCGCCTCACGTCGCACCCGGCGGTCCCAAGGGTACGTCGTATTCTCGAGCAGCATGAGCACGCGCTTACCAGCAAATGCCTTCATATTGGCCTCGCATCTGTCGATCATTCCTGGCGATCCCCACAAGATCAATCAAGGTCTGATCCTCGCTCAATAGTTCCGGCACATGCCGGAAATCCGAACTTCCGTTGGCCACAACTATGACATCAGCATCTCTAACGACCTCCTCCAACGACGATCGCATCAGTGAGGCAATGTGGGGCAGTTCGCGCTCCAGAAAAGCCCGGTTGGCGCCTATTAGCTGCGATGGGTCAACGTTCCTGTCGTAGATAGCCACCTGATATCCCCTTCCAACAAGCGTTTCCACGAGGGAGACCGTGGGGCTTTCACGCACATCATCTGTCAGGGG